>Ga0164296_1000108_pt1 | contig 103796 bp, 123 predicted proteins | sample GEODES057metaG_FD_113533 | JGI IMG/M metagenome (GOLD analysis project Ga0164296, IMG submission 113533) | Dystrophic lake water microbial communities from Trout Bog Lake, Wisconsin, USA - GEODES057 metaG | ecosystem: Environmental > Aquatic > Freshwater > Lake | place: USA: Trout Bog Lake...
CAAGGACCTGAGCAGTCCAACGCCAAACATTCGGAACAACGCCGTGGCTGAACTCAAGAAACAACTTGGAGCCGTCGAGGAACAGGGGCGCGCCGAGCGCGAGAAACTTCTCAAGGACCTGAGTAGTCCGACCCCGGACATTCAAAAGAACGCCGTGGCTGAACTCAAGAAACAACTTGGAGCCGTCGAGGAACAGGGGCGCGCCGAGCGCGAGAAACTTCTCAAGGACCTGAGTAGTCCAACGCCGAACATTCGGAACAACGCCATCGGTGAACTCAAGAAACAGCTTGGAGCCGTCGAGGAACGAGGACGTGTCGAACGTGAGAAACTTCTGACGGACCTGACTAGTCCGACCCCGGACATTCAGAAGAACGTGATCGGTGAAATCAATAAACAGCTCGGTGCCGTCGAGGAACGGGGACGTGCCGAACGTAAAAGTCTCATCACGGATTTGAATGACGTGACGAGTACTAAAACACCTGTACGAAAATCAGTCAAAGATGGAATTTTTGCACGTGAGGAACGTGCAAAAATAGAAATCGAAATTAAGACGGCGCCCCCGGTTGATTTATCTCGGCTTACGTTACCAAAACCGACTTCAACAAGCCTTCTTCTCGAAGAAGCGGTATACGGACAACTTACACGAACAACTGACAAAACAGAACGTGTAAATCCAGACGAAAGGACTCGAAGACCTATAGGATCTGTAAAACTCGCAGGAGCTGCCGGTGGGAAATTAGTACCAAAAAACATGCAAAAAAATCCACTCACGTTTTCTCGTTTAGTAAAGAGTTTTGCGGAGTGTGTCGTCGGTGCAAAGACAATAGCTAACGTTGGAAAAGCAGCTGGGTATATAGCAGATACACTTGTTGCACGCACCTTTGCAAAAGGACTTGGTGCAGGTATGACTGCACTTGACGTACTTACGATTGCTCAGATGTTTTCAGATGCTGGTTTTTACAACCAATTCCCCGACGAGTCCGCTCTTCTTACGTGGGACAACGTGCAACAATACATCGTGTATTCTTTGAACAGTCAACTCCAAGTTTTACAAACATACAACTCGGGGATAACCATTACAAATACACAGATGGATGCTGCAGCGAACGCACGGGACGATGGGTATCCATACGCCCCTGCTCTGTTTCCTCTCATCAATGGTCCACTTGATACCGTTGACATGAATGTCCCTGGACAATTTCAAGGAGATACGTATTATAATAATGTACGTATTCATACCGAAATTGATGCCGTACAAGAAAAACTGTTGAGAGACACAACAACGGTTTATGGCGCTGCACTTGAAAACGCTTTTAACTCTCAAGCACCGTGTGGACAAAACTGGACAACAGTCACCTCGGATCAAACACAATCTCTGGTGTCATATTTGAGTTTGAGTACACCATGTACAGCAAATCCACCGTCAAGTTTACTTACAACGACTTTGATTGATAATTTATACAGCGAAGCGTATACAGCTGTGTGTTCAAACTACGGAGGTGTTGTCTATAAAGATTATTATCCGAAATCTGACAAATACAGACCAGGAAGACAACGACTTCAGTGTGGTTACGCAAACCCACAGGACTGTAACCAAAATGCAGTAAGTTACTACAAAGATTACATGTCTGGAGTTTCACATGGTGGAAGTTATGCCGAATGGCACACGTTTAGTGACATTTTAACAAACACGGGTGTCATGCCAGCATCACTTACAACACTCGCAGCACAACTTAGTGTCATAAACGCGAGTACTCCACCGGACTATTCAAACGCAAGTGTACTTGTTACACTTGCTGCAAACTCGTTTGCGACGTATACAAAAGCGGGATACACGGGAGCGTGTATCATAAAAAATCCAGCGTTGTTTTCTTTGTGTGCAACACCTCTTCAGGATCCAACGTCCGCACAAACATTCGAGCAAAACACAACAAACCCATACGTCTACGATCCGGGGACAAACACGACGACGTTACCGAGTGGTGGAACGTATAATTTCACAACACATACGTGTCAGTTCTCACCGTCGTACTGTCAACTTATCGGTACGTGTTATGGTATTGATACAGGGTTATGTGCACTCCCAGGAGAAACAATGATGGCGCTTAGTTTCTTTTTTGGAGTGGGTGGACCACGAGCATTTATAAAGTCAAACGGGTGTACATACAGGGGACCAACTTGTACAGCCGTACACGGACTAAATTTTGCGACCGCGGACGGAGGAAGTTTTGTAGATAGTCTAGTAACAACACATAAAGAATGGGGACCTGGACTAAAAGCAGAATTTTCAAACCCATCAAATGATTTGATGTTTCTCATGTCACTTGCATCAATTGTCATGACGACAGCACCTACGTGGACGACAACAACAGGTATTCCGGGAACATCTTGGATTGTCGACTCTTCTTTTGGTCAATTTTTTCAATTACAAGGAGTAGCAGCATCAGAAGAAGTAGCGGGGGAAATAGCAGCAGAAGAGGCGACATCACTTGCTGTTGCTGAAACTTCGGCAGAACTTGCAGGGGATGCGGCGGCTACGGGTGATCTTCCTGTCGCCCTTGCTTTGGCTATGGTTGCAGTCGCTTCAGCTATAGCCGCGGGAATTCTTGCAATTGTACAGACAGATACTGTAAATTGGGATCAGCGGAGTGCTCCGATAACCGATCCAAACGAATACACAACAGGGGGTTGGTTCTATGATCAAAATAATAACAAGGCGGCAAAAACAGTCTCACTTGCATCTGGATGGGTTACAAAACCCATATTGTTTCACCCACCTGGACAACCGACTGCACCATATGCATCCGTTGACGCGTTTCCGTCTTCTTTGCTTCGAAAAAATTCAGAATTTGCAACACAAAGACAAGGGGATGATCTTCGTACATTTTTATCGACGTGTTGTAATGGAGGGTGTACACCCGGAACCGCGTGGTTTGATACGTGTCCAAAACAATTTAGTTGTAATACCGATGTTGGAGGATATGTTCGTGCGGGTTCTGATAACCACGGGAACGTGATATGGTGTTTAAAACCGTATCCCATCGTTTCAACTGATACAGATGTTCATGATCCGAACATCGGTCCTTTAACGACTGATACATCAAATTACTTGTGGAGTAATGTATGGACGGACGGTTCGATTCCAAGTTTGCCGCTGTTTCCACAAAACTATAACGCACCCGGAAATCAACACCATGGGTGGTATTATCAACTCTCGTACGATCGAGACAAAATTCTTCCGAGTGCCGTGAATAACACGACACTTCTTCAGCAATATTTCGACGATACGACAATTGGTCAAATTAAAAGTTATTACTGTATAAACAAGTTTTACACGGACGTTGCAAACGGAAGTGCCATGACTGATTTAGAACCATGGTGTTGGGGATACTTGAATGTTTCAACAACAAACTACGTGTTCAACCCAATGACACTCGCAGGGTCCTTGAATATTTAACATCCAGCTTGTCCCGCGGTGTTCCATGGCAGAACAACACTCGTGTTTACCGTTCCAGGTCCGTTCTGTCGAGCGACGAGATAATTTGGATCAACATTTGTCATGACGGATGCCGGAACCGTGTTTGATGAAAAGTTTGTACACCCAGTTGTCAAGGGAGTGGTTGGTGGATCGTTTGTTACCAGTTGATTCGCGGCACCGAGAGAGATCGTTGCAGACTGAGCAGCATATTTTGCCCATTCAATGATTCGAGGTCGTGTGACATTTGCAGGGACAAAACCATACGCAGCGGTTGTCGCTGCTGTTGACGACCAGCCCTGATACATCGATGTAACAGTATCACTGATATTCGATGTGTTATACAAACCCGGGCACAGGGAAGAATAAAACTTTCGCGTAGGACCAGTCAAGTCTGCATTGCGCGCTAAAGCAATAGAACTCAAAACAGTTGGATCTGTTTCTGCAGCTTCAAGTGCCAAATACGGAGCATTTACGGCGGTAACATCCGCCAAATAGTTCACGTAATACGTGTTTGACGTCGTATTCACGAGTCCAGTTCCGTTTGTAATTGCAGATACGGACGTCGGACTTGTTGGAAGATACGGACACCGTGCATTGATGTACGCGTTTACACTTGTCGCGATACAGTTGGTAAAGTTCGTCGATGCCTGTGGATTGTTTGCATTCTGATCAGTGAGGTATTGTACTTCACACTGAGTCGTACTCGTGTTAAAAGTCGTCACGGCACTTCCTGTTTCCGACGCCATGGGCGGATAAGAATACGTCGATCGATTTTTGATTTTCATGTAGACGAAAACTCCAAGAATCAACAAAATGATACCTACGATGATATACTGTGTTGTCTTCGTAAGTCGCATTTTAATATACGGACATATTTTTTTTACACAGCATTAAACACAAATACAAAAGGCGATGAATCTTGAACACTCTGAGGTGACCACCCTGAAGGAATTTGAGAACCAGCGTACCAACTTCCTGTTCCTTGTATTGGAAGTGTTTGACCTGTCGACCATTTCAAATACGGTTGATACAACGATGTGTTTGTCCCACCTGTCCACCCCGGATCGTTATTATTTGTACCGATACTTTTCAGATAGTATCCATTTTGAATACCTCCTACCGGAATAATATGAAAAATAGAATAGTTTGGGTTTCGACCACTCGGTTGATCTGTTGTTAGAATTGTCGGACCATACATCCCCGGATTACCTGCGCTATATGTCTTTCCTGTACTTGTACTCACGAGTACGTATGCGTGAATTCCATTTGTATATTGAGTCTGAAGCCAAGGTGATGCGAGTGAATCTGGTCCCTGTGTCGCATTCATATCCCACAGAGTCACTGTCTCGATAACAGTTCCTTGACTTTTGTACGGTGAAATCCTCAACTGTATACGATCTTGAAAGTTAACAGGTGAGTAGTAGAAAGTGTCTATAACACCTGTATTCTGCAAATAATAATTAGTGTAAAAAATACCTTGTGAATTTGTTTCTGCGGTTAACAAAGCACCGTTTCCTGGCCAGTCAACAGTAAGACTTGTAGATGTACCCATGTGCGTTGGTGCAGTGGCTGAAGAAAATGTATACTGCATTTCCGAAAGAACGGTTGCAAGCGAAGTTGTTGTTGTGACAACGTTTGATTCATTTGTAAAATAGTATGTTCCTCCTTGTTGTGTAACAGCTCGAATGGGACAATACACACAAGAATTAATCTCAGCTGTTGAAAATGACGTCACACCATTATTCAATAGATTTTGGATATCACTGTTACATGCAAGGGGATTTAGACACACTTGGGTAGTTGACGTGGGTGTTCCACTCGACGTTAATATATATGGGTCTTTCACGAACGATATATTATAGTTTGGATCCGTTTGGTTCGAATACGATGAAACGGATGAAAAGAGTTGACAAGATGAAGTTGTTTGGTTGTAATTAATCCCAATACACGCTGGATTTGCAGAACAAGCAGAACCACATGCGGTGAGAGTGATCGGGGTCGCTGGATTTCTAAGCTGTGTTCCCTGTAAACTGCCGTAGTAATTAAACATAAAACCTGGGGGCGACTGAAGTTTTGCCGGCTGAGACGCTATTTGTTTTACAAAAACAGCCGAATCGGCGAGGGTTGTTGTTGATGTGTCCACCAAATATGGAATATTTGATAGTACGGTGTTGGCATTTGTAACAAAGTCATACGCGATAACATTACACTGTACATTACTGTTACAGTTTGACAAAAGAGCTTGAACGCCCGGTGGGAAGATGTTTTGTGCAACCGGCACGGGTGGCTGTACGCCGTATACAAGACTTGTAATATCGACTGTGCTTGCTTTTTGAACGACGCATGCTGATGTTGTACACCCGGACAGCGCAGCACTGTTCAAAATGTTCGTTTGATTTGCAGCGAGTACAGCCGCTGGCGTTTCACCTATACCAACGTTTTGTAATGTAATTTCCGATATCGATGGTTGATTTCCGGCACTTGTTTGAATAATAAACACGTACGAAGAAAATGTATTGTACCCTGGATTTCCCGTAATCAAAAAGGTTTGATTCAAATTTGTAATTCCACTTCTCGTGTCGAGAAGATGCCAACTCATAAGATCGGTTGATCCTAGTATTGTCCACGCTGTCGGTGGGTTGCTGGACGATGCAATCGTATAAGACACTGGGCAATACAACAACGGAAGTTGTATCTGTACAAACTCGCCTGCATATTGTGTTCCTGTATCGTCGATTCTTCCCCATCTCCCTGTGTATTGAACATTTGGTGTATACGAAGCAGACCCAACTTGCCAACTCGTCGAAGAATTTCCATCAAATGCTTGCCACCCAGTCGTGCCAGACGATGAACTTACGACATACATGTTTCCTGATGCGTCATATGATGTTGATGATGTCATAGGACCAAGTGGCACTTGTTGCACTGAAGTACACTGGTTTTGGTACCATACCGGTATTGTGGCTGGGCACGCCGCACACGCACTTCCGTTCCAATATGGTGTTGACAGATTGTTTTGAGCGCATGAGAGACATGTTGATCCGTTCCAAACTCCGAAACACGGTGCACACGTCTTTGATATATAATTGTATACAGGTGTTAATGGATTGATTTGCACACAGGTCACACACGAATTTGTACTCGATTGGTAAATAATCGTCGGCGGTGCACATGTCGTACACGTTGTCCCGTTCCAGAACGATCCGGATGAACACCCGACGCACGCAGTTCCGTTCCACAGAGGTGTTGAAATGTTAATGTCACGGCACAGGGTACATACATTGTTCACGGCTGCCTCTGGACATGTTCCACACGAACTCGTTTGTATATTCCACGCAGTTCCACTCGGACACGGTCCACACGTTGTTCCCGACACAACTGGATTTGTTGACGGACATTTAGACACGCACGTTTTTGAAGCTGGTTCCCAATACGGATATTGATTCACACAGGGAAGAGTACACAAGTTGTTTTTATCTGGGTTTGGAAGTTGTGGTGGACACGTCGCAACACATGAAAGTCCGTCAAAGTATGGTGTTGCGCTCGGACATGTTGTACACTGAGAAGTAGTCGTATTGTAGTATGGTGTAGTTGGATCGCAGAGTGTACACAGGTTTGTCGATGGATTATAGTGATAAATCGAATTTGGGCACGCATATCCAACCTTGTACCGAACGATGACGATCCCGTTCGAGCCAGAACTGAATGCGTTTCCGCCATCACCTCCCCCACCGCCAATTCCGCGTGCACCCGACCCGCCTCCGAACAAACCACCTCTAACGATTATTGAACCTGAAACGTCGAAACTGATGTATATATTAAATATAGTCCCCAGTCCACCACCCCCGCTTCCGTAATAGACGGGACTGTTTGACGCTACGCCCGTCATGTCATACGGAATTCCTGGACCACCTGAGCCTCCAACACCTGTATTCGTGCCAGATAAACCTGCTCCGTTTGCACCGGCTCCGCCACCACCCGCGAGTGTCACAGACACTGCGGGTATCCCTAAACCGGGTAACGCGTCGGCGAGTGTATTTTGACCGTTTACGACTGTAAGAAGACCGTATGCATCTCCACCGTAATTTTGTCCAGTGCCACCGTATGCAGTCGAAACCGTTCCCCAGTTTTGAACAGGAGGTGCATATACATACGACGCGTTTCCTCCACCTCCGTTTCCAGACGAAGGATATGTCCCCCCACCCCCTGCTTCGCCTCCGATCGATGTGTATGTTCCAAAGGATGACGATCCTCCGTTTTGTCCAGCCAAACCTCCTTGTCCAACAACAACCTGATACGAAGTTCCGACGTTCAGAGTCACATTCGGGATAAATTGAACTTGTCCGCCGCCACCGCCGCCATATACATAAGCAGCTTGTCCACCCGGTCCGGAATATGTTCCTATGCCTCCACCACCTCCACCCCCAACGATGAGAATGTCAGCGACGAGACCGACGATAGGGACGAACAAACTGTTTGTCGTGAATGTATGTACGATATACGTTCCGTTGTTTACAATGGGATTTCCACCGGTTGCACCCCCATAAATTGAAATTTGTGGATTCGAACTTGAACAGTCGTATGTGTTCCAATATGGCGCACTCGGGGGGCATGATCGCGGTGTGTTTCGGACACACGTCATGTATTGGCTGTTTGAAAACGACAAATCACCTGTGCACGTGGAAACACACTGACGAAGTTGTTCATTCCACCATGGGGTTGACGAAGGACATGTTCCACATAACCCAGATGACGGGTCAAAGGCAGGTGTTTGATAATTGAACAAAAGACATGATGTACACTTGCCAATGTACCAATCGTAAAACGGAAGCTGAGACGGACATTCATCACCTTGGGGATATGTGACTATAACAGTACCAGATCCACCCGCGCCTCCCGGTGCATTTATCACGCCGTCCAGAACCCACCCGGCACCACCACCTCCACCAGAATTTGCAGGAGCGTCTGTTGCAGCTACAAAGTCAGTGAACGGAAGACCTAATGAGGGACTGGGGTATCCGGCGTTCACGGTTCCACCCCCGAGAGGGGTATTGTCCCAGTTTTGAGAATTCAACGTGACACCTGTTCCTGCACCGGGGTTCGACCCATAATTTATAGTTCCACCCGATGCACCGTATAGACCTGAAAATATATTACGTGCAGGTGAAGGTGTCCCTCGTGTAAGTACCTGCCCGAGGTGTACAGGAGGAGATTGACCGGACATTGTCATATATAGTTCATACCCCGTAGCTGTTTGATTTATGCCTTGAACTAAAGATCGATATATATCTGCTACATAACAATACGTTACGTTTGCCCCTGAAAAAATACCCTGAGTCCAACCGTAAATAGGTAGTTGAGTTCCTGTAAGACATATAGGATATCCTGGAGTGGTTGTTGGTTGAGCAATCGTATAGTTTTCATTTGATGTCCCTGGGTATACTTGAACTCCTTGTGTGTACCACGGTACAGTACGATATGTGTAATAAGCAGCTACATATGTACCTAATACCCGGCTTCCCGATGCTGGAACGTATACTGATACTGTGTTTGTGGTCTGAATAGCACAAGCATACGTAAACTGATCGAACCGAAACGCATAACTTGTTCCGGTTCCGATATACGTCCCTGAACCACCGTTTGCGGTATAGTTTCCTATACTCGAAGACCCACCCGATTGACCCTGAGCACCTCCGGGACCTATAGTCACGGTATAAGATGTTCCAGCTGTAAATGAAGCATTTGTATACGTGGAAATGCTTCCACCGAAACCCCCTGTTCCGTCTTTTCCTCCACCGGCTCCTCCACCAATCACGTAGACAGTTGCATTGGTAATATTTGTTGGGGGAACAAAAGTTCCATTCGATGTAAATGTGTGAATGACTGTTTGATTGTTGTACGTAATCGTACCACCACTTGACGCGCTTATATTTCCAGGACCAGTCAGTCCAACACACTGAACGCCGTTATCGAATGGAGCTAAAATAGTTGAACACGTACACTGTGAAACGCTCGTTGAACCAACCGGTGAGCTTTTTGGAGCTGGACACAACGTGCATGTTCCATTCAGTGCATATGTGTTTACCGGACACTGGGACACACACCAAGCACCTATCGGGTCCCAGATCGGAAGCGTTGAAGGACAAGTACATCCGGTTTGATTGGAATTAGCGACTTTATTGGCTGGACATGATGTACACGTCCCCGAACCAGAAGTACCGTAACTCGTCGATGGACACACACACGCCGAGAGCTGTGTCGACCCAGATGGTGAAATTTGAGTTCCGGGACACGGTGTACACACATTATTCAGTGTGTATGTATTTACAGGGCACGTAGAAACACACGATCCTTGACTGAACAGTCCGTTGTTTGGGCACACACATGCATCTAAACTTGTTGAACCGACTGGACTTGATGTTGTCGGTGATGGACACGTTACACAGTTTGTTCCACTTGTATATGTCCCCGCAGGGCATGAAAGTGTACACCCAGAACTCGTTGTTGTTCCGACAGGCGATACGTAATTCTGAGGACATGCCGTGCACGTACTTTGTCCGAATGCACCGTAATAATTTGCAGGGCACTGACACTGTGTAAGATATGATGAACCTGATGGTGACGTTTGTGGACCGGGACACTGTATACACGTACCTTTTGAACCGTATGTCCCTGCCGGACAAGAAGTTACACATGTACTTCCGGACAAGTATCCAGATGTACACGTCACACAAAACCCGTTTTTTGTAAATGGAAGTGTTGCGGGACACGTCTTGACACAACTCTGCGTGCTTGAGTCCCACACGTTTCCAGTCATACACGGTGTCGCTAAATAGCGTACGTATACAACACCTGAACCACCGGCGAGTCCAACATCACCTCCGTTTCCGGTTTGAGGAGCTCCAGCGAGACCGCTATTTCCACCAGCAGCTCCATACACAACGGAATATCCGGATGTATCATACGAAAGACCTGGACCACGTCCCCATGTACCCGATGGACCACCCGCGCCTAAGCCTCCTTGATCTGCACCTTTCACCGAGACGAAACTTCCAAAACTGGATTGTGTCGCATTGACTTGAACGGCATATGATTGAGTTGATAAGGAATATCCCGGGATGTATGTAATCGTTCCTCCATTTCCGCCATTCGAACCACCTTGACCAACAATGAGTATATCAACAACTAGGTTTGCTTTTTGTGGCACAAACACGTCGTTTGTTGTAAATTTGTGAATGACGTAATTTGTTCCTGCTTGTGAGATGTTCCCACCAGACGCGGAAAGTGAAACACACGTTCCGTTTGACAAAATGTATCCCGTATTACACTGAAAATATGTTCCATCGGGGGTTATTGTAGAGTTTGGTGGTAACTGTGTACACGACGTATTTACGTTTTGATATGTTCCTGCCGGACAAGAACCTTGAACACAAGACGAATTGACAGAAATGTACCCGGTATTACATATCCATCCCGTCTGTAATGCATTTATGGTTGAATTTGCAGGTGCTACTGAACATGCACTTGCATTAATAGTACTTGACCACGTGTTCAAACTACACGGTGCACATGAATAATCTGTAACACTTGATGTTGCTGTATAATTCAAAGTAGACAACAAATACGTTCCAGGTTGACACGCGAGTGAGCGACACGTTCCATCTGACTGTAAAACCCATCCGAGATTACATAGATACCCTGAATTTGTAGAAGTCACTGATGCGTTTAAAGGCGGAAGTACACACGTCGACGAATTGACAGCACCCGAATACTGTCCAGTTGGACAGGGAGTACAAACACTCCCGTTGATATACGAACCAGCCGGACATTGACATTGTCCAGCAACAAGTGAAAAGCCGGAATTACATGTAAACGTGCTTTTGTCGGAAGAAACGGTTGAATATTGTGGAACCTGTGTACATTGTGTGTTGTTGTATCCACTTGCATATGTACTCGATGGACAGGGCGTACACGTCGTACCGTTTACGTACGTTCCCGGGTTGCACGCACACGTTCCTGCCGAAACAAACGCCGTATAGTTTCCAGAACATGTAAACCCTGTTTGCGTCGAATTGACTGTTCCGTTTGTTGGTGGGTTTGAACAAGAAGATACATTTATACCCGCTGAATATTGTCCACTCGGACACGGTGTACACGTGTCCACATTTATGTATGAACCTGATGGACATGAAGCTGCAACGCACGTCGAACCAACACGAAGATATCCTTGTGACGCATTACACGTGAATCCTGTTTGTGTCGCATTAACGGTTGCATTCGCTGGTGGACTCGAACACGACGATGCATTTCCAATCGAGTATGTGCCTGTAGGGCATGTAGTACACGATGTTGCACCTGCGATTGAGTATGTCCCGGCAGAGCACGTAGTACACGACGACGCACCTGCGGTTGAGTATGTCCCTGCAGAGCACGCGGTGCATGTTCCAGACGAAGAGTTTAGTGTATACCCTGCGTTACACGTGAGTCCTGTTTGTGTTGCATTAACGGTTGCATTTGCTGGTGGACTCGAACACGTCGATGCATTTCCAGTCGAGTATGTCCCCGTGGGACACGTAGTACACGATGTTGCAGCCGCGGTTGAGTATGTCCCGGCAGAGCACGTAGTACACGACGACGCACCTGCGGCTGAATATGTACCTGCCGAGCACGTAGTACATGATGATGCAAATTCGCCAGCGTATGTACCCGCAGAACACGTCGTACATGACGACGCGCCCGCGGTTGAGTATGTCCCGGCAGAGCACGTAGTACAAACAAATGCACCCGCGGATGAGGATGACCCTGCAGGACACAAAGTACACGACGACGAACCTGGAAAGGAAGAGTATGACCCTGCAGGGCACAAAGTACACGACAATGCGCCCGCGGTTGAGTATTGCCCGCTCGGACAATTTATACACCCATTTCCAGACCCATATTGTCCAGCTGGACACGAAAGAGTGTTACACACAGATGCTCCAGTTGACGATGTTGTACCTCCAGGACATGCAGTACATGATGTTGCATTTGTAGTTGAGCTGTACGTATTCACAGGGCATGCGGTGCATGTTCCAGACGATGATACATATGTCCCTGCAGGGCATGGGGTACATGTTCCAGATGAATTTAGAGTAAACCCGAAGTTACATGTGAATCCTGTTTGTGTCGAATTAATTGTTGAATATGCCGGTGGAGTTGAACATGATGCCGAACCAGAATATGAATATTGTCCAGATGGACAAGATATACACGTAGAACTATTTGCTGCACCTGTCTTTGCCGAGTATGTACCCGCAGAACACGGGAGACATGTCCCTGAATATTGAAACCCTCGACCTGTTATGATACCATAATTCCCTGTTGAAGAATATGTTCCCGGTGGGCATAAACAAGCGTTTACTGAACCGACATTCGAAGTTGTTCCATTGGTACATACTGAACATCCACCATAAACACCATTTTGGGCTATACCTGTTTGTCCAGCTGGGCACGGTGTTAAAACACATGGTTCAGCTCCGGCAACACATGGATAACATGAAGTCGCTCCGGTCTTAGAATATGTTCCATAGAAACACGAAACACACGTAGAAGATGATGTTGCGTTCACTGTTGTCGAGTATGTACCAGCGGGACACGAAATACACCCAGGGTTTGTTTGCGTGGATGTATCTGCATATGAACCTGCTGGACACGATGGAAATACGGTACACGAAGTTGCGCCCGCAAGAGAAAAGGAACCAGAAGGACAACACATGGATGAACCAGAGATCGAAACAAGACCGGTAGGACACGGAGTACACGCAGTTGTACCTGTAACTGCTGTATATGTATTCACAGGACACGGAGTACATGAACTTGCATTTGTACCTGATGAGTACGTGCCAATGGGACACAATGAACATTGCAATGACTGTTTGTATGTATACCCATGCCCTGTAAATACAGGAGTGGATACCAAAGTCTGATAACTACCTGGACCACATGACATTCTATTTTATAGAGACAAATTAAACTCTGTTAAAAGTTCACCGAGCGTGTGATAATACCGTTTGAGATCCTTGTCGAAACGTTTGTCTGACGTGTGTTTCTTCTCTTTGATGAGCCATGCCAAGTTTGCTTTGGAGTATTTGGTGAGTTTTTGGTTTTCTGTTGGTTTTCGTGGACGAGGACACACGGGGTCCACTGGTCCAGTCGGTTCACGTTCGAGAAAAGAGAGGGCTTGCATGCACGTATCCGCGAGGTCATCCTTCTTTTTGTGTGTATCAAACACGGCGATCCATTCGGGTTGGGTCGCCTGAAGAAACGAGCGACACCGTTCGATTGACGCTTTTTTACGTTGAAGATACTGTGCGCGCCCCGGACCAACGACATCAGGTACTTTGTGACGTGCGTCCCAAATCACGACGTCCTTGTCGTGACACAAGAAATACGTGTGCAAGAAATGCTCGACACTCTTCATGGTTCTGTTTCGATCGGGCTGCTTTTCAATAAGGACAGTCGAAGCATCAAACACCCACGGTTTCGTGCCTATATGTGTTTTGAGTGCACGGAACAACCCATCGGCGTGTTGTGGTGGAACACCAGACACGTCCCATTTTTGAATTTTACGAGACGGTCCGTCGATGAGACACATGGCAAGGTTCTTTATACCTACGTCGATGCTCAACACGCTCATGTTTATTAAAGACCTTGAAACTTTTAATTGAAGAATGAACGAAGGCGTCTCTTGTTGGTGGTGTACATATCCGTTCGAAGGTACGACTATACATGCACCGTATAAGTACGACGAACTCCGTCGTCGTTTTGATACGGTGGGTCACTTTTGTTCGTGGGAATGTGCAAAGTCTTACCTCGCAAAATACAGCGGTCCACTCGCAGGGGAACGTCAACAACTTTTAGCTCTGATGAGACAACACGCGTCCAAAAAGTACGTACCGACAAAACCAGCGCCAAACAGGTATCTTCTTCAGCGTTTCGGTGGACCGCTGACGATTGAACAGTTTCGAAGCGGTACGTCGTCCGAACAACTGTTCATGCCGAACGAGACACACAGAATACCCGTCATCGTTTCATCAAATGCTGTACCTGCAAAGAAACCAGGAGAGGAACACACGGCAGGTCTCGTACTGAAACGCCCGAAACCGCTTTCACGTGCAAAAAGCATACTCGAGACTTCGCTCGGAATCACGCGAAGAACGACAACGCTTAGCACGACTCCGGACCCCGGGCAAAGAGAACAAACACAAGTACGAGAAACCACCCAGGCAAAGATGCTTGGATCTTAACGTATGGCATTTCCAAGTTCCACCGCCACGGGAACAGGTCCACAGTTTTTACGTCGTCGTCGTCGTCGTCCACGACGTCATCTTCGACTTCCACGTGCTTTCGTTCGACTTCCATATACATCATATACGAATAACCGTTTTAAGCTAAAAATCGTGTGATGTTTAGGTTAAAAAACTATGATTCCGGTAAGAGGGAAAAATACACACATGGAGCACCACATCCTCCGAGAGTACGCGCTGAAGCGAATCACCGATGAGGTGTTTCCCGGAAAACCCGCCAAGGCGAAGAATGCCGAGACGGCGATATTCAACTGGTCAGTTGAGCGTACAAAAGACCCTTCGTGGGACAACAGATATTTCAAGGAGACGTACAAACACAGACTACTCAGTGTTCTCTTCAACTTGAAGAAGAACCCGGAGATTTTGACAAAGATCAAAGCGCAAGACTTGGAACGCTTTTCGTCTGCGCAGATGTGGCCGACCGGTCCGTTTGGACAGATGGAAACTGAGCTCATGAAGAAGCGAATCAAGCTCGACTTGGCAAAAGTTGAGAATGATAACATAGAAGGTATCTTGATGTGCCCCAAGTGCAAGACGAAGAAGACGAGCTACTACCAGATGCAGACGCGAAGCGCCGATGAGCCGATGACGACGTTTGCACAGTGTCTCTGTGGTCACAAGTGGAAATTCTGCTAAAGCAAACACGTGCTTATAGTGTAATGAGATGCACACATTCAGTGCAACATAGACGGTGTCGTCTCCCCCCCATGGGTCATTTGTCCACGTGTAATGTACACACCCCCGAATGTAGTATTTGTCTGTGTCGAAACGACGCCGGTTCAGTACGTCTCGATTGTGGACACGTGTTTCATGACCAGTGTATTTCACACTGGTTTGAAACGATCCGTCGGTGTCCTATGTGTCGACACTATACGAAACCGACGAAGATTCACATCGTGTATCAGACGAGCGCACCTCGGCTCGATCACACGTGGATCCGACCTATTCTCGAAAACTTGGTTGAGCAGGAAATTCTAATCACGGACAAGGTGTACATTGCATCATCAGGAGAGCTTGTTCAGTCGAACGGTGATTTCATCATGTACTTGTGGGGGGGACAGGAAGAACCTCATCTGGTTTCTTCATGAACAGGTGAGTGTAAAACCCACCCATTTGAAGAATGACGTGTCCTAAAAAGAACATGGCGAAGAATGTAAAAAAGTCCTTGACGATTTTCACGTTATCCTTTTGATCTCGGTCGACTGCAATCATCACGGTGGGGAGTGCACCACACACAGCCACAAAGAGCGCTTCGAGGAGAATCAGTTTGAGTCCCGGTCCGAAATCGTGGACGACAAAAGCAAGGATGAGCATGAACGCCGCAATCAGTCCAACGACGATTTTAAAAACGGAAAGTTTCAAGATTTTTTGAACCAGATTGTCTTGTTTTTGTTCGCCTGAACTCAGCTGTACCCCAGCAGATACTCGGTTTTCCCCTGAAAATTCCATGACGACGTGAAACAGGAAAAAAATGAGAAACGCGGTGACTGCAACCGAAAAGGCGTCTCCGAGGTCTTGACCTCTGTTTTTAGCGATGAATATGAACGGGATGGCGGCAGACGCTCCAAGGACAATAGCTTCCCCGATAAAGTTTCGTGGTTTGCTTTGAATGAATGATACGTCTGCATTTATAAAAGACAGAATCAACAAGAGAAAAATGAGTACGATCTTTGAACCAAAGATTCCAATCTCAAACACGTGTCGTCCTCCTGTCTTGACGCTTTCTATCGCCACCATTCTAAAAAATGCGTAGAAAAATATTTAAAGAAATGTTTCAAGTCAGCAGTAATGTCACTCGTACGTGTTTGGACTGATATCGGAACCGGAAAGAACGTTTCGCTGTATGCACGGATTGTATCCGAAAATGACGGTGTTTTTACGATTCAGTATTTGAGTCCGACGGAAGACAAGCAACACGGTCGAACGATTTACAGGTACGAAGATGATACATACGATGTGGATGATAATAGCATCACTCACTACCTGGAAACAGACATTGAAGATGATGTCGGATTCAAACGTGTTGACGAGACTGGGTGGATACGCGAGGCGGACGAGTCCGATGAAGACTACGTCCCAAGCGAAGAAGACGATGACGACGAAGAGGACGACGACGAAGAAGAAGATGAATTCACGGAAGAAGAGGATGACGAGGAGGACTATTTGGACGACGATGACGACGAAGTAGAAGACGACTACTTGAGCGACTAAAAAGAAAAAACGTCATAACAACAAAATGACTTCTCCAATCACTGTTTTCAAAAACGCATTCGACCCGATGAATCAGAGTCATGTCGTTTGGCTCAAGAAAATGACAGATCTCGCTGATAGCATGAAAGACCTGAGTCAACAGTTTTCACTGGTCAAAGAGATTAACACAAACCCGATGAATGTTACGCTCAACGAGCGAGACGCCCTCGCGTGGGTCGAGATTCATTTCGTGCTCGCCATGAAATACACACGCGCCGTCCTAAACTCCCAGGCGGTTGTTCCGGCTTCAGGACTCAGTCCAATAACTGAATAACTTTTCGAGATGAGGCACATACAGTTCCATGGGAACGTCCAGGTGGAAAACAGTCCCTCGAACCTGAAAATGCGCAGACACGGTTTCAATCACAAGAAGATCGAAATAATGTTCTACACAAAACACGCGAAGCTCGTCCAAGTTGTCCCACGAAACAACATTCAGCATACCGAGTTCGTCGAGCGAATCGTTTGAGACCGATCCAGGTTCAAAAATCAACTCTTCTTCGTCGAAATGAGGCCATTCACGACGATTTTCATAATGACGTTCGATAATCTTTCCCGTCTTTAAAACATCCTGTTCACGATTGAATGCAACAACAGCACGCTTCTCTGTTTTTGCATTCCACGCCATGATGTGATTCGGAATTTTGTGGAGTGTAAAGTACTTTTTTTTCTTTTCACGCGTCTGATGAATCTTTACAGGTGGACGAGAAAGTGTCTGCATGTGTAGTTGTGAATTGTCTCTTTATTTTAGACTGGATTCCACGGCACGATCGGCAACGCTGTCCGTTTCAAGCACGAACCCCGGACCTTTATATATGTGACGAAACCGAGTTTCTTCTGGGAAGTCTGGAACGTAGCCAGCATACGAGTACGTCAGCAAAAAGTACATGGCGATCATGAGTCCGACGAATATCAGAATCGAGTTTTTCATTTACTGTATGCAGAGAGAAATTTACTACAAGCACATGGAACTTCCTGGCATACTACTCTTCCCTGCTGGGCAGGGAGTACATGATGTCGCTCCTACTACATTGCTAAATGTATTTGATGTACACTGAGTACACGAGCTTATGGTCCCCCCGAGCGAAAACGTACCCGGGGCACAACTCGCACAGTTGTTCCCTATGAGATACTGTCCAGCTGGACACATCAGTGTTGGTGAGGATGTGTTCGATGTGTGGTACACTTGATTCGCAGCACGCAAATACCTCGGGTGAGGAAGACACAAAGGAACATACGTATTCGCGCATGGTTGAGGAAGAGACGACGGGAAAGGAATCGTCTGAGTAATTCCAGTGACATTGCTGCTGACACACGTCAACACGAACATGGGTGGACAAATGTTTGACGTTGATCCCATGTTTGTAAAGTCGGGGAGAACATACGTCTCCTTTGACCTGTACACGTACAAAGCGACGAGAAGCAAGACAAAGACAACGATGAGTACAACGTACTGGTGTTGCTTCTTCATATAATTACACTTCAGATATTTTTCTGATCAATTGTTCGAGCTTCGTGAGCGTTGGCAAAGACACTTCGCTGAGCTTTGCAATCGTGTCCTTTGAAACCCCATACTCTGCAACACACTGGTACAGTATCGCTGCTGCAATCCCCTTTGGCGTCTTTCCCATGAGACTGGGGTGTTTCTCCACGTGAGAACACATGCGAATCGCCTTTTGCCGAAGTCGCCCACGAACATCGGATGGAATATCATTCAACTGTCCGAAAATTCGGGTGACGATATCCGAAGACCACGTTGTCGTGCTATTGTCGCTTGGAATCGTTTCCCGAAACATATCCGCCGTCCGTGAAATATCCTTGGGTGGAATACCAAAGGCATCAGCAACCTCTTGTACCGTGCGTGCGTTGTGTGCATCCTGACACGCACGAAGAATACAGTTCGCCTTGATGCCCACACGTATAGAACCACGAGTCAACACAGTTTCATTAAACTTTCTGTACATGATCTTCGCTTGAAGCATCACATTCTCCGGAAGGCTCAATACACCTCGCCCGATCCTATCCATGTTCTCATACGCGTGGTGAAGTGCCCGATCCTTGTGATTCATGGACATGTGAAAGTTGATACGTGCGAGTCGTTTGTTTGCATACGAAGCACGACTCACAGACATCATAGTTCCTGACCCCCACGCGGCACTGAACAGTGTTGTGTTGACGGGTGCACCCACACGAGACGGATCGTCTCCGTCTTCTCCACCCGCATTCCACTCTGGTTCGTTTGAAACGTGTTCACGCTCGCTCATGCCACACGAAACACACGTGGGAAGTCCGTCATCGTTCATGATCCGAGTCCCAGACAAGTATCGGTTGTTTCCAACCATCACGAATGACGTGTCTGGGCAATTCGGACACCGAAAATCGATCCATTCCAGGTTGAGAACCGGAGCTTCTTCAGGAAGAAGACGTTTGGGACGACACGTATCTGCGATAGAAAAGAGAGTATCGATGTCTGTCATTTTTTTGGTTTAACCTTGTGTTTGCGTTTTCTTGGCAAGTAAAAAACATCATTTTTTTATATATGGAGGTCCCACCAGTTATTGACGCAACTCGCCAAGTTCGTATCGAAACCGCCCTCGAAGAAGCAGCAAAGGGGTCTCTGTTTAAACCATTTCACATAGCCGCGGCACTCGTGTTTCTGCTCGTCGTGTTTTTCCTGTACAAGCGATACATGGACAAGAAGGCAACGGAGACTGCGCATCAGCAGGTGCCATCACCTGTTCAGAAATGAAGGCAGGACACCCAGCAAAATACGTGACGAGTTCGTGTTTCGTCCGTCGGTATTCTCTGATGTGTCTGTGTGAAAAAAACAAACCATATGTAACGGAACCTTCGAGGTGATACCAGCACCACTCGTCATCATCGTTCACGGGGATGATGTTCGTGACTGTCTCGTAGTACACTTGTCCGTATTCAGAAAACTCATAGTACGATAGGTATTTTTTGATTGGATCGTACTTGAAAATTTCAGAGTGAAAACGTCGAGGGTGGAACGATTTCCATCGGAGACATAACTTTCTCGGTGGAAAACCCATGTGTCGACGGGTGTCTATATCTGCATACTCTGCGATCCGAGATCTGAACATGATACTACAATGGAGTATACGTTCTAAGCAGATTCTTCTTCTTCGATGGAATCGGGTGGACTCGACGGTACTCTCCACATCGAGCCTTCACGCGACCCGTCGCGGGACCCGTGTTTCGGACTGAGCATGTTCATCACAAAAGAAGCTTTTTTTGGTGAATTGGAAGAAGGCGAAGAAACGGAAAGATGGTTTGATATTTTCTTCTCAATCACGTTCCCCTGTTCGAGCGCAGTGTTGAAATCCGCGAAACACTCTTGGAGAAACGCCTGACCCTCGGACGTTCTCTTCTCACGTTCTATACTCAATTCCTTTGAAATCTTCAAAGCAAGTCGTTTCATAAGAATTGACGCTCGGAGCGCGTTCGTCATCTTTTCGTTCAGTTTCATGTACAGCTGAACCGAACCGAGCACGCCGGTTCCCGCAGAAAGAATCGCGTTCAGAATACTCACGTAACGTTGTGCCAAGAAATCGTTGAGCGCTATAGCACACAAGGAATTCAAGGCTGAAATGACAAGGATAGGAATGTTAAACCGGGACGCGAGTTTGTTATAGTACGTATAGTCAACCGTGTTGTGTTTGTGTATTTCGTTACACTGTTGTTCAATTTTCGCTAGGAAAATTTCCTCCTTTTCCGTCCACGAATCGTCTTTCATTTCTTATTCTGTTCACATACTTTTTTTAACGCGGTGACCGTTTTTTGTTTGAACGGACCGATGATGTGACCGAGAATGTCTATATCCGATGGATCCAACGAGTATTCTTGACAGGCTGTATACTGTTCTTTTTGAAACTGAAGTTTAATCACGAGCTCGAGAGTTTCCCGTGTGAGCAATTTATTGGACCGTTGAAACAACGCATCGAGCTTTTTCCGACGCATGCACGTGTTTTGGTGTTTTGTCCAAAAGCTTCCTGGGCGTGGGGACACCTTGGACGGGATCATCAAACGACATGGGTAGATACATGACGTCACCGTAAGTACACGAGACGAAACATACCAATCGTTTTCACGGTACATGTACGAATTCAAAAGGTCAGAGTCTGACATGAGGTCTGAGATTGTGCACAAGACGTCGAGCGATTTCACACGGTCTGGGTAGTTTTCTTGTATGATGCTCCATACGTGTCCGGGTTCGTGAACGAGATCGCCTATGCGAACGTTGTTCCAGTTTCCACGCATGAGTCTGTGAACGTATTCGCGCGCGGTTTCAAATGTGTCTGGACGCGAATTCCCCTGCGCATCAAGACTGGTTCTGCGAAAGTCGTGTTCGTGTGTCGGACACTGTAAAAGTCGAATATCCTTCGTGTGTTTCACGGGTGTGTGTGACACGATGATGCTCGGACTGAACGGTGAGATTGGACCCGTGATTTCACGGATACCGATGAGGTCTTCGAGCGATTCCCAGTTATCAAACACAATCGGACTTTTCGTGTGTGTAAGGCGTTCGAAGAAATCCAGCGTACCTTGTTTCGTTTTCAATATGTCAGGTTCGATTGAAATGTAATGTCCAAACTCTGACTGGAGAAAGGAGGTTTTCCCACACCCCGGTCGACCATACAAACACGTGAGCGTCCCACAAGGAAAGTGCGATGAATCACGTGTTCGTTTTTCTTGAATAAATTTATCCATGGACGACGATGATGAATCACTTACAAAACAAATCTTAAGTTTAGCCTTGGAAAACAACGCATTTATCCCATATATCGGTGTATGGCTGTTTTATAACGTGCTCATCCTCATCTTGCTCGTGTACATTGCGATCCGTGTGTCCTTAAAGTAGCTTGAGGATGTGTCGTATGACACCCGGAGGAAGATGTACGAGGTTTCCTCCTGCATTCACCTGAACAAGAGGCAAACCAATTCGAGTCGCTTTTAACCTCAGGTTCTTTCGTAATTGTTGAAAAAGTTTTTCCGCGTTTTTTGCGTTTTTTGCATTTACGTGTTGCGTGCCTGTGTACGGATCGTACACGTTGAACGAAGTCGTTTTATACGCAGCGACTGGTTTGTTAAAAGCGCGCAACAAGTTTTTTGATTTCTGTATGTGATTATTCTTGGAGTTTTTGAGCACTGTACCTTGGTGTACGAAATGATGGAAAATTTTCTTGTACGAGTTGGCAAATGCGTTGTACGCGCGTATTTGCTCTGGCGTCATCGTCGTTACCAAGTACACGTATTTTTAATTTCTGTGGCTGTACGTTGAATAGTTCAGGAGTGCCATGTGGTAGCGTTCAGACGCACGTCGAATAAGGTTCGGGTTTGCCCCCGATTGTACGAGAAAGCTGTACAGCGCGAACGCCTCGGTGATTTTGTTCCACTTACGCTGAAGAATGTTTCGGCGACTGTTTCCTGTGTTTCCCCGATTCGCATACGGAGTGGTCGATGCAACGCGTCGACGCCGAGCAGGGGTACCCTGTTTCGATACACGTGAAGTTGTCATATACAATACCGTACAGAAAAAAACATTTTCATGTGACATGAAGAAACGTGTGTACGTATTCAAGAGTCCCAACCCAAAGAAGAAATGGCGTGCGCTTTTCGTTGATGACCGAAAAAGCGTCGACTTTGGAGCAACAGGATACTCAGACTATACGAAACACAAGAATCACGCACGTATGCTTCTATATGTTCAAAGACATAGAGGCATGCATGAACACTGGACCGCGTCGGGTCGTTTTACACCTGGTTTTTGGGCGCGTTGGCTACTGTGGTCGAAACCGTCATTCTCGGGGGCTCTCGGTGTCGTGCGTTCCAAGCTTCCCGGGTACACGGTTACACTTGGTCGGTCATGAGCCGTGGGGGTGTCAGAGCCATGACGTCATAAATTGTATCGACCGATGACTCCATGAATCCCTGGTCTTGGGATGCGAGAAACAGCTCGTCGAGGGTTGCTGGATACATGGACGACTCTGACTCGTTCAAAGGTATCATGCTCACTGCTGTGTGACTTCGTTCCAGGGGTTCGAGTGCCAGATTCACGTGATCGTAGTCTTTCATCGTATCCGATGGCGGAGGGAACAGATCTGGACGAAACGTGATTGGTGGAATCGGAGCATCTGCTGGGATCTGCGTCGGAATGGTATCTGCTGGAGAAATACCGAGCGTTCCCATGGGTGGACCAGTTGCGTTTGTGGATGGTGCGTCATATACGACTTCTTTCATAGAGTCTCGTGCTTGGTAAAAACTTTTCTGGGTCGTTGCGATGAGCACACACACGAGGAGAACAATGATGGCTGTCCAGACAATGTACGGCTTGACTTTAAAAGGTCTAAGAACTGATGACATGGTATTAATACTACACGAGAAAAATGATTGTCGATACCTTCCAATTTTTCAACGAACTTGATATTCTCGAACTTCGTCTTCGAACGCTCGATGAAAAAGTGGATCTGTTTGTCCTTGCTGAGTCTCGAGAGACGCATGTCGGTCACCCGAAACCTCTGTATTACGAAGAGAACAAGGACAGGTTCGTACCGTGGGCACACAAGATTCGACACGTCATTTGTCCGCCGTGTGAAAAAACGGGTCTCTGGGATCGAGAGAAACACCAACGTGAATGTGTCCTTCTCGGTCTTGACGGCGTTCCGGACGACGCGATCATTCTCATCAGTGACGTGGACGAGATTCCGAACCTGGACAAGGTGACTGACACGACAAAAACATGCGCGTTCCACATGTACATGTTTGAGTATTCATTTGACTACATGTTTACGGGTGAACCCTGGTTTGGAACGGTGATGACGCACGCCAAAGAGTTTCGAAAACTCGGACCAAACTTTTTCCGAGATTGTCGTTGGCGTTTTCCGTACATTCCATACGCTGGTTGGCACTGTAGTTCGTTTGGGGATGCACGTCACGTACAGCACAAGATTCAAAACTATGCACACGCAGCAGACGATAAACATAGGGGACACACGTTCCAACACTTTGAAACCTGTGTTCGTGAAGGCATACACGCGGACGGATCAACGAAACTGGTTCCGAGACCGGACGATGTTCCCTTGCCTAAAGATTGGGACACTGTTTTTCCCAGACATGTCAACTGTGACTCTGCTTGATCACATGGGAAACGATCAGGCGATCGTCGACGCTGCGCGTATTTCCGTCACGGGTGTTTCCAAACCGTCGGAAACGCGTTCTCTGATTCGGTACCTCATGCGTCATCGTCACACGAGTCCATTCGAAATGGTTGAGTTTAAATTCCACGTACGCGTTCCAATCTTCGTCGCGCGTCAATGGCTTCGTCATCGCATGGCGTCCGTCAACGAAATGTCTGGACGGTACTCGGTTCTTCCGTCCGAGTTTTACATTCCGGATGAGTATCACGCACAATCCGTTACGAACCACCAGGGATCTGATGACGTGCTCGACGGCGAACCGACGCTTCGGATGAAACAAAAAGCGTCATGTGATCTCGCGTTTCATACGTACGACGAACTCATCAAAAAGGGCGTTGCTCGCGAAGAAGCTCGAGTTCACCTCCCTCTCGGAACAATGACTGAGTTCGTGTGGAAGATTGATCTTCACAACCTTTTGCATTTCATTCACCTTCGAATGGACTCACACGCTCAACCGGAAATCCAGGACCCGGCGCGTCAGATTTGGAATTTGATTCAACCAATCGTTCCAATTGCGTGTGAAGCCTTCAAAGATTTTGTCATGGATGCGTTAACACTGAGCGGACCTGAACTTCGGGGGGACGTTCACGGGAAAGGAGAAGTGCGAGAATGGGAAGAAAAGTACTCTGTATTACAAAGCTATGGATTCACCCGTACAAAATAAGCCCTTTTGACGTTTCAATACCCGCGACAAGCCATCCGAACCGATCCCGCTCGGCACATACGACGCGAAACCCCGCCGCTTCAACACGAAGTTCTCCGTTCCAGTCCCTGTGACCGTTGTTTGTAATGAGACACATGTTTGCCAACTCGGACGCTCTTTGAACGATATCAAAGTGTTCGGGAATACAATCTTCATACACTTCGATCGATGGATCGTTTTCGATCGCTCGAAGGGTACTGATGAGATCTTCAATCATTTTTTTTTGTTTTTTCAGTCCTTCTCACTTTTTTTAGCTCGGACAAAACACTTTTTTTTAGAGAACCACGTCATTCGTGTTCTGTGAATACTGAGTCATTGTGTGACTGATGGTTCGAAACAGTTCGGGTGTTTGCGCTCCGTCGTAATCCTTCGAGTGACGGATACCGAGTCTCTGTGCGTTCAAAACGGCGTCTTGATTCGCACCGAGATACACGAACGTCCACGGTTTCAGCTCGATGAGGTCCTTGACGTGTGCCGCCGTATACGTCGTCGATGCGTTCTCGTCGCCGTCCGTCAGAATGATAACCATCGCCGTATCACCGAGAGACATCCGAAGCACGTGACCAATCGCGTCGTACAAGGCGGTCCCGCCTCCGAGAACATACTCGTTCGGTGTTAGTTCCGGAACCTCCGCCATGGGTTTCTTTTCGTAGAGGGTCGTACACACCGTATCAAAGAGACACAGCGTCATCGTTCCTCCGAGTTCACGTTGAGATTCTATGAATGCATTCATGCCGTCGAGAGTTTCCTGGTAACACGACTGCATGGATCCGGATCTATCCAAAAGAAAAACTCGATCAACCATAGTATACTTTGTGTCTCTTTTTTTAGACGCTTCGATCGATAACCTGCCAGCTCGCTTCATCTGCTTCAAACACACGGAGTATGACGTGACCGGTTCGTTCGGGGTCAAAGGTTTCAGAACAACAAAAAATGTCGAGATACATGGTCTGGTGTTCCGGGTACGTGTGAACCGAAAAGTGCGACTCGGACAACACGAGAACGCCCGTGACACCGTATGGTTCAAACTGGTGAAACGCACTGTTAACAACCGTGAGTTGACACTCCTGAGCGACTTTACGCATCAACGGTTCGAGTTCCTCGACGGTTCGTAGTGTCACACCAGACACACGACCGATGAGGTGTTTCATTGTATTTTAAAATGTTAGATTTTTTATATGTACCGGTTCGAGATGATCGGTCGCGAACTCGCGATGACGAAAGACGATATGTGTATTCACGTGTTCAAAAAGACTGATACCATGCCATGGTTCCAATACAAACACATGGTTGAATGGGTCAAACTGTACACACAACCACAAGAGGAACATGACGTCATCTGGTCCAAGGCTGTAGATGCATGGAACAGCTTATCTGTTGAGACCCAGGCTTTCTTAGCTACTCTAGGATAACTTCACACGTGGGTTCTTCGTGTGTGAGGTCCACTTGACAAAACCCGTTCCGTCTGCATTCGAGAACGCGGTTCCAAAACGCTTGCATCACCGGAAGGTACTTCTTGAACCATTCTCTATCACGTGGAACTTCGGTAAGGCTAAACTCTTCCGGTGATTCCTTGTATTGTACGAAATCACACACCTCGAGATCCATAATTTCGAGAAGAATCTGAATCTGGGGCATGTAATACACTGGAACTTCTGGTTTGATTTTACGCGTCAAAGGACACTTGATTTCGAGAAGACGTCCAGATTCCGTAATACCGTCGGGTGATCCACCCAAGAAGGTGTGCACCGGGTGTTGAACAACACCGATTTCGTGTGATTTCTGTCCGTATCGCGAGTCATACAAGTCTCGAACCATGGGTTCAAGACGTGTCCCGTGACTCGTCGCTTCGTTTCCGCTCCACGGACGCGAAGCGCCGCACTTTTTTGCAATGAGATGTTCCGGCGTTTCATACGGATTGAGACCGATTGCTGTTGCGACATCGCTCGCCGTCAACAAATTTCCACGCAACTCGAGCCATTCTTTACTCCGTTGTTCTGCATACGGTCGTGAAATGAGATATTCAACTCGGGGATGTACCATACTTGATTCCACGCGTCTCGCTTTTAAAACGAGGTGTGGTTGAAAGCGCAATGAACGCTGCGTTTTGTTCGGCATCCTTTTTCGTTTTTCCAAACCCTGCACCGTAAGAAATGCCTTCAACGAGCACTTCGATATGAAAGGTTCCGTTATATTGTCCCTTGACGGCGTATTCTGGCAGTGGAATCTTATTCGCTTGACACCATCGCATCAGCTGGTCCTTGTAGTTGTCATCCGCCAGGGACTTTTCAATCGTTTCGAAAATACTTTGAAACGCGGAAAACACAAACGTCTTGGCGTGAATAATTCCGAGATCCATGTATATCGCACCAACGAGGGCTTCAAACACGTCTTCGAGAATGTTGGCGTTTGTGTTCCAACCGTTTCGAATCCCCTTGTCATCCATAAGGATCCATGTGTGGAGTTGAAGACGTTCTGCGATTTCACACAACGTCTTTCCACGAACGAGCTTCGTCCGCGCCTTGGTTAAAAACCCCTCCTGACGATCTTCAAAACGATCAAACAAAAATTTTGTAATAATAAATCCGAGAACGGAATCACCCATAAATTCCAGCGTTTCGTACGATCCATCAAGACCTTTGTACTTTTTGAGTGCTGATTTATGCGTGAAAGCGCGTATGTACACATTTTCATTCTTCATTTTTGTTCCAATCAAACGTTCAATCTCACTTCGTGGAAACGAAGGAGGATCGACGAGTTCAACCGTTATTTCTTCCATGGTATTATTTACGTGCTTCTTTCTTTTATACCCCACTTACACCAACCGACGGTTGTCCCTGAAAAGCAGGGATAAACCCTGGTCCTGAACCCGATGTCCATACACGTTCAGGCGCTGCGCGAGAAGAGGTCCACCACCAAATCAAAAAGAGAATGACCAGCATGAACAAGAGGAGCGACAGTTTCATTTACTATACAACAAGAATAGTTTAAGGCTTCTTCACGGTCGGTCGCTTGGAAGCCACTGGTGGCTTTGGGGCGGAGGCAGTCGCGTCAGCAGGGGCAGCAGCCGCAGCGTCGGTCACCGGCTTCTCGGTCTTGACGTAGTGCTTGTTGATGTACTTCTGAATATTCAGAAAAGTCACCTGAACATCATCGGGAGGGTCAAGCAGAGACTTGAGGGACGCATCCATGTTGATGTGCTGACCGTTCTTCAGACCCTTCTCGGTGACGTACTCGTTCACCTTCTTGGTGACCTGAGACCGAGAAATCTGCTCACCTGGTCCCATGTTCAGAAACTTACGAAGCTCCTCGGAAATGTCCAGGGGCTTGTTGAAACCGTTCGAGGTTGAACGAGCCTTTGCCTTCTCGCCCTGAGGATCCTCGATGAGGTTCTTCAGCTTGCGAATGTCCTTACGCAGAAGCTTGATCTCGTCAAACAGGGTCTTCATCTCGTCAGCCATTGTTATTTATTGTGCTCGTGGTAGCTTTAAATGCATTTACGTTCGCCAGGTATATACCAACCAGAAGAATGAGCATGGGCCATGTGATCATCGGTCCTATCATAAGGAACGCAAGGATGTGCCACACATGTATCGGTCCATAGACCTTTTTCGTTGCGTATTCCTGAACATTACTGAACAGGTTTGTTGGCGACATTGACAGTTGCTGCTGCTGCTGATCCATTCCTTGTATTCACCGGTGAATTTTTTCGAGTTGCAAAGTACACGAGGAGAAGGAGAAACAAACAAACACTGACGATAATGAGTACGATGACCCACCATGACAGAGACGAAGAAGCCGTTGCAGGTGCAGACGAAGTCGCTGTCGACGACGGTGTTCCCGTGCAACACCCAGGATCACACGCGTACTGAGTACCGTTTTGAAGATATGCACATATCGTGTTTGGAATCGACTCGGATCCAGTCGCTGGTGTTAACGCCGTCGTGAGTTGCGCCATGTACGTGCAGTTTTGAGAGAGATACTGTGGACCGCAATACAGGTTCGATGTCTGAATAATAGTTGCTGTGTTTGTTCCACACAGACCGTTCGACTGAAGGACTTGTCCAGGGGGGCAACTCATTTACTTAGAGCAAAGGTTTGTTTTTCATTTAAAATGCTGTTCGAAAAGCCGTACAAAATTGCAGATGGACGCTACTTTCTCAAGGTGACGTCTGATCTCGGAACTCGTGTTCTTCAGCAAGTGAATGGTGTACGCATGACCATCGATGGAGCTCAGGTCACCTTTGGTGTTCCCGATTCAAATGTGTTTGCCTCTATTGATGATGCGATTCTCAGTCAGGCCAAGTCATCCAAAGTCGAGTGGTTCGGAAAGGAGATTTCAGACGAGACGGTTGATTCAGCCTACCAGAAGAGCCTGAATCCAGAGTATGAGCTCGCTGCGTCATTTGCAACGATCAAGGGTCAGGTTGTTACTCAATGTTTCGATACCCAGAAAACTCAGGTTGATCTCGAAACACTCAGCGCAGACACCAGCGTTGATGTTCTGGTTGAGCTCATTGGCTTGGTGTTTTCCAAGCGAACGTTCGAGCCCACGTGGAAGGTGATTCAGGTTCGGACAAAGGCACCTCCCAAGCAAAGGTTCCCCCGGGAGTACTTGTTCACAGACGAAGTTCCGGAGGAGGAGGAATCCCTGGACCTGTGAAAAAAAAAGTCGAATACTAGTATATACCATGGACGGGAAAGGTCTTGCGATTCTTGTTCTTCTGTTTCTGATTGCCATGATGGTCCTGTACCCAAGGAAGATGAGCGGCTATACACCCACAGGCAACGACCCGGTCCCAGGCAATACCGCAATTATCGGTGACCTTGGTTCCGGTGCGAAGATCTCGCAGGGTGGTCGTGGTCAGGGTGGATACCAGACAGCCAACCCCGATCTCCCAGGTGGTTTGTTCGAGGATGTAGACAGCCCCGCGCCATTCACGGGCACCGGTGGTCTGCAGACGGTTGATATGCCCATCTACGATAACACCAACGTCGGTCTCATCCCCAAGGAGGTTGTGACGACTGAGGATTTCGGTCAGTTCAGCCCAGACGCCATTCTGTCGGGTCAGAACTTCCTTGACCCCCGTGCCCAGATTGGTTTCCCCGAGACGATTGGTGGAAATCTGCGTAACGCGAACCGCGACTTCCGTTCCGAGCCCCCCAACCCTCGTGATGCGGTGAGCATTTTCAACCTGTCCACTATTCCCCCAGATACCATGCGTCCCAAGTTTGAGATTGAAAACTCATACGAGTCAAAAAAGTAAACTAAAAAAATGAACGGTTTATCCATTACTTATGGATGATTTCAAGGCGATTATGACGGAGTGGCTTTCCCTGAAGCATCAGCTTGCTGCTGCACGAAAAGACATGTCTGTTTTGAATAAACGTGAAAAGGAACTTCGGTCGAACGTTCAGATTCATCTCACCGAGCTAAAGAAAACAAACGAGATTGATACAGTAAAGGTAAACCAAGAAAAGGTGTCGCTACAAACCAAGGAAACTAGAGGAAGCATCACAAAACAAGTTATAATAGACGGTCTTCGGAGTTTCTTCGGAGACAACGTAGCTCAGGTCGAAGGCGCCTACCAAGCGATCCTCGACGCAGCGCCCATTCGTGAGCGAACAAGCATAACCGTCAAGAAAACCAAATCGTAAAAAAAATGGGTCGGAACAACGAGTATGCGGATGATGCAGTCTTTGAGTCGGACATGATTGGTTCAGACGATGATTCTGGTGATGAGTTTTTCCTCGAGCCAGAGGAATGGCACGACTGGCACTCGGAACACGTGTTGAACATGTGGATGTCTCTTCGTCAGTATCTCGAAGACAACTATATGAACAATCTGTTGATGGACCGAGCAAGTTTTCACGACTTTGCCGAGTTTGTTCGCCGATTTTCTCGGTGAATAGTACGAAATGGATATCACCGGTCCCAAAGTCCTCACACCAGCTGTTCTCTTTGCCCTGCTGAGCCCAGGCCTGCTCGTGCGCGTCGGTCCATCTCCAGTGATTGTTCACGCTCTTGTTCTGTCTGTTCTGTACTACCTGATCGCCCGCTTCGTGCTCAAGGTGACTCTGCGCCCAGCAGACCTCATCGTCCCCGCCGTTCTCTTTATCCTTCTCACCCCAGGTGTTCTGCTGACACTGCCCCCAGGCTCCAAGGGTGTTTTCATGTCCGGACAGAGCTCTCTGGCGGCTGTTGCCGTGCACACCCTGGTGTTTGCTCTCGTCTTTTCCTTCCTTCGTAAAAATTTCGCATCTGTGTACTAAGTAATGAGCAGCGGACAACGGTTCGTCGGACTCCTCATGAATTCGAGGACACAGGCACACGCGTTTCATTTAACGACACGTTCGTTTGCTGAACACAAAGCGCTTCAAGCGTACTACGAAGGTATCGTCCCTCTTCTCGATTCGTATGCCGAAGCGTACATGGGAAAGTACGGACGGTTTCGAAAAATTATCGCCGGGCGACGAACCATTGCGAAAAACCCAAAGGCGTATTTTCGAACCCTGTTGACTCGTATCCGTGCGATGCGTCTTCCACGTGATTCGTACCTGCGAAACATTCAAGATGAAATCATCGCACTCATTCGTTCAACCTTGTATATGCTGACTCTGAGATAAAAGGAAAAAAAGTTAAAAAAGGTAACATATGAAACGTCTGGTCATCGGTCCCGGTGCCATGGCGTACTTTGCATATCTTGGGGCTCTTGGCGCCCTTCGAGATGTTGACAAACTCAACAATCTCGAAGAGATTTCTGGAGCGAGTGCAGGCGGTCTTCTTGCTTTTTTTTACGTCATTTCGGACGGAAATATAAAGACCATATTAGACTATTCCACGGAGATTCCACTCAAAAACATCATGAAACCAAACATACGACTCTTTCTGAAAGACTTTGGACTTATCAGTCACAAAAAGATTCGTGACGTCATCACAAACATCATCAATGTTTTCTTCGGAAAGAATGACGTCACCTTTGCTGAACTTCGTGAGTTTCGTCCACACATGCCTGATTTGTACATTAGCGCATTGTGTGTCGATTTGAACAAGACGGAGTATTTTTCAAGCAGTTTGACGCCATCCATGTCAGTCACGGATGCACTGTGCATGACGATCGCCGTACCGTTTTTGTTTGCGAGCGTGCCGTGGAACGGACGCAGATACATTGACGGTGGGACGCTCGAAGAAACACCCGCTGGAGTTTTCCTCGGAAAGAATGACGTCACTCTTTTACGTTCTGTATGGGAAAACAGTTCCTTGTACAATACGAAAAACCTGAAAACGTACGTGACGGCGATATTTTCAACCACCATGTGTCTTCGTCACAGGTACACGTACCCTTCTATTCTGATTGATATGACGCAGGTTGAGATTTTCGATTTCAACATGGCAACGGAGGCAAAGCTGAAGTTGTTTTCTTTTGGGTACCATACCACTCTGAAACAGGTTTTGAAACCATGAAGGATTTCCCGTCAATCGGTGGGTGCGCAACCGCAAGAACTTCACACAGATCCAAAACATCGAGTGGTGCGATGTGACGTTGCGTATATTCGCGGTCGTTCCGAACGAATCGTGTAAAGTCCTCGAGTCGAGATGAAAACTTTACGGCAGACCACCCGTTCATTGTCATCCACGAAGAATACGAGTGGAAAAACTCGGGACACCTGCACGTCAACAGCTGTTGCGTACACACCTTTGAGATTCTGGACCACCCGGGTATGTTTGCAACGTCGGGGAACGAACGGAGAGGTTTCGGAAAGATGTGAGTTTTCAAGTGTTCGTCCGTTGCTTGTACGATTTCAAGCTCGTTGTCCATGGCGTGTGCGAGCCAGTTGCCGTCACCTTCTTCAAGTACAGCACGGATAAATGTGGCGAGCGCTTCGCGAAACGGAAGGATCGTCACGTCGCGCCCGTGAATTATCGTCTTTCCCAACTTTTGAATCGTTCGCTCGCTGTTTTGGACCAGTTCATGACTGAGCGATTCTTCGATGAAAATGGTTCGAAGGATACCACGTGTTACGTTTCTGTGTTTTCGGTACTCGGGGTTGGTCCCACGACCGTGTGAAACCCATTGTTTCGTCTCCGTAGAAACAACCGGAATAAAGCTCAATGAATGAATAATCTTTTGCGGCGTTGATTCGAAATCAGCAACCACGTATTTCATAGAGTACACACAGTCCTTTTCTTTATTTTTTTCCTGCGTTAATATCAAAAAAAATGATGATCCGTCGTAGCGCATACTCCTTCCGTCGTGCACCACAGACTATTCACGTCCAATCGAGTCCAGCGCACCGAGCGTATACTCGTCGGATAACAGGTAAAGTCGTCCACGTCAAGTCACACATGATTCAGAACCGCGGACTTTCAGGCAAAGGTCCATACGTGTTGCCAAAACTCAAACCAGGAAAACTCCAGGGGTATAAAGTTGCGTCCCCGACCTACGCGCGCCACAAGTCGCTTATGATTGCTTCAGGACGCGATTCGCCCCTGACCGTGTTTCGCCGACTTCAGGTCCTGGCGCGGTACCTGAAACGTACATCACCACACGCCAAGCGTACCGTCCTGAAAAATGCCGCGTGGATGCGAAAGAAATTCTAGGCATATAGTACCAATGAAAGGAAAACTTGTCCTCATTCTTGCGCTGCTTCTCGTGATTCTGCTCCTCTCTCGTTCGACTCCTCGCCGCGGTGGTGCGCCAGACGAGTCACGCGTTCGCGGCATGGCTCTTTCCGACTATTAAAATAAGCATCAAACCAAATATAAGAGCAACGAGTGATCCCCATAAAATATACTTTTTGTTCGAGTCTTCAAACGGAACAGGCGGCGGAAGACTTTCAATCCGTTCAGGTTCAATCGGAACAATTTCCGTGTGCACCCGTAACGTAAACGAATTCATATCAAGTCCGTGAAAGTTCAAGACGTTTCCGTTTCGATCGAGCCATGAAATCGTGAGACGATCGAGTGAATCGATACGAGATGGAAACTCCACGCTGATTGGATAATCGGATGCCTCCTTGTACGATTTGATACCACCGGAAGGCACATCCATGGCGATGAGTGCAAACGAACGCGCTGATGTGTTCCCCGATGTCGTGTAGACCCCCTGATGATTCAAAACAAGTTGGCGTGCGTCAATCGTGAATGGCGTTCGAAACTCTTCGATATCGAGCCAAATGTAATCGTTCGGTTCGAGGCTGACGATGCTCTGAGACACTGCATATGCGTTGGACATTGGAAACAAGGCGTTGTATTCTTGATTCGACGCCATTGGGTGTACGGTTGCTGAACCAAAGGGGAACCCAACCAGCTGTGCAAATTCCTGTGTGAGCGTTGTAAAATGTGCAACGTTCCCGTGAATCAGAAAGACCCCTTCGGAATCAATGTATGATGCAGACACGTTGGACAACTGTGTGTTCATCACGTCAGAGAGCGAACTCGTCGAATAAAACCCACTGTTGAAAAACACATTTGATACACCCCCCGTGGTTGTCACGACTTGAAGAACGTTTGCGCTCTGGTTCAAGTTGTACATTGTGTTTGGTATTTTTGCCGTCATGAGATTGACTCGTTTCACGTTTCGAATCGGTGTTTGCAGAAACAGCGTGTACGAATTGCCTGAAGGAAACAGTGACACGTCTCGTTGTCGCGAGTCAACGTAGAGTACAGTTTCGTTCATCTAGTTAAAACCGAGAATAAAAGAATAGACAGGAAATGCAGTACTGGATCGATCGCGTGCACATATCCGGTGGTTCGCAGGATGTGACACACACCCCAATCAGTTTCGTTGCACCCGGTGAGTTTCACGATCAGCTCAAGACGTTGTGCACGCCGAAGGATGAGATTGTCGATGCGCCTGAAAAGGCGACGCTCGAATGGGTTTTCGTGCTTAAAACCGGTGACGTTCTTCCGGTTCAAATCATTGCATCCATTCACGAGACGTTTCAATCCACAAACGCATTTGACTGTATGATTTTCCCCGTGGCGTACCGTGGATACCCTGTGCAAGAGAATCGTCTGTACCGAACAGCTGGTGGTGACGTCTCGATGAAGTCCATCATGCCTATTTTCAATTTAAACACATACACCTCTGCAAGTACATGAACGACGCTGTGAAACACATTGCGAGCCGTGTGTGGAGACACCTCGGACCTGGGTTTTCTGAACGTGTGTATCACACCGCCATGGAAGTCGGTTTGCGTGCGGCTGGAATTCCTTACCAAACGGAACGAATCGTTCCAATCATGTTTGATAACCATGCAATTGGAAACATTCGTGCAGATCTCATAGTAGATACACGACTTCTCGTCGAGTTGAAATCCGTCAGAGGACTCAAGGATGAACACAGAGTCCAAACGCGCATGTACATGCGTCTCCTTGAACTTCACGAGGGACTTTTGGTGAATTTTCCAAACACTGGAAACGATGTCGAGATTGAACACATTAGCATGTTGGAAGATATTCCCACCCAAGGTCTGACGTGATCTTCTTCCAAATGAGGTCGTGACGATACAGCTTTTCTTTTGATTTCAGTAAAGGAAAACACGGAAGGTAGTCATCCTCTCCGAGAAGCTCACAAAACTTGTACAAAATGTACGAATAACTCAAAAAGTTTTTTCGGTTTTCTGGACAATGTTTCTCAAAGGGTTTTTGAATCTGACCAAACATGAGTCGGAGACGGTCTTCTAAGGCTTGTGACATGGTTGGAGGTTGTACCCCGTTGAGAATCGTTGTGATATACGGTGCGTGTTCGTAAAATTTATTCATGTGAATCTTTTTGAGCATTTCCCGAACCTTTCTGTGAGTCAGTTCATTCTTTTCGTGAATACGTTGCTTCTTCATTTCGTTTCTCAGCTCTTCGATGAGTTCTTGTGGAACGCTTGTGGACTCTTTCGCTTGAAACTGATTCAGCCACTCGTTGAAATGATTCTCACGACGGTACGAATAAATGATATGACGTTCCATTTCTTGTTCCTCTTTGAATCCAACTTCGTCACCGAGATCAAACTCGGCAACACCACAGGATGTGCATATGAGATCGCTTGTAATGTCGTCGATGATTAACGTGTTCTTTTGTTTACACGCAGGACACAAGAAGATGTGAACGTTTTTCTTCGGGTTTGGGACAACTGACGTGTGTTCTACTTCATGCATGTATCGTTCGTACACATTTCGTTTTTGTCCACCAGCGTACTGATACTCCTGAATAAAAGGGGCGGCTTCAGTGATGTATTCAATCATTTCCTGCTCAGCACGCACCTCACCTTTCGATATTCGCTTTTTAAACTCTTTAAGTTTTTCTTGGTAGCGTCCTTCCATTCTTTAAAATATGTAAATATCTTTTAGTTAATGGATCTGATTCTTGCGTGTACACCAAAAAACTTTCAAGTTCATGAAATGTTTTCAGTGGACACCAGTGGGAATCTCAATCCAGTTGATACACTTGAACCAGGACAATATGGGTACATTGATTACTTTTTCGGGGGGAAACTGTACAGACACATAGGAACGTGGCCCATAGATACCATCGTCCCAAAGTTTATCGTTCCTTTAAAATGTGCCTTCTTCGTCGACACAGACACAGGACGGAAACACGAATGCACGGATTTCGTCAGAAGACACCAAGGTCCAACACAAAGTCGAGTCATTTTTGATGAATACGTTCCACGTCCACATGTGACGTGGACGTGGAACGGACGGTTTTCTGTGCAAATTCGTCTCAGATGGGTCAGGAAAAGACACGTCAGAGGAATGTTATACACGGTGGATGTTCTCGGACAGATGAAGACTCACATCGTCAGGTAGATTTTTCTCGGTTGGACGGTGGTACGACACGTTGGACATGTATTCGAACGTGTCCTTACAAAACAGAATATACAAATCATGTGCCCGCACGGATCGAGAAAATGATCCACCTTTCTGTCCATGCACACAGAACACGTAAACTCGGTGTAATTTTTCGCATTTGTTTCTTCGAGTATAGTCTCCATCTTTTTGCATTCTCCCAAGAGACGAGAAAGTTCATTTTGCTTGTCTTGAAAGCCGTGTTCGATTTTGTACCTGTCACGTACTTCGGAAATTTCTTTTTTTGCGTTTGAATCGTGAAGGATAAGAACAGAATCTGTGAGTACTTCGATATCTTTCACGAGGTCTTCAACTTCCTTTTCAAGGTTCCTCGCTTGGTTCAGTTTCTGTTTGTACTCCATCTTGTATTTCCCAAGCGTCGTTTCAAACTCTGACCAACGTGTCGGGAGTTCGACGTGTTCTTGTGGCACACATATCGGCTCTCTGTTTTTCAAAAACAAATTAGCCAGAATCATTTACCTTTGGTGCCAAGTAAAACTTTAACTCGCCTAGATTTGCAATTGTGTATCGAAACACAATCGGCATGTTGTCGTCATCGGCGTGCTGCATGATTTGCACACTCGAACACAAGCTCGTCGCACGTGTAAACATGTTGATGTACTTGAGTGAAAACGTGTTTCCGACGGGTGTTTTTGGTCCAGGCTCGTTACATTCAATGACCGTCTTTTGACTCGCAAACGTGCCTTCACATTCAAGGATCAACGTTTCGGTTGTCCTCTGAATCGTAATGTCAGTCGCCAAGTTGAACATGTCGCGCGTCACACGCTGAAAGTCAACGCTTGGAATCGTCGTCAGGATAGTCATCGGAATGGCAGGGGGTGACAACATATCATCATTGATATCAAGTAACCGAAAGTCAAAGGATGTGATTGACTTTTTGGATGTGTTTTCGATTCGAATATTCAGTAGAAACTGATCGTTGATGCACATGGCGAGCGTGTCTGTGTTTGTCACAGACTTGAGCAGCTTGTACGTATTCGACACGTTCAATCCTGCGACGTACTCGCAGGGGCACGAGTATTCTTCGAAATTTTCGGCAGGCATGATCATATGTACAAGCGTCACGCGCGCTGTATCCAGCGTGACAATGAGGATGCCATCAGGACGGAAAATCAGATTGACGTCATTGATGATATCCTTGAGAACTTCAAAGACGGTGCGGAATGCCGCTGCTTGTATCGTTTTCAACTGTACCATAGTTGAACATATCCTTTTTTACTTTAGACCTTTCTGGTACGAGTCCATTACCTTTCTGTTGATTTTTTCCTCAAGTTCACGTGTCATTGGAGGTGCAAGACTCCTGTTAAACTGGTCCACGTCAAAGAAATTCCCAGACGTCGTGTCGTCTGAGTCATCAAGCATCGCTGTTCCGATGATATAAGACGAATCAAACTCATCCACCTTTTCTTCTGGTTTCATGCTTTCAATCCACGAACGAACGTCGTTTCCAACGAGAATCTTACCGTCGTTCGTCATGAGCGTCGGTACACGCGTCACCTGTTTGGACGGGACACCGAGCTGGGAAACGTTGTGAAACCGAATCATGTGAAGCAGTGCGGAATTTTCACGTATTTCCTGAATGACCTGTGCACAGTATGGGCACCGGTCGCTGTACACGAGGGTTGCCATCTACTCTTAAAAAAGGTTTTGTCCCAGGAAGTTCGACGCATTTTTTCTTTCACCATAGTAGCACAATGAAAGATATCACCATTTTTCTACTGATTGCCATTCTCGGTTTTTTGCTCTGGAATCGTGATGCGTTCACCAAGACGGAGACATACACGGACGTGTCGTATTCTCAGCCCGTAAGCCCAGCAACGATCCAAACGATTGTCAACTCCATTCAAGCAAAGAACCCTGACGTATATCCAGTCCAGACCATATACATTAACCCCATGGAGGGTTCACAGGGGTCGCAAGTGTACAATGCACGCATGATGTTCATCAACACCCGTGGATACTTTGGTGTTCAGTATGATATTCAAGCCGACGGAAACGGAAACATTCTGAGCATGTCTGAGCAGCCACAGCCTGGAATTGGCGTTTCTGACTCTTTCCAGCCGTTTGATTCGACATCAAAGGGGTCTTATACAACATACGAGGACACACAAGCCGTTCTGGATAAGCAGTTTGCTGATTTGAAAACACAGGTTCCAGGATACGAGGGCAAGCTCGACACGTGGCTTGAACAGATTCGCGCAAACAACATGAAGATGGCTGCACAGTCTGCTGTTACAGGAACAGTGTCATAAAAAAACACACCCATGTATAGTTATGATTTCAGCACAAGAGCTTGCACTCCGTGAAAAAAAGAGACTAGAAGGTCGAAAATTGACTTATAAAGCAATTCTCGAACATTTGTGTCGAAAAATTCAGCACGCATCATCGCTCGGTGAAAAGTCGACGTTCCTCGAAGTTCCACCATTCATGATTGGGTTTCCTGCGTATGATCACGCCGTTGCGACAGCGTACATACAACGACAGTTGGATCGTCTCGGATACAAAGTTGCACGTATTGGTGGAACGCTCGGTGTTTCGTGGGGAAGTGACGTGAAAACAAAGGAACCCGTGCTCATCGATCACTCACGCGACGAAGAGTCCAGGTTTATCGAACTTCCAGCGCTTGCAAATCTCCAGAAAACAGCGCGTCATCTTCGTACAAAGAAATAAAGGTACAAAGAATATAATGGAATCGACAGCCATTCTCGTCGAAGCTGAGCGCAAGTTTATGATTAAACTGTGCAACGCCATGACCCCAGTAATGGTCGAGTCGTTTATTGAACTGTTCAAAAAGTCCGTTGAAGAATCCAAGGGGCGCCAGACGCTTATTCGTTTTCAGGTTCTTCTCCAGGAGATTCAACATTGGAACAACACAATGGTGAAACAGCACACGGATGTCATCATCAAGTCATGTGCCATGTTTCCCAACCTGCTTGCGGCTGTTTTTGTCATTTCCGTCAAAATCATGTCTGCAGTGCGCATTTCAAGCGAGTCCAAAAAGATCAACATCAAACTCCCATCGAACGATGTCTTTGTGCATTCGTGTTACATAGCCGCCGCCGCCGATCTGTATGAAAACCCGTTCGTTTTTACTGAGAAATTGTCAGACACGGAACGCCGAATGAAACTCGGGGCACGTATTGAACCCTTGATCAAAAAAATCGTAGATGACTTTATTCCGGTTCAGCAGATTCTTGACACATACATTCCAAACTTCACCGGAGAGCTGGATATGACGAGCGGAGAGGATCCAGGTGACCCAGACACGTCAGATGAACTTCCCATCCCCGAAACACCTGTACCCGCCGCCGCTGCCGCTCCTGAGAATCCTTCTCCCGAGGCTGAAACCCCAATGCCACAGACGGAAGCTGTTTCTCCTCTTCCACCCAGCGGCGAAGAGGAGGATTCTATAAAAAACGTTCAGGTTGCGAAACCTCCACCCCAAGCTGTTCACCACGAAACGCTTTTTGATGATGCTCCAGAAAAGTAAAAAAAAATCAATACCTATCTCAGTATGGATCATCACTTTCGAGAGCCAATGACAGCAGCGCTCATCGCTGCTTGTGTCACCATGGGATATATTCATATCCGTGCATCCTTGAACAACGAGAAGGCTCTCCAGAATTCAGCGTATTTTAAACCTGCATTTCTGGTCGGTCTTCTCGTGTACGTGATTGTTCAGCAAGGAAACGCACACCACGAAACGATACTAAAATCACCATACAGTTAAAGGCTTCCGGTTCTATGTACATAAATGGCGACGACGACAAACGCGTTCAATGACATGATGCAGCAGTTTCTTGACGAGCTTGTTCTTACGTTTCCAAATGAGAAGAAGCTTGCCAAATACCAAGCAACGTTTATTCTCCTGCGTAAGGCGAGTCCCAAGAAGCCTCTGAATGAGTTTATGGAGAGTGTGACACCCTATGCGAGTCACCTGATGCAGAAGGATGAGGAGTTTTTCAAGACGCACGCCGCAGAGGTTCGCTTTCTCGATGACCTGGATATCAAGCGTCTGTGGAACTCCGATTTGAGCGAGTCGACGAAGAATGCAATCTGGCAGTATATCCAGACGCTGTACATTCTGGGCACCACGCTGAACGCGCTTCCCCCAGAGACGCTTTCGATGATTGAGTCGGTGGCAACTCAGTGTGCGTCCCAAATTCAGGATAACGCAACAGCTCCAGATGGTTCAATCGATCAGGATGCGTTGATGAGCACGATGAGCGGACTCATGACATCTCTTCTCAAGGGACCAGGAAAAATCTAAACATAGAGTAGAATGATCGACATCAGGGACGTATTCAATAAGGATGAACTTCTCGATTTTTGGCCAACGCCACGTCAGACCGCCGAAGAACGTGTCCTCGCGACGACTCGGTTTATACTCTACGCAATGGTTCTGGTGTATACGATTCGTCGGGACGCTCGTGTCATTGCACTCGGTGTTCTCTGTCTTGCCGTGTTGTACGGCTTGTACACAGCACAAATGATTCCGGACGGTGCACGTGTCGAGTCCACCGGACCAAAGATCATCAGCGGAGTTCGTATGCCGACACGAGACAACCCAATGGCAAACTACCTGTTGGGGGATGACCCGAGTTACAATGTTCAGGCACCGTGGTACCCAAGCATGAAGAAAGAAGTTCAGCAGCAGTGGAACTCTATTCACCCGTTTGAACGAAAACGCGACGCTGAACGAAACTTTTACACGACGGCAGCTTCAACGTGGCCAAACGATCAGGCGGCGTTTGCCTATTCTGCATTTGGGGAACCATTCAGTCCCATGTGCCGCGACAATCCTGCATCATGCAACCCAGATGGTCCATACGCTCGTGGACCAGAGGTTGTACAACTTCGTGGTGGAAACGGTGGCGGACACGGTGGACCGGGTGGTGGCAACTCTTAAACTGTGAATAAATTTCTCCTAAAATAGTAAAACATGCCAAGCAGTGTTCTTCAGCCCGGGCTGATCATGCTCGAAGAAGGTGTGTATTACGGACCGAAAAACACGAATTACACTGATATCATCATGACAGACGATGCACTCCGTTCTCAGACGACGTCTCGCAACAATAAATACTATGCCGATCACGCATATGATTTTCCAAATTTGTACCTTAAAAATCCTCAAAATCGCTTCTTGGATTGGGATCCGACAAGCACGTACTCCATGTACCAGTCCATGTCGTACGCGAAACGTTATCCCACAGACAAGCAGCAGTAAAAAAAACTCTATGAATACAAGAAAGAAGAGATGGATCCGTTCGCTCTTGCCGCCGTTGTCGGATTAGTTTTTGCCGGCAAAAAACTCAGCGACGCCAAGGAAGAACAAGCTGTTTATCCAACTCCACCTCCCCCCGCATCAGGACCAGACCAGGTGACGAAGTTTGATTTGATAAAGTACAAGTTCGCTCAGCAAGACCCCCCCATCGACCAGTTGAATACCATGCCCAACACAGGTCGAGGGTTTTCGGGAGGGTTTCGGCTTCCTCCAAAGGATGCCGTTCCCAATCTTGCTGACATCACACCATCGAATAGTCACTTTCCGTATGGTCAGCCCGTGTACACGACGGATGGAAGCCGTGAACCCGTGACGAACAAGATGAACAACGTCAACCCAAATGACATAATTTACGTCGGAAAGGGTCTGGGTCTTGCTCCGGATGTTCCAGCTGCCGGTGGTTTCCAGCAGTTTTTCCGTATTTTGCCAAACAACCTGAACGAGGAACGCCTGACACAGCTCCAAGGAAACTGGGGAGGTCCTGCAAATCCCGTCATCAAAAACGGAGGAACGACGATGGGTGCTATTTCCCACCCAGCAAAACTCTCGAAAACGTCCCACTACGACCCCATGCAAACCCGGGGACAGGGACAAGGTGGTGCGATTGTCGCACCGGAGGGTCGCCCAGATTTCCAAAAGACTCGGCGTACGACCAACCGCCAAGAGACGGGAATGCGCAAGGACGGTCTCGAAATGGGACCAGGACAGTACATGATCTACGAAAGCTACGGTTCTGCATACACGGATCCCATTCGTTGGTCAAAGAACCGCATCAACCCGGATCGTGCCGGAAACGCTGCTCGAATGAACGTTCGTGCAGATCCTTCGAACGCTGTCGGTGCCCCAACACAGCTTCGTTTGGAAGCTGGCGCTCTTCCCGTTCGCCCAGCGGATGCGTCTCGTGGTTCTCGATACATTCGAAACCAGTACGACCAGTTCAACGTCTTTAAAGGACAGCCGGACCCACGTACGAGCCGTCTGGGTCTCGCTGCGAATGTCCTCAAGAATAACCCTTTCAATCACACGTTCAGCGCACCCCCCGAAGTGAATAAAACACCGCTGGTTCAACCGGTAAATTAACCTCTTGACAGATTAAAAAAATGCAACTCTGGAAGTGGATTTTGCTTGTGGGACTCGTATTTCTGATCATGTATAATCCGTCGCAGGGTCGCGAGTCAAAACTTGTAAATTATTTTACTCGCGACTCAGTAGGAGGGAATGGAATCCCCGAACAACCCGGAGGAGACTCCACCGAAAAAGGAGCGTGAACGTCATAAAAGCATTGCAATTCCGGTATCTACAATCGATAACAAACAATACATGTTGATTGTTCACGATCGACGATATCAAGAATGGACATTTGTCACGGGCGGGTGTCGCCGCCGCGAAGTCCTAAACCCTCTTCGTTGTGCTATCCGCGAACTCGAAGAAGAAACCCGTGGAACAGTGTCACTTCGTAGAGGGGCATACTCGTACTTTTCGTTTGCTACGAAATACAAAGGACCCGGTGACTCGGACGCCGATCGTGAAGATGACGTCACGAGCATTTATCACGTGTACATTATCGACTTACCAATGACAGTCTATGAACACAAGTATATTATTCAGAAATTCAACGAAGAAAAATCCAAAATGGAAAACCACCAGACGTATTTCCGAAAAAATTACGACGAAAACGACCGTGTTGACTTTGACACCGTAGAAGGTATTACATCACGGGGCAACCTATGGGACATGATACGAACGCATGTCATTTCAAACCCCGATTTCCACAAAGCTTTATCGAGCTCTCAGCGTACTACGTTTTATTTTAAATCGTAATTTGTCTCCATGTAGTAGAACATGACACGATCGAAAAAAGCTTTTGCCGAACTTCTCGTTCATACACAGGGACACGGAGACCCCGACGTCATTGCAGAGGAGATGACGCTCGTTGACATCATTTACGCTTTGAAGAAAGCAGAGGAAGCGGCGGCAAAACCCGTGCCCGAGACGGTGCCCGAGGCTGTGCCCGAGGCTGTGCCCGAGGCTGTGCCCGAGGCGGCGGTTCAGGAGCAACCAAAAGCAGTGAAAATACGAAACATCTGGAGTCGCGTGACACACGATTCTTCAGACGAAGAGAACTAAGAAAATGAAACGTAAACAAGAGTATGGAGAGATGGCTGGTTCCGAAAGGTCCAGGGACACACGTTCTCATGGATGGTGGAATTCTTCAAGTTCCGTTTGAACAACTTGAAGAATTTTACACAGAGTGTATTCACGCCGTGCGTACGGGAAAGAAAATTTACGTGGTGGAACAAAAGACGGAGGTGTTCAAGTTTTTCGTCGATCTTGATTACAAGTCCGAAACCCCGTTGGACGACTCGAGTATTCTCGAGTTGGTTGAACTCATGCACTCTGTTGTACAAAAGGGTCGGTGTTACATTGCACGCGCCCCGATACGCACGGTTCAAGGTCTCGTGAAGACGGGTGTACATATTCACTGGCCGGATGTCTTTGTGACCAAAAAAGAAGCCCTGGCGCTTCGAACTCGAATCCTCCTTGAACTCCCCGAAGACCCCGAATGGAGTCAGCGTATCGATGCAAGCGTATATAGCGGTTCGGGTCTTCGTATGCTGTGGTCACACAAACGCGAAAAGGGGGAAGACACGGATCCGTACACGCCATGGAGAGAACTTCACGGGTCTGTGTTTGCAGGTCTTCCAACGTCGGAAACACTGAGTTTATTCGCAATTCGAACCAACGCAGAATCGTCCACGTCAGTCGACTTGGAAATTACGTGTGCACCGCTTGAAAAGTTTATTCAGCGGTACATGAAAGGTCATACACGTGCTAACGTTCGCCGTGTTCTCCGTAAAGGACACGATCGTATCGTCGTTCAGACAGATTCGAGGTTCTGTGAACGTATTCAGGGGGAACACAAATCAAACCATGTATGGTTTGGTGTTTCTCAAGGAAAGATTTGTCAGTTGTGTCACGATGAAGTGTGCAAAGAACTCAAGTTTGTCGGACGTGAATATAATCTTTCTCCAAGTATAGTAGAGGAATTACGCAGCAATGTTGCTGTGGACAATTCTGCTTATGTGTCTCTTCGTGATCTTGTTCCCGACTTTTGGTGGAAAGAAGAATCGGTTTCTTCGAATGGTACATCCATACTCGGGACTCGACCCGGACGCGTGGCTTATGTTCCAACATCAACTCAAAACATACGACGACGAAACACAGCCAATAGCCGTTCGAGCAAAGGCTCTGTATTCTTCGATTGACAGCATTCAAAATTTGTCTCTCGGTATTCGACGTTCAGATGATCACGTGTACCAAGAAAAGCTCGATGATATCGCACAACAACTCGGAATTGAAGGAGAGTCGTCTCTCTTCCAAGAAGCAAAGAAGCAAGGTGTGTATTTTTTTCCGAAATACTTAAACGATTTAGTTCCTACAGAAACAAAGACGGATGTCAACCTTACAGGAGCCTCCGTTGACAACCACTTCCCCGATCCAAGAAGTCACGGTCAGTAAAACACGTTCAGGTCGTGTTGTCAAGCCTCCGCAGCGATACGTTCCACAGGAAGTGTGCGACGATGATTATCAAACGGATGATTACGACTCGCAAGAGTCTGGAACTGTTTCATCTGAAGTATCCTACGACTCGGAAGATATTTCAAGTGAAAGTGACGCTGATAATAACGGGAATCTAAAAGGATTCGTCGTTGAATCAGAAACAAGTGAAGACGTCGATGGATCAGATATACAGTCAGAGTCTTCAGAGACCGACGTTTCCGTCGCCAAACGACCCGAGAGAAATCCAAGAGCAACACCTGCCCGACGACGAGCCGCCCCTGATGGTGCAAAACGCACCCTCGTACTATGAACCTCATCCTCCTCCTGCTCATTTTCCTCAACACGATGTTCTTGAAAAGATTTCAAAAGAGACTATTATTCTTGCATTTGTTGCTTTTTTTGTAGGTTTGCTTCTCGGCAAGTCACTCACGCCAGTCATACTGAAGCATTAGACTATTGTTCCGAGAAACGGAATGGACGGAGATGTCAGTTCGGGACTATATTGTCCGGATTCCGATATCACGGTTGGTCCGTTGGTCAGTGGTGGTGTTATCACCTGTCCGGTGACTGTCACATCTTTTTCTGAAATAGCATTTGGTCCCATGAGTGTTTCATCGGCTTGATTCACGAGCGAAGATGTTGAAAGTACACTTGCTGTTTGTATTGAAGGTACGGGTGGGAGACTTGTCATGTCTTCGTCTATTATAGGATACATTTGTGCTGACCCTCCATCAGACTCATTGGGAACAAAGTCCCCGATGATCACGTTTGATGAAGGATCACCTTGGATAAAGTTTAAAATGGGATTTCCAGCCTGGATTTGGAAATCAAGACCACCCATATCATTGTAAATTTGCGTCTGATTCTGAGTCACTGTGTTTCCAGTGGATTCGATATACGGTGTGTTGTTTGATGTCATGTACTCATTCGATGTATCCTCCGTAAACGGAGGATTTGTGTTTTGGTCACGTGGTGGTGCATACCCTTCCGTGGTTCGCGCGAGCATCACGATTACGAGACATAACGCGAAAAGTGCGATCCATATGGACCAGTGAATACCTTTCATTTTTTTTGCTCTCTAGTATACCTCTAGAAATTTAAGTGCTCATAATGACCGGTGCCGCGTTCGAACGTTCAGCCTCCTGCTGAACACGACGACGCTCAATCTCCTCGTTGATGCGGTCGTCGGCAATCTTCACGAGCTCGGGCATTTCCTTGTCTGGAAACTCCTTCTTCAGATCCTCGATGAGTTCAGCTGGGTGTGGAATGGGTGGAACGTCCGGGCGGCTGTAATACTTGGAGTTTTCATCGCTCGCATCGATGTATGGCGTGTCTGATCCTTCGAGAGGCTTTGCCATCATATCACGCTTACGCTTCTCAAAGTGAGAGGCGGCTTGCTGCTGGTTCTCGCGGTACTTTGTGAAAATCTCCTCGAGTTTCTCCTCCTGGTAATGAACGTTATCAATCTGGAGACGATCTGGTGGAATCAGGAGCCACTTGTACATGTCAACGACGTAAATGTCAACGAGCGCATCCTCCCTCTGAAGACGCTTTGCGTGTGCCTCTGCGTCGTCTTTGCTCGCAAAGCACCCGCGAATCTTCAGACCGAGGTGCTCGTTCTTCTGAGGCATGTCAGGACCGACGATGGAGATTAGAGCAAAAAGCTGTCCTGGAACGGTCAAGAAGTCTTGCGTAAGGGAACCCATTTAAAAGAGAAACGGGCGTATTTTTTAAGTCAAAGATGATCGACATGCGTAGGAGACACAACTCACACAAGAGGAATCTCATCACGCAATGGGTCAAACCACAATCAGTTGTTCTCGATTGCGGGTGTGGGCGCGGTGGCGATTTCCACAAGTGGAAGCTCGTGAATGCACGCGTGGTTGCAATCGACCCAGACAACGAGTCTCTCATGGAAGCACAACGTCGTGCCGTTGAGATTGGACTTCCCGTGTGGTTTCTCGGTGAGGGTGACATTCGTCAAGCTGCTTTTGCTGGTCCATACGACGTTGTATGCTACAACTTTTCGCTCCAGTACATTGTGAACGCGTGGGAACATTCCATTCAAGCAATAAAATGTTCCGTAAAAAAGGGGGGACACCTCATCGGAATCGTTCCGGAAAAATCTTTGTTTCGAAGAGCATCCAGCCCAGACAAACTCGGAAACACCTTTCAGGTGCTCGGTGACACCGTGCTCGTTCACCTCATAGATGGACCGTTTTACGCAGATGGACCCAAGGAAGAACCTTTGTTGGATGGAGAAACCTTTCGTCGTGCCCTCGAACCAGAATTCACGTGTTTGGAATGGAGTCCTCTCATGCCCGTACCTTCAGGATACATCACAGACGTCTACGCTCAGTTTGTTTTTCTACGCATGTAACAGAAGAATGGAACGAGCTGTGCTCTTCCTTACATTGAGTATTGCAGTCTATAATGTCATACGTCAGCAAGATCCATTGTTCACAGAGGTTCGTCGACGATATGATATTTTGTTGAGTCATTTGCGTGATACAGAAACCATAGACCCACGGTTTGAAAAACTTAAGCGCCGGTGTATTCTCACCGGCATCAGCGGGAAACGCATGAACAGGGGGACGATCGGATACAACGTCAACAAAGGATACGAAATTTACTTGTGTTTGGACGGTGGACCCGAATCCATCAATTCAGTCATGAATGTTCTTATTCACGAACTCGCACACGTCACCGTCAAGGAGTATGATCACTCACCAGCGTTTTGGCAATCGTTCAAGGACCTCAAAGAGCTTTGTAAGTTTCTCGGAATTTATACACCGATCGAGGGGACACCAGAGTATTGCGGCATTACAATAAAAGACTGAATTTTTTCTCCAGATATGTTAAATGTCTGGTGGTATTGTTCAACTTGTAGCAACCGGCGCTCAGGACGCGTGGTTGACTGGTAAACCAGAGGTTTCTTTTTTTCGTTCAAGCTACAAGCGGTATACGCACTATGCCCACTCCTTTGAGCGTCAGATTATTCAGGGTGCCCCTGCACCAGGAAACATCTCGACGATTCGCTTCGAGAAGAAGGGTGACCTGCTCAACGTCATGTACTTTGTTGCCAAGGATTCAACCGGTGCTGTCATCACCCCCATCACGTGGACGAACATCATCGACAAGATTGAACTCCTGATTGGTGGTCAGATTGTGGACACACAGGATATCAACTGGATGACTCAGGTGGAACCCGTGACGGGAGCACAGAACTTTTCCCAGCGTTTCCTCAACAACAACTCAAGCGGTCCAACAAACGCCAGCGCTGGCTTCCTTCCACTCAAGTTTTTCTTTTGCAAAGACTGGAACATCTCGATACCACTCGTGGCTCTTCAGTACCACGACGTTGAACTTCGCATCACCTGGTCCCCGAACATCTCCTCGACGACCACCACCGCATTTAACGGGACAACAACAGTGTCAGTCAACAACTCGACGCTGCAATACGAGGCGTGGTGTAACTTCGTCTACCTGGACCAGGCGGAACGTGAGTACTTTGCAAACACCCCGATGGATATGCTGATCACCCAGGTGAATCGTATCGCGATTGGTACGAACAACATGCAGGAGCTCGCCCTGGCTCACCCCGTCAAGTTCCTTGCATTCCAGGCAAACAACTATACACAGGTGTATGGAACTCCGACTGTGATTGCTCCTATCAACTACCAGTTCAAGACGCAGATTAACGGTGTGGATGTCGGTGACTCTCGTTCCATGCTGCAGTGGATGGATGTCCCACAGTACTATTTCACTCCGTACGGCTACAACCACAGCAACTCGACGGCGAACGTTGCCATCATTTCGTATGCACTCGACACGGCGAAACTTCAGCCGACGGGAACACTCAACTTTTCTCGTATCGACACGTACCGTATCGTTGCCCCAGCAGGTGTGTCTGTGAGTACACTGGCTGGTGGTGCAAATCGGTATTTCTACGCCGTGAATTACAACGTGCTTCGTGTCAAGGATGGTATGTCTGGTCTACTGTACAGCAATTAAGACTTTTGTTTCATCATTTTATTCAAAATGTAAAAAAAGACGGCGGCGACGAAAGCGGTGATCGCAAGACCAACCGTTGTCACGTCACCTGAAGACGATAAAAACTGAGGAACGAGTGTACTCAATTTGTTCTGAACGGGCTTGGAGAATGCAATCACGGCGGATACGCCTGCGATTGCTGCATACAACTGCTCATCATTCAGACCAAATGGATTTTTCGCTGAACCGGAGGATGGCTTGGGACCAACCGATGCATTGTCCAGGCTCAGTCCAGTCACGCGTTGTGTCTGAGGATCCTTATAGGGTCCAGACAGAGGAGCGGCGGAGGCAAAATCAGCAGAGGAAATAACGTCAGATATCGGTGTTGAAAACTCCATGGATGGATCGTTTTGTATAACCGGTGTTTTTATTTCGGCTTTAAATAACTCGGGTGGGTTTTCTAAAGTACGCGACTGGTATGACGGCTGAAGCTCTTGTGGAAGTCCAAACACAGGCTGAGGCATTTCGTTGTTATTCTCTTGCTGCTGTGTCTGCTGATCAGGCACCTGAGGAATGTATTGGAGGATATCACTCGTTCCTTGGTTAAAATCCAGATTCTCGATGATCATTCTCTAGTTTCATCCTTCAAATTCTTTTATGTCGTTGAGGCGCAAAGACACAATGACCATTGATGTGTAAAAATGTAATGCCAAATGTATTCGTAGAAACATCCAATTCCGTAGTGGTCATGTCCAGGGTGAAGAATATACGCGTACATTGCCTGATACAGTTGTTTGGGACGCGATCGTATTCTGTCACGTGAAACGATAAACTGTGCACACCCCGGGGCACACGGTGGGTCTTTTGGTAACGGTCCAAGCCATGGTTCAACAACGTGCCAATCATGTCGAATCGAGTTCATACTGAGTGGCTGTCCCATCTCATAATTGAGGCTTACGTACATACCTGGAACAAGTGTCGCATGTTCAATTTGAGGTAACACAGGTCCCTTTTTGTGATGCCATGCATCTTCGTGACCGTGGATGAATGCAACGTGTTCTGGAAGAGAATCGTAATTGTCAAGTATGTATCGAAGATATGAGGATGCTTCTCGACCTCTGTTCACTATAGTCGTCGTTGGACGTATGACGGATGGTGCAGATCCCTGATGGTCAATAAGAATAACAGGACACTTTGAAGACGTAAGCCACGTCAGATCTTCTTTCCAGTGACTTGTGACAATGACAAACTTTTCCTTCTTTTTCGTGACCCAGGTCAACGTAAAAAACACGATGAGAAAAAAGACTGAAAAAAGAATCATGTACTAGATCAGGGAGGAGAAATGTTTTGTGAACGTCGAACGCTCTATACAATTCTTCCATATTTCAACTATTGCGATTTTGAACGGCGTCGAACGCTTTTCATCGAATTCGTGAAACATCTTCAAACATTTAAACACGTTCGGATAGTCGTGGTTGAACTCGTTGGGGCGACACCTCTTCCGAAGTTCCGTGGTGTGTACAAACACCTCAAGTTTCCATTTACGAGTCCCGTGTGGATCAAAGAAAACCTGATCAATCTCGGTGTCCACACACTTCCGTCGTCGTGGACACATGTCGCGTGGATCGACGCTGATATCACTTTTCTGAACACGACGTGGGTTCAAGACACGTTTGATGAACTTTCAACCCACGATGTCGTACAGATATTTCAGACGTGTGTAAACCTTGGACCGCGTGAACAAGCGTTCAAGATTGACAAGAGTTTTGCATACATGTCCAAGGATTCCGGAACTCCGTTTTCGAAAACGGACAGGTATGGTTTTTGGCATCCTGGATACGCGTGGGCGTGTACGCGAGCCGCATGGATTAAAATGGATGGACTCATCGAATGGGCTATTCTCGGGTCTGCGGATCGACACATGTCGTATGCGTTCATCGGAAAAATACTTGACAGTGCACCGGCAAACATTCACGCAAACTACAAGAAACTCTTGTCCGAATTCCAAAACAGGTGTAAAGGTCTTCGTTTGTCATATGTTCCCGGTACTATACTTCATCATTGGCACGGATCGCTCGAAAACAGAAAGTATCGTGAACGGTGGCAAATACTGACACACTACATGTTCAATCCGCTACAGGACATTTTCTTGACTTCACGCGGACTCGTGTCGCTCACTCGCACGGGAAACAGGTTACAGAAAGATTTGTACGATTACTTTCTCGGACGAAAGGAAGACACTTAAAATCTTTGTCTAATGTATGCCAGATTCGAACCTCACAAACAACCTGGTGCGTAGAATATCATCTATGATGAGCCCACGTAATCAAAGCGCCGTCCGAACTGCGATGAATCAATACACACGCAAGACGCTTCCCGTCGGTCTCGCGGTGACAAAGGTTGGACCACCAAAAATACCCATACAACGACCACCGGTGATCAATCGGTCCATGTCAAGTGCAAAGACTCCACGTGTGACAAACTCAAATGAAGATATAGATCGTCGTATACCAGCTGCATACAAGAATCCGAATTGGAAATATTACATTTACCTCGATAAGGAACACGTCTTGTTCAAGAATACACCAAACGGTGAGCCGTACACCATAAACAAAAAAACGGGGATGCGTCGAACGACAGATATCGCAAGAGTTCTCGGACGTTGGAACATCGAACCACAAGGTCTTCGGTGGAAGGCGCGTAAAACGCCGAAGCATACATGGCAAGAGTACTTGAAGAGACTCGAACGTTCGCTGAGAACGCACAGAGGTGCGTGGAAACGTTACGACAAGAAGCATCAGATGAACAATAACGTGAAGAAATACAAAGAAGGAAACACGTCAGCTCTCAACAAATGGACTCTTCCGAACCTCGTGTGGTGGGGGAAAACCGAGGGTCACCCTTTCAAATATTTCAAGAGTTATGGGAAATACTATCGTCACGGACAGGTGGATCCAATCACGAGGAAAAACATTCTGAACAACTTACACCTTTTTAACAGTAATGTTTGAACGTCGAGACGCACCTACTGCCGTCCCTGCTTGTGTTGACGGTCTCTGTGTATGTTTTGGGTTGTAATGTTTTTGATGATATTGCCACATAGCATCAGAACCGATTCGAAACCCACGTCGAATAGGTGCTTTGTAATAAAAAACACAGTCTTCGATCCGGTTCGATTTGCTCGTGTTATCAAGAACGAGACATTCGTAGTTTTCTGTACACGAATTCATCACCTGACAAAACATATCGAATGTTGGAAAGATTCCGAAAAACGACTTGTACAAACGTTCGCGGTTCTGAATCACATTTTCACGAAGCACAAAGACGTAATCGACGTTTGCACGGAGGTCCGGAGACAAATCCATACAGTATTGCATCGTGAGTAAAAAAAGGATTTTCCAGTGTCGACCGTTCATGAAACACTGTCGAATACATGTGTCCTTCATGAAGGCTTTATCGTACATGCAGTCGTCAAGCAACAGAAAAGACCCTGACATGTGTCCCGCTGACACGATTTTCCGCTGTCTTTCCAAAATCTTTTCGATAGCCCCTTTGTTGTATTCTCCGTAAATGAAAAGGTCTGGAACGAATTGACGATAGTAGTGATTTCCATCCTCCGTGCCTGACATGACAATACCACAAGGAATGTGTCGCTTGTGATACATAATGTCTGTAACGAGCGTCGACTTTCCCGTTCCACGTTTCCCTATGAACACACACACTTTGTCATCTCCAATCTTACTTGGATCGAATCGTCGGAGCTGAAGATTCATCTACTAAGAATGCACTATTTTTTCATCTGGTGCATCTAACGCGGCGTCTTGCTGGACTTAAAAAAACAGTTTGAAATTACAAGGAATGGAGGATATCGCAATGGACATTTTTCTCCCCGTGATGGAGTCGAGCGTCGTTCTGGCAGCTCAATACGTCAAGGCGTGTAAGCGAACCATCGTTCAGCCCCAGGACATGCACTACGGCATGATGTTTGCCGCTCGGAACGTTCTCGGGAAACAGATTGGTACGCTGTTCCCTGAAGTCTACGAAGAGGACGATGACGAAGAAGAAGAGGAGGAGGAAGAGGAGGAAGAGGAAGAACCGTGGACGCGATACGAAGGCACGGAAAACGACTTTGCCATGCAAATGAATGCGTGCGCAGAGTCGTGGGATGACTGGGTACCAGAATCTCCAGCGGAAAATGCGTTAAAAAACGCGGTGAACAAAGCAAAGGAAAAGTATGTATGATTTCGATTCAGGAGACGACGACGATGAACTCCAACCACGTGTAAAATACGCCGACATACTCCAGAAGGAGGATTATGTCGGTGAAGAAGATGAAGGACCGGTCCCTTATATCGATGACGGTCCAGGCTATTACTTTTTTCTCGGTATAGAATAAAATGTCCGGTGTCGTGTCTCAGACTGCTGCCATCTTTACTCCTTCCATCGCAACCGGGTTTTTCTTTGCGACTGCTATTTCTTGGATCGATCTCATTCGCTGGGTCATCTCTCAGCTGGTGAACGTTTCACGCAACGGTGGAAGCTATTACCTCCTGAGCGCCGTGTTCACGACTCTCCTGTCTGTCATTGTCCTCATGGTGCTGAACCGCATTCAGAAGACTTCCTACTACGGAAAGTCCCAGTAAAAACCGTTCCATATAAATGCTCTTTGAGTATCATAGATAAATGTCGCTGATACTTCACCAGAAGTATCAAAAAACCGAAACGTTCGAAATGTAGGGTTGTATTCCCAACGTTTTCCTGTCCAAATATTCGCATACCCGAGCTTACGCTCAGGAAGCTGAAAGTTCACGTACAGTTTTTTTGGAGGAATGTACAGGTGTCGACGTGTATCGACATCTGCATGCTTCTCAAGCAGTCACCTCACCTCTAAAAAATCCTCCACCTCCTTTTTGGATTTCCCCTTGAGGTACTCGGCGACGGACTTTGCACCTTCATTCAAGAGCGTTTCGTACCCTAGGAAATCTGCCGCCAGGAGCACGGGCAAAGCATCCTTTGCTTCTGGAAGCACGCCATCACGGAAAAACCGTTGGATCGTTTCCATGACGACTGCATCGACGTTTGGAACTGGAATCGTCTCCATCGGAGAATCCGTCGTGTCGGACATGTCCGTACACATTTTGAGCGTGGAACACTCGTCAATGAATGAACGTTCAACGGGAAACGCACGCCCATCGTTCGTAATTAGTGTATACATACATTCACATGCACGTGTTATTTTAAATGCGTGGACGCATCGCCGAGATTGTGCGTACCTGATGTTGGAGCATTCCAATCTGAGCCTGCAAACGCGCAACCTCCAATTCACTCTGTCGAGCTTGTTGTTGCATAAGCTGCACAACCTGTGGGCGAAGACGAAAATAGACGTTGTGTACACGAGGATCTATCATCCTGTGACCACCGTGCGGTGAAACATACATGGAGTATTTTATGTCCATGTTTGCGAGGTTCGTGAAGTCGCCGATGATGGATTTTAGTGTATTCATGTTTGTTATGAACATGGCTGCCGTTCGGCGCTGACGCACGACTTGTGTACGAGCCGTCTGTTGTCTATGTAGGGTTTGTCCAAATAAAGTACGCCTGAACATTTTCAGGTCCTTTTTCTTCTCCTTCGTGCGTTCGCGTAACTGTTTGATGGACTTTTTCAGTTCGTGCTTTATGTTTCGTAAAGCACGAGCTGCTTTTTCATTCGCACTCTGACGCGCCATAAAGATACGTCGAGCCGTGGTCGGAGAGTCTGGTGCCATCTGTTTACTTTTTACGTAGATTTGAATTTGGATCAAACTTTGTTGCGTACCAAGAGACTGGTGCCTTTTTTTTCGTCACGAGGACGTATTTGTAGACACGAGAAACCCCCCATTGATTTGCCGTCATGCCCGGACGGCTTCCACCGGTTTGCCACGCACGACGACCGCGGTCATACACCGTATTTAACGCCGACTTTGGAATTCCAGTTTTTTTCGAAATGAGGTTCTTCTTAAACGGAAGTCCCGGATAGGTTGCGTGAAACAACATGGTCCATTTCGAGGTTCGTGGTTTTGCAAACGAATTCGACTTGCCAAGCGTAAACTTTCCAGTCGATCGACGTTTCAAAAGTTCTTTTTCGCGTTGAAGTTTCATCGAACGACCGAGTCCCGAAAAGTACCTCTGCGGCCAGCGAATCCCAAGCGTAATGTGACGTGGGTGTCTTTTCATTCTATACAAGGGGGCAAAGAAATGTTTCGAGCGAGACACAAAATGTCATCGACGGATCCGGCTTGAGGGCACCACATGGGGTGATCAAACTCATCGCTGCAGCTGAAATGCACGGGGTGCCAGTTTGGCTCCCAACGCACGGCTCCCAGATTTTTCAGAGAGTCATCCACGTATATTTTCGCCACAGCCTTTGGAAACGACGAGTACGCGATGGGTTCTGGTTTCACGCCTTGAAAACACGAAACACGCACTTCGTCGCTTATGGCGAATGCGACTGCCTGTGTCCACTCATAGGGTGCATTCGAAAACAACGTGACTTTCCAGCCTTCGGAAATCAACTCGTGAATCTGTTTCGCGTCGCTTTGAAAGTCAGTCCCGTAAATGACCTCGTACAGACATTCAAATACTCGGGACTGGTACACGAAAGAATTAAAGTCTGTCGTGTCAGCTCCGTAAACATCTCTGAGACCTTTCGCCGTGTGTCCGTGTGACAAATACAGACGTGCGTTTGTCTCGGCGGCATCACATCCCGGAAGCTTCTTTGCGACATAGGCTTCACACCGACGTTTCACTTCATGAAGCACGTGGTGGTCTCGAATCAAAACACCATCAACGTCAAGCACGAGAATCTTACTCATTCTAGTTTTTTTTGTACGCTCATCTTAAAATGGAATATCTCAAAAAACAAACACGCGCACACAAGTATCTGTGCTGTTTAACACCGACTGAAATACGACACATTTTGGAACCATACATTCCAAAACTGCACCACCCTTCAATCGATGTGAAACACATACGTGTGTACCCGGAACTCGAAGACGAACGTCTCGAGAAGAATGTCAAAATTATTTACGATGCGAAACAAGAACTCGATCGTGCGTTACAGCAGAAGTTTCCAAAGAACCGTATGGATATGTTTCCTTACGTGTCTCAGATGTTCAAATAATATATTTTTCGTTTCGAAAACGGTATCCCGTTAAAATTTGTCGTCGCTGCCATTGTGTAGGCGCCCATCGATTTCCACGTGAGCATGTCACCGACACGTAAAGTAACAGGCAACTGAATATCTTTTATGATGATATCAGCACCATCACACGTGGATCCAAACAAGGTGACGTATTCCATCTTTTGGTTTTTTTCCAGTTCTGGCTCTGGTTCGGCGTGATCCATGAGAATGCAGTTGAATGCACCGTACAGAGATTCGTCGATTGTGATTGCCCCTGGTTTAATCCCGATAACCTCTGTATACAGAGTTGCAATGTCCTGTGCAAAGTACCTTCCCGGTTCAGCAATGACTGTATATGTATCAAGCCTGGTTTCTCGGAGCGCGTCATGAACATACTCTGCAACTTCATCCAAGTTCATGGATGAAGAAAACCCACCTCCAATGTCAATGAGATACGGTTTGTAGCCGTATGACTGGAGAACTTCAATGGCACGCGAAGTTGTGTATATCGCGTCGGAATACGCACGGGCTGAACGCGCGCCGGACCCGACGTGAAAACTCACGCCTACGATGGAACAGCCCTTGTTTTTTGCGTGAGAGATCAGATCGTCCCAGTCTGTTTCTCCGGCACCGTACTTGTTTCCAAGTGTACATAGTGCGTTTGGGTCGTCGGCTCGGATCCGAAGCACCAGTTCCATGGTTGACGCGTACTCACCCATTTTATCAATTTCGCACATCGAGTCAAAGGTTGTTTTTGTGATTCCTCGAGACGAAGCGTATTTGATGTCGCCTGGGCGTTTGCACGGATTGGCATAAATGATTCTGTCTGAGCACTGAAGGGCGAGGTCAATCTCGGAAGGACTCGCGCAATCGAACCCAGCGCCGAGATCCGAGAGCGTGCGTATAAGTAAAGGATCGGGATTGCACTTGACGGCATAGTACGGGGTAATAGTTGGAAATGTGAGAGTCCACTTCTGGTATGCACGTCGAACTGTGTCAAAGTCAACGATGTAGTGTGTCATCCAGAAGCTTTACGCTTCTGGTTAAATAAAATATTTTTTTTAAGTATGGTTGTAAAGAAGGAGGTCATACGAAAAGTCAAAGCGGGGAAAGTGACAAAACCAGTACAACGAGTTTCGATGATGCATTCCCTCGCTGACCTGAAAAAGTACGCAATGAAAACAGACACAAAGTTTCTTTGGGTCATAGGGCACGGACAACAACTGAGGACGAAAATGACGGTTCCACGTGGCGTGTACGTTGTGTTTTTGTCAAGAGCGGGATATCTAGGTTCTCTCAACGAAATCATAGAAAACAAACCCAAGTTTATGCCTCTGTGGCGTGAACGAGCAAAGATGCGAGACTTTATTCTCGGAAAGCTTCCGGAAAGTAATATCCCGAACGCGCCACGTTTCCGAACATGGAGTAAACGGATGTATGGACCCGGTGATTCGATGCCAGACGTGTATCTCGAACTGTTCGACGATAGTATAAACCACAATATGAAAATAGAATACGATGCTCTCTGTGGCGTTCACACCGTTGGTCAAGGGAGCGGTGCTGCATACAAGTACAAAGCACGAGGCATTCACGCAATCATACGAGCAAAGGGACCGGGAATTTATTTCGTCGCAGCGTGTCGAGGAACGGTTTTCCAACGAAAGTCGAGTCTCCGGCGCGTGCTTGAAGAAAACTTTGCACGACACCGAGGAGCTCATGTCATCACGCCGGCACAGAACGTCATCCGCGCTGCAAACGAGATTCGTCTCGCTGAAAACCAACGCGAACAAAAGGTGAAACGCGCGATGATTCGCCGTCGTATTCAAAAAATTCGCGCACGAAAGGTCGTTCCCCCCGTTTCGTACAAAATAAACGCCATGAACACAAGCAACTAAATAAAAGTTTGAAAGGTTTAAGAATACATGTATGACGTGCTCGGACTCACACATGGGGCATCCATCGATGAAGTGAAAAAAGCCTACAGAAAACTCGCCATGATTCACCATCCGGACAAGGGTGGAAATCCCGAAGAATTTAAAAAGATTACACAGGCGTATGAAATACTGAGCGACCCGGAGAAAAAGGACCGATTCGACCAGTTTGGAACGACAGAACCACCGCCGCCACAGTTTCAAGGTGTTGATATTTCCCAGATGTTTTCCCAGATGTTTGGTGGGGGTGGTCCCGGGTTCAATCAAAAGGACATGAATCGTCATCATACCATCGAACTCACGCTCGATCAAGTGTTCACCGGAATAACAAAGACGATTCGAGTCCCCGTGATGAAACCGTGTCCCGCGTGCGCGACCCAGTGTCCCAAGTGTCGAGGACAGGGTGTTGCCGTTCAAGAGATGATGGGAATGATGGGTCAGATGTTTGCACGCGTGTGCGAACACTGTGAAGGGTGTGGTATTTACCGGAACGGGTGTCCAGCGTGTCAGCAACAAAAACGAACGGTTGACATGGTCAACTTACAACTCAACATTCCGAAAGGGGTTGCGTCGGGGACAAATCACGTGCTACAAGGACTTGGACTTCAGGCGCGTTCATCGAAAGAAAAAACCGGTAATCTCGTTATTACATTTCACGTAAAAACTCACCCATTGTTCGAACGCCGAGGGGACGATCTTCGTTACGTCATGACGGTAAGTTTCCGAGAATCCGTCGATGGCTTGGACGTGACCATTCCTCATTTCTCCGGACCGGTTTCATTCAACACTCGAAACAAATTCGGTATTCTTGACCCGCGAAAAGATTACGCGATTCAGGGATACGGAATGACAACACAGAATGTTCTCCTTGTAAACTTTGATGTTCAGTATCCGCCTCACGAGCCGTGAATACGAAAGACGCGAGGACGTACTTTTCGACACATAGGACACGTCACAGGTGATCGCGTCGTTTTCCACGTTTCGAAACACGCTCCGTGGAAATAGTGTCCGCACGCCGTCTTGACACACGGACCATCAGACAGTTCCGAATAGCAAATCGAACACTCCGTCGGAAGTTCAGGTGGTGGCGGAAGCAAACCAGCCTTCTTGGCGTGACGCCAGCATATATCGAGTCCCTGGAATTTCGGGCATTTACATTGCGCGCCTCTGCGTGTCATTTCCGTGCACTTCTGAATCACAGGTCGCACGCGCTCAGTGACGTTTCGGTGAATGAGACACGTCGTGTGTCCTAGCGCACACCGATTCTTACACGGTGTTCCAGCACGCGTCAATGACGGACACATCGGGCGTGGCGGCGGTGGGGGCGGGCGTGGTGGACGCGTATACGACCGATGCACATAAAATCCATGGTTTCTCAGTGCACGCGTCACCTCATGTGACATGTACGCATTACGCGCATCGAGTATGCTCGCGAGAGCGATGAACTGGTTGATGATTTGGTCCATTGGAAAATACCTTTACACTACAATCTTTGTACGCACAACACACGATTTTTTTGTCCCTGTGTGAAAAAAAATCGTGTGTTGTTCTTCCCTAAGAAGTGACGTGAGGCATCAAGAAAAAAGAACAAAAATGGAGCACAAGTTTGAAGTCTCTATTCAAAAGTACAAGAATCATGTTCTCAAGCTACAAGCATCGCGCCGCAAGGTTATGGTGATTCAAGAACTCCCGAAGAAGGAGACCCCAAAGTGTTGTTCAGCACGTACACTCGAAGGAAAACAATGTCCGTTCAGGACGATGCCAGGAGAGACCTTTTGTAAAAAACATAAGTCTATGGTATGAGCGTGAATCTAAAGCCAATTCTGATCGCCTTGATCGTCAACCTTGCCATCGTCTACGCTCTCCCTCGTCTCTTTGCAAACCCAACGGGCTTTAAAGCCTTTGATGACTTTGTCTCGTATCTCAAGGCGCAACAAGCCTTCTTGGGCTTTAGTTCCATCCTTCTCGCCGTTGTACTTTATGGTACCATGTATTACATCGAACATTACGATGAAGCTTCCGAGGGTGGAAGCGGTGAACTCATGACGGAACCGTACTCTCCGTCTCCGTCTCCGTCTCCGTCTTCGGCGATGGCTCACGGAAAAAAGTAAGCACTTCATCCATGCACGCACGTGTTCCCGGGTGATCCCACGTTCGTATGTTTTGTTCGTAACAGGTTTTCATATGTGTCATGAGTCCTTCGAGTGAAGGTTGTCCCCATACCATCCCCTTTTGAAACAGAAAGTCGTCATTCTCAATCGTCGTTCGCGAACACGAAACAACAAACGGCGAGTCTGGTACATACTCTTTGAGACCTCCGAAATCCGTCAGAATAACTGGTTTGTTTCTCAAAGCAGCTTCGACTGCTCCCATTCCAACCCCCTCGGAATGTGAACAGTTTACGTAACAGTCTCCGCGTGCGTGAACACGGAGGTCGAGCTCTTCTTCGGACATGAGTCCGTTTACGATTGTGACACGCGGGAGTTTCCAATCGACTGGAACTTTACACGTTGCTTTCAAAAGCAATTGCGCGTTTGGAAACTGACAGCGCATGAAGGCTTCAAGCAACATTTTTATGTTTTTTCGAGGGTCCATGATGTTTCCAATCGTGTAAAACGTATACGTCGTAGATGTACTCAACAGTTTCGGCGTAGGTGTCCAGTGTCTCAGGAGGTTCCACCGTCCGTTCGGAAACTGACGTTGAAACACTTCAAGACAAAAACGACTCGGGACCCACATGGTTCCATACTTTTCCACGAGCATTCCGTACTGTGGATGAACCGTTTCAGTTTCACACGTTGTCATGTACATTTTCCTTTTACACCGACTCATCAGCGTATCCACGAGGCGGAGGTGTTCTTGAATGGGAAGAACAAAGGCGAATCCGACATCAAACGAACCGGGGGGCACAGGTTCACCAAACGAAACAAAAGTCGATTGGTGACCGAGTGTTTGTACAAGTCGAGCGTATTGCCACGTCACCTGTCCTATACCCGCGAGGAGCGTCGGACCGATGAAGAGGTATTTCATTCTCTTTTTTTTCAAGCCGTGCTGTTTTTAGGCGTTCACGGGTGGTCCGTCCACCTCGACAATCTGTGAAGTTGCATCATACGTCTCCAGAATCAGTTGCGCGATGCGATATCCAGGTTTAATGACAAACGGTGTTCGTACGTCTGTGTTCAGAAGAACCACCTTGATCTCTCCGCGATAGTCTGGATCGACAACACCCGCGAGAACATCCAGACCGTGCTTTACGGCCAGTCCAGAGCGAGGTGCAATGCGACCATAGGTTCCAGTCGGGAGTCGCTGGAGACCGATTCCAGTCGAAACAACGACGCGCTGACCAGGGAACACCACGTAGTGATCGTTGCTATACAGGTCGAACCCGGCGGCATCGGCTGACCCACGTGAAGGCAGGGATGCTGTTGGTTGAAGGCGGTAGACTTCCATCTCTCTGTCATGGTTGACGCCTGTTTACTTTAGATTGCTTTTTTTTTCTTGTGTTTGAATTAGTAAAATGAGTCGTATGTATCAAATCCATGTGGACACAACGTCTCAAACCGCTTTTGCCGCAACCGTATTGTCAAACACCGTAACAAATTACGTGGAAACAGTCTACAAAACAAACAACAACCCGTTTCAGTGTACCATTGTTCTCGGACAATCGATGCGTCGAATCAAAAGTTTTTCGCTCAAAACTGCTGAAATTCCCATAGGGTTTTACAACATTCGCGCCCCGTACAACACGCTGACACTTAATGTCGCGAGTGTCATAACAACGTACACGGTCCCCCCTGGAAACTACACGGTTCAGACGCTCACGGCTGCACTGAACGGACTCGTCACGTCCATCGTCGGACAATTTCAGGTCAACACGGGAACGAATCTAATCACATTTGTTCCAGCCGTAAATGTCGGATCGAATATCATCGTGATTCCAGTGAGTCAGCGTTCTCTCGCCTATTTCATGGGTTTTGTGAATGGTCAATCGGGAACGTACGGAGCAAACATCGTAGCTGTCAATTCGTACATGATTAACTTTGACACGTACATCAACGTGTACATTGAAAACCTTCGCGGAAGTTCGCTCCAACCCATGGTCCCAATCACTTTTAAAATTCCAATCACGGTAAGCAACGGAGGTATAGAATACTTTTTCGAAAACACTCGGTTCCTTCAGAAAATGTATACATACGATCCCGATCTACGCATCGATCGTCTCAACATCATCGTGTACGATCGGTACGGAAACATCCTAAACAATAACGGTCTCGATTGGTCTTTTACACTTGAAATGGAGTCGGACACTTAAATCTCAGTCTAGAATATAAATGAGTCGAACGATTGACGGAAGTTCCAAAAACCCAACACCCGTACAAACTCGACCGTACGATTTCGGAACGGATGCGATCGAACGTCAGCGTGTTTCGCTCGGTCAGGCGCTCATTGACGCTGATTTCGAGTATGGACTCCAGGCGACAAAATGGCAAACATCTCAAGAAGTTCGTAAAATCCCTTCATTTTACGAAATTGCAGGAACCGATATCTCGGTATCAAACGTTCAAGTTGGTTCTTTCACGACTGGTATACCAGCGACGCTCACCGTATATGCATCTGCGACGCTCCCTCAACAACTTATCGTTGGCTCTGTGATTTCCATCTTCGGGTTGTCGAACCCACAACGAAACGCAGATCGCGCGGAAGGTTACTTTTTGGTTCAGTCCGTAAATACCGTGAACAATTCGTTCACGTATATCGCAAAGGGTGCCATTGGAAATTCAACAGTAACATATCCTCAAATCATATCAACCTCGTATACCCAACTCAAAAGAGGTGGGGTGTACACAAACACAAACGCCCGTCTCGGATTTTCAGTGATAGCTCCAGACGGACTTTCAAACGTCTATGTGTATTACCCCCCGGGAACACCACACGGTCTTCCCGTGGGTGCAGCCATCCAAACCTCTCTCCAGACATACACTGGAACAAACAGCAATTTGAACGGTACATATCTTATCACATCTGTTCCTTCGCCGAACGTGTTTGTCTTTTCGAATCTGAACCCAATCATAAGCACAGCATACACAACGCCTCAGATTTTCTCGGGAACAATCACCCCCGTGACAAATTCAAACGTCATGGCGTTTACAGTTTCGTCAAACATCGGAACAGTTGCAGTCGGGTGTCAAGTCCCTATGGGTGCAATCACCGGCGCAGTTCCGGGAACAGGGTCTGCAGTGATCGCGTCCTATTCTTCTGGGTCTGGAAACATCGTGTTTAGCATTCCTCAAACCGTTACGGGAACAACATTCTCGAACGCGTCACCTATACTTTTATCTGCAAACGTCACAGCGACAGGTGTGTCTGCATACTTTAATTATACAGCTGGTACGGCAACTCTTTCAAACATCAATGTCGTCACTGGTGGACTCTACCCGGGACAAACCGTTCCTGCGTCTGTCTTGGGTTCGGCAGTTGGAGCCACTGGAACCGGAACAGTCAACACGTACGGGTCGTGGGGGAACAGTCCGTTTACTATTCAGGTCACTGGCTTCACGGGAGGATCTACCGTGAATGGAGGCACCATTTCGAACGCGACATTTACAGCACCGTCCGGAACAACCAGCAACAACAACGTCATGTATACGTCTCCGTATTCGTATATACAGCACCGACCGCTTGACGGGGGTGTTTTGTTGAGTCCGAATCAGCCTTCATGGGGCGCATCAGTGACGCGTCAAACCAAAAAAGTGTTCCGGTACCAGTCTGGAAAAGGTATTCTATTCTCAACCGGAACGCTCTTCACGCCTATTAATGACGTCACGTTCGTCACGGCGGCACCCCCCGCAAACCCTGGGTTTGTTCGTATCATCTGCGATGTTCCTCACGGAGGTCCACAACCCGGGGCGACAATCAACCTTCGTGGAATTCAGTCCCCCGGGTATAACGGAAACTACACAGTTGCACAAATCATCGACTCGAAAACACTTGAAGTTCTTCCACTGAACGGTGTCTCGACGAGTTCACTCGTGTCTCCCGCTGTGTTTCAAGACCAACCTCGATACTGTATGGTGAACTGGCAGAACTCGTGCGTTCGTGCCGGTATCTTTGACGACCAAAACGGCATGTTCTGGGAATATGACGGTCAAAACCTCTGGAACGTTCGTCGGTCCGGTGCGTTTCAGCTCGCCGGGTACGTATTTGCGCAACCCGGAAGTCAGATTTTGTACGGTGATACGTCAGACACGTCAGTCTACCTCAACTCGAACGTTCTTCTCGCGGCGACGACGTCAGCGGCAACAGGTCTCAACGGAACGTACACGGCAGTCAGTGCATCAAACACCATTCCAGTGACGTTTACAACAGGCGCGGGCGTGAATGCCGGACAGCTCATTCCCGTGAGCGCGTTTTCGGGTCTGAGCCCGGGAGCGGCATCCGTCGTTTCTGGTGTGTACCCTTCGTTTTCTCAGGGTGCAACCACAGCTGCAATCACAAACGTTTCTTTCGTCGGTCCACTCGTTCCCGGTTCGTCAACAACCGGTACGGGTCTCACGTTTTTGAATGGGTATCCCGGGTACGTATCCGCCATGGCGACCCAGACTGCGTTCACGTTTACATTCACGTCAGCTGTTCCGTCGTCCATTGCAATCTCGGCAATCAGCGGAAACGGAAGTACGGCGACGGTTACCACGTCATCTGCACACAATCTCGTGGTTGGTGCAAGCATCACAATATCAGGCGCAACCCCTGGTGGTTTCAACGTCACGGCGACGGTGACTTCGGTTCCAAGCACGACAACATTCACGTTTTCATCGAGTGTGAATGCAGTGGCAACCGTCAACGGCTCTGTTTCCGCGTTTACAATTCCGGGAGCGAGCTTTTCGTCCGTCGTGACGACACTTCCAGCAACAAACACACGAACACCCGTGACGGCGACGTGGAGCGCGACAACAGCGTCAACGACAGTTGCGCTTACGGGTCTCGGTTCAACCCTGGTTGCCGGTCAGAGCGTCGCTGTGTCTGCGTTCGGCGGATACGGTGGGTACGCATACGTCGCTGCAAGCCCAGCCCCGACGGGAACAACGGCAACCGTCATCTTTTCCCAAGCACAAACACTCGCCGCGGGGACTTCTGTCACCGTGAATTTCGATACAAACCCGACGACAACGGCAGCCGATGCGTGTGATCTCGGGTTTCTTACAATCTCGAATCTCGTGTCGACGAGTCTCACAACGGGAACGTTTTCCGCAACAAGTCCTGTTCCGCAGACTGTGTCTGCTGGTACCATTACGAACCCAACGATACAGTCACAAATCACGTCGGGCGCACAGCTTATGCCGTTCGTGTCTGATCCCATTCCCGCTGGAACATCGTCTCTGACGATCGTGTGTCAATCCAACACGTACCCGAACGTCTCCGGACCCTTGTATCCCAACATGCAAACCTTGTCCGGATCATCAAACGTCATCACAAACGTGTTTGGTGCACAAGTATACGTGACTGCGTCAAACGTGTTTTCAAACACATTCGTCTTGAACTTCGTTCCTTTGCAATCATCTGTCCGAAAGAGTGCAATCTTGGGACTCGGAAACACAACGTTCGCGTACCCAAACACACGATTCATACAACAGCTCAAGGTGAACGACAAGGTGGTTCTTCGTGGTATGACACACACCGTCGTTCAGATTCAGACACAGGGAACCATGGTTGTAAACCCACCGTTTCGAGGTGTGTCGGCGTTCACAACACCGGTAAAGCTGTGTAAAGTTCGTGAGACGCGTATTCACCAGAGTCAGTTTAACAGGGACACGTTTGACGGAAAAGGTCCGTCCGGGTTTGTCTTTGATCCAACAAAGATGCAAATGACGGGTCTTCAATACACGTGGTACGGTGCCGGTTTCGTCGACTTTATGATGCGTGGCGGCGATGGCAACTGGCTCATCGCCAATCGCATTCGAAACAACAACGTCAATGACGAAGCACACATGCGTTCCGGAAACTTGCCGGCACGCTACGAAATCGTCAACGAGGCGTTTGCGTGTCAAACAACCCTTGCGACGCCCATGGGATTCACGGATACCGTGCTCACAACTGTAGACCCACTCACGTATTGGCCCCAGACGGGAAATGTCATCATCGATAACGAACTGGTGACGTATACCGGAAAAACAACATACCAGCTGACGGGTCTTCAACGTGCTGCAATTGTCGTCTACAACGTAAACGATACAGCGTACACGCTTCAACAGTCGAACATTGCACAGCAACACAACACCGGAACGTCTGTGAATCTGTTTGGTGTGACGTGTACACCATCTTTGACACATTGGGGGTCTTCGTTTTTGATTGACGGCGGCTTTGATTTCGATCGTGGCTACTATTTCAACTACCAGACACAGGGGTCTGGAACGTACTCGGCAGGAAGTACGTATCCTTTGTTCATGCTTCGACTTGCACCATCCGTATCAAATGCAGTCATCGGTGATATCGGATCGCGCGACTTGCTCAACCGTGCCCAACTTCTTCTGCAACGCATGGATGTGTTTGCAACAGCGAGCGCCGGAACGTCAACAGGCGTCGGTCTCGGAAACGTGGTGTTTTCCGGAATTTTGAACCCACAGGGCGTGACTGCGCAAAATTGGACTCCTATCAATTCCAACGCCAACGGATCTGCACCAAGTTTCGCACAAGTCAGTTCCGTATCCGGACAATATATTACAGGGTCAGGTGAACGCATCTTCTCGACGATTTGTAACGCAGGATCTCAAAACTCGATCGATTTGTCTACTCTGAAAGAAGTGTGTAACGCCGTCATAGGTGGGAACGGTATTTTCCCAGACGGACCAGATACTTTGCTCGTGTACATGTACGTCCCAACCGGATTTCCGAGCGTGTCCGAGTACTCTATCAACCTGTTTTGGAGTGAGGCGCAGGCATAAAAATAATACCCGTTTGTATTTTATGAGCTATGAAAAACTCACGCATGTTGAGCACATCTTGAAACGACCCGATTCGTACATCGGGTCTGTCGTTCCAGACGTGATTGATACGTGGAGTCTCCGAGGAGACAGGTTTGAGCGAACTCAGGTGACGATTGCACCGGGACTCGTGAAGATTTTCGATGAAATTCTCGTCAATGCCGTTGACCAACATACGCTTCACCCGAAAAAGGTGAATCGCATTGACGTGTCTTGGAAAGATGATGGTTCAATCACGGTTCGAAACAACGGAGACGGCATTCCAATCACGATGCACGAAAAGGAAAAGGTGTGGCTTCCCGAACTCATCTTTGGACACTTGCTGACGTCATCGAACTACGATGACACCAAGGAACGCATGACGGGTGGACGAAACGGCTACGGTGCAAAACTCACAAACGTGTTTTCTAAAAAGTTTACAGTGATTGTCGTGTCCGGTGGGAAAAAGTACACACAGACGTGGACGCACAACATGTCACGTACGAGTCCACCGGAAATTAAAGAGTTTAAAGGTGCTTCCGGTGTCGAAATCACGTTTGAACCCGATGTTTCAAAGTTTGGAGGTGCGCACATGGATGCGTTTCGAACAATCATGACTCGACGTGTATGGGACACTGCAGCGTGGTGCGGGAAAGCCCACGTCTACTTGAACACACAACGTATTCACGTCGAATCGTTTGAATCGTATGCAAAAATGCACGTCTCGGGACCGACCGTCGCGCTCGGACACGATATCGTCATTGCTCATTCGGATACGGGCAAGTTTGAACACGTTTCATACGTCAATGGGATTTCAACTTCACACGGAGGAACGCACGTTGAACGTTTCGTGAGTCAGCTCGCGGCGGCACTCCCGATCAAAGACGTTCGACCGGCACAGATCAAGTCCTCCTTGTTTGTGTTTATGCGTGCGACGCGTGACCGACCCACATTCTCGAGTCAAACGAAAACAGAGTGCACTTCGAAAGACATGACTGAGTACACGTTCAAACCAGCATCGATCAAAGCCGTCATGGCGTGTGGACTCGCGGATGACATGGCGGCGTTCCAACTCGCAAAAAACGAAAAGGAGCTCAAAAAGACGGATGGTGCGAAAAAGAACAAGATTACCGGAATTCCAAAACTCGACGATGCACATTGGGCGGGAACGCACAAGTCACACGAGTGTACTCTGATCATCACCGAGGGAGATTCGGCAAAAACATTAGCGGTCGCCGGACTCTCCATTGTCGGGAGGAACGCATACGGTGTATTTCCTCTCCGGGGGAAACCGAGGAATGTTCGCGATGCAAACACAAAGCAGTTGACCGAGAATCAAGAGTTTTCGGATCTGAAAAAGATTTTGGGTTTGCAACATGGTCGTGTCTATACATCTCTCAAAGAACTTAGATACGGGCGTTTGATGATCATGACGGACGCGGACCTCGACGGAAGCCACATCAAGGGTCTCGTGTTGAACATGATTCATCATTTTTGGCCTCAGCTTATTGACCTCGGGTTTGTCGTCGCCATGGTCACACCGGTCATCAAGGCGGGAACTGAGTGGTTTTTCACGGAGGATGCATACAAGAAAAGCGGGAACCGAAGTCATTCCGTCAAGTACTACAAGGGTCTCGGAACCTCGACGAGCGTCGAGGCGAAAGAGTACTTCAAAATGATCGATCGACTCACCGTCAAGTTTGTCCCGGATGTTCGGACGAACGAATCCATGGTGCTTGCTTTCGCCAAGGCAATGTCGGATGCACGCAAAACGTGGCTCGTGGATCACATGGCGCACCCTCCGTCTGGAATAGACTACGGACACGTCAAGTCTCTGACTGTCACGGATTTCATTCACCGTGACATGGCAAACTTTTCAGCGGAGGATATCAAACGAAGCATTCCACACGTGGCGGACGGACTGAAACCGAGTCAACGTAAAGTCATTTACGCGTGTCTCAAACGAAACCTCACCAAGGATGCAAAAGTGGCTCAGTTGAGCGGCTACATCGCCGAACACACGGCGTACCACCACGGAGAGACGAGTCTTCAAGGCACGATCATCGGACTCGCACAAAACTTTGTCGGGTCGAACAATCTTCACCTCCTTGAACCGAGTGGTCAGTTTGGCACACGTTTGATGGGTGGGAAAGACGCTGCGAGTCCGAGGTACATCTTCACACGACTGAATGAAAAGACGAAACACATCTTCGATTCCCGTGATGATGACTTGTTGCAGTACACACTCGAAGATGGTCAAAAGGTTGAACCGAAGTTTTACCTTCCGGTGATTCCCATGATTCTCGTGAACGGTGCCGAAGGGATTGGAACGGGTTTTTCGTCGTACGTTCCACCGTACGATCCAGAGGTGTTGATCGGAAACATCAAGCACGCTCTGTCCGGTGAACCGATGGATCCCATGAAACCGTTTTTCCGAGGATTCACGGGAACAGTGGAACACACAGGAGAACACACGTGGACGCTCACGGGAACGTGGACTCGGGAAGGATCCAGGATTCACATCACTGAACTTCCACCGGGGAAATGGATTCAGGACTACAAAGAGTACCTCGACTCGTTGGATGTGAGATACGAAAACCATTCGACGGAGACAAAAGCAAACTTTTACGTCTGGACCGATATCGATGACCCGAAACAGCTCGGACTCACGAAGATGATACACACGAGCAACATGTATCTCGTCGGACCGAACGGTTCGGTGAAGAAATACGCGAGCCCAGAAGAGATTCTCGTGGACTATCTCGAAATGCGCATGGCGATGTACAAAACACGCAAAGTGCACCTGCTGAAAGAGCTGAAGCAGCAGATTGTGGAACATACGACACGTATGAAGTTCATCACGGAGGTTGCACAGGGTCGACTCAAAGTGTTTCAGCGTTCACGATCGGATGTTGAAGCCGACATGTCTCGTCTCGAATTTCCACACGACCTTTTGGTGTCTGTGAAAACGTACCAGTACACATCCGATGAGATTCAAGCCTCCTTGAAGATGATTCAGAAGCTTCAGACGGAGTACACGTCACTTGAAAAACAATCCGTTGCAAACTTGTGGAAACAAGATCTCGCTCTACTATAGATATGTCATCGGCGAGTGTTCAGCTGTATGCGAAAAGCCAAGAAGATGAATGGCTTACAGCACACCCGAATCAAACATACTTTGAGGCTCAGTACCCTTCACGTGAAGACAACCTCCGTGAAACGCTCGAAGTTCCGTTTGATTACCAAAACGTCACGTTTGGAACAACTGGGCGGTGTACTCTTCCCGTCAAAGGTGATTTTTTGACTCGAGTGACTGTTCGTGCGATTCTCCCTCCGATTTATCAGACGACACCGGGAACATACGTGTATCCTTCAACGTCAACATCGTTTTCAGGGGCTTTATCTGTACAAACGACGTTAAATCTTGTCGTCGCCGACGGACTGAATTTACTCGCAACAACAACGGGAAGTCACTTTTTTTCACCTGGATCTGACGTCATCTTGTCTGGAACCGCGTACTCCTTTTTCAACTTGGATGGGACGTATACTATTTCGAGCGTTCCATCTGCAAATTCGTTCGTGTGTTCAGCCGGTATCGCGGGTATTTCATATAACGGAACAGCGTCGTCCGTGGGCATTCGACCCGCGCCTGTTGTCGGGTACTACTCGACCCAAAACTTGAATCTGTGGGCGGAAATACCCGTCAACTTGCCGTACACGGCTATTGACGGACAACTCACGGATCCAGTCGTTTCACTTGTTCCGGAACAGAACATTGATGTTTTCAAGAGTACAGGAAGTAGTCTTCTCGGGGTGTATACAGTTGCGACATCGAGTGCAAATACATTCACACTCGTTGGACAATCTGTCACGGGTACGTTAGAGCTCGTTGAACAGGCGATCACGTCTGCGTACGATCCCACACAAAACAGATTTGTGTTTGAGTCTGCCGTCTACCCATCGATAACGTTTGCAAACGCACAAGATGCGGCGTTTTGGGGGTTTGATTACCTCCAGGGTCCTTCATTTCCCTTTGTGAATGGAGTTCTCACGTCCCAGTGGACTCTGATTCAAGGTGGGTGGATTCAGGGATTTCTTCCACCGTCTCTTTCGGCGTATGATGACTCGGTCGCACACAAACTCATCAAAAGCGCACGCATTCTCGTCGGAAAACAAACAGTCAAGGAGTTTTCAGGAGAATACATTGAGCTTCATAACGACCTCATGGTTCCTTATGAAAACAAAGCGATCCTGAAACTCATGAATGGGACACTCGATGCGACGCAAGCGACCGTCCCCCGTGAATACTATATAAGTTTGCCTCTCGGGTTTGATAAACTTCCATTGTGTGCTTTGAAATATCAACACGTCAGCGTCGAAATTGATTTCGAAGAGTATCAAAACCTTTCGAATGATCTTAATAACGGATCTGGAAACTTCTTCGATCCAGATTCGTACTTGACGTATAACGTGTCTCAAAACATTCTCGGTGGTACCGATTTCAATGTAAGTTCAACACTTTCGTATCAGCAGTACATTCTGATGTTAACAACACAAGGAGTGTTGATTGTGTACGACACAACGAAACCGATCGATGCTTCCGATTCCTACAACGTATACACAGCTTTTGCTGGTCAGACATCTATCTTCGTCAACGTTATTATTGTCGGAAACACATTGTACATCCAGTTGTTAAGTGGGTACATGATTTCAGGTCCAGTCGATGAACTTATACAAGGAAACGCGTCGTCTTTCATTTCGAACAATTACCTTCCTATGAACGTCTCGGACGCAGGTCCACCGACGGGAACTATGGTGTGTGATGCTCGGTACCTGTATTACGCCCAGACAAACGTCGCCTCGAACGTCTTTTTCGTTCGGTATGACACCACAACTCCATTTCAGCAGCTTGATGGATACACGTCATTTAATTTTACGGCAACTATTGACCCGAATGTGACTTCCGTGTACCAGATAATTTCAACAGGAAATGAACTTATTGCGTTGACAAACACACCGGGTACATTCTATGTGTTTTCACTCTACGGCAATTTTTCATCGGAATGGACTCCTATAAGTTATGGATACGATCAGGTAACTGAAGGAGTTCTCATCGGAACAACAGTTTACTTTTTGTGGAACAACTCGGACATCTTAGTCTATTCAAACGGTCAATTTGTTCCATATTTTATAGAAACATCTTTGGGTCCCATTCAAAACCTTCACGCTGTTGGACCTATTATCTACGCTTCGGCAAATACATCATCTACTACGTCCATCATTCGGCTTGATACGACACATGGTCTTTCGGCGTCCGGTGCGTATCAATATTACACATCAGGGAACGCGCCTTTTTCCTTTGTAGGACCTGTTCCTTCCATCTTTGCAAATGGTCCTCGTTTTCTGTACATATTCACGAGCGACCCTTCACAGACAACAAACCCAACAAATGCCATTCGATATGATCCGTACACATCAACGGCTCTGCTACAAACAAGTCTTCTCGTTGATTACGAAACAGGAAAGACGAAACCTACATCTGCTATCCTTCCGATTATTCAAACTCAAAATGTGACTGCAGAACAGATGAACAAGATGGAACTCCATGGTCCCATTAAAGAAGTGTGGTTCACGGGAACACCTGGTGTCACAAACGTGTATCAGTATTCAAACGTCACACAAAGTACGTTTGTGTTGACAGCAGGCGAAGAGATTGTGACTCCGGACGTTGGAACACACACATCAATGAATATAATTGCACCTTTTGAAAAACACACGTCAATGCCTGTTCGAAACGTATCCATTGTTTCGTTTGAGCACGATCCTGAAAGAGACGTACCGAACGGAACGATCAACTTTTCACGTATTAACGAACAACAAATTACCGGAAACGTGTATTCAGCATGGGCACGAAACGTCAACATTCTCACGATTCAAGGGGGTGTGGGTGGGCTCATGTTCAATTAAACTTTTCTTTTCGTTAAATTAGAGATGGTGTTTGCGCAATTCGCACACCAAGTAACGCGTCTTCAATTTCCAAAGGATGTTCACTTTGGCGATGATATCTCCATATGGATCTCCAAAGCAGGTGACATTGCACTCAGAAACATGTACCTCCGTGTAAAATGGCCACCGCAAGCGACATTCGTAGACGATTCGGCGGGAACGCGAATGATTGAGTTTGTTGAACTTCGATACGAGAATGAACTTTTGGAAAGACACTACGGTGAGTCCATCGAACTGATGAACGATCTCGAAGTTCCTCTCGGAAAACAGAGCGTGTTGACACAACTCGTGGGAAAAAACCTCACGAGCAACCTTTCGACGTATTACATTCGCATGCCGTTTCGGATCGATCTTCCCGTGTGTGCCTTGAAATCGGCTCCCGTGTTTCGAGTCAAGTTTCGACCTTCAAATGAATTTTCGGAAATCACGTGGACAGCACCTATTCAAGCCGATCTCTTTGTCGATTATGTCTACGTCACGCAAGCGGAACGAGACTATTTTTCAAACACCGCCATGGACTACTTGACACATACGATACAGCGTCTCGAATTCACGACATCGTCAGGGTCAACACAAGTTTCCGTGTTGACTGACTTTACACGTCCCGTGAAAGAACTGTATTGGGTGGTTCAAACTGACGGATCATCCGCATATGATTATTCAAACGAAGGAAACGATCAGCTCGTGTCGCTCAATCTTCAATTCAACTCGATCGATGTCATAAAACCAGACGAAGCGGGTATTCCATTGTATCTTCGTTCGATCCAGGGTCTTGAAAACCACACGCGTGTTCCCGATCGCATGTTTTACATGTACACCTTTGCCATTGATCCCGAACACCCGGATCAACCCACAGGGTCTGTCAACATGTCTGCAATCACGCGACAACTCCATGTTTTACAGTTGAGTCCTTCCGTTTTTTCTCGAAACATTCGAATATACGCTGTGACGCACACAGTTGTTCGCATCGAAAACGGAGCCGCCAAGAATCTGTTTGATACCGTACAAGAAGGTGGTACGAAAACGTTCAATTGAATAATATTGTTCGGTATGAGTAGAGAGAATGTACAAACCCATTTACCCCGGGTCGTACTATTTCAACACGTTTACGTTCACGTCGTTGGGAAACTCAGGACATCTAGGACCGACGCCGGATCAGACGTATGCCGATGCTCCATGGCCTTCATCGTCATTTTCAATCAAAAATGGTCAACAGAGCTGGACTGTCCCTGCAAATGGAGTGTACCAGATTACGGCTGCAGGAGCGTACGGCGCAACTCCCGGTCGAGTCGTCACGGGTCAGGTCAAACTCAGTCAAGGCCAGGTTGTGACTATGCTTGTGGGACAACAACCAACCCCTTTGACAGCAAACGTCCTCGATAACGTGACGGTCGGTGGTGGCGGCGGGACCTTTATCGTGACCAACGGGGTCCCGCTCATAGTGGCGAGCGGAGGCGACGGTTCTGGACCAACATCGAGCCCGGGGTCTTTTAGTTATGTGCCACCATCTCCTCCTACAGGTGTTGTCGCAACCGGTGGAACCGTCACAACATACACAACGGGCGGGACAACCTATAAGGTTCACACGTTCACGAGTAGCGGTACCTTTAACGTGACATCTGGCGGGCCGGTAGACGTTCTTCTTGTTGGTGGAGGAGGAGGCGGTGGATATTATTTAGGTGTGCAAGTTGGCGGTGGCGGTGGCGGTGGCCAAGTTGTTTACCAAACGGGAGTTTCAGTTTCTTTGGGTTCATTTCCTGTAACTGTAGGGTCCGGCGGACTAGCAGATACTCTAGCAACTTCGTCAAATTTTTTGTCGATAAGTGCTCTACCTGGAGGTAACGCAGCTATAGACATCAGTGCTGGCCCAGGAGCTGTATCTGGCAGTGGAAAATTAGGCGGAGGAGTTACTGAGTTTAGTTTTCCCGTAACGGGTGGAGGAGGGGGTGGTGATTCGGAACCTGGTCAAGACACCACTCTACCTGACGCCTCTCCAGGTGGCGCGGGTGGAGATGGTACAATGTGTGCCATTTCAGGAACTCCAACGTATTACGGCGGAGGCGGCGGAGGATCTTCATATGAATACACTACCCCACTTACAAATTACGGAGGGTTGGGTGGCGGTGGCTATGGTTTTAATTATTTTGGACCAAGTCTCACTGGAATTCCTGTTCCAAATTCAGGGGGTGGTTCGGGTGGAGGCTGGGGTGGTGCTTACATTTTCGGTGCAACGGGAATTGTTATAATAAGATATTCTATATAAACAGTAGATGCCTACTGTTCACTGTGGAGATGTTACTTTTATTCACATTCCAAAAACGGCCGGATATTCTGTTACAGAATGGTTGATGAAAAAACTCAAAGGTTCTATAATCCGTGGTATACATTTGTCAACAAAAATGACACTGGTGAAAACACCAGAAACTTTTACAGTCGTTCGAAACCCGTGGGACCGTGTTGTCAGTTTATGGGCCTACTGGAATAAAGTAAGAAAAACAAATGTTCCGTTCGATGACTTTGTTCGAAACCTTCATACGTACAAGTTTAATGAAAACTCGTGGTTCACTTTCGATCAACCTCAAAAGGCATGGATACCTGATGGTGTGACTTACCTTTTGAAATTTGAGACGCTCGACCAAGATTTCGTTCAGATACAGACCCTTCTAGGGTGTACAGACCCTCTTCCGAGGGTTAACACGAGTCAGCACGACGATTACCATACGTACTATACAGACGAAACACGTGATATAGTTTCTCAGGTGTTCAAGGATGATATTGAGGCGTTTGGTTACGTTTTTTAATGTTAAAATAGACTAGAAGAAAATGGACTTTGGTCCAGGAACGGGTGGTTCAGGTGCCGGCTACTACGGAGGCGGAAGTCAAACAAACCCTTACTTTCAATTCTTGGTTCCATATGCGTACGTCAACGGTGGATACGGAAACAACTACGAGTACGGCCAAGTGACCATTGCCGAACAAGGTGGGTTCGGCGGTGGACAATCACCTATTGGTCTCTCGACCGTGATTGATCAGATCACAGGAGATGGGACGACGGCAACGTGTAATACCCACGTTCCTCACGGGTACCCTTACAGTTACGTGGTAAACATCTCTGGAACGACGTACTATGATGGAATTCAACAAATACAGGTCCAGGCTTCGAACGTGTTTACATTTGCGTCTTCAAATACACAGACCGTGACGACGGGAACCGTCGCGGGGTTTCCATACGGAGGCTCTTCAGGAGGTGGCGGGTACACGGGAAGTCCCGGTGATGGGACGTCCGGTGCCACCTGTTACGCCGATCCGAGTGTCCAGAACTTTACGGACCTCGGAGCGAACTCGAACGCCTCGGGGTACGTCACAATAAGTCTTGTGAGTCCTACGCCCATCACACAAAGTCCAACGTGGAACCAAACATGGACTGTACAACCATCTGTGTTCCCATACCAGACCACATGGTCCGCGTGTGCGTACGGGAACGGGACGTATGTATCTGTTTCAAATAACGGAACGTACCCCGTGACATACTCTACGGACGGTATCAATTGGTACACCCAGACGTATGGCGCTTCGCTTCAATCGTGGGTTTCCGTTGCTTTTGGAAATGAGCTTTTTGTTGCCGTTGCGAGTAACGGTCACTCGATGGTTTCTCTGGACGGTATCAACTGGACGGAAGCGGTTGGCAACGGGACCGCTTGGACCTCTGTAGCGGGTGGAAATGGAATTTTTACGGCGACTGCAACAGATATTGGGGCTACGTACTCACCGGACGGTCTGAACTGGACGACTTCTTCCGTGGTTCAACCAGACACGTGGACGGCCGTGACGTACGGACAAGGAACCTTTAACATTACAAACGCACCTTTTATATCCAATGGTCAAAATTCTTACGAAGAGTTTGGCTATGCCATCGCCTTGAGTGCCGACGGGTCTATTTTAGCAGTTGGAGCTCCATATGGAAATAATTCCAACGGAAATGTTTACGTATACACAAACGGGCAGTTGTCATACACCGCCCAAGGACAAGATGCTTATGCTAATTTTGGACAGAGCGTCGCCTTGAGCGCCAACGGGTCGATTCTCGCAGCTGCGGCATTTAACCAATCCACTGCAAAAGTGTACGTATACAACAACGGAAGTCCACAATACAATGTACAAGGTCCAGATTCATATGATTTTTTTGGACAAAGTATCGCTTTGAGTGCTGACGGGTCTATTTTAGCAGTTGGCGCTCCGTATGGTAATTCAGGATTGGGAGCAGTGTACGTCTACACAAACGGGCAGTTGTCATACACCGCACAAGGTCAAAATGCTTATGACGCGTTTGGATCCAGTGTCGCTTTGAGTGCTGATGGGTCTATTTTAGCAGTTGGAAGTGCAAACTATAATACAGTGTACGTATACACAAACGGAGTCTCAACATATACTGTTTCAGAGACTGTTAGTACTAGTTTTGGATGGCGTGTTGCCTTGAGTGCTGACGGGTCGGTTCTCGCAGTTTCGGCTTTTACCCTGTACGGAGGCGTCGGCGCCGTGTATGTATACAAAAACGAAACCCCTCAAAGTTTCAACCCTTTACAAACTGGAAGCTCTTACGATAATTTTGGTCAGGGTCTCGCCATGAGCGCGGACGGTTCGGTTCTCGCCGTTGGAGCCCCCATCGCGAATGGTATAACTGGAGCCGTGTACTTATACATAAACGGCGTTTTATCAGAAACCGTATACTCAATAGACCCTCTCGCCACTGATACTTATTTTGGACAGAGTGTCGCCTTATATGCTGATGGTTCATATCTTGCCGTTGGAGCTCCCAATGCAAATTATAATACAGGATATGTGGCTCTTTATAGACCACCATCAAATTATACATCTTTATTCGTTGCCGTTGCAAATAACGGAACGACCGCAAATGTCATGTACTCATCAGACGGAAACATTTGGTCTAACGCAACGACCGGGTCATACTTGAATGACGCTTGGTTGGCTGTGACCTACGGGAACGGGACGTTCGTTGCATGTGCAGGTCGTGTAAATTTTTCAAAAACAAACTACGGTTTCAATGGATCGCAGAACATTGCTTTGAGTTCTGATGGTTATGTCGTAGCTTTTGGAAATCCACTTGATAACAATTCGAAGGGGACGGTGCATGTATACACAAACGGGAATATTTCATATACTTTACATGGTCAAAACTCTGGTGATGCTTTTGGCTCGAGCATTGCTTTGAGTTCCAGTGGATCTATTCTCGCGGTTGGGGCTGTTTTGAGGAACAGTTATACGGGAAGTGTATACGTGTACACAAATGGAAGTCTGACGTATACTTTAAACGGACAAAACTCAAATGATGTGTTTGGAATAAGCGTTGCCCTGAGTTCAAGTGGTTCTATTCTCGCAGTTGGGGCTCTGGGTGTAAACGGTTACAATGGTGCGGTATATGTATACGCGAATGGAACTCCTCTAGGGTTTAGTCCTTTACAAGGAAACCCTGGTGATCAGCTTGGAACGAGCGTTGCTCTAAGTTCCGACGGGTCTGTTCTCGCCGTTGGTGCCCCAAATGCAAATGGTGTTCTTGGAACTGTGTACGTATACACGAATGGTACTTTAACACAGACCTTACAAAATCCAGACCAGTCGTACGCAAACGCTAGTTTTGGATCCAGTGTCGCTTTGAGTTCCGATGGAACAGTCTTGGCTGTTGGTACCCCTAGTGCATTTACACACACCCCCGGGTACGTATACGTATTCATAAATGGTGGTACAAGTCCAAGTTATACATTACAAGCACCAACTCCACATAATTCAGATGTATTTGGTCTCACCGTCTCCTTGAGTTCCGACGGTTCAGTCTTGTCGACTTCGTCTTCTTATTTTTATTCGTATGGTCCGTTTCAAACTTACGTGTATACAAACGGAACGCTAACGTATACGCCAGTGGGTCAGATGTGTTATTCCCCAGTTGTGAATTCTGACGGTTCTGTTTTAGCAGTCGGAGACAGTACTAGCGCGTACGTGTATATAATTCCAACAACGCCAACTAGAATCGAATATTCAACAGATGGACAAAATTGGTCCACGGGAACGTCGATTCCTTTTTCGTCGGGGTGTATAACCTATGGGAACGGAACCTTTGTAGCTCTTTCAAGTAATCCTCAAACTTCACAAGTTGCTTTTACAACTGACGTCACATCTTCTTGGCAACACGCTCCAGTTCCGAGTGCTTCGTATACAGGTGTAACCTACGGTGTGCAAGGGTTTGTTGGTGTGTCCCCAACACCGTTTACGATTGGATTCACGCCTCAATTTTGGGTCAACCCCGCCCAGGTATCAAATGCAAACAAGTTGAACTCTTCACATTGGAACGGACTTGCGTACGGAAACGGAACATTCGTGGCTGTTGGAACCGGGCTCATTCAAGGGACGAAAGACCAAGGAATGACGTGGAATTCGTTTGCGGTAAATAACGCGTTGTGCATCACATACTCGCAGAACTTGGGAACCTTTGTAGCTATAGATATAACTCAGACAACATATACATCACATGATGCAGTGAATTGGACACAAAACACAAACTTCCCCCAGGGCTTTTTGACTCAATATTCTCAACCATCAATAACCTACGGAAACGGTCTTTTTGTTTCCGTACTTCGTGATTCCACATGGGTTTTTTATTCGCGAGACGGTGTCTATTGGGACGCTGCGTATAGCCCTGACGTGTGTGCTTCTGTAACATATGGAAACGGTACATTCGTTGCTGTTGGACTGGATGCTGCCATGTCGTCTATTGACGGTAGCAATTGGAACGATCAAACAGTTCCTTCGTATTCTACGTGGGTCTCCGTGACGTTCGGAAATGGTCTTTTCGTTGCCGTGTCCACTGACGGGGGGTCCATGTACTCTTCAGACGGTGTATCGTGGTTCCCGGGAAACTTAGTTATAGATACCTGGTGTTCGGTCACGTACGGAGATGGCTTCTTCATAGCCGTGTCGAATAGTGGGACGTACCCGGTGGCGTATTCACAAGACGGAATCAATTGGGTGACCCAAACGACGGGGTTTCAGACAGCCAATTGGACTTCAATTGCTTTTGGTCAAAATATATTTATGGCTTTGAACGCTCGGGGTGCAACGACGATGATTACTCAGTTTGGGGAGACGTTTTAGAAACGAGCCCTTCGAGGATCGAAACACGCTGTGTCAGCAGAGACTGTGGCGTCACGTTCGACTGGAGCCTGCGGCTCAGAACAACAACCTGTTCCATTGTACCTGCATACTGCTGAAGGTTCGTCTTATCGACCGTCGCGAGACGCTGACGAGCCTCTGTCAAAGCAGTCTGAAGTTGCGGAACTTGCGAAGGGTCAGTCGCCAGAAACATCTGTTGGTTAATCGAATCGAGCTCGGGGATCAGAGAGGGACGACCAGGAAATGCCATATTATACTCGAGTATTTTTTCCTTATTTCATTATAGTAGAGAATGAACAACGCAGTCAACGACATCGAACTCGTCATCAACCGACTTGTAACATATGCACAGCAGTATGCAAACGCTGCTGTCGTACAAGACATTATCAACGTGTTCAACACAGCAATTCGTGTGACGTCATCTGCTCTCATCACTTCACCGCTTCCAACCGTGAATACAACGCTTCCATCACCTGTTGTTGCTCCACCCATTCAAACGTCTTCGTCGTCTAGTTTCACAGTCTCCGGATTTTACGGACCGTCTCCGGTATCAAATCTCGTGTCTGTGTACTTGACACAAGACGTTCCCGTTCGAAAGGGCATGGTCATTACCGGTCTCATCGGTATTCCTGGAACTGCTACTGTCGTTGATTATGCATCGAATGTCTACGGCGACGTTGTCATTAACCCAGGTCCACCCGCCATTTCGTTTCCGTACGTTGATGTCGTGACGGCACAGATCCAAGGTATTTTTACTCTCCCAGTCCAGCCGAGTTCAATGCTTCAGTTGACGTTTTCGGTACCGAGTTCGAGTGAAACATCAAACGCACACGTGTTTCGAGGACCTCTCATCACGGGAAACGTGTTTTCTTTGTACGTCATTGATAGCTTCAACGGACCGACGCCGTCCAATGCATGGATCGTCACGGGTCTCACGGACCCAACTACTGGGTTTGTCGACGTCAGTGGAAACGTCCGCGTTCACACGGTGACGTTTGCACCGGGAACAACAAAAATGCTTTTCGGAACCCAGTTTGTACAACAAGACTACCAGTATGAACTTCAAGTCGAGACGGACCAAACGCAAGTGCTTCCGACGCCCGGGTCGAACGTTCTTGTGACGTTCACGCCACCGACGGCACAACTCCAACCTTCGTTTTACTCGTTGTACGATCCGAAAATCTTTGACGCCTCTGCAATCAAAGGACACGAAGGACCTCTTCGGGATTTAAACTCCAACGTATGGACCGCCGTCCCTGCGCCCCGGGAAGCGTACATCGAAATGAGAGGACGCGGGTTTGGGACGGGTGCACTCACAGCGCTCGCGGCGATTGGTGCACAGGAGAAATACGTCTACGGAGGCGAGTCTCTGTGGATTCCGAGGATCGTGCAACACACGCCGTTTTCGATGACACAACGCATGCTTCTTCCGTTTACAAACGGGGGTGGACAGTTTCTCGATTCGACGAAAACATTCTCCGTCAACATTTTCCCACGCGAGTCGGGCGATTTGCTCGCCAACATGTACTTGTCCGTGACCCTTCCCGCGCTTTCCTCGGGGTACGATTATTGTCCTCTCGTCGGGCGTGCAATTTTCAAAAAAGTCGAGTTTTTGATTGACGGAGAACCCATTGAAACGCTGACAGATGACTGGTACATCATACGAGACCAGCTTTTTTTGGACGCGGATGAGAAGATCGCCATGTACCAAGCCGTGAGCGCCGGTCAGAACGAGTCAAACGTCGTGCCTGCGACGAATCCCGTCCAGTTGATGGTTCCACTCGACTTTTTCTTCTGTCGGCGACACACGCACTCGAAAAAGGGTCGCGAAAAGCTGGAAAAACCGTTCTTTCCCATGTGTGCAATTCTTCAACAGGTTGTGACGATTCGTTTCACGTTTCAAAACCCGGCGTGGATCACGGCAGCTCCGACGGATGTCAATGGTAACGTTATTGATCTCATAAACCCGCGTGTTCTTCTCGAAGAAATCACGCTCAGTTCAAACGAACGCATGTACTATCAATCAAAAACGCTCAACTATAACATCAACCACGTGTGGGCAGAGGCTGGACAACCGTACGCAAACGGCAAAGCGGTTCTGAATTTAACAGCGGCGTTTCCAGTTTCGATGATTACGTGGTTTGTTCGAAATCAGTTGTACGAATCCGCATCACCCACGTATTACAAATACAGATACAGGTACGGATACACGACAGATTTCATTCAAGCATCTGTACCTGTGACATTTTTCAACAACGTTTCTATAAATTTTTTAGATATTATTCAATCCGGAACCTTGTATCTCAACAATCTCAACGTTCTTTCTAACTTTCCCGGTGCTTTGTACTACAGTTACAAGCAGCCTCTCGAACACGGTCTGTCTGTTCCGACCAAGAACATTTACATGTACTGTTTCGGGGACAACCCACGGGAATATAACCAAGAGGGACTCCTCGATTTCCGAAAGTACAACTCACAGACGACGCACTTGGATCTTGTGTTCAATCCGGACCTCGCAACGCAGATTCAACAGTCGTACACACTGTACCTGTACTATTACGGGTATGTTCAGCTTCAAATTTCAGGGGGTCGCGCTTCTCTTTTGCAGTGACACCCTTTTCCTTCATGTATTCGACAATGCCATTCACGATACACCAACGAATGAAATTCAGCTGAGCGACGGTGGTGACAAGTCCGCGAAACTCGATACGTTCTGTTCGACAAAACGGGTCGAAAAACTTTTTCGAGTAACCATCCAACGATGACTTGTATGCGACGTGGACGGTAAACTGACGTCCAGTCTTTGTCGTATACGTCACATTTGTCTGACGAGAGTAATTTGTCACAAACCATTCCAGGTTTCTGAGAGACACTCCATAACGATGTTCGAGAATGCCTTTGAGCTGCTCAAAGTGTTCAGGAACCTCGAAAAACTTTTTCAGAGACTCGAACAAAAGATCGCTCTTCGAAGACATGATCCATCAACGTGCGTTTTTTTTAATAAAGTACCACGCGAGGAGGGCAGTGACGATCGTCCACCCTGCAATGTGATCGACATCCTTCATCACCTGTTTCGTTTCCGGGTCGAGTTTTTCATACTCATCCTTGTATCCCTGTGGCTTGAACGGAAGCCAAATGTACCGACCAAATGGAACGACGGTCGGTTGAATCTTGTCTTGACAGTTGTACGAGTAGTCGTACCACGCGAGCGCAATGTACGGAAACCACACGAGAAAGGCGAGAATCCACTTGTTTTTGTGGGGCGCAAACCAGTACCCGAGAGCTAAAAACAACGAAAAGAGAACACATTTAAGATTGAACCGAAACGGTCGACTTGGAAACAGTCCACCGCTCATGTGATTCACGAGGATTTCTTTTTGACGAGCCACAAAATCTCAACCACCTGTTTCTTCCCCGTTTTTGATCCGTTTGCCGCGTACCGTTGATACTCCGTGTCGATACGTTCCACGTCATAAGGTTCGAGAATCTCGAGCCATTCGCCGAGAGGAATGACGCCTTCGTCGTTGTATGACACGAGCATGTACTTTGTGATCTTCATGGTATCGTGAACCAGCTGTGTCATTGCTTCCACAGCGGACGCCTTTTTGTTATACGCCGACTTGAACCGCGTCTTTGGGAGACCTGTTCGTGCATTCACGGGTCCCTCGGGTTCTTTGTTGTGTGCCACGACATTCAAGAGGAAATAGAATGCCGAGTACTCGTGCTCGTTATACGGAGGATCGAAATACACGAGATCAAACTGCGTGTCAAATTTCCTGACGAGATCATTCGTCGACTCGTGGTGCGTCACGGCACGACAATCATACGGACACCATACAGGCGTCCGTATGGAAAACGGATCTTGGACCCGTTTCCCACACGCTTCGAAATCCTTCATAAACGCTTTAAAGTGTCCGAGCGTGTTTGCGTGTGTCGACATTTCAACGAGCACGGGACACAAACACCAGTAAAAAATATCAGGTTCAACGTGTTGACTGATATAGTCACGCCACGTGTCAATACGCATGGCGTTCTCACGCGTGAAATAACACCGGTCGTCTGGTTGAATGTTCCGTGTGTCTTTCGGTGCATAGTTTCGCGTCACAACACCTTCTGTGTTCGGCTCGAGCGCATTCATACGCTCGAGGTGACGTTCGATCCTCTCTTGTTGTTCCGTCGTTGGTTTATGAATGAAACATTTCGCCGCGATTCGCGCATACGGTTCAGTGTCATTCGTGTGAATCTCGGATGCGTGCTTCACAAGCATGCGAGCCACAACAGTCGATCCCGTAAACCCGTCAAACACGACGAGTTTCTCCTTACCCAGTCTCTGTTTGATATTCATGACAATCTTTTCGATGCCATCAACAAGCTTTCGTTTATTTCCGAGATATGTGTACATGGGCTGAAACACATATGGGTCCATGCTGTTTCATGGCGCCGAATCTTTTATATTTCTATTCGCGAACTTCGTCCTTGTTCACACGCCGGACATCCCGCAAGAAACATCGGTGGGAGGGTATGTGTGTGTTGGTTCAACGTCACGGAACTCGGAGGTCGAACCATCACGGGAATTCTTTGTGCGGGTCTCTGGTCTCTGTGACAGACGCAATATCCCGACCCGTCCTTCACACCTCGTTTACACTTTTGTTTCGTCTTTGTGATTCCGTGACACACGTTTCCGTCCCACGACGGTTCAGAGACGTGAATGTCTCGAAGCAGCTGACGAAGCGAAATGTCGTACGTCCGACTGATTTTCTCGAGCGTGCTTGTCAAACGTTCGTTGACTCGACGTTCAATCTCGTCTTCGATAATTCGACTGATTTGGTCCATACCTTCATTGAGTTACACCGGTTTAGGTGTGAAATACCGAGTGATGGACGGCATCGTCAGGTACTCGATAGACTTGAAGATTGTTTCAAACGCTCGAGACCCGACAAGAGGTTCGAGAAGATCACACACGGGTTTTTGAAGCTGGTGTTCGAAATAGTACAAGTAATCGACCGGAATGTCATTTTCCTTCATGAACGTGGGGTCCTCCGCCTTGTTGTACAAGAGTCCTTGTCCCTTGGCGACGAGAAACGCAACCCTGTCTCCGTTTTGAGGCTCTGAACCCGGTGCGCGCGCCCGAATCTTGTTTCGAACTTCCACGTGTGGCATTTTCGTCTTGTATTCGGCGCTCAGCTGTTTGGACATGATGAGCTCGTTGGAATCCACTTTGCCTTTGAGGAGCATCCGTGCCGATTCACGTGCGTACTCGATCGCTGGTCGCGGATCTTCGGAATTCAAAACCTTGTCCAAGAGTTTTTGGAGTACGCCTCGGACGTACGGACACGTGTCTCGTCGAACAACCTGAAGTCCCTTGACGTCAATCTTTTTGAAGACAACCTTGTCCCCCTTTTTTTCGTACATCTTTGCCGCGTACCTCTTTTTCGAGTACAAAAAGTACGGACAATACACCTTTTCAAGTTCGAGATCGTTCGGCGCTTTGAAAAGCTTCGAACACTCTTCGGACGCACGTTCCCCTTGTTCCCACGAGTATTCAATCGCCTCTTGTCCCTTTCGACCTTGGACATCAAACTCAACCATCACAGAGTCTGTGTTTTTGACGATCATTCGACCGACACCGGCTTGAAACGTTCCCGCCTCCGTCTCGAGGTCATAGACGTATCCGTCCCACGATTCGTGAAGAACTTCAATTTTTTTGATAGCCTCGGGGTCCCTTCTCTGTGGACCCTTTGTCCATGTCAGACGGAATATGTTTGGCTTATCTGTTCGAGTGTTGAGTGATATGTTGAAAAATCCCATGTGTCGCAAAAACAGGTAGTACCACTGGGCAGTCACTTGGTTCTTCGTATCGATGCGATGACACCCAATGGACTCTTCGTCCTTTCGACACCCATCCGATGCCCAAAGCCCGTCCAGAAAGGCTTGAGCGTTCCGACCGAACGCCTTGAGTGGTACCTTTTTCGCTTGACCGTCATAACACTGATCCCGGTAAAGCTTGGTGAGCTCAATAACCGATCCGCCACGCGGAGAGAGCTTGTACACACCAGAACTCTCAAGTGTGTCCATGATGACGAATTCGTATTCAGGGTGAATTTTCTTGCAATACTCTTTACATTTTTCGAGGAGTTCCAAATCCTTGTTATTTATACCCCACGTTGCTTTTGACCCCGACGGACAATCGTAGAGACCACACGACCCGTCACCAACAAACATACCCAGAATGAACGCCTCTTCATCCGAACACACTTCATCAAACCAGAGACTCTCTGGAAAAGAGTGGTATAACCCCTGTCCAATCTGAACATCCTTGGGTTTGAGGATATTCAACTCCTTGTCCAACAGAGAATGATCTTCGGTAACATCCACGAGTCCCGTATGAGTCAAAATGCGGTACATCTTCTTTTGACACTTGTGTCTGATAACTCTTTTGATTGGTTGCCATTGTTTGTGCGTCCACACCTCGAGATCCATGAGCTCGCTCTGTTCCTTGTTCGTTCCCTCCTTGAGAAACCCTGGATATTCCGTCCAATCTTTGGCAAGCGATTCAATGGTTCGCACACGGATTCCGTCTGGACCACGAATAAGTACAGGGGTTCCGGGCATGACAGAGTCACCGTACCTGACTTTTGCACCCGGAAAGTGATGTTCGACATAGTTTTTCGTCTGTTCAATCATCTGACGACCACGCATGGTGACAGATGACGCGATGGCGACACATGGCAACATCCCTTTCATCGCCCCTGTGAACCCGTAAATGGAATTCATGCTGATTTTGTACGCGAGCTGTTGACCGTTATAAACCGCCTCCATTGGTGTTCCCTCGTGTTGCGCCATCAACTTTTTCGCCTTTTTACGAAACGCGGCGAGTTCGTTGAGAATAACGGGCAACAGGGACGGAACGTTCTGCGCGAACCTGTACGGACCATACTGTTCGTACTCGACACCAGGGACGTGTGCATACCTTTGGTCTAGAACCAGCGTGGAATAACACAAGTTGTGTGCGCGCATGATGGACGGGTACAGAGACGCGAAATCGAGCGCCGTGATTGGTGCGTAGTACGCGCCCGTCTGTGCATCAAGAACCGTCGCGCCTTGGTACTTTTCATCCGTCACGTTTTTGTCCGCGTACAATGTGGGAACCATGTATCCGAGTTCGCGCGCTTTTCGACACACTTGAGAAAACACTTTGATCTGTTGTCCTCGTTCCGAGAGGTAGGCAAGAGGAACCCACGTCGCCTTTGCCATTTCGATGAGGTTTTGAACGAGACAGAGTTTCGTCGCTATTCTGTGTGGAAGTTCCGTATCCTTGATACAGTACTCGGCGACTTCTCCGAGTTTACGCGGATCGGCTTCTCGAAACCGAAGAAACATCTCCTTGACGGGCATGTCAATCTTCGAGTCTTTCAGAATCACCTTGGACACGTTGTTCAACGAGTACGACTCAAGTTTGTGTTCGCGTTTAATGTCCTGAAACATGTCAAAGACGTAGCGTCCAGTCATGGGAACCATCTTGAGTTTGTTGTCCCCGAGCGCGTTTGAAGAAAGGTTCTTCACGACGAGCTCGTTCGGGCGTCCACGGAGACGACCCCATTGGTGTGCTTTTGGTCCCGCCGCAACGACGACTGCACGCGAATACAGATATTCCAAATCAAACCCAAAGATGTTCCACCCGGTGACAATGTCGGGATCGATTGCAACGATGTGTTCTCCTAACGCCTCGAGCATGTCTCGTTCCGTCTCGAATGAGCGACAATCCGGACCGTCTGTTGCGTGCACGCAAAAACACACCCTGTCAAACCACGTGTCCTTTCCAAACTCTCGCGTCGTGAGTGCCACCTGAAAACACACGTCATTCGGTCTGAACGGATCCGGAAACAAACCCGACTCGGAAAAACACTCGATATCAAGGGACGTGATTCGAAAAGGTGCAATGTCATCCCGTGTGACGGGTTTCAATGTTTTCCAGTCCTGAACCCAAACATCGATCGAACACGACGATCCGTACCCCGGAGACGATCCGTCTGGCACGTGAATCCATCCCGTAGACTGGATGTTCGATCTGTGCATGAATCGCAACACGGGATCGAGATTTTTCTCGTACACCTTGAGTCCTCTCGGGCGACACTCTTTCATTTCAGCGTACGTTTTGAACCCGAGCTTCACAAACGTGTGTTCCTGTTGGTTTTGAAACCCCCATACATCTTTGCGTCGAATGATGGCAGAACTGTACGGATCCAGTTCTGCGATAATGGCTTTCGCGCTTCGGTCGGGCGGTACTTTTACGAAAAAGTATGGCTCGAACGGTGTTTCGACGTGAACAGAACGCCCGTCATCTGTTCGTCCGAAAATGTGAATAACGTACTCTGTGTCCGAATCTTCACCGTACCAAGCGACGGCTTGGAACGTTGTCATTGCTAAAAACACGGTGTGAAACTCTAGTTGTATGGGATAAGACCCGGTGGCGCGTGAAGCATGAAAATACCCAAGATGATGACAACGAGTCCGATGTACTCAATCGGGCGTTTCAAGCGTTCTCCGAGGATCATGTATGCGGCAACGGACTCGAGAACGGCGGAGACACCGTCCCACATGCCGTTCACGTACAGAACGTTTCCAACTTTCAGACTTCGAATCAAAAAGTAAACGATACCGACGTATCCGAGCGTCCCCTGAGCAAACGCCGCCGGTGCACCCGTGCGCGCGAACGCCTTGAAGCCAAAGTCGCCAATGATTTCAGCGATTGAAAGTGCACCGATATCAAACGTGCTCATGTCTCTTATTGTACATCAAGTTTTTTGTTCCTTCGAGAAGAAGACCCACCCGGTGTTCGAGTTCCGCCTGTTCGTGGGCTTGTTTCGCGATGAAAAGAATGACCTGAATCATCTTCGCCTTTTCGTCAAGGGTTAACCCTCGACCGATGGCTTTTTTGTAGTTGACCATGTTCAAAAAGGTGACATACAAAGCAATGACGTATGTCTCCATCATCTAAAATCAATCAGCGGTTTTATTTTATGGAGTTTACACATTCGTGTCAAGACGTTTCTCGTCTTTTGCGCGAAGTCGTGCTTCCGAGACTGGATGCACAAGAAAACGAGATTCGCGAGCTGCGTGCCGTGACATGGCCCGTCAGCCAAGCTCTCTGGGACCGGAAAATGCCATTCATGAACATCAGCATGAAGAAACGTTTTTTCAAGTGTCTCGGCGTTCACGAACTGACACGACTTTTAAAGTCCAAGGCACTTTTTTGTAACATCAACGAGGTGTCTATGGATCAGGAACTGCAAATGATCACCGAGATACGGATAGATTAGACACGAACGGCCATTCTGTAATGGAATGATCTCGTTTTGACGAGTCATTTGGAAAGTCGAGTCCGTCTTGTGGGAAAGGTTTTGTATTGAGACCTTTTACTGCAACATCATTTCGAATCCACGTAAATTCCCCGACCCACGGAACTGCACCAGGTTGTGTCATCGGAACGCAATTGTTCGCGTGGACATGGACAAGTCGGTGTGTACGCGCGAGTTTATGTGCAGATGCCATTTTTTCCCACGGAGAGGGTCCGTTTTCTGGAATGTGTCCATTCCAAATACCGTGAAGTTCAATCACAATCTGGCGAAAATGTGCCATGTCCGTCGCGAGAATCCATCGCCATTCATGGCTTTCGATGTCCATTTTGAGAAATATGTTTTTGTATTCACGAACGAGGTCGTGTAAGTTGGTAACCTCTTCAGTGTTTTCGGTTCCGATATTTTTCTTCACAAAAACCATGTGTTCTGGCAAACCTGCTGGGCGTTCATTGATAGTTCCATCAAACGCCCAACCTGGAATTTTATAAGGAAAATTCTCCTCGAATGACGTTTCATCTGCAAGACCGCACGAGATAAAAGCATCATAGACATCACCTTCGTCTGCAATCACATATCCCCCGTCACCCTGGCGACCGATATGTACTTTTGGATTTTCTGGTTCGTACGTGATAAAACAATCCATGTATATAATGAGGTTGGATATAGTCTTTAACCTAGTAGTTTTTGGTGACTTTCGTGGTAATACCGGAAACCTTTGAAAAGTCCAGCATTTATATTACATGTTTTGAACATGATTGCGTACGTTTCTTGATCGCCCCACCTCCATTTCCTCGATCCGTCAAACTGTGTAAACTTGTTGATGTATTCCACGACTTTTGGAGAGTACCAAAAGTCCGTGAAAGACACAAAGACTTGCGTGCTGAAAACGCTCAGCTGTTTCATATCCACTTCGGGAAAGTGTTCCTGAAGAGAGACGTCTGAGAGCGAATGCATTCCCCACGTCGGCGTGCCCCCCTCGGCGGCGCGAAACGGCGTGCGTTCGTCGATGGTATCAAAGATTCCCGACCAGTCGCCTTCCAAAAAACAGTCTTCGTCTATACGCAGAACCTTTTCGTACGACTTGATATAGTTCCACACGTCGCACGTATGAAAATGACACATCAAATGGTACCCCGGATAACACGACCCGTCGCGCCACGTCTCCATCGACTGTGACGGGAGCTGAAAGTTTTGAGGAAAATACCACGGAACGGCGATCCACGTCATACGTAGTTCCGGCGTTTCGTTTTGAATGTATCGCTGGTGTTCGTCGGAAATGTTCCCCTCGTGAAACACGAGAAGGTCGTGTTCGGTGCCTATGGACTTGACGATGCTCCTGTTTCGTTTGATAAGTTTCCAATACATGGCGACATTCTGGTATCCACGTGTCAAACAAAAAATGGCAAACATATGTATTTAAACAAGAGTTGGTACTCTTTAGTAAAATGCAAGTGCTTGTTCTCGGGTCAAGCGGAGTCATCGGACGCGCCACGGTCCAAGAACTTCGAAAGGTTGGTCACGACGTCACTGAATGGGACATTGCATTGTCTCCTGAACATGATTTGCGTGTCATGTCAAGCTTGTTTTTTGTGCTCAAAAAGATTGACTTTGTCTTCTTTTTTGCGTTTGACGTTGGTGGGTCAAAGTACCCGACGCAGTCTGCACAGTACATTTCGAACAACATGCGTCTTCTCGAAAATACATTTGACAGTTTGCGTACAGCCGGTGTGCCGTTCGTTCATACGACATCTCAGATGTCAAACATGGATCACGTGCCTTACGGTCCGCTGAAACGAATTGCCGAGTTTTATACCGAGTATCTCGGTGGCGTCAACGTAAAAGTCTGGAACGTCTACGGACCGGAAGAACTCGGGTCTAAATCACACGTCATCACAGACTTTATTCATCAAGCAAAAACACGAGGAGAGATTCGAATGTTGACGACGGGCGAAGAGCAGCGTCAGTTTTTACACGCACGTGATTTTGCACGTGCCATGATTCACGTCATGAAACACTACGAGACATTCAAGGGTCAGACGGTTGATATTTCAAATTACACATGGATTTCGATCCGTGAAGTCGCTGATATGATTGGAGACATGTTCCACGTTCCGGTCATTCCCGGAACTCTTCAATCGACGTTTCAAACAAAGGTGAATGAACCGTCGCGCGATTTTTTATTCACGGGGTGGACATCGATGGTGTCTCTTCACGAGGGCATATTGAATATGACTGAGAATGGTTTCTTGCCGTAAATTGCCGCCGTGTATGAATACGTCGAAAATCCAGACATGTCATGGTCACCGCCGGTCACGTACAGCATCGGACACATGCTCAGCAAAAACCACTCGAGGTATGCATTATGTAAGTTTTCAGGTGTTTGGGTCGTTGACACGTCTTGGTGTGCCGTAATTGCAAACTCCGTGTCGAGTGTCAAAATTTTGTCCCCAAACTTTTCAATCATCTGTGTTTTCACATCCTTCGAATCAGAAGCAAGGTACACTCGACCCTTTGTCGACGCAATCACCTTTTCAAAGTTTGCAAGTCCTTGGTCCGAACAATGGTACAGCTTGAGTGTTTTAAACTGATGTGAATCGTTCGAATACGACCCACGACGGATGTGAACGCCTGCATCGACGCCGTCGACCACATGGTGGTGACGACGAATCATGTCCTTCATGAAATCCGTCGGACGCACGAACAAAGGAATACGCGAATGAATGTATTTTGAGGTTGAAGGGTTGATGATAATCTTGGCGTTCGGGTGAGTACCCTCGTCGCTCTCGGTGATTGTGTACCCTTCAAATGTCACACACCGACTCAACTCAAAACGCGAATATACATTGGCATGAATTGAACGACATGTGTCATACGAATCACTCAACAGGATCAACAAGTTTCCAAAACCAGCGTCATGAGTTTTGAAAACCTGCATACCAGTTCATCGCTGGGTTCTTTTAATAAAAAAATAAAGTGTAATAATACAATGTTTGGGGAGTGGACTCGTTCGATCGACGCGCTTCATGACCAGTACATGTCTGCAGGTCCCATCGAACACATCGTGATTCCAAACTTTTTCACGCCAGACATGGCAGAAAAGGTCTATGCACAGTTTCCAGATCCAGATGCTACGTGGTTCACGTACGACAATCCGTTTGAGGGCAAGTACATTTTCAATCAATTTCAGGAGGGTGATCCCATGAAAGCCGTGATTGATTCCCTGTACACAGATGAATTCATCGAGTACATGTCGCGCATCACAGGTATTCCAAACCTTGAATCGGACGAGTATCTGAATGCGGGGGGTCTTCATGCGTACACGCGAAATGGAGTTTCTGGTGTTCATCTCGACTATACGATTCATCCGGTGACTGGGAAGGAACGTCGTGCCACTATCATGGTATACATGTCAAAAGACTGGAATGATGATTGGGGAGGTCATCTGAAGTTATACGACGAAAACATTTCACACCCAGTGACGTTGACACACAGTCTGTGGAACACAGCTGTTATATTTCGTACAAATGGAAAAGCGTATCACGGTTTCCCAGACCCTATCAAATGTCCTCACGGTGCATACCGAAAGGTGATTGGAATTTATTACATGACGGACCCAACGCCGGAGACACTCGAGTGTCCCCGAAAAAACGCACAATACTTTATCGAATCTGGAAAACCAGTCAGCAAAGAAATGCAAAAACTTTTGGACATTCGTCGGTCGCGACGACTCACACCTGACGATTTACTCGAGTGGCCCACTTGGAGACGTGACTGTGGACGAGATGATTGAGTATTGTTTCTCGATGTAATCCATGTTCCATATATCAACAGCTGTATCAAACTTCTCCTTGTACATGGCTTCGACTGCCGCCTTTTTTGTCATAAACACCTCAAACTCCTTTTTGAGGCTTGTGTATTTTCGCCCAGAAGGAACATAGGACCGCGTGTAATCGATCCAGTTCTTCTTATAATTTCCGTGTGAATGACTTGTTTTGTACTCCAAAAGAGATGTCTGGTGACAAATTGGTATCACCGCGAGGCTCATACCTATCCGTGCCATGATTGCACCGATGACAATGTCAAGCGCCTGTTCGAAATCGATATTATTGAGTACAAACTTTGCAAAATCTTTGGACATGATGAAGCACTCCAAACCTCCAACATTTCCAGTGATCATAAATGTACTACTGTATGGAATATGATAATTTACACCCATGGAGATGATGTTCATCGGTTTCAAAGGAACTTTTTTCAACACATCGTGAAAATGTTCTGGAAATACAACGTCATCATCGACACACATGAAAAAATCTTGATTCTCGTCCACGGCTCGTTGCATCGACTCGAACGCTTTCACGTGATTGGACAAGAGCTCGACAGACACATGTGGTGCAATAGTCTGTTGCAGCCATCGAACAAACGGATGGTTCTTGTCCCAGTCAGTGTTCCACACGAGAGTAAAATGCTTGTCAATCTCTCTGGCTTTCAAGTGTTTTTCCAAAGGGTCGCGGCGTTCTGGTATTCCGTTCTGGATAAAACAGTACATCATAAAGAATTAAAAACCTGAAACTTTATATGAACGTTGCAATTATAGGCACGGGAAACATAGGCACGGATTTGTTGTACAAGTTACTCAAAATCCCGGATGTGAACGTCGTGGCGTTTATCGGGCGACGACCGAAAAAGCTGACCGTGGATGTTCCGTACAGCGACAAAGGAATTCAATATTTTTTTGACCACCCGAAATGTTGTGACATTGTCTTTGACTGTACAGATGCCTTTTCCGCAAAGGAACATGCAAAAGTCTTTGCCGACCAAGACATTGTCGTTATCGACCTTACACCGTCAAAAGTTGGAAAAATATGCGTACCACACGTAAACTGTCGACGAATCACGCGTGAGAACAACGTCAACATGGTGACGTGTGGTGGTCAAGTGTCTATACCTGTGTTGTACTATTTGTCACGTCGAATGAACATCACGTATGCCGAAGTTGTTACGCAAATTTCAGCAGATAGCGCCGGCATGGCAACGCGTGAAAACATCGACAAGTACATTGAAACGACCGAAAGTGCAATCTTTTCATTGACTGCCATTCCGTCATGTAAAGTCATTTTGAATATCAACCCTTTAGAAACGACGGTGATGCAAACAACCCTCTTTGTAAAAGGAACGATTACCGGACACTTTGATGATTTTGATGCATACATTCAAAAGATTCAAGAGTACATTCCAAACTACAATGTCAATATAAGCCCGACGTGCATTTCCGAAAACGTGTTTATGATTTCAATGAATATTGTTGGGTCCGGGGACTACTTGTCAAAGTATGCAGGCAACCTTGACGTGATTAATTGCGCGGCGGTGTACGTGCTTCGACAATTTATGAAAGAACAAAGTTGTCAAGATTGCCCGCCACGACAGGGTACCGACCCTGTGTCTTGCACTTCAAGTGGATGAGACACGGACCGTCTTGAACGTCCGTAAACTCCGTGTAGTAGGGAAGACCATACACGTCAGCGAGTTTCTCGAAACTCGGAAACTGAAACACGGTTCCAAATTCACCATCCTTGAAATACCGATTCTGTGTTATGTTAATGGCTGCATATCCACCATTGTCAAAACACATCACGGTCACGGGCAAGTTCATGTTTTTCAGGTGCATGAGTTCACCAATCGTAAATTGGAACGACCCGTCACCGAGCAGACAGAATGTTCGACGCTTCGTCTTGATCGCAACGCCGATGGACGCAGGAATCTCGTAGCCCATGTCACCGTGCGTACACACGATGAATCGGTCTCCCTCCTTTGGAACAGCTGTGTGCCACGTCAGAGACTGAAGCGTCCCGGAGGAAAACACGACATTCGTATCCACCGGCTTGCGCTTGAAAAAGTCATCCAGAATGGTGTACGGATTCATGGGATCCGTGTTGTTTCGCTCGACGGGGAAGGGCTCGAACCACGGCTCGACAGAAACCACGGGCATCGTCTTCAAAAAATCTTTACAGTCTGCGTGAACGTACTCGACACGTTTCTGATGAAATTCAGACGGGTCAATGTCGACGTGAATGATCCGGGCGTCCGGTGCAAAGTACTCGATGCCCTTGTATCCGATGAGACAGTGTGCAAGCCGACACCCGAGCACGATCACGAGGTCCGCCTTTTGAACAATCGTGTTTCCGTTTCGGTCGCCGTAGACGCCGACTCGACCCGTCGCGCCAGGCACATCGATGGACAAGTACGTCTTGACGAACGGAATCTTCGTCTTTTCGACATACTCGAGAAACTCTGGGATGCACTCACGAATTCCACCGCCGATGATGACCACGGGACGCTTTGCCTCTGCGAGCGGCACAGTCACAGACGACGGCTGAAACGTCAGTGCTGGTGGGATCCACGTCACACGTCCGTCTGTGTCCATGGACTGAATGTCCAGAGGAACGGACAACCACACGGGACCCTTGCGTCCAGTCATGAGATGCCAAAAGCACTGTTCCATGATGTTTCCAATGTCTGCAGGGTTCCGAACCTCGACCGCGTACTTTGTGATACACTGGACCATGGTGATGATGTCAGCGTCTGACCCGGAATACGCACGAACCGAATTCTCAAAGGCTCTAAGATTCTCCTTGTGGTTCACAGACCCGCTGATGAAAAACACAGGAATACTGTCTTGCCAAGCGCTCAGACACGGTGTGATGGCGTTCGTCGACCCGCACCCGGATGTCGTACACACGACACTTGGCACCTTTTTGTCGACGCTTGCCCACCCGAGCGCGGCATAGCCGCAGTTGATTTCACCGTTGTGATACATCACCTGAAGATTTCGACCAAATGAGTCGTTCATGTGCATTGCCCATCCACCCGTGACACAAAACACCTGGGTCATGTCATGCTCCAACAGAAACTGTGCTATATAGTCAGAGACCTTCATTACTTTGTCATTATTTCTTTCTTTTAAGTACACTGTGCGCAATAACCTTGACAAAATCTTCTTGCCCCGCGACCAACTTCCGGCGTCCCATTTCAGCGACGAGTTCCTCCATGGAAATGCCGTACTCCTTGACGGCGGCGACGATGTGTCGGTCAAACACAGACACGAGCTTGTGAAGCGCCGTAAGCACGTTCACGGGTTTCGGAACCGGGTGAGGATACGGAAACGAATCACACTTTTCAAGAATCTTGTCGATTCGAAGTCCTGGTGTTGGTTTGAGACACGCGATAACCTCGAATGGCGTGTTTCCTGCGCCGCCGCCAAATCCACACATCGTCACGTCTATGATCGTTGCGCCGTGCTCGATGGCGGTGAGCGAATTTGCAACGGCAAGTCGCAAGTTGTCGTGTCCATGAAATCCAAGCGGAAGTCCAAGTGTCTGAAGCGCGTCAAAGCGTTCGGCAATGTCATGTGGCATGAACGACCCCGTCGAATCCATGATGATGATTGCTTGTGCACCATAGGATTTCATTTTGTTCGCCTCTTCGACGAGGCGTTGCGTCGAACACGTCGCGGACAACATGAGCACACCGTACACTTTTTTGTTCCTTTCACGAAGGTACTCGATGTGTGTTTTTGTCGTCGTGGCTTCCGTACAGTGTGACGCGACTCGGAAAATGTCAACGCCAGCCTGAATCGCTGGACAAATGTCCTTTTTTATGGTTGCAAATCCGGGAATGATGTGAACAGACAGTTTTGTCTTTGTAAGACACTGACGTGCAATTCCCAGCATTTCAGCGTCTGTGAGCAAGGATTCACCGATCAGGACGGAAGATGCACCTTGTCCACACCCGTGACCAACCTCGATGACTTTTATACCTGCATCCTCTGCAAATGCACAATAGTCTTCGATCATTTCACGTGTCACCTTGTGTGAAATTGCATGTGAGCCGTCACGTAATGTGAGGTCGTGGTATTCCATAGTTAAAAAAGACAGTGTTGTTTTTAAATATGCAGAAAATTTGCTGCGTCGTTCCTATTTTCGGAAGATATGCTGAGAATCGACCCTTTTATTGTCACAACTCGGTTGCAAGCTTTAAGAAATGGCACCCGGACATTGAACTCAAGATTCTCGATGACGAGTACATGAAAACCATTCCTGGAACCACATTCAAAGAACGTTTTTTAAACTTTGGACGAGACAAGTTCATGTACCTCAAAAAACTGTTTACAGAAGAAGGGTATACAAAGGTTATTGTCATCGGTGCAGACACTATTACTTGTTCACGTTTCGATGAATTCATCGAAGATAATCAGTCGGCGCTCATCGTCACGCTCGATCATAAAATGCTTTGGGATATCGATTTCGAGATGAAACCCTTTGTGCTTCCGAGACAAGGTGTGTTTGAGTGGCCTCACATTAACGGTGAAATTATGTGCATCAATACCCCAGAAATACTCGATACTGTCTATTCGGTCGCAAAAGAAAAAAATTACATGGACCAAGTGGCTCTCAACTACGTATACACGTTTCAACTGGGAAATATTCGCATTGTCGATTTTCCATACGAGTTTTCGTTGGTTGTATACAATAACAGAGCCAAAGATGGAATCGGTGCAGATTGTATTCGAAATGGACAACTGTATTTCGGTGTAGACGGACCAAAGGTGAGCGAGTTTACACCCATCAAGGTGTGGAAACCAATAGGTAACAAGTTATATAACCATGTTGGCAAACACGTGAAACTCTTTCACTTTTGCACGCACATCGAGGAGAACGCAAAAGATTGGTTCAACGAAGAAACCGTTCGCTTTTTCATCGAGCATTGTGATTGTTCATGGGAACTTCCGTTTCACACAGATCATTACGCGTTAGATAAAACCGAGTGAATAATGTATTGTAATGAAGGTTGCTGTTTCAATCATGGGTGCAAACCCCCCAAAACCTCTCGTGCAACACTGTAAAGATGTTTTGGCGGCTGGTGCAGATTATATTCACATTGACATCATGGATGGAAAACTCGTTCCCGGTGTGAAATTTACAGGCGATGAAATACTAAACCTTCGGCGTGAACTTCCCGATGCATTCTTTGACTGCCATCTCATGGTTGTCGATCCCCTGAATTGGGTTGATAAACTCGCAGAGGCAAAAGTGAACATGTTTACGTACCACTACGAGGAGGTGTACAATCATCAGGAACTTATTCGCCATGTCAAGGAAGCTGGCATGCAAGTTGGTGTTGCGCTTCACTCGACAACGAGTATAGACGTTCTCGATACGATCATACACGATATCGACATGGTGCTCATCGTAACGTTTGAAAAGACAGGTATCGGTGGTCAGCCACTTCTTCCGTCGATGATTGACAAGTGTCGCGCACTCCGTCAAAGGTATCCACACATTCGCATCGAAATCGACGGTGGACTCAACTTAACAACAACCGAACTTGCACGGAGTTCAGGCGCTGATATCGTCGTCGGTGGGTGGGTGATTCTGTACGCCGATGATATGCCTGGAACGATCGAAAAAATGCGCTAGTTTCGTTCCGTTTGCGTTAAATACAGTACCGTATCCACGTTCTTTTTTCGGTTTGTATTCACACGTGAAGTTCTTTCCAAACTTTGAAATGAATTCTTCGAGTGTTATATTTTCGTCACCGACAATGTTAAATGCATTATATGCATCTGTCCATTCAGAACACACAAGTCCGGTTGTTTTTTTCGCAACGTCGTGGACGTGAATCCAGCGTTTTCGTGACATTGTCTCTATAACAAAATGAGGACAATCTTGAGTTTTAAATGCGTGTTGGACGATCGACGCAAAACGTTCTTTTTGGCAATACGGACCCCATGTGTTTATCACGCGCAAAGATATACATTTCATGTCATACGAATGCGCATACGCTTCACACATGTGTTCTCCTGCTACTTTTGATGCACCGTACATATTTATAGAAGCAAGCATATCAGTCTCTTGTAAGTTATCGTGTCCGCGCCCGTATACTTCACAGCTACTGAAAAATATGACCCGTGGAACTTTTAACACACGACACATCTCAAGAACATGAAACGTCTGAGTTATATTTTCCATTCCGAGTGATGGATTACTTATACACTCACGCGAAGAGGGACACGCGGCTGTATGTATACACACATCAAACGTTCCATCCAGTGAAACTGGTTTTGAAAGGTCATGATGTATCACGCGTACATGAGTTGGAATCTTTTCACGTGCTTTGTGAACCATACACGTCAAGTCCCAATCAGGATAATTTTCAATAATGTAGTGTACTATATTTGCACCTATAAACCCGTTTGCGCCAGTCACTAAAACTTTCATATATAGAAGTTATATTATTATATTTAGATAACTCTCCGAAAAAAAAAAGTCGTATAGAGTATATGGGACTCGCGAACAAAAACGTCATGAATGCCCTGATCAAGTACTTGAACGCTGCAAACCGTGCACGTCTCCGTGCCGTAAGCAAAAACATGAAAAAAACTGTGAATAAAGCCGGATCACACTCGACGCCTCCTCGCATGTCTCCAGCGCGGAGTCCCCCACGTGCGCCAAAAAAGAGACGGTTGAATAACTAACGACCCTTGGGACTGATGAAAAGGTAGTTGTGTTCGGGACGAGGATACACCGTCGTGTATCCGAGAGACTTTATAAAATCTGATACGGGATTGGTTGCAAAGTTGAAAATTTCAACGTACATGTGAGGTAAGTGCTTTCGTATGGTTTGCTCAGCACCTTGAAGAACTTCGAATTCGTGTCCTTCGACGTCAATCTTCATGAGACACGGTGTTCCCGTATACACTGAATCAAGCGTTTTGAGAGTTATTTTTTCTTTTGTTTTCACAGAGTTTGAGGAAAAAACCAGTCCCGAACCGCCGTAGTTACACAGGTCCCCTTCTTTCTGAGGGATATAAAAGTCGGATTCGTGAGCCGTGTTTGAAAGTCCGTACGGGTGAAGAGTGATTGGATGTTTCGTAGTGTTTTGGTCAATGTTTTTTTGAATTATTTCGTGGTAAAAAGGTTCGAACGTGTGTACGCTCGCGTAGTCGCTATACATCAAGGCGTTGAATCCGATGTTTCCTCCAATGTCCAGGATTTCCTGTCGAGGGCGAATCAAGTGCGGCAGATCCGCACGCATCCAGCCGTCCCATTCGTATCCTCTTTCGATACACGGACCTATATACTGGTCATCCTTGATGACAGACACGGTATACTTTCCAATCTGTACGTCTCTCGTCTCCATTCTGATTGTAGACCCATATCCTTTTAACTAAAGACAATGACCGTTGGTTAAATACAAACAGGTAGGTATCCCACCCCCCCCCACCCGACCCGGACCTGAATACGTCCCTAAACTGTTTAGATTCTGACCTTAGTTTAATGGCAGAACCGCGGATTGTAGTCCCGCTGATACCAGTTCGATTCTGGTAGGTCAGACTCCTGCTCCTGTAGCTCAGTCGGTAGTTTTACACCGTAAGCACGAGGCTGTTATTTTTACAGCGCACCTCGGTGTCAACAGTTCAATCCTGTTCGGGAGCGTTTTTTTTAACTGTTTTCAGCTCCAGTTAAAAAAAACTTCTCATGGAATATAAAATGCCAAGTGCGAAAAACATATCAGAGCAGTTTGCAATCATGTTGCACGCCGCAAGTTCCCCATCACCAGCTGTGCGTACACTGGCAAAGAAGTTTGCAGAGAATCTCGCACACATTAAACGGATTCACGCGAAGAACGAGGTGATTGCTGCTCGTACTCTTCGGAGTATGAAGAAACGCGGTTAAAAAGAAACCGTGATTTATGTGTAATGGAAAATATTTTGTACATTCGTCAGAAACCATCCTACGAATTTACAAAATGGAACTTGAAAAAACGCGAACTCGCTCGATTTGCACTCCAAGTCCCCGAATCCCACGAGCTTTTACTCGAATGGATCGAGAAAGGGGACGCTGCGCCTTCGTACGGCGATAGGCTCTTTGATTTTCTGTACCCTCGTCTGACCGGTCTCACGCATTTACACACAAACGACAACAAATGGCTGTTTGTCGACGTGTCTACACACGAAAACGTGACGACGTGGACCGAGTGCATCATACAAAACGATCCTTTGTTTCCAGCATGGTCGAGAATTCCAAAGATTACGACGGTTGATGGGATACATTATTCGTATTACGACACGTATGAAAATTTAATTGGATATAAGTAGGAAAGAGATGTTCAACAACTCATCTGGAACGTATTCACCTGTTTTTACAATGGGAGGTCCAACCGGTGCAACTGGTCCAACAGGAGCCACAGGTCCGACCGGTGCTGGTGCTACAGGTCCAACTGGTCCGACAGGCGCTTCGGGGGGAACGGGCGCAACAGGACCGACGGGAGGAACGGGCGCAACAGGTCCAACGGGAGGAACGGGCGCAGTTGGTGGAACGGGAGCCACAGGACCCACGGGAGGAACGGGCGCAACAGGTCCAACGGGAGGAACGGGCGCAGTTGGTGGAACGGGCGCCACAGGACCCACGGGAGGAACGGGAGCTACGGGTCCAACGGGAGGAACGGGCGCAGTCGGGGGAACGGGCGCTACGGGTCCAACAGGAGGAACGGGCGCCACGGGTCCAACGGGAGGAACGGGCGCCACGGGTCCGACGGGTGCAACAGGACCAACCGGTCCGACGGGACCTGCAGGTATTTCCGGTGGTCTCGTTCTTTATTTTTCCAATGTGACGACAACATCTTCACCCCCGTATCTCTATGCGAACATATCAACGACCGCAAACACGACAACCCCGAGTCAAACAGTCACATATACATGTGGAAACGATTCTCTTCCACATTTGTTATTGGCGGCAAACACCGTACCGGGAACACTGACGAGTAACATCGTCCCACCCGGTCTATGGGACACGAATATCTACATGTCGACGACTGCGATTGCCGGGCAAATTGCATACTATGCAAACGTGTATTATTGGCACACTGGAACACAGTATCTTATCGCGGATGGAAGTGGAAGTCAACAACCTCTTTCTTCATCTGTTCCGGTCCTTGTTGATGCATCAATCTACGTTCCCTTGACTGTTCTACAAGATTATACGACTGACGTCATTCAGGTGAATATTTATGTAATCAAAGCCTCAGGAAATCCGAATGGCAAAACAGTCACTGTATACACCAACGATTCAACAATCAGTCACGTCCACACGACCCTTGCTGCGACGCCAGGTATTGCCGGTTCCACGGGTCCCACGGGAGGAACAGGCGCAACGGGTCCCACGGGTGGAACTGGCGCAACCGGTCCGACGGGAGGAACGGGCGCAACCGGTCCCACTGGACCAACGGGTGGAACTGGTGCTGTCGGAGGAACGGGCGCCACGGGTCCAACGGGTCCAACAGGCGGAACGGGCGCAACTGGTTTAGGGTACTATGGTTTAACGTCTACCACGAGTATTACAATCGGAACAGGTTCAACAGTTTTTACGACGAACTTTTCAACGACTCAAACTGCTTTTACGATCGGAAACAGAGTAAGGGTTTCAAGTTCGGCGAGTCCGAGTAATTTC
>Ga0164296_1000109_pt1 | contig 103325 bp, 84 predicted proteins | sample GEODES057metaG_FD_113533 | JGI IMG/M metagenome (GOLD analysis project Ga0164296, IMG submission 113533) | Dystrophic lake water microbial communities from Trout Bog Lake, Wisconsin, USA - GEODES057 metaG | ecosystem: Environmental > Aquatic > Freshwater > Lake | place: USA: Trout Bog Lake...
AAAGTGCCTCGCGGCCTTCAATCGCCGTCTTTCCATTTCTTGGTGGTCTCTTGCCTTGCTCATCCAAGCATCATACAGCAAACTTCAACATCTGTCAGGCTATTATGCAAGCCTCAATAGGCATGAAGTTCGTGCCTGTGCCAGGGACGAAGGTTCTGTTCTGCATCCACGAAGTGCGCTACCAAGATTACGCTGCGTTTGCGGCAGAGTCTCCAAGCGTGGACGGTTCATGGAAAGATCAAAGCGCGGATCAAAACGCGAATGGCTACACGCCCCAGGATAACACAGAGCAGCACCCGGTCATGAAGGTGAGCTGGGAGGATGCTCGAAAGTTCTGCGTGTGGCTCTCCAAAAAAGAAGGTAAAACTTACCGCCTGCCCACCGACCATGAGTGGAGCTATGCTGTCGGCATTGGCCACATTGAAAAGTGGAACCTCGATACCACACCAGCCACCGTCTTCAAAGTTCAAAGGGAGTACCCTTGGGGCGATCAATGGCCGCCCCCAAAAGGCAGCGGCAACTACAGCGATGAAAGCCGCAAAGCCAAGGCACCCGCACCCAATGCCAACCGCAACGCTCAATACATGGAAGACTACGATGACGGCTTTCCAACGACTGCTCCCGTGATGAGCTTCAAGCCGAATAAGTTTGGCCTCTACGATTTGGAGGGCAATGTGCGGGAGTGGGTGGATGACTGGTGGGACAACGCCAACTTCTGGCGCGTGCTTCGGGGTGGTATCTGGGACCGCTACGCTATGCTTTCGTCGACTCGTAGTTACAATTCTCCCGATACTCGCCTGGACCTCAATGGCTTCCGCTGTGTGCTGGTGGTGTCCGGGGCTAGTGGTGAATAATTATAACAAGAATGATGAGTGGTGAGCATAGAGAGAAGCCCGGCCAACAAAAAAACTGAATCAAACTCAGCGAAGAAGAACGGCAGGAATTCGAAATACTCATTGAGGCGGGCAAGGCGGCGGCGGGCAAACGTCAGCGCGCAGATATTCGCCTTCCCAAGCGAATGAACACCCAGATTGGCCTTTTCACCTCATTTCTTGGCTGCCGCCCCTCGGGCGAAAGTCTTCGCCCTCTACGTGCGTATGACTCGGCATCATCCCACTATGATGCCCAAAACCACCCTTTCGCTGACCTGCGCGGCTTTCGCTGCTGTGACCCTGCATGCCCAGGATTCTGGCGAAAAAATCACTTACCAAGACCACATTCGCCCGCTGCTGGAGAACAAATGCTTCTCCTGCCATAATCCTGATAAAAAGAAGGGTGACCTCGATCTAACCAGCTTTGGTGCCATGATGGTCGGGGGTGGAGGTGGCTCCGTGGTCGATCCCGGCAACGCTGACAGCAGCCGCATCTGGAGCACTTGTGCGAAGAAGGAAGAGCCCTTCATGCCGCCTGAAGGTGCGCCACTTGGGCCGAAGGATCTCGATCTCATCGCCGCCTGGATCAAAGGCGGCGTGCTGGATACCAAGTCGAGCATCGCCAAAAAATCCGCCAAGCCGAAGGTGGACATGGCGGTCACCGTCACCAGTGGCAAGCCGGAAGGTCCCATCGCCAAGCCGGAGCATGTGCTGCTGGAGCCCGTCATCGTCACCCAGCACACCACGGCCATCACCGCCATGGCCGCCAGCCCGTGGACCTCGCTGATGGCACTCGCAGCGCCCAAGCAGATCCTGCTCTATGACACCGACACCAAGCAGCTCGTCGGCATCTTCCCCTACACCGAGGGCTACGCCCGCAGTCTGCGCTTTAGCCGCAATGGCTCCCTGCTCATCATGGGCGGTGGGCGTGCCGGTAAAAACGGCCACGCCATTGTGTGGGATGTCAAAACCGGCAAGCGCATCACCGAAGTCGGCAAGGAGTTCGATCAGGTCATGTCGGCAGACATCAGCCCTGACCACAAATTGATCGTCATCGGCAGCCCCTCGAAGAAGGTCAAGGTGTACAACACGGCCAATGGCGAAGAAGAATACGTCATCAGCAAGCACACCGAGTGGGTGATGAGCACCGCCTTCAGCCCCGATGGCGTGCTGCTGGCCACCAGCGACCGCAACGGCAACGTCAATGTCTGGGAAGCCGACAACGGTGGGGAGTTCTACCCCCTCGGCCAGCACAAAGGCTCCTGCGTGGACCTCGCCTGGCGTGCCGACTCCAACATCCTCGCCTCCTGCTCCATGGACGGCACCATCAGCACCTGGGAAATGAGTGAAGGCAAGTTGGTCAAGAACTGGCCCGCCCACGGTGGCGGCGTGCAGTCCGTCTCTTTCACACCGGATGGCACGATCGTTTCCTCCGGCAACGACGGCCTCGTCCGCGTCTGGGACATCAACGGCACCAAACTCGCTGAAGCCCCCAGCCAGGGCGACCTCGTCACCAAAGTGGTTGCGCTTTACGACTCTAAATCCGCCATCTCCGCCAACTGGCGCGGCGAGATCAAGCTCTGGAACCTCGGCGCACCAGCGCTCACAGAAGCCGGGCAGCTTACCAGCAATCCTTCGCTGATCTCCCAGCGCATCGTGCAGACCGAGCAGCGTCTGGCCGAACTCACTTCCAAGCTGCCTGCGCTCCAGGGGGCCATCAAATCCGCTGAGGCCGACGCCAAGGCCCGCGATGAAGCCCTGGCGAAAGTCCGCGCCGAAGTCGCCGCCACCGAAGCCCGCAGCAAGACGCTTCCTGGCGAGATCGCCAATGACGAGAAGGCCCTCGCCGCGCTGAAAGCCGCCCGCACCAAAGCGGAGCAGGACAAAGCCGCCCGCACGGCTGCTATCAAAACCTACGCTGAAAAATCCACCAAGATCGCCGCGCAGGAAAAAGAGCTCGCCCCAGTCGCTGCCGAGGCTGCGAAACTGGCCGCTGCTGACAAGGCCGTGGCAGACACCAGCGCCGCGCTCGAAGCCGCTAAGAAGGAACTCGCCGCCAAAGCCGGAGACGCCGCGCTGACCGCCAAGGTCAAAGACAGCGAAGGCAAGCTCGCCGCCGCCAAGACCGAGCAGCAAAAGATCGCCCCCGCCAAGGCGAAGGCCGATCAGTTGGCCGCCGCCCTGACGAAAGCCAAGGCCGAGCTGGGTGCCGCACCTGCCGCCCCGGTTGATTTGGACAAACTCATCACCGAAACCGACGCCAAGATCAAAGCCACCGCCGATGGCATCGCAGCCAAGAAGGCCGAACTGCCGAAACTGCCCGCGCTTGTCAAAGCAGGCCCGGATCGCATCAAAGGAGCAGAAGGCAATGCCGCTGCTGGCAAGACCAACCTCGCCGCAGCGCAGACCGCCGCGAAGTCTGCCAGCGACGAAATCGGCATTTTGCAGAAAGTCCCCACCGAACTCAAAGCCGCCCAGTTCAACACCGGCGTGCTCGCCGAGAAGGAAAAACTCGCCAAGCTCGAAGACGATTTCAACGACTTCACGGAAGCCAAAAAGGATGCGGAAGCCGCCAAGGTCTCTGCCGCTGCTCGCATTGAGGAATCCAAAAAAGCCATCGCCGCATCCATCGCCGCCCAGCCCGGACTGGAAGCTGCCTTGAAAAAAGTGCAGGGCGAGCAAGCGGGCATCGAAACCACCATCAAACCCACGCGTGATGCGGATGCCGCCGCCGCCGCCAAGGTCAACGAGCAGAAATCCATCATCACCACCAAGGAGGCTGAAATCGCCGCTGCGGCCAAAGCCAAGGATGATGGCATCGCCGCCGCCAAGAAAGCCGCTGAGGACATCGCCAAGCTCATCGAAACGAAGAAAAAGAGCCTCGCTGAAGTCGTCGGCAAACTCGCCGCCCCCGAGAAAGCCGTGAAGGCCAAGCAGGATGCCGTCGCTCCGAAGGAAGCCGCTTTGGCTGCCGCCCAAAAAGCGCACGCTGACGCCACCGCCGACCTCGCCAACAAAGCCAAGGCCGACAAAGACGCCGAGGCCACCCTGGCAGCCGCGACTGCCGCCCAGACCGCCGCTGAAAAGGCCCTCACCGACACCCGTGCCAAGCAGAAGCCTGCGGCAGATGCCGTGGCCGCTGCCAGGAAAGAACTCGCCGCCAAAGCAGGCGATCCCGCCCTCACCGCCAAAGTCGCGGCAGCAGAAAAAGCAGCGGCTGACCTCGCCAACGCACTCAAGACCGCCGAAGGCGATGAGGGCGCGAAAAAGACGGCCAAAGCCGCCGCTGCCAAAGCCCGTGACGTGGCCAAAGCCGCCAACAACCCGCAGAACGTAACCAAAGCCCTGGCCGCCGTCAAAACCGCCGAGCAGCAGCTTGCCCAGGCCAAGACCGAACTCGCCGCTGCCGAGAAAGTGGCCGCCGCGCCGCGTGGCCAGCGGGACGCCATTCAGAAGGAGATCGAAGCCCAGTCCAAGGCCCTCGCTGAAAAGCAGGCCGCGCCGGCTGAGCTTGACAAGGAGTACGCCGCCAAGATCGCGCCGCTCAATGCCGCCATCGCCGCCGCCAAGACCGCCCTGCCCCCGCTGGAGCAGGCCTATGCCGCCGCCCATGGCAAGCTGGAGGCCGAGCAGAAGGTGCTCGACGCCAAGAAAGCCGAAGTCGCGAAAGCGAACGGCGAATTCGAAGGGGCCAAAAAGAAGAAGACCGACGCCGAAGCCACCATCGCCGCCGCCACCAAGGAAATCCCCGAGAAGGACAAGATCATCGTCGAAGCCACCACCGAAATCGCCAAACTCCAGCCGCAACTTGAGCCCATGCGCACCAAGGTGAAGCAGATGAACGACCAGTATCTCACGATGCTGCCGAAGTGATCTCCTGGGAGCGCGGCATTCCAATGCCGCACTCTCAGCGCGCTCGCAAACACCCAAGTCCCCCATAAACCGTGCGTTGCCTTCACGCAGGGGCTTCTGCGGGAAAAAGTCAGAAAGTAAGTTTCAAGACCGTTCGACCAGAGCGGCATTGGAATCCCGCGCTCCCAGGGCCGCCACCGGTACAGCATTCTGACTAAAAACTTCTCGACACTCAGGGGCATTCACGGTTAAAAGCTCCGCACCTATGAGCGCCTATTTGGTCACCCGCGAAGGTCAGGAGCTTGGCTCCTTTGAGATTTCCCAGATTCAAGACGGCCTAAAAACCGGCTTTTTCCAAGCCAGCGACTGGGGCTGGCGCGATGGCATGGATAACTGGCAGGGGCTCTCGGAGATTGTCGGCACCGCCACAGCGCCACAGACCAAGGCCATGGCCGCTCCTTCAAGCGCTCCCATCAGGAAACCTGCCGTCGTGCAGCCCGGCGGCATCAATCCCTACGCAGCGCCCGCCGCCAACACTCAATCAGCAGCCATCGGTGCCGTGCCGACAGCCATCATCGCGGAACTCACCGGCACCAAGAAATGGGTGCGCTTGATTTCCGTGGTGATGTGGATCGGCTTTGGGTTTGTGATGCTGCATGCCATCTCCCTCTTCATTTTTGGCGCTGTCGGGCTGAGTTCAGTCCTCAAATCCGACCATCAGGGCCTCGGCGTGGGTCTGTTGATTGGCGCTGCGGTGGTCTATGGCCTCCTGGTCATGCTCATCATCTATCCCGCCATCAAGCTGACCAAGTATGCCTCCAACATCGCACGGCTGGCAGAGTCACGTTCGTTCACGGATCTGGCGGCAGCTCTTGCCGAGCAGCGCCGTTTCTGGAAGTTCCATGGCATCATCCTGGCTATTTACCTGATCATTGTCGCCCTGGTTATCCTTCTGGCCCTGGCAGGTGTCGGCATGAGCAGCATGTCACGCAAAGCCACGGCAGCGGCGCATTCGCCCGCAGGAACACTTGAATTGCAGAGCTTGCCATTCCCCCAGGCAACAAACATCCCGGCATCTGGGCATGGTCACTGCTCAGAGCCGGGCACGTATGAGCGCCTATTTGATCACCCGCGAAGGTCAGGAACTGGGCACCTTCAAAACCGCCAAGATCGCAAAAGGTCTGCAGACCGGCTTTTTTCGGGTGTCGGATCTGGGCTGGCGTGAAGCTTCCGGTTGGCAGGGCTTGGCTGATATTGTCGGCTCCGCCAAAGCCGCAGCTTTCCACTCCAGCTCTCCGTTCATGAACTCTGACAATCTCAATCCCTACGCCATCCCCGCCACTCAAGCTGGAGCCGACACCAGCGGCGTGGTACCACTGGGCGTCAGTAAGGAACTCACGGCCACTCGCCCATGGGTGCGGGTCATCTCCACCGTGATGTGGATCTACTGAGCCATGCTTCTGCTGTTTATGGCACTCGGCATATATTTCATCGCTACCGAGACCAAAACGGACGCCCAGAAGGTGGAACTCCCCGCCAAGACAATCATCATGACCCTTGGCTATGGCTTCGTGACCCTTCTGCTCATTTTTCCAACGCTGAAGCTGAGCAAGTATGCCTCAAAGATTTCCCAGATGTCAGAATCTGGGTCGTTCGCGGATCTGGCCGCCGCACTCGCGGAGCAGCGTCGTTTCTGGAGGTTCTGCGGCATCCTCACGATCATTCACGTGACCCTGACGCTGTTGCTTCTCATCGGGAGCTTATTCGTCAAACGAATAAGTTGAGCCACAGCGCCCCCCGGGAGCGCGGCATTCCAATGCCGCTCTGATCGAGGCAGCCTAAGATTTCGCTGCTGACAAATGTCCCATATTCGCTTCAGTCCTTCCAATGCGGCATTCTCCTGATCGTGGCTGGCACGCACGCGGGTATCTGCCGCACTTTGAAAGCACCACTGTCATTCAGATGGTCACCTATCGCCTTGCAGATGCATTGCCGAAAGAAGTCCTGGAGCATCTTCGTCGCGAATGTGATGACCAAGGCAACAATGTTGACATCCGGTTTCGGAAACGAGTGGAGGAATGGCTGGATGCAGGCCATGGCTCGTGTGTGCTCAATCAGCCGGAATGCGCAAAGCTGGTGGTGGACGCGTGGAAGCATTTTGATCGAGAGCGCTATCATCTGCACGCTTGGGTGGTCATGCCAAACCACGTTCATCTGATTGTACAAATGCTGGGCAATCACGCGTTGAGCGATGCCGTGGAAAGCTGGAAACGATTTACCGCGACGAGGATCAACCGACTGTTGGGAAGAAAAGGGCCCTTTTGGCAGGAAGACTATTGGGATCGCTATGTGCGGGATGAAATCCACTTCAAAAATGCGGTCGCCTACGTGCATGAAAACCCCGTGAAAGCCGGATTGATTCAGAAAGCGGAGGACTGGGCTTGGAGCAGTGCAAGCGGCCCAGGAAGTGACTGAACACTGTGTTGCCGCCTTGGAATGCCGCATCCCGCAGGCGCTCGAGAGGATGAAGCATCTTGTCAGCAGGGAAATCCATGCCGCCGGAACAGAGCGGCATTGGAATGCCGCGCTCCCAGGGACCGAACGGAACACTTGAATTGCAGGAGGAAGGGAGGCATGGGAATGGCGAGCCCAACCCATGAAGCCCTACTACATCACCACCGCCATTGATTACACCAACGCGCCGCCGCACATCGGCCACGCTTATGAGAAGGTGCTGGCGGACGTCATGGCCCGCTTTCAGCGGCTGAACGGGCGCGAAGTGTACTTCCTCACCGGCGTGGATCAGCACGGCCAGAAGGTGCAGAAAAGCGCCGACAAAGCCGGGCAGTCGCCTCAGGAGTTCGTGGATGGCGTGACGCAGCATTTCACCGCGCTGTGGGACAAACTGAACGTGCGTTACGACGGCTGGGCAGCGACGACGGACATCAAGCACAAGCGCGTGGTGCAGGCCATGCTGCAAAAGCTGCACGACTGCGGCCAACTCTACAAAAAGAGCTACGGCGGCTTTTACTCCGTGCGTCAGGAGCAGTTCCTCACCGACAAAGAGCGCGGCCCCGACGGCCAGTACGGCGAGGAATGGGGCGAAGTCGTCGAGTTGCAGGAGGAGAACTGGTACTTCCGCCTCAGCGACCACGTGGAGTGGCTCAAGAACTACATCCGTGGCAATCCCGATTTCATCTACCCGCCGCACCGTGCCAACGACGTGCTCAACTCCCTCGATGGCAACGCGCAGGACCTCTGCATCTCGCGCCCGCTGGAGCGCCTGAGCTGGGGCATTCCCCTGCCCTTTGACGAGAAATTCGTGAACTACGTGTGGTTTGACGCACTGACGAACTACATCAGCTTCGCCGGTTACATGGCGGATGAGGTGGGCAACGAAGGCCTGCCGCAGTTTGAAAAAATCTGGCCCGCCGATGCCGAGATCATCGGCAAGGACATCCTCGTGCCTGCCCATGCCGTCTATTGGCCGATCATGCTGCACGCGCTCGGCTTCCCGGATGACCAGATCCCCAAGCTCATCGTCCACGGCTGGTGGAATGTGAAGGGTGCGAAGATGAGCAAGAGCCTCGGCAACGTGATCGACCCGAACGTGCTCTCAGACACCTTCACGCCCGATGGCCTGCGCTACTACCTCATGCGCGACATTGCCACCGGCTACGACGCCGATTTCAGCGACGAGCGCATCATCATGTCCTACAACAAGGAGCTGGCCGGCGGTCTGGGCAATCTGCTCAACCGCTCCATCAACATGGCGCAGAAGTATCGCACCGGAGTGCTCACGCCCGGTGCTTACGATGACGAGATCAACCAAGCGCTTCGCCAGACCGTCGCCGAAGCCACGCCGCTCTACCTGGAAAAGATGAACGGCTGGGACATCCACGAAGGCATCGCCGCCGCGTGGAAGATCGTCACGCATGCCAATGCGTTTGTGGACAGTACCAAACCCTTCTCCCTCGCCAAAGACGAGGCCCAGGCCGCCCGCCTCGACAGCGTGCTCTACCATCTGGCGGAGGCGCTCACGCACGTCAGCGTCCTGCTCAATCCCATCATGCCCACCGCCATGGCCACCGCCCGTGCGCAGATCGGCTGGACACTGCCAGACGGCTTCCAAATCAGCGACCTCAAGTGGGGCCTGCTGCCCAGCGGCCACCAGCTCGGCGCGCCGGTTCCGCTGTTTCCAAGGTTGGAGATTGTGGAGGAGAAGTGAGGGGGGCGGGAGCGGATGGATTGCGCGGCTGCGAGGCCAAAAATGACGAATGAGTAAATCCGAGCCGAGCGGAGCGAGACAGACAGCCAAAGGCTGCCCCGAAGGGGTGAGCAAAGCGAATCAATGACGAAATAATGACGAGGCCTCAATGACGAATTTTGTGACCTGGGGTGCTGTGGTAGCCTTTGCCGGTATGCGGCAGTGCTTGGGACACGGTGCAGACTCGGGCAGGTCTTCGGGCTTCGACATTCAGATTTATTTCGACATTCGTATTTACTCATTCGTCATTTCCCCCTCCCTTTCCCGCCCGAATCACCCCGCTCCCAGCTCCTCCCGCCTCTTCCCCCTTGCGCCCCCCGTTCTTCTGGCTATGACCAGCGGCGCAACCTTGATGAAGAAAGCCCTCCTTGCTCTTGAAGATGGCCGAGTGTTTGAAGGCACGGCGTTCGGCGCCGATGCCACCCACACCGGCGAAATTTGTTTTAACACCTCCATGAGCGGTTATCAGGAGGTCCTCACCGATCCCTCCTATCGCGGTCAGATCGTGACCATGACGTATCCCATGATCGGGAACTACGGCGTGAACCCGCTCGACATGGAAAGTGACCAGCCGCACGTGCGCGGCTTCGTCATCGAAGAACTCTGCGAGGTGCCCAGCAACTGGCGCAGCACCCAGAGCCTCGACGCCTACCTCAAGGAATGGAACATCCCCGGCATCCAAGGGGTCGATACTCGCGCGCTGACCGCCCACCTGCGCACCCGCGGTGCCATGCGTGCCGTCATCACCACCACGGGCACTGCTGAAGAAGCCGTGAAGCAGGCCTCCAGCAGCCCGCCGATGGAAGGCAGCGACTACGTCAAGGAAGTCACCACCAAAGCCCCCTACCTCTGGGACCCCGAAGGCAAGGAAAGCGGCGACTGGGACATCCCCAGCCCTTCGCAGAACCGCGAGCCTGGTGCCGATGGCATCGTGCGGCATTCACTTCCTGAAGCCAAGCACCACATCGTGGCCTATGACTTCGGTGTGAAGCGCAACATCCTGCGCCGCCTGCGCCAGCATGGCTTCCGCGTGGATGTCGTCCCCGCCACCACCAGTGCCAAGGACGTGCTGGCCAAGAATCCCGACGGCGTCTTCCTTTCCAACGGCCCCGGCGATCCCGCTGCGCTCGACTATATCCACAAGGAAGTGAAGCAGCTCATCGGCGTGAAGCCCATCTTCGCCATCTGCCTCGGCCACCAGATTCTCGGCCACGCCTACGGCGGCAAGACCTTCAAGCTCAAGTTCGGCCACCGTGGCGGCAACCAGCCCGTGAAGGACCTGCGCAATGGCCGGGTGTCCATCACCAGCCAGAACCACGGCTTTGCCATCGATCCCTCCTCGCTGCCCAGCAACGTCGAGGTCACGCACATCAACCTCAACGACGGCACCGTCGAAGGCATGCGCCACCGCGAAGCCCCCGTCCTCAGCGTCCAATACCACCCCGAAGCCGCCCCCGGCCCGCACGACGCGAAGTACTTCTTCGCCGAATTCGCCCGGATGATCGAGACCGGGAGGTAGGAGCGAGCGGTCAAGCCGGTCAAAGCTCAAGGAGTGGTCAAGCGTCGTGCCGTGATAATGCGCCCGCGGCGTGAGGTAGGGCGGCTTGTCCTCAAGCCGCCGCCGATCGTCGCCACGTTCTTCACCTCGCCCCCTCTTCGATAAGCCCAGCCGCCCCCGCAGACTCGTTTCCCGTTTCCATCCTAGAGGCTCAAATTTGGAAACGAAGGAAAACCGGCCGCCTCCACCCACTAGCGAGTGACACCCGAACAGTGTCGCAAGCGAAACCCTCCCCTCGGCAGAGGACGAATGCAGGGTATGTTTGGCGAATGCCATCTACTCAACCACCTCCCCCTTCCCTGCGCCAAAGCGCCCGGCCATGTGGAAGTCCGTACGCTTGGGTGTTTGCCACACGCTCACGGACGGGCGGGCTGTCGCAACGCCCATCCTACGTAGGACGCCGCGCTCACGTCGTAGGTTGATTGTGTTTGGCGTCCAATGTTCGCGCAATCACCTGCACGCCCCTCCGCCAAACCACCCGAATTTGGGGGCGGCACCGAGTTAACCTGGCGTCATCAAGCGCTGACAGACGGGCGGGTTGTCGCCACCCCCACCCACCACTGGCGCCACGCTCCATCGCAGGGTGGCTTGTGGATTCGTACGATAGGCACTCCTGCCTGTCGATCAGCGCCCCCGCCATCCCGCAGGCCAGCAGTCAGCCCTCCACCAACCGAGGAAAGCGTCAGCCTCCGGGAGCGGCACAGGCGGCAGGTTTGCACTCCGCTGCTATTGGCGGAGCGCTGGGTGCCGACAGACAGGAGTGTCTATCGTACCGCCCGATGCAACCGACCGGCTTCGCCCGCCGCTCGACACCCCTTCTGCCTCGTTTCCCGTTTCCATCCTAGAGGCTCAAAAATGGAAACGAAGCACAGCCTCCCTCAGGATGGCCGCCGCGTGCAGCCACCACGCCGCCTCTGCGCAGGACGCCTGTGGCGCAAGCCCGGCTGTCCATCAGCGCGCCGCCAACACCACGGCGCTCGCTCCCCTCCTGGCACACGGCATTTGCATTGGGTCAGCCAGGAGTTAGAATACCATATCATCGCCTGATGTAATATCAGGCATGCCGGCGCAAAGTCGTCCGCACATCACCCACCATGAAATCCTGGCAGGTCACAGGGGGAGGGCGGCTGTGCAGGGCTGTCACCTTTACCCAAGGTCGCCCCACACCACACCGCTGGCAGCCCGCCCAGTGAATCAGGAGGGTGATGCACAGCCCCGTGCGTGCAGGGTTGCCAGAAAGTGATGTGGTCCGCAGAAGCCCCACCCTCGCATGTTGCGAAACTGAAATCCGCAAAGGGAGTTTGGAGACGCTCGGCGGCGGCTTGAGGACAAGCCGCCCTACCTCGCGCTGGGCGCTCAAATGCCCAGCACTGGTAGGGCTGTCCCCAGCCCGACGCCGCCGACCAGTCCTTCGTAGCTCGACGCAGGAGAGCGAAGAAGGAAGCCCATGACCTCCTTGGAAAGAATCGGCCTCATGATCTGCCAGGGTGGAATGAGTTTTGCGAACCGGTCTATCGTCCCCCGACCACCCCAAATGGCGTGCCTGCTTGCGCCACCTCTCCACCGCCGCCTTCGTTTCCATTTTTAAGCCTCTAGGATGGAAACGGGAAACGAACCGCCGCTGCCCTTTCACTCCAAAACGCAAAGCGCACGCTTTGCTAAACCCCCACCCTCACACCGCGATCTCCGCCTTGATCGCCGGATGCGGATCGTACCCTTCCAGCGTAAAGTCCTCGTACTTAAAGGCGTCGATTTCTTTGACCTCAGGATTCAGCTTCATCACGGGCAGGGCCCGGCACTCGCGGGTGAGCTGGAGTTTGGCCTGCTCCAAATGGTTCGCGTAGAGGTGGAGGTCGCCGAAGGTGTGGATGAATTCGCCGGGCTGGAGGTCGCAGACCTGGGCGGCCATCAGGGTGAGCAGGGCGTAGCTGGCGATGTTGAACGGCACGCCAAGAAAGAGATCCGCACTGCGCTGGTAGAGCTGGCAGCTGAGCTTGCCGCGATCCACAAAGAACTGAAACAGGCAGTGGCAGGGTGGCAGGGCCATCTTCTCAATGTGGGGCACATTCCAGGCGCTGACGATGTGGCGGCGGCTGTAGGGATTCGTTTTGATGCCGTGGATGAGGCGGGCGATCTGATCGTGCGTCTCCGCCTCGGGTGCGCCCTGCCAGCGCCGCCATTGCGCGCCATAGACAGGGCCGAGATCGCCGTTTTCATCCGCCCATTCGTCCCAGATGGTGACCTTGTTGTCGCGCAGGTATTGCACGTTGGTGTCACCCTTCAGGAACCACAGCAGCTCATGAATGATGGAGCGCAGGTGCAGCTTCTTGGTGGTGACGAGAGGGAAAGTGGTGCTGAGATCGTAGCGACTCTGCTCGCCAAACACTGAGTACGCGCCGGTGCCCGTGCGGTCCTCACGGTAGCTTCCGTGTTCGAGCACTTTGCGCAGCAGGCGGTGGTATTCTTCCATCGCCCAGTCATAGAGGGGCGGGCGTGGAGTGCAATTCTTTAGGAAGCGCGGAATGAGGCAGGTTCGGGTGCTCAAGGCATGAAAGGAGCTGGCAGAATGACGAATGAGTAAATCCGAATGACAAGGTCAGCAGCCAGCAGGAGCGGTGCGTTTTCCGGGATTCGCTGCGAATTCACGCCCCCCTTCGAGCTTCGTCATTCGCCATGATTTCGTCATTCGGATTTACTCATTCGTCATTTTGATCAGCGGTTGCACCCCTCCTCCCCTGCCCCGATGCTGTGCCATGGCCGATCTGCCTGAAGACAATGCCCTGCGCACCCGAATGCAGAAACTCCGCATCCGTGAGGAGGATCTGGAGGAGTCGTTCATTCGCGGCGGCGGCGCGGGCGGCCAGAAGATCAACAAGACCAGCTCCACCGTGGTGCTGCGTCACATCCCCAGCGGCCTCGAGGTGCGCTGCCAGCGCGAGCGCTCGCAGTCACAGAACCGCCTGATCGCCCGCCAGGAGCTGTGTGACCGCCTTGAAGCAGCCTTCAAGACCGCCCAGATGGAAATCCAGAACGACCGCGAAAAAGTGCGCCGCCAGACCCGTGCCCGCCCACGGGGCCTGAAGCGCCGCTATGTCGCGGGCAAGCGGCACCGTGCAGGGATCAAGGAAGGCAGGGGCAAGGTGGGCGGGGAGGAGTGAGTGGAAAATGACTAATGACGAAATCCTAATGACTAAATAATGCCGAAGCCCGAATGACGAAGCTTCCTTTGCCGAAAAGCTGCGTGTTTGAAGAGCGACGCGCATTCGCCGCTCCCGCGTTCAGATTTAGGCATGAGTCATTCATTCGACATTCGGATTTACTCATTCGTCATTTTGACCGCCCCACCGCTCCCTCGGGCTCCAGCGGCCAGAAAGGCCTCAGAATGCCGCAGGCAGAAACAACTTCCCCCCTTGCCTCCGGCCACACTCGGGGCATGATCCGCGCTCCCATGAAAGCGCTCGTCCTCACCGCCCCCTCCGAGTTCAACTACGACCTCGAATTCCCTGAACCCTCCGCAGCCGCCGGCGAAGTGCTGGTCAAGATCGCAGCCTGCGGCATCTGCGGCAGCGACATCCACGGCATGGACGGCCGCAGCGGCCGCCGCCAGATGCCCATCGTCATGGGCCATGAGGCAGCCGGAGAAATCATCGCCCTGGGCGAAGGCGTGGAAGGCTGGAACCTCGGCGACCGCGTGACCTTTGACTCCACCGAATACTGCGGCGAGTGCGACGAGTGCAAGCTGGGCTACGTGAATCTCTGCCCGAACCGCAAGGTGCTCGGCGTCTCCCCCGGCGAATACCGCCGCCACGGCTGCTTTGCCGAGAAGATCGCCCTGCCCACACGCATCCTTTACCGCATCCCTGACGCGCTCTCGTATGAGAAGGCCGCGTTTGCTGAGCCGGTCTCCATCGCTCTGCATGCGGTGAATCTGGCCGATGGCATCGAAGTCGGCGAAGCCTTCCAGCACACGCATGACGACGAATGCGCCCATGGCTGCGAACACGGAGCCGCGGTGGAAGACGACACGGACGAAGCCAATGGCGGCATCGCCGTCGTGGTGGGTGCCGGTTTGATCGGCCTCCTCGTCATTCAGGCGCTGAAAGCACGCGGCTGGGAAAAAGTGATCGCCGTGGATCTCGATGACAGCCGCTTGGAACTCGCCCGCAAGCTGGGGGCCGAAGAAACCTTCAACGCCAAGCAGGAAGGTCTGGCCATGCACATCCGCCAGATCTGCGGTGGCGACGGCGCGGATGCAAGCTTTGAAGTCGTGGGCGCAGGCGCACCGCTCGATCTCGCGATCCGCAGCGTGCGCAAAGGCGGCCAGGTCATTCTGATCGGCAATCTCCAGCCGAACACCCCTTTCCCACTCCAGGAAGTCGTCACCCGCCAGCTCACCATCAAGGGCTCCTGCTCCTGCGCCGGTGAGTACCCCGAAGCCATCCGCCGTATTCAAGACGGCAGCATCCAGGTCGAGCCACTGCTCAGCGCCGTGGCCCCGCTGGCTGAAGGTGCCGGCTGGTTCAAGCGCCTGTATGACAACAAGGAAGGCCTGCTCAAGGTCGTGCTGCAGCCCGCCTGAACATAGCCATGATCCGCCTCTTCCTGCTCCTTTCGCTGCCGCTCTACTTCCTCGACCAGCTCACCAAGAGCTGGATCGTGCAGCATTTCAGGCTCTACGAGACCGAGCAGGAAGTCATCCCCGGCATCTTCTGGCTGCACCATGCGTCAAACACCGGCGTGGCCTTTGGCATGTTCAACGGCACGCAGTACGCCAACTACGCCTTTGCCACCGTGTCACTCGGTGCGCTCATCTTCATCTACGTGATGCATGGCAAAGGGCTGTTTCCCGGCAAGCTGAGCCGCACCGCCGTGGCGCTGCTGGTCTCCGGCATCTTTGGCAACCTCACCGACCGCCTGTTCCGCAACCACGATGGCGGCAAGCTTTTCGACGGCACGTTTTTCGATGGCTACGTCGTGGACTTCCTGCGCTTCGACTTCGGCTTCCCGCCCTTCCATCCCTGGCCGTCCTTCAACGTCGCCGACTCCTGCGTGGTGTGCGCAGCCATCCTGCTGGCGCTGGCCTCGTTCTTTGAAACGCCAACGCCGCCGGTGAAGAAGAGTGAAGCGTAAAAAAGGGTGATTGGGGGGCGGGCGATGGGCTTGCTGGCTGCCCGCAGCCATCCAAGGTCACAGCACAGCTACTTTCGCTTTACCCGGTCTGGATAGCGCTGCTCCAGCCATTCCAGCAGGAGCTTGGCATCTGCCTCTGCAAACTGCGCTTTGGGCAGCAGGAAATTCACACTGTAGCGCCCGGCTTCTTTGAAGTGCAAGAGGGTGCCTTTGGGCGCAGATTCAGCCTCCTCAAAATCGTCCCAGATCTGTCGTTTCACCGGATCGAGTCCTTGATGAATCGAGATCCCAGTTTCGTCGATGACGATCCGGTTCATGCAGCCCCTGATCACCAGAAAGCCGCCATAGATGGTGATCAACAACGACAGCGCCACCACTCCAAGGGTCAGCACCAGTCCGCTGGTACCGGTGCGGCGGAAGAGGTGGTTGACTCCAAGGATCGGGGTCAGCCTTGCCAGCAACTCCGGGTTGTCTTCACCCACGACCACCCAGCGGAACAGCCAGATGCCCAGCGCGATCAAGCCCAGTCCCGCCAGCGTCTGCCAGAGTGGATGTCCTGAATTGATCGAAAGCCCCAGAAATAATTGCATGCGGAAAAATAGAACACAGCGCCGCAATGTCGCGCATGGTTTTACAGGATCGCAGTTTGATGAAGGCTTTTCACAAAAGTCGCCGGCTTGTCAGGCCCATTTTGGGGGGAGAACCAGGCTACCATGTGCGGCGGGTTCGTTTTTGGGGAGAAGCGCAGATGTCCTGGCGCACCAGAACAAACTTCGCAGCCTGCCACTTCACCGCCCGTTCACGCCGCCGCCGCTGCGGCGGCCACTTCGGCGCGCTTGTCTTTGCTGAAGCGGATGTCCTCGGCGCGTTCGATGAAGATGGTGTCTTCGCAGATGTTCTTCGCGTGGTCGCCCACGCGTTCGAGGAAACGGGCCACGAAGATGAGATGGATGTAGCCTTCGAGCTCGGCGTGATGGGATTCCATCACGGAGATGATTTCACGGTCCAGGGCTTTTTCAGCGGCATCGAGTTCCTTGTCGAGCAGACGGGCGGCGGTGGCGGCGTCGGGGTCGGCATTGAGAAAGGCCTCCAGGCTGAGGTCAAGATTGCGGTCACACAGCGAATAGACGGGCTGGATGAGCTTGACCTCGGGGAACTCGGGCAGGTTGTTGATGATGCGCGCACGCTTGGCGATGCTGGAGGCCTGGTCGGCGATGCGTTCAAGATTGTTGGCCACGCGGATGGTGCCCATGACCTGGCGCAGATCATGCGCGGTGGGCTGAAACTTCACCAGGATCTGCATGCCCAGTTTATCGACGTTCTTTTCCAGTTCATTCACGTCCTGGTCGGCGGCGATGGCGGCATTGCACAGGTCGGTGTCACGCTCCAGCAGGCCACGCATCGCACTGGCGAGATTCTTGCGCGCCATGCTGGCCATGGCAAGGACGTCGCCACGCAGCTTGTCGAGCGAATGGTTGAAGCTGGAAAGGATGTGCTCTTGCATGAGTAAGAATGACCTAATGTGACAAATATGCTACTTTGCAATGGCGGAAGATTCCGGCTGATTCGCCTCCTCCTCCACCTCGGCCACCGCTCCTTTAGGATCGCGATGGGTGCGCTGGCAGAATTCGGGATAGGAAATGATCTCGAAGGTGCCGTCCAGATTTTCCACGATGGCAGTCATGGACTCGACCCAGTCTCCCGAATTGAGGTAATGCGTGGAGCCGATGATCTTGTTGTCCGCCTTGTGAATGTGGCCGCAGATGATGCCGATGCAGCCGCGCTGACGGGCGAGGTTTTGCAACTGCTCCTCATACTTGCCTACCGCGCCGACGGCGGACTTGACCTTCTGCTTGACCCACGCGCTGAAGGAGAAGGGCTCCTTGCCGCGCAGACCGCGATAGGCGTTGTAAAGACGGTTGATGCGCAGGAGAAAATTGTAGCCCAGACCGCCGAGCTGGGCCAGCCAGGCGTGGTTGGTGCTGACGGCGTCAAAGCCGTCGCCGTGCACGACAAGATAGTTGCCCGCAGGCGTGCGGTGGATGTGCTCATCCGTGATGAGGAAGTGCTCAAAGTGGATGGGGATGAACCGATCCAGCACATCATCGTGGTTGCCGCGCAGGTAGATGATCTCGGTGTTCTCCTTCTCCATCTTGCGCAGCACGGTGCGGATGAAGTGGGTGTGGCCCTTGTTCCAGCCGCCGAGGCGGCGCAGATGCCAGGCGTCGATGATGTCGCCATTGAGCACCAGTTTGTCGCACAGGCAGTTGCGCAGGAAGTGGGAGGCCTGCGCGGCCTTGCTGTCCGGCATACCGAGATGCACGTCGGAGATGAAGATGGTCTTGAAGCGCAGCTTCGACTTGCCGGTGGCCGGATTTAGTACTGGTTCAGCTTCACTCATCACTTCAAAACAGCCATTCCATGCATCACTGATGCCAGTTCGTGTTCAAATTGCTCGATCACCCGCTCCCAGCCCAGATCAAACGCCGACTGGCGGGCGGCAAAGCGCAGCGGCTCCTGCTGCCAGGCAGCGGCGGCGGCACGAGTTTGGGTTAGAAAACCCGCCTCCTCATTGAACGGCGCGAGCCAGCCGTTTTCTCCTGAGCGGATCAGCAGGCGCGGCGCGGCATAGTCATACGCCACCACGCCAAGTCCGGAGGCCATGGCCTCCAGCACCACATTGCCAAAAGTCTCGGTGATGCTGGGAAAGAGAAACACATCCCCCGAGGCATAATGCGCGGCCAGTTCCGTGCCCGTGCGCGCTCCCGCGTAGTGAAACTCAGGGCGCTCCTCCTGGAGCGACTCCAGCCGCGGCCCGCTCCCCACAATGACCATGCGCGCAGCAGGCTGCACCTGCTTGAAGACATCGAAGGCGCGCACGACGAGCTCCAGATTCTTTTCTGCGGCCACGCGACCCACGTAGATCACCACCGGGGTGGTCTCATCTGCACCCCAGCTCCGACGCAGGATGGGATCACGCCGCTGCGGGTCAAACAGTTCGGTATCCACACCGCGCCCAAGGACGCCCACGTTTTGGATGCCCCAACGCTCCAGCATCGCGGCGGTGTCTGCGGAGGGGGTCAGCGTGCGGGCGGTTTGATTGTGGATGGCTCGCAGCACCCCCTGGGCCACGGTTTCCAGGCCGGGCAGGTGGTAGTCTTCCAGGTAGTTTTGAAAATTGGTGTGAAAGCCGGACACCACCGGGATGTCGCGCTTCCCTGCCGCACGGATGGCGGATATGCCCATGAGCGTCTCTGTAGCGACGTAAAGCACGTCAGGCCGGAAGGTGTCAAAGAGTTCCAGCATCTGGCGCGTGGAGGCAAAGCCAAAGCGCAACCCTGGATAACCGGGCAGCGGCATGGAGTGCATCACATGCCGTTGCAGTCCCTCCTCGGACTCCACCGTGGTCACCACCTCCACCACATGCCCCCGCCGCACCAGCCCCACCCCGAGGGTGTGAAGCGTACGCGCCACGCCATTGATGTCTGGCGGATACGTGTCGGTGACGATGAGAACCCTCATGAGGCTGGATAGTTAACTACAGTTGGATGAAGCGCATCTGGGAAAGCACTCCAACTTTGTCACCGTGACGAATCCGTCACGCTTGAAATGTGGGAATGCAGCAAGACTGTTGCCATGTGACATCTTCGTCGCCATCATGGATTTGCCGATGGTGCAGCCACGACACAAAGCCACTCCATGAGCAAGATACTAATCGTCGAAGATGAATCGGACATTGCGGAACTCATCTCCCTGCATCTCAACCGCGAGGGGCATGAGGCAGTCTGCATCGGCAATGGCCTTCAGGTCATGCCCGCAGTTCTGGAGCAGCAGCCGGAAATCATTGTCCTGGATCTGATGCTGCCCGGCCTGGATGGCATGCAGATCTTCAAGCGCCTGCGTGCAGACACTCGCACCGCCGCCATCCCCGTGATCATCCTCACCGCCAAGGGCCAGGTGACGGACAAAATCGCCGGGCTGGAACTTGGCGCGGATGATTATCTCACCAAGCCCTTCAGCCCGCGCGAGCTCTACCTGCGTATCAGTGCCGTGCTGCGCCGCGTCAAGAAGGTCACGCACGTTTCCGAACTCCAGCGCGGGCGTTTCATGCTGGACCGCAAAAACCTGAAGCTCTACTTGGACGGCACGCCGCTGGACCTGACGACCATCGAGTTCAAACTGCTGACCACCCTCATGGAAAACGATTCCACCGTTCACAGCCGCGCCGACCTGCTGCGCGATGTGTGGGGCTACAACAGCGACGTCGCCACCCGCACCCTGGACACCCACATCAAGCGCTTGCGTGAAAAACTCGGTGCAGCCGGCGAACATATCGTCACCATTCGCGGCACCGGGTTCCAGTTCCAGACGGAACTCGCCGCCCCCCTGCCTGCATGACCCCGCTTTCTCTCTTCCTTGCCCTAATGCTCGGCGTTTGCCTTTTTGCCTGGGCGCGGCGTGAGAGGTTCTGGACCAAACGCTGGGAGAATGTGGCCAAATCGCTCGGACTCAAGGCGCGTCATGCCGACCAACTGCCGGCGCATGCCGCCACGATCTACCTCTCCCGCCAGCATGCCGAGCAGCAGGCTGAGCAGCGGCGCGTGTTTGAAACCCTGCTCGACGAGATCAGCCAGGGGCTGGTGCTGGTGGATGCCAACCTGCGCATCCGCTATGCCAATGCGCCGCTGAAGAAGCTGCTGCACCGCAAGGAAATTCACGTCGGCCGCCCGCTCATCGAGGAAGTGCGCGACCACCAGATCTCCGACCTGGTGCACGAGTCCATCAAGGAAAAGCGCCACGCCACCCGCCGTATCCAGATGCTGCCCTCGGACGTGGGTGCCGGGGCCAATCTGGGCGGGCGCTACTTCATCATCGAAGCGGCACCACTGACCCCCGACGCAGGTGGTGGGGCCTGGCTCATGATCCAGGATGTGACCGAATCCGCCATGACCGAGCAGATTCGCCGGGACTTCGTCGCCAATGCCTCGCATGAACTGCGCACGCCGCTCACGCTCATCAATGGCTACATCGAAATGCTGCAGGACGACTCCGCCAAGGTGGCCCCCGCGATGAAGCGCAGCCTGGATGTGATGGAAAAGCATGGCAAGCGCATCGCCCGCATCATCGAAGACATGCTCGCCATTTCACGCCTGGCAGACGCCAGCAGTTCCCTGAACCAGGAACCCTTCAACGTGCGTGACTGTGCCAAGAGTGCCGCCGACCTCCTGTCACCGATGCTCGAAGGACGCGATGCACGCATTGAACTGGATTTCCCCCAGGACGGCGGCCTGCTCACCGGCGATCGCTTTTACTGGGACCAGGTCTTCACCAACCTGATCGAAAACTCGATCAAGGAGAACACCAAGCCCGGCCTCGTCATCCGTGTCTCCGGGGAGTGGCAGGACGACACCTGCATCCTCAAAGTCCGCGACAACGGCATCGGCATCCCCGCGCATGATCTGCCCTTCGTCTTCAAACGCTTCTACCGCGGCAACAAGCACCACTCCTCGCAGATCAAAGGCACCGGCCTCGGCCTCTCCATCGTCCGGCGTGCCGTGGAGGCCCACGGTGGCAAGATCGAGCTGACCAGTTCGCCAGGCATCGAGACAACCTTCACCATGCGGCTGCCGTTGCAGCCTGCGTAGCCCCGTTGCTGCATGCGGCACCGGACAAATGACGAATGAATAAATCCGAATGACAAAATAATCTCAAATGCCGAAGCTCAAACTTCGTCATTCGTGATTCGACAATTTTTCGTCATTCGGGCTTACTCATTCGTCATTTCAGCGGAAAGGCAGAGGGAGCATGGAATCACCACCACTGCCGCCGCCCAATCCATTGACTTCATACCCAAGCTTGAGCCTGAGCGTAGTCTGTGGTTAGAACCCTCCTGTGGAAGACCTTTTCGGCCATCGCATCTCCTACCTGCGCGTCTCCGTCACCGACCGGTGCAACGAACGCTGCCGGTATTGCATGCCCGAGGAGGAGCAGGCTTGGTTCGCCAAGGACGAAACCCTCAGCTATGACGAGCTCCTCCGCACCGTCCGCGTCGGGGCCACACTGGGGATTAAAAAGATCCGTGTCACCGGGGGTGAGCCCCTCACCCGCCCCGGCGTGGCCGGTTTCTGCGCCGATCTCGCCCAGATCCCCGGCATCGACGACATCGGCATCTCCACCAACGGCACCCTCCTTGGCAAACTCGAAGACGGCGTCACCATGGCCGAGCGCCTCGTCAAAGCCGGCGTCCGCACCGCCAACATCTCCCTCGATTCCCTCGACCGCGCCACCTACCAGCGCACCACCAGCCGCGACCTCCTCCCCCGCGTCCTCGAAGGCATCGACGCCGCCATCGCCGCCGGCTTCCAGTCCATCAAGCTCAACTGCGTCCTCATGAAAGGCCAGACCGAGAACGAGCTGCCCGCCCTCATCAATTTCGCCCGCGAAAAAAACGCCCTCCTCCGCTTCATCGAGCTCATGCCCGTCAGCACCCAGGACGTCCTCAGCGAGGACAACTTCCTCCCCATCGGCATCGCCAAACAGCTCGTCGAGCAGACCACCGGCCCGCTCACTCCCCTGCCCGATTTCAAGACCAACGGCCCCGCCGCCTACCATCTCATCCCCGCCACCGGGCAGAAGATCGGCTTCATCGGCGCGATGACGAACCTGCACTTCTGCGAGAACTGCAACAAGCTCCGCCTCACCTGCGACGGCAAACTCCGCCCCTGCCTCGGCAGCTACCTCGAATTTGATCTCCGCAGTGTGCTACGTGGTGGTTGCAGCGATGCCGAACTCGCAGCCTTCTTCCAGAACGTCGTCGCCCGCAAACCCAAGGAGCACGACTTCCGGCATAACTACCAGCCGAATCGAAGGATGATCGCGATTGGAGGGTGAGCGTAAGCGGAGCGGGGATGCACCGATCTATTCAGCCACCAAAAGTGTCAGTTCAGACAACTCACTTCGACTGATTTTCCCAACTTCATCCAAGGTCAGTTGAAACCAGAACTCTTCGCCTTTCGGGTTGTAGTAGCTGAAACAAAATGCGTTCTCAGTCCCATCGAAGCCACCAGCAAAATTTTCAATCTGAAACGTGTCATCAGATTCAGATGAAGCCCAATCAACAATTGACTTGGGCTCTGCTGCGATCTTGCAGCATAAAGTTCTGAACTCGTCGGGAACTGGTATTGTCATCGGCATGAAGTCGCTAAAAACCCTCCAGAACGACTTTGCCCATGGCCTTGCCACTCTCCACGAGCGCATGGGCTTCCCTCAGATTATTGGCGTTGATCTGGCCAAGAGGGGTGACCGCCGTGGAACGAATCTTCCCGGCATCCACGAGTTCGGCCACTTGGTTGAGCAGGCGTCCCTGTTCGCTCATCTTGGGCGATTGAGGCCGGGCCCGGCCGAACATGAACTCCCAATGGAGGGAGAGGCTTTTGGGTTTCAGCTTATTGATGTCCAAAGGCCGGGCGACGTTCTCGATCAAGCCAATGGCGGCTTCTGGAGCCACGGCCTCAATGATTTCGTCGAAGTGATCTTCGGTCTTGGTCAGGGCCAGAACATGGCTGGCACCTTCAGCGGCAATCTTCCTCACTTGTGCCCCCAAGGGCTGGCGATGATCAATCACATCGTCAGCGCCCAGTGTGCGACACCACTCGACCGTTTCGGGGCGCGAGGCGGTGGCGACGACCTTCAATCCTGTCAGTTTCTTCGCCAGTTGGATCGCGATGGAACCGACGCCTCCGGCCCCGCCAATGATCAACAGCGTTCCTTGCGATGCAGCGGTGGTGGGAAGAGAAAAGCGGTCAAAGAGCAGCTCCCAGGCGGTGATGGTCGTGAGGGGCAACGCCGCCGCATCGGCAAAGCTGAGAGACGCGGGCTTTCTGCCGACGATGCGCTCATCCACAGCCTGAAACTCCGCATACGAACCGGGTCGGTCCAGTGAGCCTGCGTAATAAACTTCGTCGCCAGGGGCAAACAAGGTCACTTCGTCACCGACTTCCTCGACCACACCTGCAGCGTCCCACCCTAGAATCTTGAGTTCGCCGGAAGGCTGTCCGGGGCCGCCGCCTCTCCGGATTTTGGTATCCACGGGATTGACGGAAATGGCCCGGACTTGAACCAGCAAATCGCGAGGCCCCGGCTTGGGTTTATCGATGACCACATCGATGAAGCTTTCGGGATCCTCGATGGGCAGATGCTTGCGGTAGCTGACGGCATTCATGATGGGGCTCCTGAGTTGAATTCGGTCTTGAAGAGGAGCACAGCATCCCGGGTGTTCCAGCCGTATTCCGCCAGTCATCCACATAATGCCCGGCATGAATGGCACACAGTTAAGGGATGTCATCGTGCAGTTTGAAGGTTGGGGAAACTTGGCGCGGAGCAGCAGTCTGTACTGGGAGCGCCGACATTTTGTCGGCTCTGACGCTGGCTCCCAGAGGCATGGGCTGCCTACTCTGTTCCTTCAGCATCCAGGCATCAGGGACGTTCGCCCAGAGGCCGACAAAATGTCGGCGCTCCCAGCCATGATTCCATCCGCAAGGCAGCCTCACAAAAATCCACGATCTCCCACCTTAACTGAGTGCCATTCATGCCCAACATTTTGTTGCATGCTCGAGTCTGGACAGGATTCACACGATCACAAAATGAACAAAATTTCCAATACCAACTCCCTCGCGCCCGCCATCATCCCGCGCTCTCAAATCACAACGCCTTAATCCTGCATCATTCCGTCATCCTGTTAATCCTGTCAAAATCAACCAACCTAACAAAGACACATCACCACCTCGCCCACAGCCCCCCTCACTCAGCGAAGACAAAATACCACTTTCCCTGCCCTCCCGTCATCCCTAGCATCCCCGTCCCATGCGCCCCCTCACCCACCTCAACCGCAAAGGCGAAGCCGCCATGGTCGATGTCTCCGCCAAGCCTCCCGTACGCCGCGAAGCCGTGGCCGAAGGACGCATCCAACTCCAGGCCGCCACGCTGGATTTGATCCGCAAAAACCAGGTCAAAAAAGGCGATGTCCTCAGCATCGCGCGCATCGCGGGGATTCAGGCGGCGAAGCAGACGCAGTACCTGATCCCTCTGTGTCATCAAATTCCGCTGAGCAAGGTACAGGTCGATTTTGAACTGCGCGCCAAAGCCGTCCACATCACTGCCACCGCCGTCACCGTGGCCCCCACAGGCGTCGAGATGGAAGCCCTCACCGCCGTCAGCGTCGCCGCGCTGACGATCTACGACATGTGCAAGGCGGCTGACAAAAAGATGCGCATCGAAGGGGTCAAGCTGGTGAAGAAGACGAAGGGGTGAAACTGCAACGGACTCTGCTGTTGGCTACAGGCCACCCATGGAGGACAAGCCGATTCCGCCTCAAGCTAAAATCTCGCTGATCACCCGTCCCCCCAAATCCGTGAGCCGGTAATCGCGCCCGTTGTGGCGGTAGGTGAGCTTCTCGTGATCAAGTCCCAGGAGGTGGAGCAGCGTGGCATGCAAATCGTTGACGTGGACTTTGTCTTCGACGGCTTTGTAGCCAAATTCGTCGGTGGCGCCGTGATGCACGCCGCCTTTGATGCCGCCGCCAGCCATCCAGATGGTAAAACCTTTGGGATTGTGGTCGCGGCCCACGCTGCCTTGGGAGTCGGAGGTGCGGCCAAATTCGCCGCCCCAGATGACGAGCGTTTCGTCCAGCAGGCCACGTCCGGCGAGATCGGCCAGCAGCGCGGCGGCGGGTTGATCGGTGGCGGCACCGCAGGAGCGATGATTGGTTTCGATGTTGTTGTGGCCGTCCCACGGCACGTCGTCCACGGCACCGTCGCCCCCGGCGTTTTTGCCAGCGAAGATCTGCACGAAGCGCACGCCGCGCTCCACCAGTCGGCGCGCGGTGAGGCACTGGCGGGCGAAGACTTCGCAGGTCTTGTTGTCCAGACCGTAGAGCTTCTTGGTGGCCTCGCTTTCGTGGGTGAGGTCGAGCGCCTCGGGGGCGTCGGTCTGCATGCGGTAGGCGAGTTCAAAGGAGTTGATGCGCGCCGCGAGATCGGTCTGCGGGGCGCGGAGTTGCGCGTGCTTCTGGTTCATCTCCTTGATCAAATCGAGCGAGGAACGCTGCTGCGCCGCGCTCTCCATGGTGGAGCGCGAGAGGTTGTCGATGACGCCGTTGCGCCTGGCATCGAGTGTGAGGGCCTGGTAGGATTTGGGCAGGAATCCAGCGGACCAGATCTGATCGTCGCCACGTGGGCGGCGCTCGTGCATAACAACGAAGGAGGGCAGGTTCTGGTTCTCCGTGCCGAGGCCGTAGGTGAGCCAAGCTCCGGCGCTGGGGCGGCCCGGTTGGCTGTCTCCGCACATCAGCTCCATGGAGGCCGGGGCATGGTTGTTGGCCTTCAGGTACATGCTGTGGATGAAGGCCATCTTGTCCACATGCTGGGACAGATGTGGAAAGATACCAGAAACCCATGATCCGGACTCGCCGTGCTGTTTCCAGTCGAAGGGTGACTTCAATATCTTGCCGCTGGTGGTGAAGAAGCCGGTCTTGGAATCGCTGCCGGGGAGGGGCTCGCCGTTGCGCTTTTGCAGCTCGGGCTTGTGGTCCCAGGTGTCCACCTGCGAGGGCGCGCCGGTCATGAAGAGCCAGATGACCGATTTGACCTTGGGCGGGAACAAGGAGGGCCGCAGGGCCATGGGATTGAGCGGGGCAGGTGCCCCTTGACCCTGCTGCTCTGCCAAGATGGACGCCAGCGCGACCGAGCCGAAGCCCAGACTGCTCTGCTGCAGGAAGCGACGCCGCGAAGGCAGCAGCGAGGCGTTGGTGGTGAGGTCGTTGAACATGAGGGTGGGAAGTTGGGGGCTAGAGCGTTTTATGGATCGGAGTACGATAGACACTCCTGTCTGTCGATACCCAGCGCTCGCCAATCGCCCCAGACCGACAGACAGGAGTGTCTATCGTACTAACCGGAGTGTGCTGTGACGAATGGGCCATGTGGTATTTTATAAGGCTTTAGTCCACGTAGATGAATTCATTCAAACACAGCAGCGCATGGCAAAACTCGCGCTGCGCTTGCATTGCGGAATCAGGCTTGCTGCCAAGCAACTGCGTCTGCTGCTCGATGAAGGCCTGCATGCGCTGCGTCTCATGCGCCTCAGGCAGTCGGCCCAGAGCATACTCATAGGCCTTGCGGATGATCTCTTCATTGCTGGCAGGTTTCGTGGCCAGAATGCGATTGAGCAACTGCGCGGCGAGATCATGCACAAAGGGCGAATTCATCACTGCAAGCGCCTGCGTCGGCACCGTGGTGTTGCCTCGGTCCCCGATGCTTTGGTTCGGCTCCGGCGCATCAAACATCGTCATGAAAGGCACCAGCTCGCTGCGCTTCACTCGCAGGTACACACTGCGGCGACTGCTCTCGTTGCTGGCCTCAGAGGGGCCATACATCTTCACGTCGAGTTTGCCGCCGAGTTGCAGCAGCGTGTCTCGAATGGCCTCTGCCTCCAGCCGCCGTGCGGGGCGCTGCGCCCACAGGTGGTTGTCGGGGTCAGCCTGCAAATTGGCGGCATTCACCACGCCCGACTGCGAGTACACGGAACTCAGCAAAATGAGGCGGTGGATGGGCTTGAGCCGCCAGCCATTCCGCACCAACTCGGCGGCCAGCCAGTCGAGCATTTCAGGATGCGTCGGCTGCTCTCCCTGCGTGCCGAAGTCATTGCTGGTGGGCACGATGCCACGGCCAAAATGCTGACGCCACAGGCGGTTCACGATCACGCGCGCCAGCAGCGGCCCGCCGCCTGCCTGCGCATCCGTCATCCAGTTGGCCAGAGAAAGTCGTGGATGCACCGCAGGCTGCTTGGCCTCCGGTGGCGGCACCCATTTCTTCTCGCCCTCACCGGAGCGCATGAGCACCTGGATGAAATTCGGGCTGGCCTTGCCCTCCTTGCGGTCCACCTCGCCACGGCGCAGGAAGAACACATCCTGCCCGCCAGCCTTTGTGGTATAGACCTCCGTCAGCACCGGCTGCGGGCGTTTGCGCTCATGCTCCGTGACAGCGGCAGTGAGCTGCTGCGCACGCTCATCAAAGCGGCTGAACCAGCGCGTCACGCTGGCCGGGGCCGCTTTCGCCTCACTCAGCGCACGCAACTCGCGCAGATTCTGCATGTCCTCCGCATCGGCGATCTTTGCAGATTCACCGCCATTGCTAAACGCCAGCCGGATGCGCCCGAGGCCAAAGAAATTGTTGAAGCGCAGAACGATCTCAAACGCCGTGCCGCCGTCAAAGCCCACCGCATCGCCATCGATAGCGTACACCGCAGCGTGGTCCTTGCCCATCTGCGGTGCCACACCCCAGCCGCTGCCCGCATTGCCATCCACTGACTTGGCAAATTCATAGCCCTTCTGCTCAAAGCTCACCTGTGCCGCTTTGAGCTTCAGCGTCATCGGCTCGGCCTTGTTCTTCGCATCCAGCGGCTTTGCGATGATCTTCACATCGCCCAGCACGAAGTTGCCGTTGTCAGACAAACCCGGGCCTTTGGATGGCAGCTTGGGATCGCTCAGCGCATCCAGCCGGAAGGCGCGCACGCCCTTCTGATGCGTGACGACTTTGATGGTGTAGATGTCATCCTTCACCTTGTTGCCGGTGTAGATCACATGCCCATCGCGATCCGTAATGAGTCGCGCATTTTGTGCCGTGGCCGACTCCACATCAAACACCTGCCATGGCGCGGTGGACTGCAGCTTGGGCAATTGATCGCGCTGCCAGGCCTCGTAGCGCTTCGGCAGTTCCTCGGCCTCAAATTTCTTCAGCACAGCCACCAGCGGCGCACCGAGCTTATGATACTCAGCGAGCTTCTTCTGCGTCTCCGCGTAGGAGAGGTCGATCTGACTCGGCGAATGCACCGTGGTGGCCAGCGCCGCCGCGATGCCATAGTAGTCACGCTGCGGCAGCGGATCGAACTTGTGATCATGGCAGCGCATGCACGCCATCGTCAGCCCCAGGAATCCGCTGCCTATCGTCGAGACCATGTCATCGAGCTGATCGTAACGAATCTTCTCCACCGTCTTCGCTGTGATCTGTCCTGGGTATGGGCCAGCGACGAGAAAGCCTGTGGCGCTCGCGCCTTCATACTCGCCTAGTTTGATCTGATCTCCCGCGAGCTGCATGCGCACGAATTCATCATACGGCATGTCGTTGTTCATCGCCTTGATGACCCAGTCGCGGTAGTGGTAGGCACCGGGGCGGAAGCCATCAAACTCATAGCCACCGCTCTCCGCAAAGCGCACCACATCCAGCCAGTGCCGCGCCCAGCGCTCGCCATACTTCGGGCTTTCCAGCAGGCGGTCGATGAGCTTCGGGTAAGCCTCCGCGCTGGTGTCATTCAGGAAGGCCGCGCGCTCTTCCGGCGTGGGGGCCAGACCCGTGAGGTCAAACGTCACACGGCGCAGCAGTTGCTCCTTGCTCGCCACCGGGTTCGGCGTCAGCCGCGCTGCCTCCTGCTTGGCCAGGATGAAAAAATCCACCGGCGTACGCACCCACGCCGCGTTCTTCACCTTAGGCAGTCCAGGCTGCGTCAGCGGCTTGAAAGCCCACCAGTCTTTCCCCGCCGCCACATCAATCGTCCGCTTCGCCTTCACCGCCGGTGCCGCCGCCACCCGCGGGTCCGGCGCGCCCATCTCGATCCACTTCGTCAGGTCCGCGATGACAGAGTCTGGTAGTTTCCCCTTGGGCGGCATTTCCCCGTCCTTGATCTCATGGCGGATCGCTTTGAGCAGCAGGCTGTCCGCAGGCTTGCCCGGCACCAACGCCGGTCCCGTTTCACCGCCCGTGCTGAGCCCCTGCTGACTGTCCACCAGCAGCCCCGCCTTCAGCTTGCCCTTCTCCTGCGCCTGCACCGAATGGCAGCCATAGCAATGCTCCGCCAGCACCGGCCGGATTTTCGATTCAAAGAAAGCCATGTGCTCCGCCGGTAACTCAGCCGCCGCAGCCCACGAGCACGAGGCCATAGCCGCAAAGGTGATGGAAGCAGAGAGAAAGTGAGCGCGAGTCGCGACGGTCATGGTGGGGATGAATGCAGAGCAGGATCAACTACGCGCCAGCAGCGGGTGGTTATTGCGGCAGGAGTGGGAATCTTTGGAGCCTGCGGGAGCGTTGATTTTGGCAATGGAATGATCGGACAAAGGAATATGCCGGAAAATCCATTCCCTTGTGAATTCTCAGCGCGTCTGCGCGGTCAGAGACCGTTGTTCGTGCGCCATCGACAAAATGCCTGGAAATTTACCCGTATCCCTTCAATCAATCAGTTCGTCACCATCCAGCCCCATGAAACACCTCGCGCTCCTGCTTTCCCTCGTCCTCTCTCTCCACAGCCCGCTCCGCGCGGAGGAGCCGCTGGTCATTCACTTGTGGGATAAGGGAGCACCGGGCTTTGAGCAGTTGAAGGACGAGCCGGAGGTCGTCAAAGGCACCTCCGTCACGCACGTGAACAATCCCTCCATCACCGTCTTCCCCGCACCGAAGGACAAGGCCAACGGTGCCGCCATCCTCATCGTCCCCGGCGGCGGGCATCGCCAGCTCGGCTTTGGGGGCGAAGGCGTGGAGCCTGCGAAGTTGCTCAACAATCTCGGCATCACTTGCTTCGTGCTCAAGCACCGCTTGCCACGCGAACCCGGCTCGCCCTACAACCTCGACATCCACCCGCGCCAGGACGGCCAGCGCGCCATGCGCGTGATCCGCAGCCGCGCCGCCGAGTGGAACCTCGACCCCAAGCGCATCGGCATCATCGGCTTCTCCGCCGGTGGCGAAGTCGTGGCCATGGTCGTTTACAGCCCCACTGCTGGCGATCCCGCCGCCGCCGACCCAATCGACCGCGCCAGCAGCCGCGCCGACTTTCAGATCTCCATCTATCCCGGTCCCCTCGGCGTCCCTGCCGGCCCCATTCCCGCCGATGCCCCGCCCGCCTTCTTCCTCGTGGCCAACGACGACACCAGCCACGTCAAACCCATCCTCGATCAGCTCGCCAAATACGAAGACGCCAAGCTCCCCGTGGAAGTCCACCTCTACGCCCGCGGCGCCCACGGCTTCGGCATGGGCACCCGCTCCAAGCTCGCCTCCATCAACACCTGGACCCAGCGCATGACCGACTGGCTGGGCGACAGCGGCTTCCTGGCGAAGGCGGGAGGGAAGTAATCCGCGCCTGCGTGAATCACGCAAGCCCGTTGGGATTGGACAAAAAAACACGCGATACCTTTCGGCATCGCGTGCTCAATTTAAACACTCAATCCCGCTTACGCGAAGAGGTTCGTGATCGGCTGGCCCTTGTCCGCAATCGTGAACGGACGCTTGCTGGGGCTGTAGATGACCTGGTCCAGCGGCAGACCGAGCGCATAGGCGATGGAGGCGTTGAAGTCCATGATCTTGACTTTGTCTTCGACGACTTCGCGGCCTTCCTTGTCGGTCTTGCCGTAGGTGAAGCCGCCTTTGACACCACCGCCGAACATGACGGCGGAGAAGGCCTTTGGATAGTGGTCACGACCGGCATTCTGGTTGATGTCGGGCGTGCGGCCGAATTCCGAGGTCAGCACGATGAGTGTGTCTTCCAGCAGACCGCGATTGTGCAAATCAGCGACGAGGGTAGCGAGGCCCTTGTCCAGCGTATCGCAGCGATCAGGCACAGCCACGAAGTTGGCGTTGTGCGTGTCCCAACCGCCGAGGGAAACCTCCACGAACCGGACACCGCGCTCCACCAGTCGGCGGGCCAACAAGCAGCCCTGGCCGAAGGCTTCCTTGCCGTAGGCGGCACGAAGTTCACCGGGTTCTTCGCTGAGGTCAAAGGCCTTGAGGTCTTCCGACTTCATCATGGCGATAGCATCGTCATACATGTCAACATAGGCCTTCACATTGCGGTGCGGGAAGGTGGTGCGGAAGTCTTTGTCCAGCTCATCCGCCAGCTTCATGCGAGCCTGGAATTTTTCCTCCGGGCTGCCGTTCTTGATGTTCTTCAGTCCGTTCTCCGGATTGCTGACAAACAGCGGAGCCTGGGCGGCAGGGAAGAAGCCCGCGCCGGGGTGGCGGCTGTCATTGCCGATGAAAACGAAATTAGGCAGCGTGCTGTTGCCACCGCCCTGGAACACATTGAGCCACGCGCCCATGGCGGGATGGCGGATGGTGCCGCGCATCTCGTAGCTGGTGTGCATCATGTAGTTCCCCTGCTCATGCGCACCCTGGGTGGATGAGAGGGAATTGATGACCGTGCCGTGGTGCATCTGCTGCGCGGTGAGCGGCAGGTACTCAGAAATGCGCACGCCGTCGGCGCTAGTCTTGATGGGCTTGGTTGGGCCAGCGGTTTCCACGCCTTCCTTCGGATCCCAGGTGTCCATGTGGGACTGACCACCTCCCATGTAAAGATAGATGACGTTCTTGGCCGTCGCTGCCTGCTTCAGCTTCGAGGACCCCTCAAAGGCGGCAAAGGATTTGCTGGTGAGCGAATTGCCGAGCAGGCCGACTCCGAGGAGGGAGCTGGCGGTCTTGGCGGCAAAATCACGCCGGGTGATTTCACCGGAGCGGACGAGTTTGGTGGCGAGTTCCTGTTTCATGGGAGGGGCGCGTGGGGTGTTGGGTTGAGCGTGTTTTACTGAATGAAAATGAACTGCTGGGTATTCAGCAGCGAGAACACGAGGTCCTCCATGCTGGTGAGTCCGCTGTCCTGTGCCTTGAGCCAGACGGCCTTTTCACCGGCGGTAGGCTTGCGAGAGAGTAAGGTCATGTAGATGGCATCCACTTTGTCATCAGGATACGGAGCCTTCTTCACGGTGAGCATGAGCTGGCTATACTGACTGGCGATCTGCGGCAGGAGGCTGCCGTTCATCATAGCCAGCGCCTGCGGCACGCTGGCGTCATTGTTGGCGTTTTCGATGATCTCACGGTCACTCTGACCGAACTCACGCAAGTAGTGGCCGCGCTGAGCAGGGCTTTCGAGTTCGGCGGCACGCAGTGTCTCACGGCTGATCCGCGCGCGCTGGCTAATGTAGTACTTACGCTCCTTTTCATCTTTGATGCCAAAGAAGTCCGCTTCTTCCGCATAGGCGTCATGCACCTTCTGGGCCACGGCCTTCTCCTCTTCCTTGGTGAGCTCCTTGCGATCATAACCAGGAACGATGACCTTTTCCGCCTTCACACCACCGGCCATCATCATCATGTCACCACCACCGCTCATCATGGCAGGAGCAGCCGCCCCACCACTGCTTTTGGTATTCATGGAGACGGTCTGGTAGGGCTTGCCGGTGACTTTCTCAAAGAGCTTTTTCTCCCCTGGGGCGATGACCTCGGCGAAGGTCACGGTACGGCCTTCGTTCTGGATGCGGTTGACTTCAGTGCGAATGGCGTCGGCCTTTTTCTTCAGCTCCTCTGCCTTCGCCAAGGCAGCGTCTTTGGCCGGGCCTTGTGGCAAGGCTTCAGCCGCTTCGCGGGCATCCTTGGCAGCCACTCGGGCCTCGCCAAAGAGCTTCTGCTGCACATTCGTGCGATCACGGTTCTTGCTGTAAATGTCGGCGGCTTTTTTGAGTCCGGCGAGAGCCTCCTCGGCGGTCAGGGACTCGACACCGTCAGCAATCTTCTTCGCCTGTAGAATGCGCTGCTCAGCAACCTCACGATTGGCCTGGTTGATCATGTCCGGGCTGGGATTGATGAGCGTGACAAAGGAATCCCACATCTGCTCGGCGCTCATGCGGCGCAGCAACGGACCGGTGAAGTGGTACACATTGCCAGGGGCATACTCCTCACGAGTCACCTGGGCCTGATACGTCTTGGTATTGTAGAGCACGCGCAGTACGCCCTTCATGTCATACTTCATGTCCACCACCAGTTTCTCCAAATGCTTCTCCATGTCAGGAATCATCGGCACCGTGGTGTCCATGAGTTCGTCCAACGGCTCAATGAGGGCCAGTCCAAAAACGCGCTTCCACAAGCGGTTGGCGATGACGGTGGTGAAGCGTGGATTCTCCGAACTGGTCATCCAGCGTGCATAGGCCTGTAGGGGAGTCTCACCGGGCTGGGTGATGCACTCATGCCCCATCATCGTGCCAGGCTCGACCGCCGACTTGGGCTTGGCATCGCTGTACTGGTAGTCATGCGGCAGCGTCGGCTTGCGTGGCGCCGTGCCGACGGAGGTGTAGCGCATGGTGTCGCGCACATCGTTCATGGCCTCCTGATAGCCGCGCTGCTCTTTGCGGAACTTTTCACGGGCCTCCTCGCGCTTCTTGTTCACCACCTTCATCTGCTCGTCGAACTTCTTCAGCTCGTCGGTAAATTTTTTCTCTTGGGCGACCCGCTCTTCTTTGGTCAGCTTGCCGTTGAAATTGGGGCGCTGCGGACGCTGCGGCTCTTTGAAGGAGGCACGGATGGCGTTTTCCTTCTCGCGCAGCAGATCGTTCACACCGCCCATGGTGCCAGTACCGTAGTCCTGCGTCTGCACGCCAAACGTGAAGGCAGCCATCTTGTAAAACTGCATCTGGCTCCACTTGTCGAAGGGGTGGTTGTGACATTGCGCACATTCGATGCGGGTGCCCAGGAAAACGCGCACGGTACTGGCCATGTTGTCCAGCGGCATGCCGCGATCTCGCATGTAATAACCAATGGCACCGTTGTCCCAGGCCTTGCCCTGGGCCGCTACCATGTCGCGCACGAAGTGATCGTAGGGCTTGTTTTCCCGCAGGCTGTCTTTGACGAAGTTCGCATAGGCCGTGCCGGTGATGGCCCCAGTCTGGCTGCCGTTCGAGGTGACACGCAGCACATCCGCCCAGTAGTTGAAGAAATGCTGCACGTAGGCTTCGGAGGCGAGCAGTTTGTCGATGAGCTTCGCGCGCTTGTCTGCGTCCTTTGAATTCAGAAACTCCTCGGCTTCACGGGTGGTCGGGATGCGGCCGATGACATCCAGGTAGATACGACGCACAAAGGTGTTGTCGTCGCTCTGCGGATTGCCTTTGAGCTTGTTGGCTGCCCAGTCTTTGGCCAAAATTGCATCGATCTGCTTGGCAGCAGCAGCGGTGTCCGTCTGGCCCGCTGCCTTGGCGGAAGACAGCGAAACGAACGCTAGGAGGGGAAGGACGAAGAGTTTCTTCATGTCCGAACAAACGTGCCAAAAACACAATTTTTTCACAATCCATCACAATCCTTGCGTGCCGCCTACGGCTGCTTCGACGGGTGTTGCCAATGGGGTGCCCCCCTTCCCCACCTTTTCAGACAGGTAGAGATGCTTCCCGCACTGCCAGCACTTACCCTTGTTTTTCCCCACTCTCCGCCCGGCGCTTCACGGTGATCTGATGAATCCCCTTGCGCAGCGTGCCGACGTTGAAGTTGACGATCAGGCCAGTCTTAAAACGCCCCAGCCTGACCTTGGACTCCAGCTCCTGCTGCTGCAGCCCGGTGATTTCCTCCTGGGAACGCACGAGCAGAAGCAGGGCACCCCCAACGACAAAGTCCAGCCGCGTGGCCGTTTGGACCGTGCGCCCATGGTAGTCAAACTCCAGCGGCACGTGGCGTTTGAAATCAAACTCCAGCTCGCGCAGTTCAATGGCGAGGCATTCCTCATAGGCGTCCTGGGTCAGGCCGGGACCGAGGGCACGATGCACGTTCATGCAGGCCCCGATGACGAGATGCGGCAGATCAGCGGCATTCATGGCGCGGTGGGTTCAAGCGTGTCTTCACCAAGAATCCCATAGATCTCTGCGGTGGTGCTCTGCCGGTGCGTGGTGAGCCACTGGTCCATGGCGGCGGAGAGCCGCGCCTTCACCTCGGGATAGCGCGCCTTCACATCACGCTCGCAATGCGGATCGGCACGCACATCAAACAGGCGCTCGATGGAATGCTGCGCGCCGGGGGTGCGGATGTACTTGAAGCGCTCAGTGCGCACGCAGTGCTCCTTGGTTTTCAGCACGGCATCTTGAAATTTGTCCTTGAGCACAAAGTGGAAATCAAAGTCCGGGTCGATGAAGGTGGTCTGATCCATCGGCGGGATGAAGAGCGGCTCTTCACCCGGAATGGTGCGGCGGAAAAAGAGGTAGCTGGTTTCGCCGAAGAAAGTGAGGCCGAGGCTCTGCTTTTCACCACGAATGAGCGGTGCCAGACTCGTGCCCTCAAAGCGCGGCTGCGCAGGCGCGCCAACGAGATCCAGCAGCGTGGGCGCAAAGTCCAGCGTACGCGCAAGCTGCGGGTGGCGCTGCGGCTGCGCGAGACCGGGCACATGCAGGATCGCGGGCACATGATTGGCCTGATCTCCGCCATTGAAGGTGGTGCCGTGGCCGAAGGTGCAGTTGGGTTCAAAGAGATCATCCCCATGGTCGCCGGTGATAAGGATGATCGTGTCTTCCAGCAGCCCCTGCTTTTCGAGTTCGGCCACCACCCGGCCTACTGAGTCGTCAAACATGCGCACGCAGCCGTCATACAGTGCGGTGATCTGCGCCACCTCCTGGGGCGGCAGCTTGCGCCACTTTTCATTGATGTCCGTGCCACCAATGAACTCGTCCACATTCAACGCCAGTTCATGCTTGTGCGGGCCGTCGTACTTGGGGTCCGTCCAGAGCTTTGCGTAATGCGTGGGCGTCTTGTACGGCAGATGCGTGCAGGAATAATAGCCCAGGAGCAGGAACGGCTGCCGGTCTGCCGCACGCTGCTTGATCCGGTCGATGACCTGGTCCGTGACCACTTCCGGCGTCATGTAATTGGCGAACGACTTGAGCTTGGGAAACAGCATGTGGCCCACGCGATTGTCGAAAAACAAGGGCAGGATCTGGTGGTGCAGAAAGACCACCTCGCTCATGTACACGCGGAAGTTGTCAAAGTCGGAGACGATGATGCTCTTAAAGCCCATCGGCAGTTCGTTGAACCCGCAGGCGCACCAGTCACCGATCACCGCCGTGTCATAGCCCAGCCGCTGCAGCTCCGTGCCCAGTGCGGGTGCTTCCAGATTGGCCCGGTCCACCATCGCACGACTCGGGAACATGTGCCGCACTCCATGCGTGTGCGGATACTGCGAGGAAAACATGCTGGTGAGCGACTCCAGCGTGGAGGCGATCGGCGTCAGACAGCGCTCAAAGTTCACCCCCTTCGCCGCGATGCGGTCGATATTCGGTGACGTCAGGCGGGGATACCCATTGCAGGAGAGGTGATCCGCCCGCAGCGAATCCGAGCCGAGAATGACAATGTTCTTGGGCCGCTTCCTGCCCCCCGCCAGCTCTGCTATGTCTGGCGCACGACTCACCCCATAGCCGCTCACGACAAACAAGGCCAGCATTCCCGCCACCGCCGCAAAACTGAACAGCAGCGGCCGCGCTGAACGGGTAAACCAACGGCGCAGCTCGAAAAGATAAAAACCGGCCGCCGCCACCAGCGCCGTCAGGGGAAACACCTGCGTGATCAGCGCATGCAAAGCATCCTGCACTCGCGTGCCGCACACCCGCCCAAGCGCATCATACCAGCCCAGCAAGTAGCTATAGTCACCGAAATACGGCTTCTCCAGCATCAGCTTGAAGATGAAAAAGCCATATAGTAACCCAGCAAAGACCAACGTGCGCCACACGACGCCCCAGCGCGCAAAAGTCCGCACCTTGCCCCACAGCCGCACCAGCGGATAGATTAGCAGCACATACCCTGCTGCCACCAGCATGTAGCCCTTCAGCACCACCAGATTGCTCCACACAAGAAACCACCAGTGATGCTGGATGGCGACCTCCGAAAAGCGGTTATTAAAGCCGTAGGAGTTGCCTGCAAAGCTCAGGATCGCGCTCAAATACCACGCCAGCAGCGTGCCGAACACGGTCAGCACAACGATTTTCAGGATATGGCGGCGTTGCAGGGTGGGTGGAGGCATGAAGAGAGGACCAGGACAGTGAACTATTACTTACGGTGCTTCAAAGGCATATCTCAACCCCTCTCATCACATAGAATCCCTCACCATCCTCCAGGCCGCGCTTTCACCACTCCCCTTTGATCGGTTTCAACCCCGTCGCCCGCTCATACGGGTAATAACGTTCACTATGTGAGCGCCGGTGCCCAATCGGATCGGCGATACGCCATAGATCATCCAGCTGCGTCCGGGTTTCAGCACACCCGGTCAGCAGACAGCTTCCCATTATAATAATCCAACGACGCTTCACATTCATGCCGAGTGAGTCTGAGGCAGTCGGCAGAGCAGTTCAAGCATTGCTTCCATCGGGGTTAAAGAAGTGGCTCATTTAATCCAGAACAACCAGCCTCCCTCTTTCAGCCCGGCAGGGCTCAGTTTGCCCTTCTCCGCCAGCTCCGCGCGGGCGGACTTCGCAGTCACACCACGATATACCACCTTCTCATTCTGGGTGGATTTCACCACACTGCAGTTTGAAAACGCCCCATTCCTCTACCCCACCTCCGGCCACACCGGAAAGCCATGGAAGCAAACATTGTCACCCATGGGGCGGACGGTGATGTTTTGGAGTTCGATGGAGGCAGGGAGAGCGGGACCGTCAATGGAGGGAGTACCGCCACCGCAGATGCGGGAGGAGATGTACCAATAGAGTTCATCGACGAGCTTCTCACGAAAGGCCTGGCCAAGGGTGATGCCGCCCCCTTCGATGAGGACGGAAAGGACGCCGTGCTTGCCTAGCAGGGCCAGGGCCTCGGGCAGGCCCTTTTCACGCATGATGATCGTGCGGTCCTTGAACTCATCGGTGAAAATGTGGGCTTTCGGCGGAAGGTTGCCGCTGCGGGTGAGGACGACGCGCCAGGGCTGCTGCTTGCCGCTGCCAGCACTGCCATCGCGCAGGGTCAGCTGGGGGTTGTCCTGGCGGATGGTTTCGGCCCCCACCAGAATGGCGTCCACGCGCATGCGCAGCCTGCGGCCGTGGGCGCGGGCGGCGTCGTTGGTGATCAGCGAGCTCTCCCCTGCCGGGCGGGTGATGCGACCGTCCAGGCTCTGCCCGGCCTTGGCGATGACGTAAGGGATGCCGGTCGTGATCCATTTGGCAAAGGGGCGGACGATGGCCTGGCACTCGGCTTCGAGCACCCCGGCAGCGACCTCAATACCGGCCAGCATGAGAATGTTGCGGGCCTGCTCGCGATGAGCGGGATTGGGATCATGCGCACCGAAGACCACACGCTTGATGCCGGCGGCCTTGATGGCCTCGGTGCAGGGCGGGGTGCGGCCCTGCGTGCAGCAGGGTTCGAGCGTGACGTAGATCGTGGCGCCGCGCAGCAGCTTGGAGTTTAACTTTTGCGCATCGCGGATGGCCTCCACCTCGGCATGCGGCTCACCCGCCTTGTGGTGGTAGCCGCGCCCGATGACTTTATCCTGCGCGACAATGACGGCGCCGACGGGCGGATTCGGGCTGGTGAGACCAATTCCCTTTTGGGCTTGGTCAAGGGCCAGGTGCATCCAGTGCTGGTCAGACGTTTCTTTGAAGAGGATGGGAGGCGGCATGCGGAGGGCGGTGAATTCGCATGATATGCAGTGAATTGAAGCTGAGAAGCAATAAGAGTGTCACACAATGAGTGTCGCTGCGTGGTGCGGCGCTTTTTATGCTCGCTGACAGGGACGCACTGGCGTTAATTTCAGAACGCCGATGAAACTCTCCGAAAAAGCCCTGCTCTACCGTGAACTGGCCAAGCTGGTGGGGGCAAATTTTCACGTGGACCGTTCGATTGAACTGCTGCTGAAGCAGCAGCCCTCCCATGCGCGCCGCACCTGGCTGCTAGGACTGCAACTCGGCCTGAAGGAAGGCAAAGGAGTCGCCGCCGCCATCACCGAACATTGCGGGGCCTTTTCAGATGCGCTGGAATTTGCCCTGATCGACGCCGGAGAGCGCAGCGGCCGTCTGGGCGATGCCTTCAGCCATCTGTCGCGCTACTTTGAAGCCTGGAACATGGCGGTGAAGCAGGCCATCGGCGCGCTGATCTATCCGCTGGTGCTCGCGCATCTGGGCATCGTGCTGCCGGAGATGCCGATGATCGTGACGGCCACGATGGAGGACAAGCCTTACTCGACGGCGGGCATCTTCATGCCGCTGGCCATCTTGTGGCTGGTGCTGCTATCGCTCTTTCTGCTCTGGCGCTGGCTGTCGCGGCTCGGGGCGGAATCAGCACCAGTCGATCTCTGGCTCAGTCGGCTGCCGCTGATCGGCAGTGTGCGTCGGCACTGGGCGCTGGCGCGTTTTTCCCAGGTGTTTCATGCCTGCCTCCTGGCCTCCATGCGGATGACGGAGTGCATGGAGCTGGCGGGCAGTGCCTCGCACAGCGGCCTGCTGCGCCATGCCGCGCGGGATGCGGCCCGGCGCATCGCGACGGGAGAGACCATCGCCGGAGCCATGGCGGACGTGCATGGCTTTCCCCTCATCTTTGTGCATGGCATCGCCACGGCAGAAGAAACCGGCACCCTGGACCACGAGATGAACCGCTGGGCCGCCGCAGAATCCATCGAAGCGGGAGATGCCGTGCAGCGTACCGCCGACTGGCTGCCAAAGATCGCCTATGCGGTCGTCGTCCTGTATGTGGCCTACCGAATCATCGCCCTGATGTCGGGCTATTACGGCGGCATGATGAAACAGATGGAAGGCATGTGAGGCTCCCGGAACAAGTATTCGTGCCTTAAGGATGAAAAGTGCTTTACGGCACGCAGCAAATGCGCTTTCTGTTCGCCCGAACAGCTTTTTATCCAACACTGAACACCCACGATTATGGCCAGAGCACCCAAAGAAACTTCCGAAACCGCCACTGCCAAGCCCGACAAGCTCGCTGAAGCACGTGGTCGCAATCTCGATCTGGCCATCCAGCAGATTCAGAAAGACTACGGCGAAGGGGCCATTCTACGCATGGGCGGCGAAGGCCTGAAGTCCGACATCAGCGTCATCCCCACCGGCAATCTGCTCATCGACCAGGCGCTCGGCACCGGCGGTTTCCCGCGTGGCCGTGTGGTGGAAATCTACGGCCCGGAATCCTCCGGTAAAACCACCCTCACACTTACGGTCATCGCCCAGGCGCAGAAAACCGGCGGTCTGGCCGCCTTCATCGACGTGGAGCATGCACTCGATCCCGCCTACGCCCGCCGCCTTGGCGTCAAGATGGACGAGCTGCTCGTCTCGCAGCCCAGCTCCGGTGAAGAAGCCCTGCGCATCTGCGAAACACTCGTCCGCTCCAACGCCCTCGACGTCATCGTCATCGACTCCGTAGCCGCTCTTGTCACCCGTCAGGAACTCGAAGGCGAGATCGGCGACTCCACCGTCGGTGCCCAGGCCCGCCTCATGAGCGCCGCTCTGCGCAAGCTGACCGCCATCATCGCCAAGGCGCGCACCTGCTGCATCTTCACCAACCAGATTCGTGAAAAAATCGGAGTCATGTTCGGCAACCCCGAAACCACCCCTGGCGGCAAAGCCCTCAAGTTCTATGCCAGCGTGCGCGTGGACATCCGCCGCATCGGCGCGATCAAAACCACCGACGGCACCGTCACCGGCAACCGCACCAAGGTCAAAGTGGTCAAGAACAAGCTCGCCCCGCCCTACACCGAGGCCGAGTTCGACATCATGTACAACGAGGGCATCTCCAATGTCGGCTCGCTGCTCGATCTCGCGATGGATTATGAGATCCTGCAAAAGCGCGGCTCATGGATCAGCTACAAAGGCACTCAGCTTGCCCAGGGACGCGATGCCGCCAAGGAAGTCCTGCGCAACGATGCCGCCGTCTATGCCGAGATCGAAGCCGCCGTGAAAGCCAAGCAGGCCGAGAAAGGTGCCGCTGCCTACAAAGGCTCCTCCAAAGCCTCGGCCCCCGCCTCCGACGACGAAGAGTAAGCGGCCTTGAAAGCGGTCCGTGGGATGGGTGTGGCGATAGCCCGCCCGTCCCCGCAGCGCTCACGCAGTACCTGCATGCGACCGGGCAACTCCCTGTCCCTACGTCATACGTTCCACGCCTTCGTTGTTTGACTTTTCCCGCCTGTGCGCCTCTTTTCGCGGTCATTGCGCGATTCGTATGGCTAAACACGGCCAGCAACAGCAGGGAACCTCCGCTGCCGATTCACCCTCGGTCTGCGGTGGCAGGCAGGCTGTTGTCGAAGTCTGTGAAATCACCTCCTGCGGGCTGGTGTTCTGGTCACGCCACCCTTTTGACGTCGGCGCCGAAGTGCAGGTGCGCATCAAACGCTCCGCGCTCACGCCCGCGATGCTCGCCATGACCAGCTCGCACTTGCCGTGGGTCATGCTGAAGTGCCTCGTGGTGGCCGACTCTCCGCAGCGGCGCGCGGACGGCTCTTCCGGCTTCAAGGTCTCCCTCCTGGTGGTGCAGGCCCTGGCTGACAGCACTCACCCTCCCAAGTTCCGGTCCAAGCTATGCTGGTTCGCCCCGCCGCTGCACGGTCTGCGGCGCTTTGGTCTGAACTGAACGCCCTCAGGCAAACTCGATGCCGAAGAAGTCCAGCAGCACCTGGCGATAGACGTGGCGTTTGAATTTTGGCACCCAGTCCAGCTTAAAATCCGCAGGTTTGATCCATTGGTACCCCGCGAATTCGCGATGCGTGGCATCCAGATTGAAGTCGGCGTCCGTGCCGTTGAAGCGACAAAGAAAATACGTCTGTTCCTGACCGCCATAGATGCCGTACTTCAGCCGCCCCTTCGAAAACGCATAACGGTAGCCGTCACGACACTGGACGATTTCCAGCATCCCACGTTTCACACCAATCTCTTCCTCCAGTTCGCGAAACAGCGCCGTTTCCGCATCCTCGCCTGAATCAATGCCACCCTGGGGAAACTGCCAGGCTCCATGGATGTTGATGCGCTCCGCCACAAAGATGTCGCCATTTTCCCGCTGTAAAATGGCGGCGACGTTCGGGCGGTAAACAATGGTTTCGAGGGGGATCATAAACCGGATGGATGGCGCATGGTGTAGCCTTTGGAAGGCCGCGAGCGGCTGCTCCAGCGCGGGCCGTCGCTGTCGGAATCGCTGTAGCCAGTGTCCAGCCGCAGTCCGGCTACCTCCAGAAAGACATGCCCCTTGCGGGCATAGACGGTGATCCACTGGCCGTGGCCGCTGCTGCCGTAGCTGCGGAAGGCCCCGGACACCGTGGGGGCATCCAGTTTTCCTGCGGCATGCAGCACGTAGGAGGTCGTGCCGGAGCAGTCATAAGCGTTGTCTTCAAAATGCACGTGCCCGCCGCCGCGGCGGTAGGGCCGGGTGCAGATGTGGTTGCCCGCAGTGATCGCCCGCAGCACCGCCGCCGGCGCGTTGGCCGGTGGCACGGCCTTGCCGCCGATAAGGACCGCCGTCTTGCCCGGGGCATACTTGTACTGCCAGCGCGCTCCGGCACTGGAGCCGCACTGGCAGAGCAGTACGCAAAATGGCAGAGTCATCAGGAAAGAAAAGAGGCGCATCATCCGTGCCATCGTATTCGGCCCGGCCGAATTGACAAGGCACGCAACACTGTCTTGCCATGTTTTCAAAAACCCGCCAGAATCCGCCCTCATGATCAAAAAACTCGCCGCTCCCTTGATGCTGGCCGCCGCAGCCTGCGTCGTGGCCTTCTCCGCCCCCGCCCCCAAGCACAAGATTCTCTTCTTCTCCAAGTCGAGCGGCTTTGAGCACAGCGTCATCTCTTGGAAAAAAGGCCAGCCCAGCCATGCTGAAAAGGTGCTGCTGGAACTCGGTGAAAAGAACGGCTGGGAGTTCGAATTCTCCAAGGACGGCTCCAAGTTCAGCAAAGACTACCTGGCTCAGTTTGACGCCGTGTTTTTCTACACCACGGGCGATCTCTGCAGCGAAGGCACCGACAAACAGCCGCCCATGACGCTCGCTGGCAAGCAGGCGCTGTTTGATTATGTTAAAAGCGGCAAGGGCTTCATCGGCACGCACTCTGCCAGCGACACCTTCCACACGGACAATGAATCGCAGAAAGGCCCGGAGCGTTACCTAAACCACGGTGAAAAGGCAGACGCGTATGTGCATTTCCTCGGCGCTGAGTTCATCAAGCACGGCGCGCAGCAGGTAGCGAAAAACACGGTGACCGACCCCAAGTTCCCAGGATTTGAAAAAGTCGGCGCTGAATATGGATTCCAAGAAGAGTGGTACTCGCTCAAGGATTTCAATTCGGACATCCACGTGCTCAGCGTGATTGACGCTCCTGCCATGACCGGCAAGGAATACGAGCGCCCCGCCTACCCGAGCACCTGGGCACGCAAAGAAGGCGCTGGCCGCGTGTGGTACACCGCCATGGGCCACCGCGAAGACGTCTGGACCAATCCCACCTTCCAGGAAATCCTCATCGGTGGCGTGAAATGGGCGCTGGGCGATGTCCAGGCCGACGTTCCCGCCAACCTCAAGGAGACCGCTCCCGGCGCGATGACCAATCCTCCCTACGTCGCCCCACCGCCGCCAAAGCCTGCGAAGACGGACGCTACCAAGTAGTCTCGTTGCACCGCACCGGAACCCTTTTATTTAAACTCAACCTCCAGTTGCGAAGCTACTGGACTACTTTCACAAACCATGCCCAAGCCTCTTCAAGTACTCATCTGGATCTCCATCTCCCTGCTCGGAGCCGGTGCCGTCGCATTCTCCGCATTGCACAAAGGTGAAACCATCAATGCTCTGTGGCTGGTCGTGGCGGGTTTGTGTTCGTTCGCAGTCGCGTATCGCTTTTACAGCAAGTGGCTCATCACCAAGGTGCTGGTGCTCGACAAACATCGCGCTCCGCCCTCGGTGACGCACAAGGATGGCAAGGACTTCGTGCCGACGAACAAGTGGGTCGTCTTCGGCCATCACTTCGCAGCCATTGCAGGTCCGGGACCGCTGGTGGGCCCGGTGCTTGCGGCGCAGTTTGGTTATCTGCCCGGCATGCTGTGGATCTTGATCGGTGCCACGCTCGGCGGTGGTGTGCATGATGCCATCGTGATGTTTGCCTCCATCCGACGTGGTGGCAAATCAGTGGGCCAGATGCTCAAGGAAGAGGTCAATCCCGTGGTCGGTTTCGTGGCCATGGTTTCCGTGCTCGCCATCATGACCATCCTGCTCGCCGTGCTCGGCCTCGTGGTGGTGAAGGCGCTCGCTGAAAGTCCGTGGGGCCTGTTCACCATTGTCATGACCATCCCGTTGGCCTTCATCATGGGCTTTGGCCACACGATCTTCGGTGCCAGTGTGCGAAGCATCACCATCTTCGGTATCGTGGGCCTGCTCGTCAGCGTGTGGGCGGGCAGCAATCTCAAGGCCTGGGGCATCGAGCCATACTTCGACTACAAGGGCGAGACCATCGCGTGGTCCATCATGATCTACGGCTTCGCGGCTTCCGTGCTGCCGGTTTGGATGCTCCTCGCGCCGCGTGACTACTTGAGCACCTTCATGAAGATCGGCACCGTGGCGGTGCTGGCCGTCGTGGTGATCTGGGTGGCTCCCGATTTGCAGATGCCGAAACTGACGAAGTTTGTGGACGGCACCGGCCTCGTCTTCCTCGGCAGCGTGTTCCCGTTTGTCTTCATCACCATCGCCTGCGGTGCCATCTCCGGCTTTCACGCACTCATCTCTTCGGGCACCACGCCCAAGCTGCTCGACAACGAGGCCGACATCCGCAGCGTCGCCTATGGCGCGATGATCACCGAAATGCTCGTTGCCCTCATGGCCCTCGTCGCCGCGTGTGCGCTGCAACCCGGCGAATACTTCGCCATCAATGCAGGCATCAACAAAACCATGGCTCCGACCGAAGTCGTGGGTGTCATCTCCAATGCCGGCTTCCCCGTCACCGTCGCAGGCATGGACAAGCTGGCCGCTGACATCGGCGAGAAGACCATGTTTGGCCGCGTGGGTGGCGCGCCCACCTTTGCCGTCGGCATGGCGCAGATGTTTGCCCGCGCCTTTGGCGCTGGCTGGATGTCCTTCTGGTACCACTTCGCCATCATGTTTGAGGCGCTGTTCATTCTGACCACCATCGACGCCGGCACGCGCGTGGGCCGCTTCATCCTGCAAGACTTCCTTGGCGGTATCTGGAAGCCCCTGGGAAATACGCGCAGCCTCCCTGCCAACGTCTTCGCCAGCGCTCTGCTCGTCGCCGCCTGGGGTTACTTCCTCTATCAAGGCGTGGTCGATCCCCTCGGCGGCATCAACACCCTCTGGCCGCTGTTCGGCATCGCCAATCAGCTCCTCGCGGTGATCGCCTTCTGCCTCGGCACCACCATCCTCATCAAGATGGGCAAGGCGCGCTACCTCCTCGTCACGGTGATCCCCCTGCTCTTCCTCATGAGCGCCACCTTCACCGCCGGCTACATCAAGCTCTTCGACAAAGACCCTCGCATGGGTTTCATCGCCGGGGCAGAGATGTATGCCAAAAAGCTCGCCGCCGGCGGCACGCCCGTGGAAATGAAAACCTGGGCCGCGCAACAATTCAACTTCAACGTGGACACCTTCGTCACCGCCTTCTTCCTCCTCGCCGTCGCCATTATCTTCCTCGGCTGCCTGCGCGAATGGATCAGGCTCCTGAGTGGCTCGAAGAAAGTTGTGTTGAATGAAGAGCCGTATGTGGCGCTGGCGGAGGGAGCGTGATTAGGCGCGGTTGCGTACTCGGAAGCATCGCTTTCGCGAGCTTTCAAATAGTCTTCGGCCTCACCTCACCGGCCAGCCCACGAAAGCGGTGCCAAGCCCAAGCTTGTCGCACGCACTCCAGACGCTGTCGCGCTGGCGCGAGCGCATCAGGCGTCGAAGATGATGCGCTGGATGTTCGGATCGATCGCAGTGGGTGAAGCGCCCCGAGGCTGCTTCAACAAGCCGCTTTTGAATGTAGAGCGGCATCTTTGTAACCTTGAGCTACCTGGCACTGGGTGAAGGCATCAATGAAGCCTGTGAATATGAGCTGCATGACGCCATTGTTGAGGGCAGCACCCTGAACTGTCTCAACCGCCAATCCAAACGTGGCGACCATGAATGAGGCGGCTTTGGCTGCCGAAGGATCGGCGAGATTCGGCCATCTGACGGTATTTTTTTAACTTCTCTGGAGCGAGCCACTCCGCCTCCGGACTGGCCAGCCAGCGGCGCATGTCCTCTCGGGAGTAACTCTCCCATTCCCTGAAGATTCTTTCCACGATGGAGTCCCGGCTCTGCTCCGAACCCTGCATCACGCGAAGGAGGCTGAGTTTATCTGCCGCAAACGCCGACTGCATGCCCAGCGCTGACCGGACTTTGTCCGTGGTGATCGTGTCAAGGTGCTGCCGCACATGGGCCAGCGCGGCGGCAGGATCATTCAGAAGCCAGGTGCCAAAGGCGCTCTGCCAGGCGGAGTTCCGGCTGTCGTCATCTGGAAGGTTTTGGGCGTAGGCGAGCGCCGCAGGGGCGTCTGTCTTTGCCATCCAGGCGGTGACGGTGCTGACAAGGTAGCGGCGGATTTGAGGGGAGGTGACCTCTGGGGCCAGGGCGGCGGCGGCTGGTGCATCTGTGAGGGCGAGAGCGTTGGCGATGCCACGCCAGGCGTAGTCGCGCTGCTCAGACTCTGGCTGGCGACGGAGCCAGGCCATGACGGCCTCCTTTTGATGGCCATGCTGCCAGACGCGCAAGACGAGATTGCTCAGCGGTGATCTGTGTATCTGATCTTTGCCGTAAAGAGCCATCACGTCATCCAGCGAAGCCACTTCGATCTTGAGCATTCTACCGAACTCTAAATAGTTCATGCTGGCCACCAGCGGTGTCCTGTCGGGCCGAGTTTTCAACCAATCCAAAAAGACGCTGGGTTCGCTGCCAAACCAGCAGGACAAGGCCACGGTGAGAAAGGCGTGGCGCTCGATGGGATCGGCGATGGCCAAGCCGAAGACGGTGGCGGCACGCCCGTCCTGGGTGGCCCACTGACGGGCTACCTGCTCGATGTCTGTGCTGCGCGGTTTGGCACCGCTCTGCATGAGCAGCTTCCAAGCCCGAGGTCCGTCGCTCCGTGCCATAAGCGGCAGCAAATTGTCCCGGGTCTGGATATCCACCTGCCCTCCGGAGGCAGCGGCGGCCTGCTGCCACTGGCTGAAAGCAGCCTCCTTCGCCGATGATGCGCCGGGGGCGGAGAGCAGAGGCCACCAGGCAAACAGGGCACCGCCTAGAGCGCCGCAGGCAAAGGTTATCGTACACGTGAAGATGATTTTCATAGGAAGCTGGGTTAACGAAAGATCATGATTCCATCGCTGAGGTAATTCTCTCCGCCATTTGACTGGCCTGACTGACGAGCCTCAGCGGAGTATTTCAGACTGGTCTCAAGGGATTCACGGCTTTCCTTGTCCAGGCTGGCCTGTTGCAGCCATTGCTTCGGCTTGTCTGCGTCTTTACGCAGCCAGCTTTGGAAACACAAGCTCAGCGTCTGCCTGCGCCTCTGGGCATCCTTGATGTCCTGGGCCCAGAGCAGACCCTCCTCCGGCAGTCGATAGGCCAAGGCCGAGGCAACGGCTGCCACAGCGGCGTCTTTCGGCTCGCCCTCAGGCAGCGTCTTCACCCACCGCGCGGCAGCCACGGGCTCGACGCCGGCCCAGGCGCTGACTGCGGAATACAGCATGGTGCTTTTCCTGGCGCGCTTGCTGTCACTCGGCGGCTCATTTTCAAGCGCAAAACGGCAGACGTTTTCGGGGTCAGACCTTGCCCAGTGGGAGGTGGCGGAACTCAGCATAATCCTGGCATCTGGATCGCCGGATTCCAGCGCGTGGTGGGCCGCACTTGGCGGATCATTTTCCGCCCAGGTGAAGAAGACGGAGTTTTTGGCCAATCGGCGTTCCTCAGGCTCTGTGAGCGCATTGGCAAAGGCCAGCCCCTCCTGCGGCGCTACGGCGGCGCGATATGCGGAGACGGTGCTGGTGACCCGCCGGTGAACTGCGGCATCCTTGATTTCAGGCAGGAACTTCAGTGCGGCTTCGGGATCTAGATTGACCAATCCCAGAGCGGCGACTGTGCAGAGGCGCTCGCGCGTTTCTCCCGCAGGCAGGGCCAGCAGCCAGTCGGTATGTTGCATCCAGGCACCTTCGGCTTCCGCTCGAGACGTCCAGTGAGAAAAGGGCATCGGCACACCTTCGGGCAGCAGAGCGGCGATGTCTGTCAGCAGGGCGGGATCGTTAATCTTTAACTGGAACCAGCCAACATGCCTGGCCAGTGTGCGGGCATCTGGCTGGGCGCGGAGCCAGTTGAGCAGGCCCTGACCATCGCGCTCGGACCATTCCTGGATCACCTCATGCACAAAGCTCTCGCTCTGCATGGGGTTGTGGATTTTCTGTGCGTATGGCAGTGCCGCCAGGGGATCTCTCTGCGCCATGCCCCGGGCGATGGCGGGGAGAAAGGCGGGGTTGAAATACATCGCATAGGCCTGCATGACCTGCCAGGCACGCTCAGGGGCTGCGCGGGCGCAGGAAGAGAAGACACTGTAACCCGTCGAGTAGTCTCGATAATGCTCTGGATGCTGGAGGAACACCGTCATCAAGTCAGTGCCGGCTTCTGGGAACTCCTTTGTCAGCCGCAGCAGCAGTGCTTTCTCAGGAGATTCATCCTCCAGGGTTAGCAGTAGCTCGAAGGCATGGGTGGGGCTGGATCGCGCCACTCGTGCCAGTGCCTTGAAGCATCCTTCCACATCCTGCTGCTTCCAGGCCCGCTCAGCCTCGGCCCGCGCTACCGCTTCACCCGAAAACCACTTACCCACGACCAGCCCAGCCATTAGCGTGGTTAGACAAAGAAACCCGTGAAGCATTTTCATGCCGGATGTTAGTCTGCGCTCTTTCAATATGACAATGGCGAATTTAACCCGCCTATGGTGATTGCTCAAAAAACGCCACTGCTCTTTGCAAATGCTTGCGCTTTGGCAGCGTTCTTTCCGACTCATGCGCACCGCTCTCACCACTCTCCTGCTCTCCACATCCCTCCTCGCCGCCGCCCCAACCGCGCCCACGGCTCCAAGCTGGCCTGAATTCCGTGGCGCAGGTGCCCAGGGGCACTCGGAGGCCACGAAGCTGCCGCTGACGTGGGGGCCCACCTCGCACATCGCGTGGAAAGCACCTGTGGCAGGCATTGGCTGGTCTTCGCCCGTCGTGGTGGGGACGCGCATCTTTTTGACTTCGGCGGTCTCGCTCAGCGGCAAGGAAGAGGCCACGGCAGACCGCTCGCTGCGGGTGATCTCTCTCGACGCCGCCAATGGCAAGCCCGTGTGGGACGTGGAGTTGTTTCAGGTGAAGTCGCCGCGGGCGCACCGCAAAAACAGCCACGCCAGCCCGACGCCGATCTATGAGGACAAGAAGCTCTACGTCCACTTCGGCCACCTCGGCACCGCCTGCCTGGACGCCCTCACGGGCAAGACACTCTGGAGCACCCAGGAGTTTGCGTATTCGCCGGTGCATGGCAACGGCAGCAGCCCCGTGCTATTTGAAGACCTGCTCATCTTCAATGCCGATGCTGAGACGGAGCCCAAGGTCATCGCGCTCGATAAAGCCACCGGCAAGATGCGCTGGACCTTTGCGCGACAGTCCGAGGCCAAGAAAAAATTCTCCTTCTGCACCCCGCTCATCATCGACGTAAACGGCCAGAAGCAACTCATCACCCCAGGCAGCGGCGTGGTGAACGCGCTCAATCCCAAGGACGGCACCGAAATCTGGCGCTTCAATTACGACCAGGGCTACTCCGTCGTCCCCCGTCCGGTGTATGCCCACGGCATGATCTACCTCTCCAGTGGCTACGACAAACCCGTGCTCTTCGCCATCAAAGTGGACGCCGATTCCAAGGGCGATGTCACCGCCAGCCACCTCGGCTGGACCATCGACAAAGCCGCCCCGCACAATCCCAGCATGGCCGTCATCGGCGATGAATTGTACTTCGTGGCCGACAACGGTATCCTCTCCTGTGTCGATGCCAAGAGCGGCACCGTCCACTACTCAGAACGCTGCACTGGCCCCATCTCCGCCTCCCTCCTCGTCGCCGACGGCAAGATCTACCTCCAGGATGAAAAAGGCCTCGGCGTCGTCGTGAAGCCCGGCAAGACCTTCAGCATCCTCGCCAAGAACGATCTCGCTGAGCACAGCCTGGCGTCGTACGCGGTGATTGGGTCTGACCTCTTGATCCGCACGGAGGGGAATTTGTACCGAATCAAGAAATAGACGAGAAGCTCCACTCGGGTGCAAAAAGGCCTGTACCTTATACGGGTGAGCCGCATGCCTGCCGCCATCTTCCTGCTGCCATGCTCGAAGAACTGATCGGCCACCTCCTCCTCTTTGCAGTCCGCGTTGTGGACAGCCTCCTGGGGCTGTTTGGAGTGCTGCGTGCGGGTTCTCGCTCGTTGATGGAAAACTCGCACGTGGGGGATTCGTCGTTGCAGGCGGAGTCACGGCGATGGTGGGACCGGTTTTTCCACCGCTGGTTCTGGCTGAGCCTGCTCCTGCTGGGGATCGCGGCGGCGCTTGGGGTGCGCCGTGAGTGGTGGTGAGGAAAGCGATGCGCACAGCGCCTTTGCCCAAAGGTGGCTGACGCATGAGGCTTTGCACGTGCGCCGGTGTCTGAAAACAACTCGGCCCGGAAGGACCCAACCAAAATCCTCCCGGGCCTTTAGGTGACCAGAGAGTCCCAACCATGAAGCGACTCTCCAGCTCGTTGTGTGTTTCCTCAGGCGAACCCGAGAAATATTTGTGAAGCTCGCGCCCCAACTGAGTGACTGATAGAGCAGCCGCCGGGCCAAGTTCGGTGACGAAGTTCGGAAAATTAATTTTTCTCGCCGAATGCCGCCATGCCCCCGCATTTGAGGGGGCACCCCAGCAGTTCATTTCACTGCGGCAGCACGCGCACGATGAAGGCTTTCTTCTCGCCAAAGTACTTCGCGGCGACACGCTGAATTTCCTTGGAGCTGATGTCGGCCATGATGCCGGGGAGCTTTTGGAAATGGTCCCAGCCGAGGCCGTTGATTTCATTCCATGCACAGACGTCCGCCATGCCGGTGTTGCCCTGCTGCGCACGCAGCCAGGAGGAACGCCACGTCACGCGTGCACGGTCAATCTCATCCGAGTGGAGGCCGTTGGCAGCGAGATCATTGATCTGGGCCATGAGTTCCTTCTCAGCGAGCTTCACTTTTTTGGGGTCGGTGCCGACGTAGAAGTAGAAAGCACCCGCGCCCATGGCGGCGAAGTTTTGCGCACCGACATAATAGGCGAGCCCGAGCTCTTCGCGGATGCGGTTGAACAAGCGGCTGCCCATGTCGCTGCAGGCTTCATCAATGAGGTTGAGCGCATGCACGTCACGATCTTCCAGACCGACGGTGCGGAAGCCGACGACGATGACGGCCTGCTCTTTTTCGAGATGTTCGGTCCATGCCGCAGGTTTGGCACTGGCGTGGTATTCACGTCCCAGCGCGATCTGGCGGTTGCCGCGCGGCAGTTTGGCGAAGGCTTTTTCCACCTGCGCTTTCACGGCCTCAGCCTGCACATCGCCAAAGACTGAAATGACGCCGTTGCCGGTGGCGAAGCTGGCCTGCAGCATGGCGCGGCAGTCGGCCAGCTTGAGCGCGGACACGGACTCCTCGGTGCCGAGCGCAGTGCGGTGGAAGGGCTGGCCAGCAAAGATCTCGCGCCGGGCTTTGCGCATGGCAACGGTGAGCGGGTCTTCCTTCTCTTCGAGGATGTTGGCGATCTGGCGCTTCTTCACTTCGGCCAACTGCACCTGCGGCAGCGTGGGATTGAGAATGAGATCAGCCACAAGGTCGAGCGCGTCGGTTTCATCTCCACGCATGACATCGGCACCGATCATGTAGCGGTGCGCATCAGCGCTGCAGATGAGGCTGCCGCCGCGATTTTCGAGCTCGGATGCGATTTCCGCGGCTGCACGTTTCTTGGTGCCTTTGAGCAGCATCTGCGCGGAGATCTGCGTCACACCGGCGGAGACGTCGGTCTCGGCCAAAACCCCGGCGAGGAAGTTGGTGCGTACGCTGACGAGCGGCAGGCGTGGGTTTTCTCCCACGAGCAGGATGAGGCCGTTTTTGAGTTTGAAGCGCTGGATGTCAGGCCGTGCGGAGTCAGCGGTGGCCGTGGCTTTGGGGGCAGTCTCGACCTCGTCGCCCACGATTACGGTGCTCATCGCTTCCTGGCACAAGTAACGGCGTGCGGCATCGCGGATGACCTCTGGGGTGAGGGCGGAGATGGCATCAAAGAACTGGCGCTGGTAGTCGAGTGAGCCCGCGAGCAGCCAGCCGTTGCCGAGGCTGCTGGCCTGGCCTTTGACGGTGCTCAGGGTGCGCAACTGGCTGCTGAGCGTGGCACGCACGGCCTTCTCCAGCTCCGCCTTGCCCGGCCCGGTTTTTTGCATCACGGCAAGGACTTCCAGCATGCCCTGCTTCAGCTTTTCCGCATCATCGGGATTGCATTCGGCTTCGACATTGAACAGGCCGACCTCCGGCGCACACCAGGCACCGGCCCAGATGTAATGGGCTAGGCTGCGCTTCTCGCGCAGTTCCTGGTAGAGGCGTGAACTGCGTCCCGAGCCCAGCAGGAAGGCCAACACGTCGAGTGCGGGCTTGTCCTCATGGTTTTCTCCTGGAATCTGCCAGCCGAGGGCGATGCGCGTGAGTTCGGTGCTGAAGTTTTTGGTGGCTGAGCGGCTGCCATGCTGGCGTGGCTCGGCAGGTAGAAGCACGGGATCAAAAGCGCGGCGCTGCCAGTCGCCGAAGTAGCTGCGCACCGTGTCGAGCACAGCGGCGGTTTCGACATCGCCGGCAATGACGATGAAGGCATTGTTGGGCACGTAATGCCGCTGCACGAAGCCGTACACATCGGCGCGGGAGATCTGATCAAACACCTCGCGATGACCGATGATGGGATGGCGCAGCGGATGCTGGCGGAAGGCCGTGGCCTGCATCAGATGCTGGATCGTGCTGCCGGGGTCGTCGTTGTCCATGGCCATCTCCCGGCGGATGACTTCCTTTTCGCGCGTGAGTTCATCGGCGTCGAATTTGGAATGACGGATCATGTCCGCGAGGATGTCGAGATAGCCGCCCGCATGCTCGGCGAGGCCGTCGATCCAGTACACCGTGCGATTGAAGGAGGTGTAGGCGTTCACATAGCCACCCAGTGCCTGGATGCCCTGGGAGATCTGCGCCGGATCACGTTTCTCGGTGCCTTTGAAGAGCATGTGCTCCACGCAATGCGCGATGCCTGCGCCCGTGTGCTGCTCCTCATGCATGCTGCCCGCCTTGATCCACACCTGCACGCTGACCAGCGGGTGGGCATGATCTTCACGCACGATGACTTCCAGGCCGTTGGGCAGCGTGGTGACGCTGGCATCAAGGGATGGAACAGAGAGTGCGCCCGCTTTGGCGGAGACAGCACGAGACAGAGCTTTTTTCATGAGGATTTTTTCTCGCGCGATTCACGCAACGAGGCGGGGAGGAAAGGGGTGGTGAAGGCGAGCGCGAAGTCGTAGCCGCCGGCGAAGTCTTCGAGGCTGTCGCCGTCGTTTTTGCCGAAGTAGCCGCAGTCGATCAAGTTATAGACGATGTTGCCCACATCCTCGCCGCGCTGGAGGCCCCATTGGTCAAGAATGATGGTGGACATGGGACCGTATTCCGACAGCACGTGGTCGCGGAAACCCGCGAGCAGTTCCTGTCCGCTGACGTGCTGGTCATCGGCATTCTCATGGCGGAATTTTTTGGCCGCAATGTGCAGCGCGTCGCGCACCAGCTCGTAGGCGGCTGGTTGGTAGCGGTGGTCTTTTTGGATCGAGCGCCGAACGGCCTCGCCAAAGCTGATGGAAGTCATGGGCGGGCGAACATTGGAGCGGAGAAGCGCAGGGTCAATGCAGGGCTTAGGCTGCGGCCACGGCTTCCTGGAGCAGGGCTTCAAAGCGCTCGGCCATGCGGGTGGCGCTAAATTCTTGGCGGACTTTGGCAATGCCGTTCTTGGAGAGCTTCTCGCGCAGCTCGTCGTCGTTGAGCAGGGCTTCGAGGGCACCGGCCAGCGCCTTCACGTCGTCGGGATTGCAGAGCACGCCGCCTTCCGTGGCGGCGATGAGTTCGGGGAAGGCACCATGGTCGGGCTGCACCACGGGGACGCCGCTGGAGACGGCCTCGATGACGTACAGCCCGAAGGCTTCACCATACGTGGCGGGAACGCTGAAAACGGTCAGGTCGTGGAAGAAGTGCACCTTGTCTTTGAAGCTCACGTTTGGATGCCACTCCACGCGCTTCGTCAGTCCGGCCGCTTTGATCTTGCTCTGGAGGCCGGCCACGTATTTTTCATCGATGGGGGTTTTGGCACCGCCGATGCGCAGCTTGACGCGCGGCACGGTGCCGCGTTTGGCGAGGTCGATGAAGGCGTCCACCAGCGTGGTGAGGCCCTTGCCGTGGATCATACGGGCAAAGTAGCCGATGGTGGGCCAGTTTGGGTCAGGGGAAGCCGTGGTGAAGGCGGTGGTGTCGATGCCATTGGGCAGCACTTTCATCTGCGCGGCACTGGCATTGAGACGCTGGCGCATGTGGTCGGCATAGAACTGACTGGGAGCGATGAAGAATCGGATGCTGCGCGCATTACGCTGCATGGCCTCCCAGCATTGTGCGCGGTAAGGCTCCGGCAGGGTGTCGAGAAAGCTGTCCTCGCCCTGCAACGAACAGACGATAGGTACGCCCAGTTCCTTTTCCAGCGTGGGGGCCAGGCCGGTGAGCAGGCTGTTGGAGAAGGAGATGACGTCGAATTTCCCCTGGGTGCGAATCCACGCAATGAGCTGCTGCCATTCGCCCCACTGGCGACCTTCGGTGCCGAGCAGCGCGCCGAGAGTCATTTCTCCGAGCACTTTGGCGCTGGTCATGCCCATGCGCTTGGAGGCGATGCGGAGGAAATCGGGCTTGTTGATCCAGTTATGGAAGAAGCGCGGCAGCTTGTGAAACCAGGTGAACTTCTGCTGCAAAAACAACGAGATGCCGCCGATCTGCACCGGTAGCTCCTGCGTGCCAAACTCGCGGTCCGTGACCAGCGGCAGGTAGAGCGGAGCCATGAGCGCATCATGGCCGCGCACACGCAGAGCCTTGATCAGCGCATGGTCACGCAGGCAACTGCCGCAGTGGAAGTTCCCGGTGCCGGGGGTGAGGTGGAGGATGCGCATGACGAATGCCTGGGAAGAAACAACGACGAATGACGAAATCAGAATGACGAATGAATACCGAAACGTGGGTTTCGGGTGTCATTCGTCATTCGACGTTCTGCATTCGTCATTTCCGATTACGTCTCAGTCAAACCACGGGCCATGACGACTTTGCCGGTGCGGACGGTTTCGACGATTTCGAACTTGGTCAGCAGGCGGACGGCGGCGTCGAGCTTGTCGGTGTTGCCGCTGATCAGGGCGATCAGGCTGTCCTCCTGCAGATCGACGGTCTTGCCGTTGTAGTGCTCGATGATCTGGAGGATCTCGGTGCGCTCCGTGGCGCTGGCGGCGATCTTGATGAGCACCAGTTCCTTGGCGACGGCGTCGCGGTCGGTGTGCTCGACGCAGTGGATGACGTCGATGAGTTTGTTCACCTGCATGATGATCTGGTGCAGGCCTTCCGGATGACCGCTGATGCCGATGGTCATGCGGCTGAAGCGCGGATCGCGCGTCTGGGAGACGACGAGGGACTCGATGTTGAAACCACGGCGGCTGAACACGGCGCAGATGCGGCCGAGGACGCCGGGCTGGTTGTTCACCATGACGCTCAGCGTGTGGATGTTGATGATGTCAGCCTGCAGGGCTGGCTTTTTGTCGGTGGTGGCGGGGATGCGGTCGCTCATGGGATTTCGATGGTTGAATTTAAAGGGGAAGTTCGTCGGATTTGAGACGATTCTGTGCGATCTGGATGTAGTTGGAGTCGCTCTCGATGCCGAGCCATTTGCGCTGGAGGCGCTGGGCTGCGGCGGCGGTGGTGCCGGAGCCGAGGAAGGGATCAATGACGAGGTCGCCAACGTCCGTAGAGCAGGCGATGAGTTTGTCGATGAGTTTGAGCGGCTTCTGCGAAGGATGGCCGCACTTTTCCTTGGAGTTTCCCTTCAGGCTGGGTACGCGCAGGATGTTGGTGGCGTACTTGCCTTTATCGAGGTGAGCACGGCGGGCGTCCATGTCCTTGTAGCGCTTGTCCTTGAGGTAGGCCTCGATGGTGACGGCATCGTAGGGGATGCGGACGGCGTCTTTGTTGAACTTCACGCTGTCACTTTTGCGCAGGACAAGGATCATCTCATACTGCGGCGTGAAGCTGTCACGGCGCTCGTCATAGCCCACCGCACGATCCCAGATGATGAGATCGTGAAACTGGTGCTGCTGACTGAGGCGGGACATGAGGTGCAGGAAGGTGTGCTCGCGTTTGCCTAGCTGGCCAAAGATGAAAGCCAGGCCGTCATCACGCAGGACGCGCATGGATTCCGCCACCCACCCATCGCACCAGGCGAGGTAGTCGGCGGCTGTTTTCCATTGGGTGTCCCAGGCTTCATTTTCGAGAACGTTGAAATAAGGCGGATCGGCGATGATGGCTTGGGCGACGGCTGCAGGGAGTTTTTGGAGTTCCTGCAGGGCGTCGCCGTGGATGATGCGGTTGGAGTTCATGACCTAGTGCAAGCCTCCGGCTGCTGGACGCAACCGGGACGGTTGCGCTGCGACTAGGTGGACCCCGTGGGCTTCTCCATTTTCATTTTCGGCGCTTCGGTGAGCATGTCTTCGAGCGCGGCACCAGCAGGGATCATCGGGAAGACGTTCTCGGTCTTGATGCACTCGGCTTCGATGATGCAGGGGCCATCATTGTAGTCGAGGGCCTGCTGGAGGATGCGCTCCACATCAGCCGGGCGGCGGATGTGCCAGCCTTTGATGCCGTAGGCTTCGCCGAGCTTCACGAAGTCGGGGTTGCCGATGAGATCGACGCCGCTCTCGCGGTTCTCAAAGAACAGCTCCTGCCACTGACGGACCATGCCGAGGTAGCTGTTGTTCAGGATGAGGATCTTGATCGGCAGCTTGTGGATGGCTGCGGTAGCCAGTTCAAACAGGGTCATCTGGAAGCCGCCGTCACCGGAGATGGAGACGACCGTCTTGTCCGGGTAGGCGAGCTGCGCACCGATGGCCGCCGGGAAGCCGAAGCCCATGGTACCGGCACCGCCGGAGCTGAGCCAGTGGTAGCTCTCGTCGTTCTTGTAGAACTGCGCAGCCCACATCTGGTGCTGGCCCACGTCGGTAGAGACGATGGCCTTGCCTTTGGTGAGGTTGTACAGTTCATCAATGACCTGCTGCATGCGCAGGCCGCCCTGCTTTTTATAAGCGAGGGGGAACTTCTTCTTGTAGCCGTCCAGATGGACCAGCCAGTCTTCGGTGGGCAGTTTTTCGACAAGGGGCAGCAGGTCGCTCAGCGCGGCCTTGGCATCGCCTTTGATGGCGACGTCCACCTTGATCATCTTGTTGAACTCCGCCGCATCAATGTCGATGTGGATGAGCTTGGCGTTGCGGCCAAACATGTGCGGCTTGCCGATGATACGGTCATCAAAGCGGGAGCCGACATTGAAGATGAGATCGGCCTCGCAGATGGCCTTGTTGGCGTAAGCGGTGCCGTGCATGCCCAGCATGCCGAGGGAAAGCGGGTGCGTTTCTGGGAAGACGCCTTTGCCCAGCAGTGTGGTGGTCACGGGGCAGCCGAGGGTTTCGGCCAGCATGAGCAATTCCTTGGCGGCACGGGCGATCATGGCACCCTGACCGGCAAGGATCACGGGACGCTTGGCGCCCGCGAGCAGGCGCGCGGCTTCTTTAATACCGGCCTGATCAATCTTGAAGTTCTCTTCGGGGTGGTAGCCTGGCAGATCCATCGGCTCATCAAAGGTGCCGGTGAATGGCCCCTGGCTGATGTCCTTCGGAATGTCGATCAGCACCGGACCCGGGCGGCCCGTGGTGGCGATGTGGTAGGCCTCCTTGGCGACGCGTGGCAGGGCATTCGAGCTCTTGACCAGGAAGTTGTGCTTCACGACCGGGGCCGTGATGTTGAAGATGTCCGCTTCCTGGAAGGCGTCCTTCCCGAGCATCCAGGTGACCTGCTGGCCGCAAAGGATGATCATGGGAACGCTGTCCATCTGCGCGGTCATGATGCCGGTGACGGTGTTGCCGGCACCAGGGCCGGAGGTGACGAGAACGACGGCGGGCTTGCCGGTGGCGCGGGCGTAGCCGTCAGCCATGTGAACGGCACCCTGCTCATGGCGGACGAGAATGAACTTCATGTCCGTCTTCACCGTCTGCAGCGCGTCAAAGATCGGGATGGCCGCGCCACCGGAGTAGCCGAAGACATACTCAATGCCGAGATCGGCGAGGGTTTTGATGAGCGCCTGCGCGCCGTCCATTTTTTGCTGACTCATGATGTTTTGGGTGAAAATTGCGATTTGAGCGGACAAAATGGAGTTGAATTGGAAATTAACAATCAAAAAATCGACTTTTTGGAGCAAAGTCAACCCTCAACAGGCTAACAAGGCCTCGAAAAGTCCAGTTAGTCGGGCCAATTTGAGAATTAAACCTGTGAACTTCCGAAAAGTTTATTTCACAACCTCCCCTGCCCTGCCACACTCTCGCCTCCGCATCAGGTGTCAGGAGCAACGCTCCAGGCCTCGTCTGAGCGCTGCTGGCTGGCTCTGCGAGTGGTTCTTGAAGAGTCTCTTGTAGGCAGGTCTTAACTCCCTCTGAACCGATACGATCGGCTTGAGAAGAATCGAAAAAACTCCGTTTGGAGCACCACTGCTACTTCGCGCCGACGCAGTACACGGCTTTGTTGCTGCGCAGGATGAGGAGGTCTCCGCTCACGGCGGGGGTGCCGTTGAAGTGGGTGGTGTCCAGGGCGAAGACGTTGGTGGCGAGGAGCTCGTAGGTGGGCTTGGCGGCGAGGATGAAGGCGCCGTCGCGACGGGAGACGCAGACGAGCTTGTCGCCGATGAGGACCGGAGACGCATAGAAGGGCTTGCCGCCGCCGCGTGAACCCATGGTGGCGCGCTCGCGGTACACTTCTGCACCGGTCTTGGCATCGATGCAGAGCGCGAAGCCCTGATCGTTGATGACGTAGAGGTGGCCGTCTTTGAGGATGGGCGTGGGGACGTAGGAGCTGGATTTGCTGTCCCAGAGAATGGCTTTGGGGCCGAGATCGCCTTTGCCACCGAGCTTGATGGCGGTGCCGCGTGTGGAGGGGAAACCGCCGAAAACATAGACGGTGTCGCCACCGGGGACGAGGCAGGGGGAGACGTTGCCGGTGAGGCCGTGAGTGGCATACCAGCGCAGCTTGCCGGTGTCTGGATTCATGCCCCACAGTTCCTGCGGCACGGCGATGACGAGATCGTCCACGCCATCGCGTTTGAGGATGTTGGGCGTGCCGTAGGCCATGCCGAAGTCGCCCTCGGCCTTCCACACGATTTTACCCGTGCGTTTGTCGAGGCCGAAGATCGTCTGGCTTTCGTCGTTGGCGTTTACGATGAGGAGATTTCCATGCACGATGGGGCTCGCAGCGGAACCCCAGCGCCGCTGGCCGGAGCTGGTGCCGCAGGAGGTCTGCCAGAGCTGCTTGCCCTGGAGGTCAAAGGCCAGCGCACCGCTCTTGCCGAAGAACACATAGACGCGCTCGCCATCGGTGACGGGCGTGTGGGTGGCGTAGCCGTGCTCGGTGATGAAGCCCTGAAACACATCCTCCACCGCAGCGCTGGGCACCTTGGCATCCCACAGCACTTTGCCATCGGCACGGCTGAGGCAGAGCAAATGCCGCACGAGCTGGCGCATGTCGAGCGCGCCCGGTTTGTCGCCGTAACCGGTCCAGCAGGTGATGAAGACCTTGTCTCCGAGCACGATGGGGCTGGAGGCCCCAGGCCCGGGCATGTCGGCTTTCCAGAGCAGGTTTTCCGTGTCGCTCCACTTCAGCGGCACCTTCGATTCCGCGACGATGGCCGCCCCCGTGGGGCCAAGGAAGCGCGGCCAGTCATTGCCAGCGGCGGTGAGGAGGGAAGGAGCGGCAAGAGTGAATGCGGTTGCGAGGGCGCGGGAGAGCGATTTCATGCGGGATGGGATAACCCGCAGCGCGGGGGAAAGTTACGCGGGGAGTTTGGGGCCGGAGCGCCTGCTTCACAGTTCGGCTCAATAAGCGCGTAGCGCTGACATAATCGTAGCCGTGGGTGCCAACCCACGGAATCGCATGGCCCTACCTATCGCATTCCGTGGAACCGCGTAGCGGTGACACAAACCTCCGCGCAACCCCACGATCACGCGATGTATCGGTCGTCGTATTTGATTTTGGCCTCATCCAGCATTCGACGCAATTCCCCCAGAAAATCCGTGTGCTGGTGATGCACCTGCTGGTCCTTGATGTAACGGATCACGGCATCCTTTTCGCGGGCCGAAATCGTGAAGGCACCGTAGCCGTCCTGCCAGCCGTCGAATCCGGGAAAGATGTGCTCTTGTTTGATCCAGCGGCTGGTGTTCGCTTTCAGCTCGCGCATGTAATCCGCCAGCGACAGGGAGGTATGCAGGGCCATCAGGATGTGCACATGATCATCCATCGCGTTGATGCGGTAAAGGTGGCAGCTCACGCCCTGATGAACGCCCCAGACGTAGCGGAAGAATTCCTCCCGCCGGGTTTCCCGCAAAACCGTGGCACGCTCCTTGGTGGAGAACACGATGTGATACAGGATCTGCGTGTAGGTGTTGGCCATGGCGGAGGCGCGTGGGTGTGCGGAGCTTTGTGTCACCGCTACGCGGTTCCACCGTCCTGGCAACGTCGGTTTGGATGCCTACCGTGGGTTAGCACCCACGGCTACGATTGTTCCAGCGCTACGCGCTTCCGGCCTGGTGCCGCGCGCTGATTGCGCACCCCTCACACCACCACCGGAACCGGCTGCGGGGCCTGAAACGCGGACATCGAAAACCGCTTCATCAGCGATCCGGCGGCCACGTAGCCGAAGCCAAACAGGAAGAGCAGCAGGAAGGGGATGGAGCCCCACTGGCCGCGCTGGGCGGCGAGGCCGATCATCCAGCCGAAGTAGCCGGTGAGGATGACTTCGATCCACAGGGCGATGGATTTGCCGGCCTTGTAGCGGGAGCGCTGCTTGCTGGCCTGCGCTTTGTTTTCCATGCCGTATTTCGGCGTGCGGACGAATTCGGAGGACTGGTTGAGCAGGGCCTCGAGCACGGCCTTGCCGTTGTTGATGCTCATGCCGATGCCGAGGGCGAGCAGCATGGGCACATACGGCAGGGCCTTGAGCCAGCCCCAGCGGCCCTGGGCGCCCTGCGCGGTCATGTAAAACACGATGACGCTGAGGGAGGCGAAGAAGAACACGGGCACGTCGACGAAGACGGCCTTGTGCCAGCTGCTGCCCATCACAAAGTTAGCCGGGTACATGAGCACCAGGGTGCAGAGGGTGAGCAGGTAGGCGAAATTCGACGTAAGGTGCGAGGTGGCCTCGATCTTCAGGCGCAGGGGGATGTCGCTGCGCCACACGTTGCCGAGGGTCTTTTTGCACACCTGGATGGAGCCCTTGGTCCAGCGGTGCTGCTGGCTCTTGAAGCCGTCCATGTCCGGCGGGAGCTCGGCGGGGACGACGACGTCCTTGAGGTAGATGAATTTCCAGCCTTTGAGCTGGGCGCGGTAGCTGAGATCGAGGTCTTCCGTGAGCGTGTCGTGCTGCCAGCCGCCACCGGTTTCGATGGCCTTGCGCCGCCAGATGCCGGCGGTGCCGTTGAAGTTGAGGAATTCGCCGTGGCGGCTGCGGGCGGTCTGCTCCAGCACGAGGTGGCCATCTAGAAACAGGGCTTGCAGGCGGGTGAGGAGGGAGAAGTTCTTGTTCAGGTGGCCCCAGCGTGCCTGCACCATGCCGACTTTCTCGTCGGTGAAGTGGTGGATCACCTGCTTGAGGTAGTCCGGCGCGGGCTGGAAGTCGGCGTCGAAAATGCAGATGAACTCGCCCTTGGCAGAGGCCATGCCTTCATCCAGCGCGCCAGCCTTGAAGCCGTTGCGGTTGCTGCGGTGGCGGTACTCGATGTCGTAGCCCTGGGCTTTCAGATTCGCAGAAAGCTGCTCGGCGTGGGCCGCCGTTTCGTCCGTGGAATCGTCCAGTACCTGGATTTGCAGGCGGTCGCGCGGGTAGTCCAGGGCGCTGACCGTGCGCAGCAGATTTTCCACCACATGCAGCTCATTGAAGATGGGGAGCTGCACGGTGATGACGGGCAGTTCGGCGAACTCATGGTGCGGTACCGGCACATCCAGCCGATGCTTCCAAAAATGGTACAACACCTTGATTCTGTGCGCGCCAAAGGCGGACAGAGCGGTAAACACGAGGATATAGCTGGTAAACCAGAAGAAATTATCCCACACAATCATATCGGGAAAGGGAAGCAGGGCACGGGGGTGCAATCAATCTCCACCAGTTCACAACAATCAAGCAGCATTTCGGGTGCCAGTCGGGGAGGGATTTTTAGGCGGCCTGTGGAGCGGGGAGCTGCTTGCCGTGAAAATGGGGGCTTCACAGGCAAAGGGGCAGAATGACGAGCCGAGCGAAGCGAGACAGACAACCAAAGGGAGCCCGGAGGGTGAGCAGAGCGAATCAATGAGTAAGCCCGAATGTCTAAAAAATGACGAATTCCGAATGCCGAAGGTGGCAGGGGTGGGTGAGTGCATCTGCGAGGGAGCGAAGTGTCTGCGGCGCTGCGAGTTCGCGACGTACCTCGAGCTTCGCCATTGGGCCTTATTTCGTCATTCGGGCTTACTCATTCGTCATTCCAACCTCGCGCTTCTCAATGAACGCTTCATCATGGGCCCATGCCCACCGAACAGCGCGACTGGTACGACACACCCCTCTATTATGACATTGTCTTTGACGACGGGACCGTCAAAGAGGCGGATTTTCTGGAGGAGGCCTACGCCAAATACGCCACGCCCTCCAAGGGGCACCGGCTGCTGGAACCCGCCTGCGGCAGCGGCCGTCTGGCATTGGAACTGGCCCGACGTGGCTGGAAGGTCAGCGGATTCGATGGCAATGCGCACATGATCGCCTTTGCCCAGCAGCGGCTGGAAAAAGCGGAACTGAAGGCGCGCCTGTGGGAGGACTGGATGCAGAGCTTCACCCTGCCCAAGGGCATGAAGGGCGGCTTTGACCTGGCCCACTGCCTCGTCAGCACCTTCAAGTACCTGCTCAAGGAAAAGGATGCCGCCGAGTGCCTGCGGCGTGTGGCGGCGACCCTGCGGCCCGGTGGCGTGTTCGTCCTGGGCCTGCACCTGACCGACTATGAACGCGTGGGCGATGAGCACGAGCGCTGGGTGGCACAGCGCGAGAATATTGAAGTGGTATGCAACACCCACACCTGGCCCGCCGACCGCAAGGCTCGCCTGGAAGAGCTGCGCACCCGCCTCAAGATCACCGACTCCGGCCGTACGCACACGCAGGAGACGCGCTGGCAGTTCCGCACCTACAGCGCCGCGCAATTGCGTGCCCTCCTGCGCGAGGTGCCCGAGCTGGAGTACCTGGAATGCTACGACTTCACCTACGACATCGCCGAGCCCCGCAAGTTTGACGACAGCTACGCGGATGTGCTGCTGGTGCTACGGAAGCGCGAATAGTCCCAAGAGCAGTTAAAAACAGGTCGCTGCGGCAGACGAAAATTCAGCCCAAGGTGGGGCGAATGTCAGATTGCATCAATGAAGTCAACTTTTCCTGACCCACTCCGTTACTTCGTATCCTGTGACGTTGGGATGGGCATGATGCCGAAGTCGCGGGCATCAGGAATGGAGATGAGCTGCACGTCGGGCTCATTTTCGTCGTCAAATTTGTCCGCGTATTTTTTCAGGTTGGCGTTGCCGATTTTCACGGCGTTGCCGAAGGTCTTGTAGGACTTCTGAAACTCCTGTATTTTGCTCTGCTCGCTGAGGTGGGGGATTTCTTCCACGGGTTTGATCTCATCGTTGCCGAGCATGGTGGTTTCGAGGCCGATGCGTTTGGCGTCGTCCTTCTTGCCCAGATCAAAGGCCAGGAAGCAGTGGCCGGGAATCATGACGAGATAAGACGTGATGCCGATCTTGCTGAGCACGGAGGCCATCAGCACGGAGCCGTCCACGCAGTTGGCCTGCGTGGCCCGGATGGAGTCATCCAGAAAGCGCACGGTCTGGCTCACGACGTATTTGCTCGGCGTGGTGGTGGAAATGTCGCTGTATTTGATGCCCCGGCGCTGGAGCGCGTTCCAGACGGCAAAGACCTGCAACATCACCTTTTTGGGGTCGTCATCTTGATAGCCGTCGAAGTCGGAAACGATGCCGCTTTCCAGCGCTTCCTTGAGGATGATGTCCACTTCGGGGTGGTTTTCATTCACGTAGGCGGCGAAGAGCCAGGAGAAGTCGTCGAAGTCCTCGCCATCTTCGTCAAACTTGACGTAGAACATGCAGTCGTTGAGGGCGCGCATGACATAGGTCTCGGTGTCTTCGGGGATGTCAGTGCCGTTGACCGTGGCTTTGAACACCACGTTGACCGGGCGCTGCTGGCGCACTTTCAGCAGCGCATCATAGTCCCAGATGGCCTTTGGAAAGACGCGCGCCTCCCCGTCCTTGGAGACCTTATGGACCCGGCCTTTCCAAGTGGAAGGTTTGAGGAATCCCTCGATGGAGATGGTGACCTCGACCTCCGCGTTTTTGGGCACGCCGCTGAGGGTCACCGCCAGCCAGCCGTTGTCATCGCCATAGACGGGGATGGTGTCTTTCTTCGGCTTGGCGTCATCTGCGGGCTTTTTGTCATCATCGTCACCGTTCCAGTCCACGGTCGCCGTGGAAACGATGGCGCTGGGGTAAATATCGGTCTCGGTGTAGGACCACGGATCCAGGGTGATTTCGGCATGCAGCCCTGAGGGGAGGGCGGCGCAGAGCAACAGGAAGGCGAAGGGTTTCATGGTGATGAAATCCAATGTAACATGAACCTGCGCGGGTGGCGTCAGGAAAGTCCAATGCCCGCAAAATTTTCACCAAGAGGCCCAGATGACTGCAAAGGACAGCGTCTGGCGGCTTGCACTCGTTTCGACCCCTGGCAGGGTGCGGGCATGCCAAAGCGGATCGCCATTTTTGGAGGCAGCTTCAATCCACCGGGGAACCACCATGCGGCCATCGCCGTGCGGCTGGCGCAGGTGTTTGACGAGGTGCGGGTGATCCCCTGCGGACCGCGCCCGGACAAGCCGGCGACGGACAGCGTGCAGTCGGTGTATCGTGCGACGCTGGCGGACATCGTTTTTGGCGGGCTGGACAAAGTGACCGTCGATCTCTCGGACTTCGAGCAGGAGACCTTCACGCGGAATCATGAGCTGCAGCGGCGCTTTGAAGCGGAGGGCGAACTCTGGCATGTGGTGGGGGCGGATCTGGTGGTGGGCGGAGCACGCGGAGAGTCGCTGATCCAGCGGACTTGGGCGCGTGGCCTGCAGTTGTGGGAGCAGGCGAATTTTGCCGTGCTCAAACGACCCGGCTACCCGCTGCAAGACGAAGATCTGCCACCGCATGCGCAAATCGTCGAACTGCTGGTGGAAGGTTCCAGTACGGAGATTCGTGAGCACTTGAGCCAAGGGAAAGACGTGGGCGGTCTGGTGCCCCCGCGTGCCCAGGCCTACATGGCGCGCTATGGGCTCTACCGGGCACCGGTGCCGGGCAACTGGGCGAGTGGCACGCTGGAAGATGCCCGGTATTTCCTGCAGGCGGACGAGGCGAACCCGAAGGCGCGAGAACTGAGCGCCAGCCTCAAAGGCAGGCATGTGGCCGCTGCTCAGGCGGATTTCATCAACGTGGTCGGGGGAGACGGGGCCATGCTGCGCAGCATCCGCGAATACTGGCGCGCACGGTTGCCGTTTTTTGGCATCAATGCGGGGCATCTCGGGTTTCTGCTGAATGCACCAGAGCAGGTGACGGCCCATTCGTTTCCGCCGCGAGATGTGATTTTCCGCCAGATGCCCATGCTCTTCCTCGAATTCGAGGACGAAGAGGGGCGCAGGCATCCGGCGCACGGTTTCAATGATGCCTGGCTGGAGCGGGCCACCAGCCAGTCGGCCTGGCTGGAGATCACAGTGAACAATGTTCGCCGTATTCCCAAACTGGTGTGCGACGGGGCGCTGGTGGCCACCGCCGCCGGTTCGACAGCCTATGCGCGCAGCATGGGGGCGCCGCCGCTGCTGGCAGACACCCCGGCGTGGCTGCTGGTGGGCTCCAATGTGCTGCAGCCGGCGCACTGGCACAGCGCGCTGCTATCGCCGGACACGACGGTGGAGATCCGTAACATTGATCCCAAGCATCGTCCGTTGCAGGCCTATGTGGACGGCCTCAGCATGGGGCACGTGGTGGCACTGCATGCGCGGCTGTCGCGCGCGGCGGCCGCAGAACTGGTCTTCTGTGCCAGCCATGACATGGCGGAAAAAATCGCAGCCATCCAGTTTGGTGCATGATCGCGGCTGTACAAAAAGATGACCTGCTGCTGGCGGACCTGGCCGCAGCTTCTTTCGATAAAGACACGCTGCACGTGTGGTGGCTGGGGCAGAGCGGCTTTCTGGTGCAGTGGGCGGGGGAGCGGCTGCTGTTTGACCCCTATCTGTCAGATACCCTGACGGAAAAGTACGCCGCCACGGACAAGCCCCATGTGCGGATGACGGAGCGCTGCATCGATCCGCGCCGCCTCACAGGTATCAGCCGCGTGACCGCCAGCCACGTGCATACGGATCACCTGGATAGTGCCACTCTGGTGCCGTTGGCGGAGGCAAATCCGGGCTTCCGGCTTTACCTGCCTCACCCGATCATTCCCGAGGCGATAAAGCGGCTGGGAGATGCGCAGGTGAGCTACTGCGGCATTGGAGATCATGATGTGTATGCCGAAGGCGCATGGGAACTGCACGGTGTCATTGCCAAACACAACGAGGTGCTGCGTGATGAGCATGACAACTGCCACTACACCGGCTTTCTGGTGAAGTGCGGGCCTTTTACGATCTATCACAGCGGCGACACCCTCTGGCACGAAGAAATGGTGAAAGTGTTGCGCGAGAATCCGTGTGATCTGCTCCTACTGCCCATCAACGGCAACAAACCCGAGCGCCGGGTGGCGGGAAACCTCAACGGCACCGAGGCAGCAGCGCTGGCCAAGGTCGGCGGCGCCAGACTGGTGGTGCCCTGCCATTACGACATGTTTGAGTTCAACACCGAGACGCCAGATGAGTTTGTGTCAGCGTGCGAGAGGCTGGAGCAGCCGTTTCGCGTGATGCGGTGTGGGGAGAAACTGGAAATGACGAAACCAGAGCCGAGCAAAGCGTATCAATGACAATGGAGGTTAGCCCATCACCTGGCCACAGCCTGACCGCTGGCGGTCCAGGCATTGAAACCGCCCTTCAGCAGGAGAATGTTTTTAAAGCCGAGTTTGTGCATTTCCACGGCGATGAACTGGGCACGGCCGCCGATGGCGCAGAACACGATGCAGGGCTTGGTCTTGTCGAGCTTGGCCAGGGCATCAAGCGTCTGCTGACCATGAAAGTAGTCGTGGTGCAGGGAATTGAGGATGAGGCCACGGGAGTTGCGCTCCTCTTCGGTGCGCACATCGATGATCAGCGTGTCGGGGTGGTCCACAAGCTGGCGTTCGACCTGTTCAGGAGCGATTTCATGAACTGACGGCGGAATGACCACTGCCGACGGCAGCGACGGGCTGCCGGAAGGTGAGTCTGCGCTGGCGATGGCGCACAGCCCGAACAACAGGAGCGCTGGCATGAGGATGAAATTCATGAGGTGCCAGGAATGTGCCCGATTGTGGTGAGTTGGCGAGCAGAACTCGCGCCGGCCGAAGGCCCTGACGCTGGCATCAGGGACGTGATGCGCCCGTGGCAATGTTGCGGGCATTTTCTTCGGGTGGGATCCCCTTGCTGGCCGCCTGCAGCGGGGGGAATTTTTTGTCGTAGTCGATGATGTTCCCATTGGCATCACAGACCAGACGCGGCCCTGGAGAAAAGTGCGGGGAGGCAGTGCTCCACTCTTTCTTAAAGTCCGGGCAGGAAAGGCCGCCCATGTCGAGCAGTGTATGGAACGTGCAGGAAGCGCTGAAGGGGGTGTTGAGGTTGGCTTTCAAAGCGGCAGCCTTGTCGGCATGCGCCTGCTCATAAGCGGGAGAGAGCCACATGAGCATCGGAATCTCAACGACCTGCCGGGTGATCATCCCGTGCATGAATTTTCCGAAGCGGGCTGTGGCGGTGTTTTCTCCGTGATCGGAGACGTAATACAACCAGGAGGATGCTTTGATTTGTTTCAGGTCGTTGATGAGATTGGCGAGCAGAAAGTCCGTGGCGCAGATGCTGTTGTCGTAGGTTTTCTGCACGAGTTCCACTTCCTCAGGGCTGCCGGCGGCACCCATGGTGATACGGAACAAAGCCTCATGGGCCTTCTGCGGGTCTGCGGGGAATCGGGCGAGTTGTGGAGGGTAACGCATGGAGTAGGGGCCATGACTGCCAATGGTGTGCAGCACAAAAAGCACTTTGGGTTCGTTGCGTTTCAATATGCGCCGCACCCAGGGCATCAAGTTGGCATCCAACTCGCCCTGATAAGCGCCTTTACCATCTATGTCGAATTTCCCACTGATGAAGTGGTCTTCATCCGCATCTGCAGAAAAGATGGAAGTCAGGGTGTCATAGGTGCCGTGTTTTTTTTGCGCCGAAAGCCAGTAAACTCGAAAGCCTGCCTTCTTATAGGCGGTGAGGATGCTGGCCTGCCGCGTGGCTTCAACCAATTTGCCAGGTGGTGCAGCAGTGAGCAACGAAGGGACGGCGATCAGTGTGCATGGAGCCGTGCAGGATACGTCGCGAAACGTCAGAACGCCTGGAGTGTGCTCCAGCATGGGGGTTGTCAGGCGTTCGTAGCCATAGAGACCAAAACAGCTTTTGGTGGCGCTTTCACCAATCACCAGCATGTGGACCTGGCGGTTTGTCTCATCGCGGAATGCCTGCTCCTGATTGACGACCAGGTTTTCGGTCAAGTCCTTGCGGTTTTGAACACGGCTTCGAATATCGAATGCCTCATAAGCGCCGTAGAAAGTCGCTGATGGGAATGTGGTCAGCAGACGCTGTTGAATGCCAGCGAGGCCTACCACGTGCCCGTGCGCTACCAGATCATAGCAGAACGGGGAAAGCAGTGACAGGGCGACCAGCCCCTTGCCAACGGAACCCAGGCGCAAACTGGCTGGCACCCGTGTTTTGACAAACCATACATAGAGCATGCCTATTATCAGTGTGCCTATTCCTGCAAAAACCACCTGAACTTGCAAGGCCGACAGCTCGGTCTTGTTGGTTTCCAGCAGGGCGAGAATCAAGAACGTGGTGGGCAGATTCTGAATGGAGAACAGGCTGGCCAGACAGGCGGGGACCAGCAAGACCAGAGGAACTGCCAGCCAGAGCATCAGACGAATGCGCAACCCGAAAACACAGGCCAACATGGTCAAACCCATGCTGAAAATCCATAATTTCAATCCCAACCATGTGAAACATGGAGTGAAGCAGCAGGCCAAGTTTGGCAGGTTAATCAAATTGACCGCCAAGAAGACCGAAAGCCAGACACGGCTGTCGCTAACCATTTTTGGGAGTATTTGGGTTTTAAACAGATTTTTAATATTCATTGATATTATATTAACAATAAAAAAGAGACGATCAAATTGATTCTGCGCGTCCCCTCCTTTTCGGGGTGGATCGGATCATAAGAAGGGAAATGGGAATCAAGCTCTCTGAATTGGAGCTAAAGGACAATTGCCGTAAAAGGGTCGCTATTCACTGGTGTGGCACGCTATCTGATACCCAGACAGCCAGCATTTCAAGGCTGGGTCAATGGCTCCCACCATCTCCACAGGCCCACTGCATGCGGACCTCCTTATAAGAGACGGGCAGAAAGCAAGAGCGCCCTTGAAAGCATCTTTTTGTATTATTTTTGTAAAATTTACGAATTTTGTTCTTGAATATAGTTTCAATGAACAATATAATTTCAATAATTCGAGGCTGAGCAATTCACAAGAGCTGGTCAACTCGAAGCAATACCAACAGCCACACACACACAACACTATGAAAAACATCAAGCTCAACACCTCCCGCAAATCTGGCTTCAGCCTTGTGGAAATGCTCGTCGTCATCGCCATCATCGGCATCATCGCCGCCATCGCGATCCCAAACATCGGTAACCTCAACGCCAGCGCTCGTGACGCTTCGGCCCGCCGCAATGCGCAGACCGTCGCTTCCGTCGTGAACGCCGCCATCGCCGCTGGCGTGGTCCCCGCCACCGCCGGTATCACCGACACTGCTTCGGCCATCTCGAAGGCTGTGGCTGGTCTGGTCCCTTCACAGGGTGCGTTCAATGGCAAGACGTTCACTTGTGGCGCCATCAATTCCGAAGAATTGACCGCTGTGAGCAGCTACCTGAACTGGGACAGCGCCAACGGCCAGCTCACCTACCTGCAGACCGCTCAACAATAAGCTGGTTCGGCAAGCGTTTCGCCCGGCTCATTGCTGATCTAAGCAACAGATTCGGACGCTTCACGTCCGCCGGGGAGGTGACTCCCCGGCGGCTTTTGTACAACGGTTAAATTTAAGCGGCACTGACTATGAACACGACCATACCGAGGCGGCGGGAGCCTGGATTCAGCTTTGTCGAAGCGATCTTCACGATCGCCATCATCGGCATCATGTCATCCATCGTGGTGGCCGCCATTTCAAACGCAGCGCGTGACAGCTATCGTGTTTTGTCACGCCAGCAGCAGGCCTCCGTGCAGAGCGCGCTGACGGCCTGGGTCATGGCGCAGATGCGGGTGGGCAATACCGCCCAGTTCCAGAGCCTGGAAAATGTGCGCCTCAGCTACAATGCACAGCCCACCTCTCAGGCACGTTTCAATCTGCTGGTGCCAAACATCAGCTCGCCTGATCCAACGCAACGCGCTGGTTTCGTGGATCAGACCACCGCAGACATGTTTTCGAGTGCCACCACCAATGCGACTCAGTTGCAAACCGACGCTCTATACAATTCGCAGCAGTACCTCTCGCTGCCAGACTGGCAGAGCGGCGATTTTCCCCATGTGGATTTGATCACCCAATAACCCCCTTGCGACGCCTCCAGCCATGAAAACTCACCACGCACGATCAGCCCCCCGCCTGTTTGGCTTCTCATTGGTTGAGATGATGGCCTGTGTTTCGATCATCGGCATTATCGCCTTCATGGCGATCCCATCCGTCACCCGCATGCGTGCTGACAGCGAACGCAATCTGGCGATCGCACGCGCCGAGTCCTTGAATCTGGCGCAGGCGAGCTACATCCAGGTGGTGGGGCGGACCCAAGCCGCCCTGAACTGGACTGCGGCGGGCACCAACGACGCAAGATATGCTCTGCTGCGCCCCTACCTGAGCTATGCCGAGGCCACACTGACGGCCTACATGCCATCCGGGTATTCGGTGACTTTTGCCCCATCCATCACCTCCATGACCAAGGCGGCGCTCACCAGCCCGACTGGCATCATTTATTACTGACGCATTACAAGGCATGACCACCTCCAGTCAAAGCGAAACTTCATTGCCTAGCGGTCGCCGGTCGGCGCGCCGAGAGGCGGGGTTTTCCATGTCGGAGCTGGTCATTGTTATTTGCATCCTGGCGGTGCTGGCAGCTATCACAGTAGCGCCATTGGGCCAGTTTTTGTCAGGGGGGAAAGATGCGCTGGCCATGTCACGGCAGGAGACGCTCAACCAAGCGGTGTATCGGTTCGCCCAGCAGAACTACGAACTGCAGTTTAACCGTATGGACGGCTCGGTGGCGGATGAACTGTTGATCCTGCGCACGCTGCAGTATCGCAATCCAAACATCAACCTCGCGCAGCCCGGCTCCCCCTACATGGATCCACGCTACAATCCGGTCTCCTCCAGCGACACCACCCAGCACCGGCTGCGCTGGACCGGCAACATGTACGAGCTGCTGCTGCCCACTCAAAGCGGCACCGGCATTCTGATGGATTTCGACGGTGCGGACTTCACCACGGCATTTGCTTTTCCGCCGAACTTCCAAATGGCCGGACAGTAATCCCTCCACGCCTCCCCCATGTCTGCCCTTCTCCAGATCCCGACGAATCAGCCAGCAACAAAATCCTTTGGTGCTGCGAGTAATCCGCCAAACACGATAGTTGAGGCGCGGCAGACCGCCATTCTGGCCATTCAATCCATCGAAGGTCTGGCCCTGCAGCACGGCATGCTGCCGGTCACGTTGTTGCGTGAAAGTTGCTCGCCGGATGCTGAGCGGTTGATCCGCAAGCTCGGCCGGGTGCCCTATGTGGCGGACCCCTGGCTGCCGGTGAGCACCATCGGCCCGCTGCTGGTCATGGCTCATCACAATCCACGCGCGGGGGATTTGTGGGGCGTGCCACACTTTCTCACGATCCGTGTACTCATCACCCAGGAGCAGTATCAAAACACCCGCAAAGACCTGGTTCAGCGCTTTGGCCAGATGCCGATCTCGCAGTCAAACGCGATGGAGCAACTCCAGCCGCCGGTGTTTGCCGACTTGGGTCTTGAAGGCACCTTCCAGTGGCTGCTGGAGCATTATCCGTACGAGCCGGCTGACATCACCAAGCTGAAAGGATTCTACGAGGCGCAGAAAGGCAAGGCGGACACACTGGGCATCGTCCATTTCAACGTCGTGCAGCGCAATATGGGCGTTGCCCTGCAGCACCTCGTCAGCGGCTGCCGGACGCTGGTTTACAGCGCCACGGAGGCGCAGCGCCAGACTTTCTTTCCCATCCCTCTGCTGGAACGGCACAATGTCTATCCGCTCTACATTGGCAAGCAGGTCGTCTTCCTGCTGAGTGAGAGCAGCGACTGCTATGGCTTTGAGGACGAATGGCTGTCCATGGGCAATCCGTCCGTAAAAATTGTGCCGGTGCTGGCGGACCTGGCCAGCATCCGCGAGGCGATCAACCGCGCCGGCGCCACCTTTGATCCCGGTGCAGTGGCTTCGCTTGAGGGGGCCTCGCTCTCTGTCGCCGATGATGCCAGCGTGGTCGAAATTTCCCCCGAGGACATGGGACGGATCAATCCACAGAATCCAAACCATGAGCCTGAGCAACTGGTGCAGTGGGCCTTGTTCACTGCCATTCGCTGCCGCGCTTCCGACTTGCACGTGGAGAAATTCTACAGCTTCACGCGGTTCCGCGCACGCATGGACGGCACCATGAAAACCATCATGACCGCTCCGGAGAGCCAGCTCAACCGCTACGTGGCGTTGTTGAAAAACTACGCTGGCATGAGCCAGAACCGGCAGGAATGCCAGGACGGGCGCATGGCGCTCTCCATCGGACGCCGCCGGGTGGATGTGCGTGTCGCCGCCGTGCCCACACGGCGGGAGTTCCAGAAGGTCATCATGCGTTTCCTGGACAAGCAGGACGGGGTGAAACGCCTCTCAGACTTCAATCTCTCACAGCGTCAGATTGACATTCTCACCCGCACCATGCAGCGCGACCAGGGACCCGTGCTCGTCACCGGTCCCACGGGTTCCGGTAAAACCACCACGCTGTATGCACTGCTCAACAGTGTGAATGATGAAAGCGTCAACATCCAGACAATTGAAGACCCCATCGAATACGAGATTGAAGGAATCAATCAGACCCAGACCAACAACGCCCGTGGACTCGATTTCGCGAATGGTCTGCGTGCCCTGCTGCGTGCTGACCCCGACATCATCCTGATCGGTGAGTCACGTGATGCGGAAACGGCAGGCGCGGCAGTGAACGCCTCCCTCACGGGCCATCTTGTGCTTACCACCCTGCATGCGAATGACTCGCTGCGTGCCGTCTCGCGTCTGCTGTCCATGGGGGTGGAAAAATATCTGCTGGCAGATTCACTCGCTCTCAGCCAGGCACAGCGTCTGGTGCGCCGCCTCTGCAGTTACTGCAAGCAGCCGCTTCAGGCACCGCAAGATGTGCAGGATCTGATGGCGAAGCAGGCCGTCATCTCCCAGCCGCTCACCACTCCCATCTACAATGCGCGCGGCTGTGATGAATGCCATGGCACCGGCTATGCCGGACGCGTGGCGCTGATGGAGTTGTGCGAGGTGAACAACGAACTGCGCGACCTGGTCGAGGAAGGTGCTCCGCTCAGCGCCATGCGCGCCGCCGCTTTCAAAAACGGCTTCAGATCGCTCTATCAAGAGGGATTGCAGCAGGTCATCGGCGGGCACACCTCGCTCGATGAAATCAAATGTCTCAGCTACACCGCCATGTAAGCGGAATAAAATAAACTTTTCTCCACTTCACCGCCATGTCTCAAATCACCCAGCTTCTGCCCCGTGAATTTACCGCGCGTGCTGTCACACGTGTGTTGCTCATCGATGATGAACCCCATGTGCTGGCCGTCGGCAAAGCCGTGCTGGAAGCCCACGGTTTTGAAGCTGTGGCCACCCGCAGTGGCGAGGAGGCGCTCGAACTCGTGCGCGTGGGAGTGGAGGCCGGGCAGCGTTTCACCGCCGCCATTTTGGATCTCACGATGCCTGGCGGTGCCTCTGGCTTTGAAGTGCTCGAATGGCTGCGTGCCTGTGATCCGCGGCTGCCCGTCATCGCTTGCAGCGGCTATTTTCAGGAGGATGTGAAGGATCTTTGCCAGGCCATCGGGTTTGTCGATGTGCTGCACAAGCCCTTCAATCTGGAGAGTCTCTGTCTGGCGGTGCGCCGCGCCATGGTACAGGAACAGGAGGCGGCTGAGTCGGGTTACTCGACCTTTAAACCCGGCGGCGCATCATGAGAGTTAATTTTCAGATCGCCAACCGTTTTACCCTGCTCGGCATGTTTGCCGTGCTGGTGGGGGCGGGGGCGACAGCCGCCGGCTTCATGTGGCAGGAGTTCATCACTCTGCGCTTTGTGCAGAGCTCCTACCTCGGTGCCGTCGCCCTGGCGGGCCAGATGGAACTGAACCGCCAGGCGCTCAGTGAGGGCGAACTCAAGGGAGTCGCGCCCTTAAACTGGGAGAACGAAACCCGCTTGCGCATGCGCCTGCAGACGGTGGACATTCCACCCGCGCTGCAAGCTCTCGGCTTTCAGATCGAAGTGGTGGCACCGCGGCAGACGTCCGGCAGCGGTGCCCCGCCGGTAACGAAGCCCCCCCCCATTGACATCATTCCCATCTGCCAGAATTGCGTCATTGCAGAACCCTCTCCATCTCACATGGATAATCTCATCTACCGGGTGATGGCGGGCAGCAGTCTGGTGATGGATGATACCAGTGACAGCCGCAATCTGGAAATCAACGGCGCAGATCACTGGCTCATTAGTGCTGCTCCCTTATATACCCGCAGTGGATTTGTGGCGGGGGCCTTCATCGCACGCCAGCCGCTGGTGCAGTTGCGCCATCTTTTCAATGCACAGCGACTCACCGTGCCCATTCTCGGTGCATGCGCGGGTCTCACTCTTGCCGTTTTCAGCTTCTACATCATCGGCCGGCGCATCACCCAGAAAACCCATGCTCTCATCGACGCTTTTCGCGCCATGCGTGCTGGCAATCTCAATGTCCGCGTCCCCGCCCGGGGCGGTGATGATCTTGACCTCCTGCAGGAAGAGTTCAACACGATGATCACCCATGTGCAGGAGGAAGACCAGCGCAAGCACACCCTCCTCGTGGAATACGAAGGTGCCAAGCGGCAGGCGGAAACCGCCACCGCCGCCAAAGGCAGCTTCCTTGCCAACATGAGCCATGAAATTCGCACCCCGATGAATGGCATCATCGGCACCACCAGCCTGCTCATAGAAATGGGGCTGGACCCCGAGCAGGAGGAGTTGATCCGCATGATCCGTTCCAGCGGTGAGTCGCTGCTCCACGTCATCAATGACATCCTGGACTTCTCCAAGCTGGAGTCCGCCAAGATGGACATGGAAAAATTTCCCGTGGACGTCGAGAAGCTGCTCAGCGAGACCACGGATGTCTTCTCCCACAAGGCCGCCGAGAAAAACATCGAACTCAATGTCCACATCGACGCCGCCCTGCCGCGCAAAGTGCTGGGCGACTTCCAGCGCATCAAGCAAATCCTCGTCAACCTTGTCGGCAATGCGATCAAGTTCACGGACAAGGGTGAGATCCTGATTCTGGTCCGCCAGGTTTCGCGGCAGACTCCGCAGGGCGACCGGACGCTCCTGCACTTCTCCGTGCGGGACACCGGCATCGGCATCCCGCCGGAAAAAATCGGTCAGCTTTTCCAGGCCTTCAATCAGGCCGACACCTCCACCACCCGCAAATACGGCGGCACCGGCCTCGGCCTCGCCATCTCGAAGAAGCTGATCAAGCTCATGCAGGGGGAGATCAGCGTCGTGAGCGAGGAAGGGAAAGGCTCTGATTTCTTCTTTGAACTGCCGCTCGTCGTTGCTCCTGATGATGAGTCACGTGAAGAAGAGCTGGCCTGGCTCGATGTGGTCAAGAACCGGCCGGTGGCCGTGTACAGTGCGCATCCCACCACGTTGCAGGTGCTGAACCAGTCGCTGATGCAGTGGGCCATGGCCGTAAGACTGCTGCGGGACCGTTCGCTTGCCGAGCTGGATGCGGTGATTGAAGAGGCTGGTCTCTTCATCCTTGATGTCACGAGCCTGCAACATGAGGAGGCCGTGCTCATGCTGAATGCCGCCGCCATGCGCGGCACCGCCATCATCACCATCATGTCCATTACGAGCGCCAAGCTGGACCGCGACCGCTTCAGTCCGCCAGCCGGCAGCCGGCACACACGCTTGTCCAAACCGATCAAACGCCGCGAACTTCTGCGCACCATGGCCGAGCTCTATCGTATGCCGCGCCGAGTGGTTCTCGCGCCCATCCTCAACTCTGCCGCACCGGCAGGCATGCCAGGTCATATGGGGCAGGCATCCATGCCGGTTCTCCGCCCGGCCACCACGCCCGTGGCGCAGCAGGTCTTGCCACCGGCAGCAGTCGCCCAGCCTTATTACCAACCCGAGGTGGCCGCGCCGATGGTGGCCTCGTTTGACTCGCCCTCAGTGCTTGAAACCCCCGTCCCGCCGCCCATCTCCAACCATGGGGCAGCGCGTGCCGCCGCTGGCGGGCATGATGTGGAGGTCTCTCAGTCCACCAACCGTGCCATCGCCAAGGCGGCCAAAGCAGAGGCGGACAACTTCGCCAGCCAAAACCCCGCGCACATCCTGCTCGTCGAAGACCAGCCGCTGAACCAGAAGATCGCTACGATGCTGCTGCAGCGGCTCGGATATGTACGGATTGACATCGCTAACAACGGGGAGGAAGCCGTGAACATGGTCGCCCAGGGCGGCTATAACATCATCTTCATGGACCTGCAGATGCCAGTCATGGGTGGGGTGGAGGCCACCCGCCGCATTCGGGGTAACTTCCAGCTCAAGCATCAGCCGGCCATCATCGCCATGACGGGACATGCTCTTACCGGAGTCAAAGAGGAGTGCCGTGAATGCGGCATGAACGCCTTCCTCACCAAGCCGGTGTCTCTCGACGATTTTCGTCGTGTCATCCCGCCCTCACTTGCAGTGGAAGCCTCGCAGATTCCCATGCACTTGTAGCTTCTTGAGCTGCGGCATCAGGGACGCCTGCCCATTTCGGCATCCATGATCACGCGCAGAGGTTCACCACTCGGAACGGTTTGGCGCACTGCATCTGCCACATCGAGCAAATCGTGGCCGTCAAAGCGGGCGCGAATGCTGCTGCTGGCCTGGTCCACCACGGCTTTGCCGCCGGTGAGGCTGACCACGATGGTCTCCCAGTTGAAGAGCATGCGCCATTTGTGGTAGGAGTAAAAGTACTGGACAGATTCAGGCGTGGTTTTGTCTATGCCAGCCTGTGCGGCATCCAGCGATTGCAAGGCTTTGAGGTAAGCGCTTTCCACAGCCGCGTACTGCTCGGCGGTATATGCCATGCCGGCGGCTTTCCAGGCGGTAATGATTTCAGAATCAAGCACCAGGGCGGGGACCATCGTGAGCAGTATCTTCTCGCGCGAATGAGGCTGCGGAGCAGCAGCAAGACCGCTGGCAGAACTGGTGTTGGCATTGCTGAACTGCCCGGTGCGCCATTCGGAAACGGCACGCATCATCCAAGCGGTGGGCCGCTGTTTGGGTTCGAGTTTGGCGATGCCCGCCTGAGAGAGTGAACTTATGACTGACTGGTAGCCGGAAGGTGCGGCGGAAATGCGGCCGGTGTACAACCGGTCGGTGTGGAAAGCCTGGTCAAACTCCGTCTGTACGCGGCGAAAATCCAAAGCGGGAGAAATCTCAGAGCAGGCTGCCAGCAGCAGGCAGGCAAAGCAGAGAAGGAAATGGGGGCGCATGGTGGGTTGAGCAGGGTTGTGAGGAATGGAGTGGGGCACCGCAGCCGGTAGCCGCAGAGCAACCTGCCGAACCAGCGGGAGATGCGCCACCTTTAATTCGGCCTGTTTGAAGCCGCAGATGTTGAGAATCCGTTCCAGCCTCAGCATGACGAAAACAACGGCGTCCAAAAATCGCCCTCCATAACCTGTCGTAGAGGGTGTGAGGACTGCATAGGCTTGCTTGCAAGGAATGTGATTGCAGAACTGGGCAACTAAAATACGGCGGGCACTGGCGCAGCCATTGTGGTGAGCATGTGCTGCCGGGTGTGGCGCGGGACTCAGAGCGCCTGCTGTAAGAAGGCGGTTTCTTCTGGCAGCAGCAGTTCGGGGTGGATGGCTTCGGCGATCTGGAATGCACGGGCGGTGGCGGCGGTTTTAGCGAGCAGGCCGGCGAGGACCGCCCGCTCTCCGGGGCTGAGTTCCTGGATGCCAGTGATGTGCTGGAGGGCCGCACGGGTGGCGGGCGGGTCGCTGAGGCGCCAGGCCTGCAGGGCGGTAAGCAGCCAGGTGGTGCTGTCGCTGTTGGCCATCTGGGTGCCGGGGCCGATGGCGGTTTCCAGCATCTCGCCCCGCAGCAGGCGCAGGTAGGCAGCACGGCGGGCGGCCTGAGTGCTGTTGGGCTGGAGCGCGGACAGGCGGACTGCCACAGCGGTGAGTGCCGCTGTGTCTTTCAAGATGCTCGCCATCTGCGCGTATTTTTCCAGATAGCCCGCCTCATCCGGCACACCGGGCTGGGCCAGAAACTGGTAGGCTTCCAGCGCCAGATCCGCCATCTGCCATTCTTCGGCAAGATAGGCGGAGCTTTTCAGCGCCACCTCGCTTTGCTCCACGTTGCCCTGCTGAATGGCTTCGTCCAGGATGGCGTGCGGCTCGATGGCGTCGTCCGGGTGCAGATGTTTGAGGGCCAGTGCGCGCCAGTTCAAGACCCTGGCGTTGGAGAACTGGTTTTTTTTCGCCACTTCATTCAGCATGTTGAGCAGGTCCTGCCAGCGCGCCTGATCCACCAGCGCCTGAACCACCAGGGGAATCATGACCGGGTACTCCTTCCAACGCGCTTCAGGTATAAGCTGTATGATTCGATCTTGTTCCTTCTCTCTGGAAAGCCAGGAAGACAACTGCGAGAGCACAGCGGGCGCAGCGGCCTGATAGCGCTCCACTTCGGCCTGGATGATCTCCCCGCGTTTTTCCCGCTTCAGGGGCAGGAGCAGCGAGATCACCTGCAGCCGGTCAGCAGCCAGGGCGGCGGGGTGGTTGGTGGCCAGCGCGAGAAGCTCATCGAGCTCCGCCAACGTATGCCCCGCCTGAGCGCTGAGGTGGCGGATGGCGTTGAGGCCTGGAGCATCCTTCCGCCGCGCCAGCTCCCAGAGCCGCACCCGCGCCTGCCGCCACACTTCGGGAAAGGGGCTGTTCCAGTCCTTGATGGCCTGTGCCACGGCGACGGCAGGATCATCGGAAAAAAATTTGCTCAGGGAATCCTGGATCTGCTCCGCCTCGCGCTTCTGCCCTTCCTTCCTTAGCAGCTCAATCTTCAGGCGGGTGGCCTCCAGGCCTGAAGCCAGCGTGGCTGGGATGGCCTCGAAGGCGGTGCGGGCGCGGTCGAGGTGATTCGAGGCCAGCCAGGCGCGGCACAGCCAGAGATGGTCCTCTGGACGGAACATCGAACTGGGTTTGAGCTTTTCCAGCGTATCGCCCAGGAGTTCAGGATTATTCAGGGATTCGGAACTGCCCGGGACTTCTGGGCTGGAGTACGTGCCGATCTGGTAGTCTGCCAGTACGCGAAGAAAGCCGGGCCGTTGGCGTCCGCCTTCCTCCACTTTTTGAATGGCTCCGAGAGCGGCGGGCCAGTCTTTCTGGGAAATGGCCTCCTCCGCCCTGTCCACCATGCTCTGGCCGTGTCCCATCCGCCAGCCATCGAGACCGTTGAGGATCATCATGACGAAGAGCACGACTGCCACTGTCCCTGGGATCAGCATGGGCGGCAGCCGGGGGTCTCGCGCTTGAGTGGGCGACACATAGGGGGTGCGTACCGCCAGGAGTGCTACAGGGACTAAATGAGTCGGTTCAGCCGGGACTTCGAGCATGTCCTGCTCTGGGTTAATCTCCTGGTCTGGCGGAGATTCATGTTCCGGCGCCGATGCCGACGGCGGCTCTGGCGGTGGCTCGGTAGCCGGGGTGCGTACAGCCTGCTGCAGGGGCAAGTTCAAGTCCTTGGCACCTTCAGGCGGCGCGGCTTGAGCCTTGCACCTGCGTTTGCGTTTGCGCTTGGGTTGCTGCCTCACCTCGTTGGCATTGGATAATTACCTCTTGGGGCAATGAGGTGGTTGCTTCCCAGACAGGGCGACAGGGTATTGACGGTAAGGCCGCCACGTGTGCTGCTTCCCCCAGTGCTGCTTAAAGCTATCCCGGCGGTTCCAGCCTGTACTCCGCCAAGAGTGCCGCCGTCCGTAGGTACAGGTGGCAGGTCACATCTAACCCAAGGGCTGAATCCAGTCGGAATATTTTCGCCGAAGTCTGCAGCCGAGCCATGTGGGATCAAGCCACGACCAACTGCCTGACCAGAGCTCTTGTCACTGGTGAACTGGCCGATATGTTCCTGCACTGTGACAGCCGTGGACGGCAGCACCAGCAGGGCGACTACCAGCAAATGAACTAGGAGGGTCTTGTGTTGCATTCCTGTGTGACCAGACTCTGATGACCGTTGCAGTGCCAGGGAAGGCATCTGAGAATGAGCATGATGGGCAAGGTGTCAATGCCGTTTCGTCACCTGCCATGCAATCCGGCAGCGGGGGACGCAATGCTGCGCGTCGTGTTCGTTTCTCAAGCCCCGGCGGTCATTGGGTCCTGTTGTTGCACCCCTGCCCTCATTTCCTGAAAAACATCCGCCGCGATTTCAAAGGAGCGCAGCCGCGCCTGCGGGTCGTGAATGTGCGCGGTGGCGATGATTTCATCTGCGCCGGTGTCATTGAGCAAGACTTCGATCTGCTGGCGGAAGGTGTCGGGTCCGCCCACGGCAGAGCAGCGGGTCATGCGGGACACCTGCGTGGCCTCCACCGGATTCCAAAGGGCGCCGATGTCATCGACCGGGGGCTGCAGTTGCGTGGGCCTGCCACGGATGAGATTCAGAAAGACCTGCTGCAGCGAGGTGAACAGACGCCTGGCCTCCGCGTCTGTGTCAGCGGCAATGACGTTCACACCGATCATCACATGCGGTTTGTCCAGAGCTGTGGAGGGCTGAAACTGGTTGCGGTAAATATCCAGCGCCTGATGCAGCAACTCGGGTGCGAAGTGGGAGGCAAATGCAAATGGCAGGCCCATCTCCGCCGCGAGGGTAGCGCTGAAGGTGCTGCTGCCAAGAAGGTAAAGCGGTACATGGAGCCCCTGGCCCGGCACGGCAAACACGCGCTGCCCGGGCAAGGGGGCGCCGAGAAAGCCCTGCAACTCACGCACATCTGCTGGAAAGGTGTCTCCGCTGCTGCCGAGACTGCGGCGCAGGGCTCGGGCGGTAAGTTGATCTCCGCCGGGGGCACGACCTAGGCCGAGATCAATGCGGACGGGGTAGAGCGACTCCAAAGTGCCAAACTGCTCGGCGATGACGAGCGGTGCATGATTGGGCAGCATGATGCCGCCTGAGCCCACGCGAATGGTGGAGGTGCCGCCAGCGATGTGGCCAATGACCACCGAAGTGGCCGCGCTGGCCACACCGGGAATGTTGTGATGCTCGGCCACCCAGTAGCGGTGGTAGCCCCACTTTTCCGCATGCTGCGCCAGATTCAGCGAATGGCGGAAGGACTGCGCGGCAGTCTCGCCCTGCAAAATAGGACACAAGTCCAGCACGGAGTAGAGGAGGCCTGGGGGAGGTTTCATAACGCAGAGTAATCGGTGTAGCCCTTGGCTCCGTCTGCATAGAAAGTGGAGGGATCAGGCGGATTCAAGGGAGCATTCTGCGCTAGGCGCTTTGGCAGATCGGGATTGGCCAGAAAGGGCACGCCAAAAGCCACGGCATCGGCATCACCAGCGGAGAGGATGGCATTGCCGCTATCCAGGGTGAACTTTTCATTGGCCACGTACACGCCGCCGAAGGCCTTTTTCAGTGCAGGGCCGATGCTGTCCGGGGCCTGACGCTCGCGTGCGCAGATGAAGGCAATTTTGCGGAGGCCAAGCTCACGCGCGACGTAGCTGAAGGTCTCCAGCGGATTGGCATCGCCCATGTCATGGGCATCACCACGCGGAGCGAGGTGCATGCCCACGCGATCGGCACCCCAGACGGAGATCACGGCATCGGTGACCTCCAGCATCAGGCGGGCGCGGTTTTCCAAGGAGCCACCGTAGGCGTCGGTGCGATGATTGGTCTTGGTCTGGAGGAACTGGTCCAACAAGTAGCCGTTGGCACCGTGGATTTCCACACCATCGAAGCCAGCGAGCTTGGCGTTTTCAGCGCCTTTGCGGAAGGCTTCGATAATGCCTGGGATCTCGGACAGATCCAAGGCACGTGGAGTTACGAAGGGTTTTTCGGGTCGCACGATGCTCACATGGCCCGCTGCGGCGATGGCGCTGGGGGCTACTGGCAGCGCACCATCCAGAAACATCGGATCTGAAATGCGACCCACATGCCAAAGCTGGAGAAAGATGCGGCCACCGGCCTCATGCACGGCCTTGGTGACCAGCTTCCAACCGGTCACCTGCTCATCCGACCAGATGCCGGGGGTGTTGGCATAACCGACGCCCATAGGGGTGACAGAGGTGGCCTCCGTGAGAATGAGCCCGGCGCTGGACCGCTGACGATAGTACTCGGCCATGAGGGCGTTTGGCACACGCTGCTGCCCTGCGCGGGCACGGGTGAGCGGGGCTAGGAAAATGCGATTAGGCAGGTGCAGGGAGCCGAGCTGGAGGGGATCGAAGAGAGTGGGCATGATCAGATAGTTCTATTGTTCAATATTACCGAACAATAGAATGATTGAACTGCAAGTGAAATTAATGTAGCATCCGCACATCAGACCTCTCCACCATCCTCCAGCCGAAATTTTCACCGTCGCGGGCATCATGCATGCGCTGTCAGACCCGGTGCGCCTCAGCATTGTAGCCGAACTGCGCAAGGCCGAGGAAGGGCTGAACTGCGTAGAGACTACCAGCCGCCTGAAGTGCACCATGCCGAAGTCCACCTGCTCCCAGCACTACCGCATCCTGCGCGAGTCGGGCATCATCCAAAGCGAACGCCGTGGTGTGGAGCTGACGAGCAAAGTGCGGCGCAAGGAGCTGGACAGCCGGTTTCCCGGCCTGCTGGATGCCATTCTGAAAGCATGGCGGCGTGAGCATGAAGCATGAGATCAACCTCACTTTCGTCGAAACGCCGCCATTTTTCCGCACCTCGCAACAGCCCACATCAACTCATGGCGCAGAGACTTCTTTGCCATTTGTCAGCCATTCCAGATTGAAACGGGCCAGCGTCAGGCGACCACCGGCAAAGTAGGCCAGGGCAGAACCGTCGCCACTGCGTCCGTAGAAGCAGAGGATGGTGCCGCTCTTTGTCACGGCGATGTCGGAGTACATGCTGGGACCTGGCTCGATGGATTTGTTCACGGGCCAGGTTTTGCCTTCGTCGCGGCTGATCTTCACGCTGACGTTTTTACGATCACGATTTTTACCGGGCTCAGCATTGCCTTTCGCTTTCTCCAGATTGTGAGGGTTCGAGAAGAGGATGAGGCTTTGACCGTTGTGGTCATAGCGTACGATGCCGCCCATGCAGATGGGTTCGAGCAGGGCGTCGTCGAATTTCGGCGTGCTCCAATTTGTCGCACCGTCTTTGCTAACGGTGATGAGACGGCGATGCGCCTTTGATTCGCTGCGGACATTGAGCATGACGCTGCCATCGTTGAGTTCGATGGCGACAGTTTCGTTGGGGTTGATCCATTCTTCGGTGCATGGCACGGCGATGTCGCCAGCCTTCCATGATTTGCCCTGATCATCGCTGAAGATGGTGGCGGTGACACTGGGACGATGGGCATTGCCACCTGTACCGGTGGAGAGCCATACAGGGACGACGAGACGACCGGTCTTGAGCTGAATGCTGTGATCAGGGCCGGTGGCAAGCACCTTCCAGTCGTATTCTTTCTTGAAGGCATCAAAGGTGGAGGTGATCTCGGCGGGCTTGCTCCAGGTGAGGCCATCGTCTTCACTGCGCTGATAGAAGCAACGCTCGTATTCCAGGCAGAAGAGCATGTGCACTGTGCCGTCTTTGTCGGCGATGAGCACGGGGTTGTTGTAGGTCACGTCGTTGGGATCGACGTTCTTCATTTTGAGCGCGAAGGGGTTCTTCGCTTTTGGGCCCTCAATGTTGGCGATGCTTTGCGGTGTGCTCCAAGTTTTGCCCTCATCGGTGCTGCGACGGAGCAGAATGCGGATGTCGTCCCAGTCGCTGACACCGGCGGCACGCTTGCGCGCCTCACACCAGGCCAGCACGGTGCCTTTGGCAGTCACCACGATGCCGGGGATGTGATAGAGCTGGTAGGTGGGATCATCACCGACAATGAACAGGTCTTGTTTTTCGATGAAGGGTTCGGCAGCGAGCGATCCGCAGAGGGCGCCAAAGAATACAGAGAAGAGGATGGATTTCATGGTTGGTTCAGTTGGAGACGGGGGGGCAAAATTGTGGGATCTTTTATGGCGCAGAAGAAAGTGAGTCACGGCCATCGGTGAGCCATTCAAGATTAAAACGTGCGAGCGTGAGGGCCTTGAAGGTGTAGCCGCCGAAATCGGTCCCGTTCTGGCCGCGACTGTAGAAACAGAGGATCTTTCCACTCTTCGTCACTGCGAGGTCGCTGTAACTGCTGTAGCCGGAATCAAGGGGCTTGCTAATGGGCCAGGTGTGCGCCTCATCATAGCTGAGCTTCAGCGTGAGATTCTTGCGGTCACGCACCTTGCCCGCTTCTTCCTTGCCATCGGCGCGAGCGAGATTGTCTGGATTGGAAAAAAGAATGCGGTTCTTGCCGCCCTTACTGGCGAGCGAACCACGGACGATGCTGCCCATGCAAATGGGTTCTAGCAGCGCGTCGTCAAACTTGGGCGTGCTCCAGCCAGTGGCTCCGTCTTTGCTCACAGTGACAAGGCGGCGATGCGCCTTTGATTCACTGCGCACATTGAGCATCACGCTGCCGTCGGCCAGTTCGATGGCAATCGTCTCGTTGGGATTGATCCACTCTTCGGTGCAGGGCACCGCGATGTCACCCGCATGCCACGTTTTACCCTGATCATCGCTGTAGATCGTTGAGGTGACACTGGGACGGTGCGCGTTGCCGCCGGCTCCCGTGGAAAGCCATACCGGCACAATCAGGCGGCCATTCTTGAGTTGAATGCCATGGTCCGGCCCGGTAGCAAGAACCTTCCAATCGTAGGCGGAGCGGAACCTCTCAAACGCACCAGTGATCTCCACCGGAGTGCTCCAGCTCACGCCATCGTCACTGCTTCGCTGATAAAAACACTTCATGTATTCGAGACAGAAAAGCATGTGCACGGCACCGTCACCGTCGGCGATGAGGACGGGATTGTTGTAGGTCACGTCCGAAGGATTGATGCCTTTCACGGCGAGTGAGAACGGATTTTTCGTCTTCGGTCCCGGCACGTCGGCGATGTTGCGCGGTTCACTCCATGTTTTGCCTTCATCGGTGGAGCGCCGCAGTAGAATTGTGATCTGTCCCCAATCGGTACTATTCTGACGAGCCTCACACCATGCGAGCACCGACCCCTTGGCCGTCACGACGATGCCGGGAATGTGGTAGAGCTTATAACCGCCTGCATCGGACAAGAACAGGTCTTGCTTTTCGATGAAGGGGTCAGCAGCAGAGAGTGAGCCGCAAAGAAGCAAGACGGAGGCGAAATTTTTCATGGTTGGAATGTTTGTAATTCGAAGCGCTATTAAATCAGCGTGGTGGATGCAGCGGAGGCATCTGACGCAATGTCAGCCGCAGAACGAATCGCCTCCAGCTCCAGACGGAGATGCTTTTGGAAGATCGAAATATCGGCACTGTGGATGAGCATGTTCGCACCGAGCTTCAAGAAGCGCGTCTGCTGTGACACATCGCCCCAGAAGTGAATGCCTGCGCCGATGTTAGCTGCACGTGCCTTGCGAAAGATTGTTTCGCAGGCGGCGAGAAACTTGGGGTGATCCCACTGTTCGGGAATGCCGAGGCTGCAGGAGAGGTCGTGCGGACCGATGAGGACTGCATCGAGGCCGGGAACCGCGAGAATATCGTCGAGTGCGTCCATGGCAGGGACGCTTTCGATGTTCACGATGAGCAGGCGGCTGGCAGCCCCCTGCTGCAAGTAGGCGCGGAGTTCGGGTTCTGGAGCAGCCCCATCGAGCATCTGCTGGAGACGCTGGCCTTTGATGGGGCGCAGTTTCACGGCACCACGCAGGGCTTGGACTTGTTCAACGGATTCCACATAGGGCGCAATGACGCCTGCGGCTCCGCCATCAAGGACCATCGTCGCCGCATACGGATCAGGGGCAGGAATGCGCACCAGCGGCGGCAGGCCGAGCGCCGCATACGTCTGGCACATCCAGCTCAGTTCGGCGCGATCCAGCGCGATGTGTTCGGTGTCGATGAACACGAAGTCGAGACCGCAGCCACGCACCACCTCCGGCCAGCGTGGTGAGGGCGAAACAATGAGCGTGCCGAAAACCGGACGGTCGTGCCGTAGCGCCTGGGCTAGCTCAGCAGCGGTCATGGCTTGAGTTTGAATTTACCAAAATGGATGTGCGTACGGGTTTTGTCAGCAGTGCCGCTGTCCCACACGGCGCGGAAGTCACCAGGGGCGACTTCAATCAATGTGGGGTAGGAGTTTTTGATCCCGGCTTCATAGAAGGTCTTTTCCACGCTCCACGGGCCGCCTGCAGGCTGTAACTTGTAGCGCAGCGATGAGCGCGATTCTTTGGCGGGCATGGCGGGGCCGTCATTATAGACATAGAGATGGCTGCCGTCCGCATTGCGGCTGAAGAAACCTTTGGAGCGGGAATTCCAGAGATCAGGCTCCTGCTTGGCGGGTGTCCAGGTGGTGCCGCCGTCTTTGCTCACGCTGGAAAAAGCGCGTGGTGGATCAAGAGCACCTTTTTCCTCCCAGTTGCAGGTGCGCATGACGAGCTTGAGTTCATCCGGTGCATCGCCCATGGCAATGCCGCCTTCGTGCAGAAAGACCTTGCCGGTCTCGGGCTGCGGAATGTAGCCCTCAAACTTCCACTCCAGCAGGCTGGTACTGCTGAGCATGAATTGATCGCGCGAACCAAGGGGATCATTGCGCAGGGTGTTGCGATGCGCTGGCAGCAGGTAGCGCCTCTGTCCTTTCACCTCGGTTTCCATGACTCCCGCAACGACGATCAGCGGGCCGGTGTATTGCATGGCCAGTTCAACGGGTGTCCATGAGCGTCCACCATCCGCGCTGTACGCTGCGACAAGCTGCGAGTCCTCGCTGTGCTTAAAATTCATGGGGCAGCGCATGGCGAAGCACCACATGACTTCCTGGTTTGAGGGCTTGAAGAGAATCGCGTTGGCGTAAGCGAAGTGAATCGAGCCCTGCCAGTGATTGTGATCAAAAACGGGAACTGGTTCGTTCCAGGTGTCACCGTCATTGAAGGAGACGCTGGCGTAGATGCTGCCCATATCAACTTTGCCGGGAATACCCACGCCGTAGGCCGCCACAAGCTGCTTCGGCTTCCACAGGGCGATGTAGGGTTCCCAGACCAGCGATGCACCGGGGTGCTGGTCCATGTGACGGATGACGCGGACGTCTTTGACATCACCGCGATAATCTTCGGCGATGGCGAGGCTGGCCACGCAAATGGTGGCGAGGGTGAGCAGGTTGGTTTTCATGGTTGGTTGCAAATGATGGTTACCATTCTCCTTCGCGTTGGAATTTGGCTTTGGCGTTTTTGCCGAACTGCGCACCTGCGGCGGCGAGATTGGCCAGAACTTCATCGCTGCTGAGACCGGCGCTGCCACGAGCGGCGGGGATGACCGTCAGACATTCGTTGGAATCCATGAAGCGGGAGGCTTCGAGGATTTGCGGCTGGGCTTCGGGCTCGATGACGAGGAAGCCGTGCTTGTCGGCGTGGATGAGATCGCCAGGGCTGACATTGCGGCCAAAGACTTCGACTTCGCAATTCCAACGCACGGGATGCACGTGTGCATGCCCGACGCAAAAACGACGGGCGAGGGCTTTGAAGCCGGCGTTGGTCATTTCATCGACATCACGAATCGCGCCATCGGCGATGGTGCCAACGCAGCCAAGTGCCCGGTGCATGTTGCTGTTCACCTCGCCCCAGAAGGAGCCGATGGTGCGTGGTTTGTCGAGATCCTGTACGCAGACGATCTTGGGGCCAGGGATGCTGGCCACGTAGCTGCGGTATTCGTTCCACGCGTTCGCATTGGCTTCGCGATGCGCCTTGTTGCTCGGCTCGACCACGACGGTGACGGCGTAGCCAACCATGGGCCCCATCTGCGGCATGAAATCGCGGGTCTCTTCGAGATTGAAGCCATCGGCAGCGGGATCGCGTTTGGTGATCTGCTCCCAACCATTGTAGATGGTGGGTGTGTTCCAGCGTTTGAGTTGAAGGAGGTCGGAATGAGGAATCATGGAATGCAAAGGATGAGTCATCATGAACGGCGTGACACTTGAAATCTCTGTGGTCATTTCATCTTACCACGGCATGGTGCGTCCCATCCCCCATGCACGCTGTACCACCCCGACCATCGCTCATCACTCACAGCGCCGACTTTTTGCGCGAGGCTCTGCTGCGTGGAGAGTGGCAGGAAGTGCTGCCGTCGGAGCGCACGCTTTGCACCCGGCTGCGCATCAGCCGCCCCACACTGCGGGCGGTGCTCACGCAACTGGAACGCGAAGGTGTCATTGGTGCGGTGGTGAACAAGCGCCGGCAAATTTTTGCCCATCCACATATGCGTGGCAAGGCGGTAGCATCACATGTGATCGCGCTCCTGACGCCGGTGCCACAGCAGGCAATGCCGCCCTTTGTACTGTTCTGGGTGGATGCACTGCGTGAGCTGCTGGCGGAGGCGGACTATCAGCTCGAAGTGCACGCGAGCCCGCATTGTTTCACCGCCAAACATGCGGGCGGGCTGAAGAAGCTCACGCAGCGCGTGCCTGCCGCAGCGTGGGTGATGTTTCGTTCGACTCCATTGATGCAGCGTTGGTTTGTCGAGCAGCAACTGCCAGCGGTCATCGCCGGATCGTGCGCGGATGACATGGGGCTTCCCTCCGTAGATCTGGACTATCGTGCGACGTGCCGGCATGCGGCGACGATGCTCATGCAGAAAGGGCACCGCCGCATCGCGCTCCTGCTGCCGGACTCAGCGCATGGTGGAGATGCGGACAGTGCGCAGGGATTCCGCGAAGCCTTTGCCACATGCGAGGCGCAGCCTTGCGTGGTTCAACATCGCGAAACTGCAGAACAAGTAATCAAGAGTTTGGATGAGGCTCTGAGAAGGAAGCCCGCACCGACGGCATTTCTTGTCGCACGTTCGATTCACACGCTGACGGTGATGACGCATTTGCTGAGGCTGGGCCACAAGCTGCCGCGTGATTTTGCCATTGTTTCACGCGATGATGATGCGTTTCTGGATCATGTGGTGCCGAAGGTGACGCGCTATTCAGCCGATGCGGCGAAGTTTGCGAAGCGGCTTGCACGGCTGGTGCTGGTGCTGGCGCAGACCGGGCATACGAGCACGAAGCCGGTGCGATTGATGCCGGATCTGCGGCGTGGTGAAACGGTGTGATTAAATCCGTCACGCGCCGAAGGCTTCGATGAAGCAGACTTCAAGCGCGAGGCCTTCGTTGACGTTGGTGTGCAGATGGCTTTCGAGCTGGCGCAGGACGCGGATGCGTTTGGCGACATCGCCGGGCACCCACTTGGCGGCGAGGGCGGCGGTGGCTTCTTGAAACTTGGGCAGGTCGAGATGCTCGGCGCCGGCCTGCTGGCGGGCGACATCGCCCATCCAGGAGAGAAGGAGTTCCATGAGCGAGGTGCGCTGCTGGAGGTAATCGGCTTCAATCTGGGCTTCGACCTGTTCTTCACGCTGCTTGAGCCACGCGCCGTCGGTGGTCTTGGCGTAGTGATCCTGCTCGCGTTCGAAATCGGCTTCCTGCTCCTTTTTGATGGATTCATGCAGGGCTTCGAGAATTTCTTCGAAGTCCTTTTTCAATGAGAGCGCGGCGGAGATGCTGCCGCCGTCTTTTTTGGACATCTGTTTGAGCACGTAGAGCAACTTGCCTTCGTGCTCGGTGAAGATGCGTGCGCCGTCGGGAGGCATCAATGCGACTTCGAGCACGCGGGACTGGATGGTGGGCAGCAGTTGCTGAGGCTGGGTACTGAGGAGCAACAGCAGCGTGTTCGGCGGTGGTTCTTCGAGTGTTTTGAGGAAGGCATTCTGCGCCTGGGGGTTCATGCGCTCGGCATCGACGATGACCGCGAGCTTCCAGCCGTTGGGCGCGGCTGTGCGGTGAATCATCTTTTCCAAATAGCGGATGGTGCCGGGATCGTCGCCATCATCACCGATGATGATGCGGCGTGATTTGCTCTGTGGACGCAGAACGATGGCCCCCTGCCCTTCCCAAGCTTCGAGTGTTCCCATTTTTGTGCCGACCATGAGATCGAGGACCTTGGCGGCAAAGACTTCATGCTGGGCCTCCTTGGGGCCGGTGATCAGGTAGGCGTGGCCGAGTCGGCCGTTGTCACGGGCGCGAGCGAGGAGCTCAAGGGCATGGTCGCTCTTAAACGGCATGGGATTGAGCGGTGATGATCTGCCAGATGCTGTCGTGCACAGCTTCAGGCGTGGCCGAAGCGTCGATGATTTTCACGCGTGCTGGCTCTGCCTGAGCGACTTCGAGATAGCCCTGGCGGACTTTTTCAAAAAAGGACTGAGGCTGGCTTTCGATGCGATCCAGCTCGCGACCGGTTTGATCAATGCGCTGCCGGGCGGTGGCGCTGTCCATATCGAGCACGAGCGTGAGCTGTGGCAAGGTGCCACCGATGGCGAAGTGATTGATGGCACGCACACTTTCCAGCGGAAGACCCCGAGCGATGCCCTGATAGACGGTGGTGGAATCGAGGAAGCGATCAAGAATGACGAAGGTTCCTGCCGCAAGCAGCGGGCGGATTTTTTCGCGGACGAGCTGGGCGCGGCTGGCGGCAAAGAGCAGGATCTCAGTCTCCGATGTCATGGCCGCCCCTTCTTTGGCGTGCTGGAGGAGATGGCGGATGCTTTCGCCAAGCTCGGTGCCGCCGGGTTCACGTAGTACAACGACGGCACGTCCCGAAGATTCGAGCCGGGCACGAAGCAGAGCGATCTGCGTGGATTTGCCGCAGCCTTCAGAGCCTTCGAAAGAGAGGAGGAAGCCAGCGCTCATGACATCACTCCCACTCAATGCTGGCGGGCGGCTTGGTGCTGATGTCGTAGAGCACGCGGTTGACGCCTTTGACGCTGTTGAGGATCTTGTTGGAGGCGTTGCGCAGTACGGAGTAAGGCAGCTCGACCCAGTCGGCGGTCATGGCATCTTCGCTAATGACGGCACGCAAGGAGATGGCCTGCTCATAGCTGCGTTCGTCGCCTTTGACACCGACTGTCTTGACGGGAAGCAGCGCGGCATAGGCCTGCCAGGTGCGCTCATACCAGCCGCTGCGGCGGAGTTCCGCAATGAAGATGGAGTCCGCATGCTGGGTGGTGGCCACGCGCTCGGGAGTGATCTCACCGGGGATACGAACCGCAAGGCCAGGGCCCGGGAATGGATGACGCCACAGGGCCTGATGCGGGATGCCGAGGCTGGCACCGAGGGCGCGCACTTCGTCTTTGAAGAGTTCGGCGAGGGGTTCAAGCACCTTTCCCTGCGCCTTAAGTTCCATGATCTTATCGACGCGGTTGTGGTGCGTTTTGATCTTGCTGGCGATGGAACCGCTGGTGGCGCTTTCGATGACATCAGGATACAGCGTGCCCTGCGCGAGAAGCTCGACGTTGTCGGCAACCTTCCAGAATTCTTCAACGAAGAGCGTGCCGATGATGCGGCGCTTCTGCTCAGGATCGGTGACGCCTTTGAGCGCACCGAGGAAGATGGCGCTGGCGTCGATCTGCTCAATGGGAACGCCGACTTCTGCAAAGAGCTGCTTCACTTCCGCGCCTTCATTGAGACGCATCATGCCGGTGTCGATGAAGATGCAGCGGACTTTGACGCCGGCCTTGGCAAGGAGGACGGCGAGCACGGTGCTGTCCACACCGCCGGAGACGCCGCAGATGACCTCGCGGTTGCCGACTTCGGCTTTGATGCGCTCCAGCATCTGGGCTTTGAATTCCTGAATGTCGAATTTGGCGAGAACCGCGCCGCTGCGTGTGAGGAAGTTTTTGAGGATGGCGGTGCCTTCGTGCGAATGCGTGACCTCCGGGTGAAACTGGATGCCCCAGCAACGATCCGACCACTTGAGAGCCACGGGGACGGCGTCTTCATTGGTGGCGATGATTTGGGTGGTGCCGGAGAGATTGGCGCAGGTGTCGCTGTGGCTCATCCAGACCTGAGACTCGTGGGAGATGCCGTTGAAGAGGTCTTCGTGGTCGGTGACGACGAGCTTGGCGGGGCCGTATTCGCGAGTGACACCGGGTTTGACGGTGCCGCCGTGCTTGATATTGAGGAGCTGCATGCCGTAGCACACGCCGAGCACGGGAACGCCGAACGACATGAGTTTGTCGTAATCGACATCGGGGGCATCGGCGTCAGAAGTGCTGCGCGGACCGCCGGAAAGGATGATGGCACCGGGACTCTTGAGGTTGGCGAGTTCAGCGGGTGGATAAAGATGCGAAACGAAGCCCAGCTCCCGAACGCGGCGAACGATGAGCTGAGAATACTGGGAGCCGTAATCGAGAACGGCGACTTCTTGGGCGGTCATGAGAGAGGGGGCGACAATGCAGAATGACAAATGACGAATGCCTGAGGCATCAATGTGGCTCGTAGTTCACCGGTTCTTCGGTGATGACGACGTCGTGCGGGTGGCTTTCCTTGAGACCACCGGCGGTGATGCGAACGAAGCGGGCTTTGGCACGCAGTTCGTCGAGCGTGTTGGCACCGACGTAGCCCATGCCGGAGCGGAGGCCGCCGATGAGTTGGAAGACGACATCTGCGAGGGGGCCTTTGTAAGGAACACGTGCCTCGACGCCTTCGGGGACAAGCTTGCCGGAGGAGTTCTGGCCGTAGCGGTCGCCCGCCCCTTTGCGCATGGCTTTGAGGCTGCCCATGCCACGGTATTCCTTGAAGGTGCGGCCCTGCCACTTGACCATGTTGCCGGGGCTTTCAGCCGTGCCGGCCAGCAGGGAGCCCAGCATGACGAAGTCGGCCCCTGCGGCGAGGGCTTTGACGATGTCTCCCGAGTAACGAATGCCACCATCGGCGATGACGGTGACGCCCGCTGCACGGCAGACTTCAGCCACTTCCTGCACGGCGGTGAACTGCGGCATGCCCACGCCCGAGATGATGCGCGTGGTGCAGATGGAGCCGGGACCGACGCCGACTTTGACAGCGGAGGCGCCCGCTTTGACGAGATCACGCGCGCCATCAGGGGTCACGACATTGCCAGCGACGATGGGGATGCTGGAACCGAGGGCTTCCCGCAGGCGAGCAATGACCTGCATGACGCGGGTGGTATGGCCCGTGGCGGCATCGATGAAGACGGCATCCGCACCGGCAGCCAGCATGGCGAGGCCACGGTCCACGCAATCATCACCGACACCGACGGCGGCACCCACGCGGAGCTGGCCGTTGGCGTCTTTGGCGGCGTTGGTAAACATCTGGCGCTTCACGATGTCTTGCTTGGTGATCAGGCCCGCGAGCTTGCCGTTGGAATCAACCAGCGGGAGCTTTTCAATGCGGTGTGTGTAGAGGATTTTCAGCGCATCCTCAAAGCTGGTCTGCGGTGTGCCCACCGAGAGCTTCTCCCGCGGTGTCATGATGGCCGAGACGGGAGTGCTTTCATCCTCGATGTACCACATGTCACGGCTGGTGACCATGCCGGCCAGTTTCCCCTGAGCATCCACCACAGGGAAGCCACTGACGCCCTTTTCATGCATGAGACGCTGGACTTCGCCCAACCGAGTCTCCGGCGAGACGGTGTGCGGATGCTGAATGACGGTGTTTTCTGAGCGCTTGACCCGCGCCACATGCTCCGCCTGCTGATCAATGGGGCAGTTCCGGTGAATGACCCCGAGGCCGCCTTCGCGTGCTAGGGCAATGGCGAGCTCGGACTCCGTGACGGTGTCCATGGCCGACGAGAGAATCGGCACGTTGAGGCCCATGGCGGCCAGTTTGGTGGCAACATTGACGTCCCCAGGCAGCACCTGGCTCAGTCCGGGAAGGACAAGGACGTCGTCGAAACTTAAAGCAAGAGAAGGCAGTTCACCCATACGCCATTCAAGCGATGAATCGGCCCATGTCATGCAAAAAACGGTGAATCAGCCGTTCGGCCGCTGTAATTGGGTGCCACGCAGGCCGTTTAGAATCCAGGCCGGTAGGTACGCGCCTTCCCGGTAAATGGGTCGATCTGGATAGTATAAAAATTCTTGGGCAGGTTGGCCAGTGTAATGGCCGTCCCGGCATCACTTGCCAGGGTGATGTGACATTTGGTGATATCTTGGGAGAAATTAATGGTGGTGAGTCCTGAAGTCACCCCCACAGCGGCGCCAGGAAGACGATAGGAACCGTCTGGCATGAACCGAATGGCATTGTACGTGGCACCAGACACGCCAGAATAACCTGGAGTCGCCCCGTTTTTCGTATCTGACAGGGAATTCCCGGTGGGGAGCAGCGGAGACAGCGTAGGCTCCGCGACCAGTGTGATGGTTTCAGGCAGGCGCGTCAAGGAGCCCATGGGCACAAAATTTTCCGTCAGGACGGCACCTTGCGTCAGAGCCCCCGTCGTCACTTTGAACATCATGTACGCACGGTAATCTTGCCTGGCACCCGGGAGGTCCAGCTCAGTGTTAAATTTAAAAAAACGAATTTCCACCGGCAAATTGTAGGTGTTGGCATACTGCTGGGCCTGTGAAATCATGCCCAGCAGACTGTCGCCAGCGGATGTTAACTTGCCGGCCTGCAGGGTTCTCGTCAGCGCCGGAGTCGCCATGGCCATGACCAGGACGATGATCGAAACCACGACCAGCAACTCAACGAGACTGAATGCCCCCCTGCGGCCCTGACGGTTTGGTGATGTAATTCTCATGGGAAGAGTTTCGCTCTAGTAGCAGTGTGGCGGCGTTCAACCTTGCTGTGCATTTAAAGACTCCATCGGGATTGTTTGATGGCAATCATGGTGGTGAAAACACGATAATTAAGTTTTTTGGATGTGAGCAGTTTTTCCAATGTACCCGGGGTGCCATCCGAGGCATGGAGGTCAGTGGACAGACTGGTAGTCTGCTGAAACAATCCCCCGAGCGTGGACGCAATGGCCGACTGGGTGGCTGGATCACTCCCCAGTTTTTCTCCAGCCACATTATCCAGGGCAATCATGGTCACCTGGATCAATGGCGGGAGCAGGTGCTGCGTTCCTTGATTGTTGCCGGCTCCGCCGCCGCCCGCCGTAGCTCCGGGATTGGTGACCATGGTGGAATCCCAGATGTAATTGGGTGCGTCCTGCGTGGCGTACAACATCTGATTGTTCCCTTGTGTTCCGGGTGGCACCTCAATCTGGGGGGAAATGATCAGGGCCAGGATGTTTTCCGCGATGGGCCGGGTAAAAGAGCGGTTGGTAACGTTTTCTGCTGTCACCGTGGTGCCATTCACCGCCTCCTGAAACCACATCTTCGAATTTTGGGTGATGGGTTTGTATTTGGTGCTGTAAATCTGGTTCATTTCCGCCGTCGGGCTGTATTCCATCAGCCGATAGCGCTTACGCAAAGGCACGAGTGTGTTGCCAGCAAGGAATGCCGGGCGGAAGTTGGTGTCATCTCCCCACATCACGAAATAACCACGGCCACACAACAAGCTGGACATGTTCTCCGTGTTTGCCGTATTTTGACCTTCCTGGGATGACGTCAGATTCGTCACCCCGAGCGGAGCCTGAAAGAACACCCCATGGCCGGGGAAGTTGGCAGGGCCGCCGGGCGGAGCCAAAAACAGGGGGTTGGCACCGGCGCTGGTCGGTCCGCAAATGAACTGCAGTTCCGAGGTGCGCACGTAGTTCGCCGCCGGTGCAATCATCTGCCCCGCATAGCTTTTGCTGGGAGTATCCCAGTAGGTGTTGAGCACCGCCTGCCCCAGATTGCGTGAAAGGGCATCAAAGGCCATGCGTGCCTCACGGAACTGCGAGACCCGCGAATTGGTCCTGACCCAGGTACGCTGCACCAGCCCCAGCACCTGGGTGATCACCAGCATCAAAATGACCAGAAAGGTCACCGAGACGAGCATTTCGACCAAGGTGAAGGCTCGCGCTGGGAGGCGTCTCTTCCCGCTTGCACCAGATCTTGTCAAAGTTGCAGTTCTCATCGTCTTTAATTCAGCGGGTTTTGGCAAAGAGGTAGCTATAAACGGTGAAATTTGTTCCGTTCATGGTCCCAGCTGTCGTCCCCCCCCCACCACCAGCGGTGGGAAACTGAAACGCTTGGCTGCTGGTGTTGGCAATGCGGATCAAGGCACGCTGCAGATAGGTCTGCGTTCCGGTGTCTTTAGGGAGGCTGGCCGGACCACGGTATTCCACTTCCACCAGATAAGTCATGTCAAGGGAGCCTGCCGGCACCTGCGCGCCTTCTTCATTGAAATAGAGCCGCTGCTTGGTGCCCGTGGTGGGCAGGTAGGCGTTGTTCGCCCCCCATAGCATGCCGTCGAGGTTTTGCACCACCTGCTCGAGAATGGTGCTGTTGGCGAGCCGGGTTGAGGTTTTGCGAGAGGTATCCAGTCCCAGCGGCAGCAGCCCCAGAAAGGTGATGATGGCCACAGAAGCAATGGCCACGGCCAGGGTCACTTCAACCAAAGAAAACCCGCCAGGTGTGTTCGCTCTCATGAGTTTCATAAAAGAATCGAGTGCGGGTCCATCATGGGTTGAAGCGCTTGCTTTCCAGCGCCCTGAAGCGGTAGAAACTCTCCAGCGGTGCCTGGCCGAGGGGATTGCCGCCTTGGGCGTAATCCGGAATTGCGGTGGTGGTATCTTTCGGATCCAGCGGATTGGTCCTGACATTCGGATCAATGTAGCGCTCAATCAAGGTCGAGCCCCGGTATTCGCTCAAGATGGCGTCCTTGGTGGTATCAAAGATCGTCGGCGTCGAGGAACGCGCTTTTTTGATCATCTGGGCACGCACATGCACACGGAAGGTGTTGCTGCGGGTGGTGATGCGGTTGTAAAGATTGGAATAGGGCCGTTCCCGCACGTTCTCCCCAGTGACGGAATGAGTCTGCCAGAAAAGATCCATGTTATCCTGGCGGTTCTGGGCGGTCAGACCGGTCAACGAGGCCGTCATATTTTCATTGGCCGAGGTGCCCTGGCTGACGTCTGGGATGAGATGCATCTCACAAATCTGGCTGGCGGAGCGGAACAGGCCGCGCACCTGCGTGATGTTATGGTTCGCGCCGGCAGCCGTGCCGTTGAACTTCTCGTCAAACTGAACCAGCGTTTCTTTGACATTGATGGGGCGGTGCCAGTACTGCTGGTCGTTTTTCTCATCCCAGTAGTTGACGTTGGTGGGGCCGCTCCCCTGCCGCAGGGTGTTGAAGTTTTTGGAATTGTAGGCCTCTCCATTCGGGACAGCGGTGATGAATTCGCCTTTCATCAGGGCATGCAACGCTGTGGCGCGCCGGATGTTGGTAAACGGCATGATTTGGAAATTGAGATTGATCCTGCCGGCCATCGACAGCGGCTCGCTGATGGCGTAAGGCTCCACCACAGGCATGCTGAACATATCCAATAAATAATGGTCCCGCGGATTGAAGTCGCCTGGGTGGCCTGAAGCCACCGAAACCGATCCCGTACCCGCGTAGGATTGCGAGTATGGCCTGAACAGGAGCGTCTGCCAGGGCTGGCCTGGGATGGGTGAGCTCTGCTTCTGCCCTGGACCGCCGCCCCAGACTCCGGTAGGCAGGGAGCCAAACATGACGGGAGAGGAAATCATCCGGTTCGGAGACATATACACCCCGCTGCGCCAGTCATCCGTGCTGAGCCATGGATCAAAGAAGTAGCCGGAACGGTAATTGATCGTAGCACTACCAATGGTGGTGTTGCCAATGCGGAAGTTGCCCTCATCCGGCTTGTTCAAGTAGGGTCCGCTACGGGCTCCGGCAATGCCGGTATCAAAATCGCCATAGCGGTTGGCATCGCTCGCTGCGGTCTGGCTCGGTGGCATATCCGGCGTTTGACTGATATCCGTCAGATTACTAGGCTTGCCAAATCTGAAGCCATTGACCAGTTGCAGGTTGTTATTGCCGGCTCCGCCGAGATTCTGCGACAACTGCGGTGGCAGAATGCAGCCCGTTTCACCGCCTGCATAGGCATCCGTCCAGGAGTGGATGAAATGGGGGTCATTGGTGCTGCCCTTCCAGGCCGGGTGCTTCTCCCACATGCTGGCAGGCACATTGTTCAAGGCCGCCACAAGGCGGTAATCCCCGGCGGCTGGAATCATGGTTCGCGTCACATCACAGCCCGTCCACACAGAGTTCATCGTTTCATTCGGAGTCAGTGAGGGGCCCACCCAGTAACCAGGACTGCCAACGTTCAGTTTATAGCCGGCGGTGGTTAGATCCAGCCGCCCATAACAGGACTGCCGGTCCACATCTTCGGGGGCCTCAGTCAGTGTCCCAATCCAAGGAGAACCTTTCCCATAGGAATAGTTTTCATTCACCGACAATCCGGTATAAATCCAGAGGCAGCCTTTTTGATTGAAGCACCACCAATGCGGCGGCTGCGTGGCGCGGTGGAAGACATTCCGCCCATAGGTGTCAGTCGTTTGGTAATAGCCAATTTCTGTAAGGCTGACGGCATCCGTCAAGCCACCACAAGCAGGCGGGCAATTATTCATCGCCAAGTGGGGTGCCTGAAACTGCGTGCTGGGAATCGATATGTTGAGGGTCTGAACGGGAGCCCGGCTGGTATAATTATGCGAATCATAGATGTGAATGATCAAGGGACCGCCAAAGGAAAGGGTTAACTGGCTCGTACGATCGACTGTCACGTAGTCGCTGTTCAGGCCGTATTGATTCAGGTTGTTATGCCCCGATGTGGTGGTGGCCAACCAAGTTCCATCTGTCGGCATCAGAATTCCAGCCGAAGGGTTTGCGGTGGGGCGCGCGATGGCATTACCCGCGATGGCGCTCGGTCCGGCATGACCGCCAAAGGGGTAGGTTTGGGCCGAACCAGAACCAGACTGAAACACATTGCCGTTCGACTTGATGACGCCATTGACATTCCCAAACAGCGGTTTTGTCCCCGCTGCGCTGCTGATGGTCATCTGGGAGAGTGAGCTGGGCTCGATCACAATCGTGTATTCAGGATACATTTTGGTCCAGCCGAGCATGGGGCAGAAAGCCTCCAGCAGGAGCACGACCTGAATGCGTTTTTCGGTTTGCTTCAGCGGTGTGTCCTGGGCCAGGGTATAGTTCCAGAATCTGGGGTTAAAACCTGGGTGGTAGGCCGGGTGCAGAGGATTGACGATTTTCCCCGTTTTCGGATCCTTTCCGGGCACCGACGCGTTCGTTCCATAAATGGCGCTGAGCGTACCCTTGGGATTGAAGTTATCCAAATTCCCCACATTCAGCGGCGGAAAATTGGAGTACCAGCGGGCTTGACCTGTTTTTGGCAGCAGGTTGAGCACGCTTTGCATCCCCGCATAAACGGCCTGATTCTCATAAGGCAGGGTGGCGGTGGAACCCGTGGCGGTACGCAGCGCTGTGACACCACCGCTGACAAAAGTAAGCGGGTTATTTGGGTCAGCACCAGGCGGAGACACCACTCCATTGAGATCTTTATAACCGTCGGCGGTGCAGATGCAGGTGAAGCCAACTTCGGAAAGGGTGAGAAACCTGCCGAAACCCTGGTACTTGTTCGATCCGTTCTGCCACAAAATCGGCGTCACCGTACCATGTCCTGGCAGCACATCCGAATCGGCCGAACTGAGCTGACCCGTGGCACTGTCATAACTGGTCGAGGTGCTGGTGGGACTGTTGGAGTTCTTGGTGATTCGCTGGTTGGTGAAGGTATAGTAATCGCTGCCGGGATTGGCGCTGATTGAATCTGCCTTGGTGTAGAGCGCGGTGCTGGTCAGGCCGGCAGCGGCAGAGCCGTCGTTCTGAGCCGCCAGAATGGAGTCGTAGAGATTGGTGCAGCGAATGTAATCAAAGAACTGCACCGCCAGTTGGTTCACATTGTCAGTGCCATACTTTTGCTGGAAGTTGGGAGCATTGCCAAGAGACGAGGTTTGCGGCCAGTTCAGCGCTGTCATTTGCGTCACCAGATAGTTCAGCAGGGATTGGTTCCGTGTCAGGCCGGCCGAGCCAGTCAGGTCATAGTTCTGATCGTGGGCGTGAGCCCGACGAAAGATGTAGCTGTTGGCAACCGTGGCCCCGGCGTTCGTTCCGCGCAGCGTCGAGCACAGCGCGATGGTTTGATCAAAACTGGTGCGGGACTTCGGCCCTAGCGATTCATCCGGCAGAGGCCAGACGGCAACGCGCGGCAGTCCATACATCGTGAACTCTGGAGCCCGGCTCTGAGCGGTCAGGAAAAACCGCGCCTTCTCCAAGATGTCGTGGCCGTACAAATTGCGCCCTCCGTATTGGTTGGTGAAGGCCGGCTGACGCCCTGCCCCCGCGAGTTGCGCCGAACCTGTCGCGTTCCCGGTAAAGGCTCCATCCTTAAACAACATCTCATCCACGCTGGCAAACAGCCGTTCCCCTTTGACCGTGGCAATATCGACGAACTGGGCCATCGATCCGCCAGTCACTCCCATTTCCTGGAACGGAGGGGAATAGGCATCCGTACCAAATGGCAGGGTGCCCGCCTGAGAACCGCCACTAATGATCTTGGGGGCAACTTGATAAATATAATTTTTGAAATTGATGATATCGAGTGCGCCGCCGAAACCTGAATCGAGAGAAGGGTTGAGCGGGTCCAGATGCGTGTTGGGAGCCAGCACCGCACTGAGTGCCACCGTGGCCGGATGGCCTGGATAGCGCTGGTACTCACCAATGAGCGGCGGGCAGTTGGCCCACATGTAGTCGCGCTTGTGGTAGTAGAAGGGGGATTGGAAGAACGTCGGCTCCGATGCGGTGTTGATGTTAATCTTGCAGCATTCGTCATCCGTCCAAAAGGCGACACGACCGACAATCGGATTGTCGGCGGTAGGAACGGAACCGCCATTGCCGGCAATCCAGTTGAGCGCGGTGTCCAGCGTGCCAGTGGTGCCGTCCTGCAGAACGTACATCCACTCCACCGGCATGGGCAGCCGCAGCTCATTCGGACCGCCAACGTTCGCCGGCTGGCGCACCTCCGCGTAGGTGGCTGTATTGTTGGGCGTGCTGTTGCTGTAGGTGAACCCTTCCACCTGCGTGGTGATGTCCTTCGGACCAGGCGTCTGGCTGCCTGCATAGTTCCAGGCCGCGCGCGGGTCGATGATGGGGAAAAACACATCGATTCCCGTGCTGTTACCACCGGCGGCGGCGGCCAGGGATGGGCGCACCACCGGTTCATTCAAATCCACATAGCGCGCCTGGTTGTTGGGGGTCGTGTACCAATCGGCCGGGACGAACTCGGAGGCAAGCGCGGTTGATTCCGAATTCCCGGTCACTTTCATTGTCGTGCTGGAATACAATTTGTAAGCGGTATTGAACGAGCCATCAGAATTGTACACCCGCACCATGCCAGGCTGCGTGGCGTGAAACGTGCGGTTGTTTTTCGGATCGATGTACTGGCCGTTTTGAATCTGCGCCTCGACGATGGCCGTGGCCGTGTCGGCCAGGTCCTTGGCGCTGCGCGCATTCACAAAAGCCTGGGTGGATTTGAACTCATTCTGGGTGGTGGTGAAGATAGCCACCATCAGAATGGCCATCAATGCAAGGGCACTGATCACCATTACCAGCGCCATTCCATTTCGGTTGGTTTTGAATGCATGTGGAATCAACGTTTTCATGGCATGTGTCCGGTTGGAATTAATTTATTTTACAAAATCATATGTTTTTGCCGCGATCCTGGCAAGTATTTATCATGTAATGACAGGAAATCCTGCCGCCTGCGGTATAAAACGCGGTTAAAAAGTGCGGCGGGTTCGCCGGGTGGCGTGGTGGTTTAAAAGTGCAGCATCTCTGGTTTAACCAGGAGGATGTTCACGAATATGGAGTAATGGAACGAGATACAACGCCG
>Ga0164296_1000114_pt1 | contig 101242 bp, 89 predicted proteins | sample GEODES057metaG_FD_113533 | JGI IMG/M metagenome (GOLD analysis project Ga0164296, IMG submission 113533) | Dystrophic lake water microbial communities from Trout Bog Lake, Wisconsin, USA - GEODES057 metaG | ecosystem: Environmental > Aquatic > Freshwater > Lake | place: USA: Trout Bog Lake...
GAAGCAACTCAAACTCTTTGCGCCGAAGGTGGACTTCTTCGCCACGGACGTAGCCACGACGAGTTTCTGGCTCAAGGCGAATGCCACCTCGTTCCTCGACTTCGTCGAGTGAGGTGTAGTCATCATCGAGAGAACTTGGTGAACGTCGGAGCACTGCCCGCATGCGGGCAACGAGCTCACGCATCCGATAGGGCTTGGTGACGTAATCATCGGCTCCAACTTCGAGCGCAACGACGGTGTCGATCTCTTCACTCTTGGCAGTCACCATAATGATGGGAACATCAGACTGCGCACGGATTGTTCGGCACACATCGACGCCAGAAATCTTGGGCAACATCATGTCGAGCAGGATCAAGTCAGGCTGTGCATCTGCATACAGATCAAGCGCCTCAGCACCGTCACGAGCAACGGTGACGGCAAAGCCTTCTTTGGCGAGGCCTAGCTCGAGAGCCTGAACGAATGATTCCTCATCTTCGACGAGGAGGACTCGGATCGCTGCTTCAGAATGCGATTGCTTAGCTCGTTTGCTCTTCTTTGCCACTAGTTCTCCTCGCTCAGAGGCAAGATAACAGAGAAGGATGAGCCTTCACCTTCACGCGATTCAACTTCGACGATGCCGCCGTGGTTCACTGCCACGTGTCGCACAATTGCCAACCCAAGTCCAGTACCGCCAGTTTCGCGGCTACGTCCCCGGTCGACGCGATAAAAGCGTTCGAAGATTCGCTCGAGGTCGCTTGCGGGAATCCCTTGCCCGTGGTCGATGACGCAGAGGCGGAGGCACCGAGTTGCCCGGGCAACTTCCTCGGACTGGCTTCGCCAACCTGCCCGGCCCGTATCGGATGTGTAGGTGCCCCCATCTCCCCATGAAGAATCAGGCGGTGCGACCAGTTCACCGCGGAGGATGACGGCTGAGCCTTCTGGGGCGTAAGCAATGGCGTTTTCAAGCAGTGCATGGAGGGCTGAAACTATTTGAGAATTGCTCCCCCTAATCGTGACGGGAGTTTCTGGCTCCACCACATCAACTTTGATGTGCGCATGATCTGCGGCAGCACGAACTCGTTCGGCGGCGTCGATGATTGACAAGTTAATTGGGACAAGATCAGTCGGTCGGTTGAGTTCCGACTCCAAGCGCGAGAGATCCAAAAGGTCATCAATGATGCGGCTGACTCGGAATGCTTCGTCGTGAATGCGATCGGCGAGGCGCTTTGCGACATCGCGATCTTTTTCGGCGACGAGTGTTTCTGCGAGCAGGCCAAGTGCACCCATCGGCGTTTTCATTTCATGGCTGACGTTGGCGATGAAGTCGCGGCGAATCTCATCGAGGCGACGGCGCTCGGTCACATCCTCAATGATGGCGATCACGCCAAGAGCTCGACGTCCGTCGTCAATCTGTGTTGCGTGGACACCGAGAGCTTTGCGCGGGGGACCATAGAGATCGAGCATGCGCTCGGCACTGCCCTTATCCCAAGCCTCCGCCAAAAGCTCGGTCACTGCCTGTGCCGCTAAGGCGTCCCCTTGGCGGCTCAACATCATGGTTGACGCCATTTCATTTCGATACACGACGCTGCCAGACTCATCACATAAAACGAGCCCGAGGGGCAAGGTGTCGAGAGAGCGCCGCAAGCGGATTGCTTCGGCACTTGACTCGGTAACGGCTTCGGTAGCGGCCCCAGTGACTTGTTCGAGATATGAGAGTGCTCCCTCGATCGAGGTTTCATCGCTTGGCGGGCCAGCTCCAAGGCGACTGCCAAGGGCCACGAGTCGCTGCGCCAAGGACCGATTCCCTGATCGACGACCCAAGAGGCTTCCCAGTAGAAGCCCGAGGAGGAGAGCGACAACCCCAATCACGATCCAGACGGCGAGGGGGAGCGAACTGGAAGCAGCAAGTGTCATGGTCACCATTCCAGCATGACAGACCAGGCCGGGTTTATCTGCGGTTTCCTCTGCTTCCCCCGACCATTGCGTGGAGGGAAAGTCCCTGCGTCACTTACCTTCTCTTGGAGTCCACCATGGTTACCCCTGTTATGCCCGTCTTGATGTGGGCAGACGTCGTCTTGAGTCCAAATGCCTCAGCACTCCCCGGGAGCGGGACTTTGCAACAGATGGCCGACGGCATCGCTGGCTGGGGTCTCATTTTGGCACTCATTGCAGTGGTCATTGGTGCAGTGACGTGGGCGATGGGTTCGCATTCGCAGAATCTCCATCATGCGGTGACGGGTAGGCGCACCGTGTTGATATCGGCTGGCGCTGCTCTCCTCATTGGGGCGGCGCCGGTCCTCATTAATTTCTTCTTCCACGCCGGCACTGGGCTGCACTGATGGCGACGACAAGTTGCCTCGGATCAGCGTTACTCGATCCCCTTTGCCAAGGTGTGGGAGGCATCGGCTCGCAAGTCTTTGGTGCCGGTGCAAATGCTGCGCTTGACGCGATGGCCTCATGGGTGGCAAATGGCTCGACCTGGCTCCTCGGCCAGATTGGTTCAGCGATGGCAACCTCGACGCAGATCTCGATCACCGCGCCTTGGTTCGTAGCGCGGTATCAATCAATGGAGGGAATTCTTGCAATATTTGCACTCCCGCTTCTCCTAGCTGCTGCGCTTCAAGCCCTAGTCCAGCAGCGCGCTTCATTGTTACTTCGGGCAGCTCTCATTCAATTGCCTCTTGCAATGGTGTTGGCTGGCGCTGCGGTGCAACTGACGACGATGGCTCTGGCGATTACGGATCAGCTCTGCACTGCGGTCTCGGGTGTTGACCCTGGCGCACTTTCGTCACTGACGAACTCCCTGTCCCAGGCCTTGACGTCCTCGGCAGTGACCTCAGGTTCTGGCGCGCCGACTTTCATTGTGCTTCTGTGCGCTGTGTTGATTGCTGTGGCCGCCGTGGTGCTCTGGATAGAGCTGGTGTTGCGTTCTGCGGCAATTTACGTCGGCGTCCTCTTCCTCCCGTTGACTTTGGCATGCTCAATCTGGCCGGCTCTCACGTCGTGGTCTCGACGGCTCATTGAGATGTTGGTGGCGCTGATTGTTGCCAAATTGGTCATTGTGGTGGTTCTTGAAACTGCGCTCGGTGCACTTGGTACGGGCCAAGGACAAGGGTTCTCCTCTGTTATCACCGGGATCGCTCTCCTGACGCTCGCCACGATGGCGCCGTTCACGGTACTCAAACTTTTGCCACTCTTTGAGTCGACAGCGGCGGTACACCTTGAGGGACTCCGCCAGCGCGGTATGGCTACCTTGACGCAAGGGATGCCGCGCCAGGGAGCAACGATGGCATTGCAGGCACTGCGCTCGTCAACCCCACCGACACTCCCACTTGCTCTGGCGCACGCGACGACGCCAGGTGCTGCGGCTCCACTCGACAATGTGGGAGAAGCGTCAAGCGAAAGCCCACTCGATGGTGCAGCAATCACAAAAAGGCGTGACTCATCGTCACCCCCAGTCCGCTCTTTCGTGCCACCTCCGAAGGCTCAGCCCAACGTCCGACAACAACCCTTTCGAATCCCAAGCGACGAGAGCGAGTGGCAGTGGGCTCATCCCGACGTTCCCTTACGAGAGGAGTCCGCAAAGAGTCCGTCGCTCTATCTCGACCGTGACGAATGGGGACCAGTGATTCGACAAAGGGCGAAGGCAGAACGTGATGACTGAACAGCGACTCTATCGACTCGGTCCACGCGAACGGCGTGGGTTGATTGCAGGTTGGCGACCAGGCCAGGTGCTGAGCGCAGCCCTTGGCTGTGGTCTGGCTGCCGGATCCGTCGCTTTTTCGTCATCTCCTCTCGCGCTTACCCTTGCAATTTTCTGGCTGAGCGTGGGGATCGCTTGTGCAACCGTGCCGGTGCGCGGGCGCACCCTCGAAGAATGGGTGCCTGTGGTGTTCCACTTTGTTCGTGCACGAGGCGAGCATGCCTTTGCGTGCGGCGAAGTTGAAAGCGGCTCCTCTGGCGACGGGCTCTTTCTTTCGGGCCGACTTGTCATTGTCCTTGAGCTTTACGCCCGAGGCATCGCGTTGCTCGACTCGAGAGAAACGCTTCGTCTCGTGGAGGGATTCACCAGTGCGCTCACTGCTCTGGCTCGCGAAGGTTCCGTTGTCGATCGCGCGTCGTGGACGGTACAGACCCGAAGTGATGACGCAGAGTGGCTTTTGAGAGATCTCCGCCGCCGGGGAAGGGGTGAGTGCGAGGCAGCGCGAAGGTCGTATCGGCATTTCTTGGCGAGCGTCCGGGGTACTCTGCCGCAAAGAAGTGTCTATCTGGCACTTCGTGCTCGACCGCAGAAAGGCACTCGGCACAGGCAACTCGAGTTGCTCATCGAAGAAGCGCAAACGCTTGCTCAAGCACTTGAGGATGCGGGTCATCCGAGACCACATTTGCTGGACGGAGAGGAACTTCACCGGTTCTTCCGAGCCAATGACATCTTGTTCGAGGACGAGCGGCAGGGTGTCCTTGCAACAGAAGCGCATTTCAACCACCTTGCAACTGATGAGCAGTTCATCGTCTCGTGGTGGATTGCTCAATGGCCAAGTTTTGATGTCACCGCAGAGTTGCTTTCCTCTCTCATCCTTGGGCATGAAGGTCGATCCGTGAGCATTGTTGTTGAACCCGTCGCGCCATCTGTGGCTTTGCGTCGAGCTCAAGTGGCACGAACCTCTGGGGCCGCTGATGATGAGGTTCGACGTCGAGGTGGATTCCTCACTGATCGACGCCGAGAACGTGAGGTGCAACATCTGGAGCGTCGAGAAGGGGAACTCATCGATGGGCATGGCTCGTTGCGCTTTGCAGGTTATGCGTCGGTGAAGGCCGAGAGCAGTGAGGCGCTTGCGGAAAGGGTGGCAGCTACCGAGTTGGCTGCCGCTCAAATTGGCATCCGGCTGCAGCGCTGCCAGGGGGACCATCTCCGAGGCTTCGCGGCCACCCTGCCTCTGTGCGGGGGTCTCCCGTGAAGTGGCGCGATGCGTCCGCATCGGTTGGCGTCAGCGCCCATGAAACGACGACACGTCATCTTGGTGCGCTCTACCCACTTCTGACAGACACCACGAAACACCCCCCGGGTGCGCTCATCGGCCTAGATCTCATGGGCGGGCCATTTACCTATGACCCGTTCGAGCTCTATGCGGCGGGTGTCTTGACAAATCCCAATGCGGTGGTTTTTGGACAAATCGGTCGAGGAAAGAGTGCGCTCATCAAGTCCTATCTCTATCGCCAGTTAGTTTTTGATCGAGCAGCGTTCGTGCTTGATCCGAAGGGCGAGTACGGAAGCTTTGCTCGTGCAGCAGGCGCTGAGCCATTTGAACTCCGTCCTGGCGGGCCACTTCGACTCAATCCACTTGATTTGTTTGGTTCCCACGATGAGGGCAACGCCGCCCAACGGCTGCAACTTCTCGAGGCTCTGGGAGCGTCGAGCATGGGGCGTGCTCTGCACCCACGAGAGCGATCATCTCTCGAAGTAGCGCTCTCGACCTCGTGCGCTCGAGCGGAGATTCCGACGGTGGTCGATGTTGTTGAAGCGCTTCTCACGCCAGATGTTGAAAGCGCGCGCTGTCTTGCTACCACGCAGACTGCGTTGGCGGAAGAGGGACGAGACCTTGCACTTGCGCTCCGGCGCTTAGTGCGAGGTGATTTGGCCGGCATGTTCGATGCGCCGACATCACGTTCCCTTGACCTCACGGCACCTGTCATCACGCTTGATCTCTCGGCACTCTATGGTTCGCCTGCACTTGGAATTTTGATGATCTGTGCAGCCTCGTGGCTCAATGCGGTCGTAAGAACTCGAGCCGCTCGTGGGGAAAAGTCGATTTTTGTGATTGACGAAGCCTGGGCAGTCTTGCGCGACGTCGCAGTGGCCCGGTGGCTCCAGTCATCATGGAAACTTTCTCGGGCATGGGGTGTTTCAAATATCGCAGTGCTCCATCGCATAAGCGACCTCTCTGCGGTCGGAGCAGAGGGTTCAGAAGCCCGCAGTCTGGCCGAAGGACTTTTGGCTGATTCAGAAACGCGGATCATTTATGGACAAGCAACAGGTGAGCTCGAGCACGCCGCGCACATGCTGGGACTCACTGAGGCCGAGCGCAGTGTGTTGCCTCGTTTGGGACGAGGTGTCGCACTCTGGAAAGTGGGCAGTCACAGTTCCCTCGTGCGTCACATGTTGGGCCAGGGAGAAGTGGCTTTGGTGGATTCCGATGAATCGATGCGCGAATGATCGTTGTGCTTCTCGCGTGCAGTGCCGCCGTGGGCTGGTGGTACGTGATGGTGCCACGCGGACGTGATCCACGCTTCGCGAGTCGCGCCAACCTTGGCGAACTCCGTACGCGCTCCTTCACGGGCAGGCTAGTTCTTGGTGCGTGGGCGACGAGTTCGTGGCGTGCGACGAGGACACTGCTCGCCTGTCCGAACAACGGCTCGCTTCTCATTTTGGGCCCAACGCAATCAGGTAAAACGTCTTCACTGGTCATCCCTGCATTACTTCGCTGGGAGGGGCCGATTTTGGCAGCCAGCGTCAAAGACGATCTCGTGCATGCCACTGCGTCGTGGCGTTCGCGCTGCGGCCCTGTCGGCGTACTTGATCCGGACGTCAACCACCCTGGCATCTCGGCTCGCTTCGAGCCCGTTCGCTTGGCAGTCTCGCTGAGCGCTGCTCACGCAGTCGCACTGTCTCTCTGCGCTGCAAATTCGGATGGACTCCCGGGGACTGATGCAGCGTTTTGGTCGCAGCTTGCCGCGAAGTTTTTGGCGCCGATGCTTCGGGCGGCGTTTCTCGAAGGTGGCGATATCAACCTTGTGAACTCATGGGTGAATCGGCGAGAAGTAGCAGAATGCGAAGCGATTTTGTTCAACGCGTCAGAACTCGAAGCCCTCGAATGGTTGGGTGCGTCTCTCGATAGAGACGAACGACAACTTGGATCTGTCTACGCAACGGTCGAAGCGACGCTGGCCCCTCTTCTCCATCGCGATGTCCAGATTGAAGATCTTGATATTGCTCGGATGCTCAGAGAAGACGGGACGATCTATCTCTGCGCCGCAGCACACGAACAGAGAAGGCATCGAGCACTCTTTACCTCGGTGGTTGAGCAAGTTCTCGAGCAAGCCTTCACGCTCGCGCGAGAACAGGGTGGCAGTTTGGAGCGAAAGCTTCTCGTGGTTCTCGATGAAGCCGCTGCCGTTGCGCCATTACGTGAACTTGATGTCGTTGCTGCGACGTGCGCGAGCCATGGGATCACTCTGGTGACATGTTTTCAAGATCTGGCTCAGATTCGAGCTCGTTACGGCGAAACCTCGGCAACGGTCGTGAACAATCACACGACCCGAGCGGTGCTCTCGGGACTTGCGGATCCAGGAGCAGCCGAACTCTTGGGGTCTCTCCTCGGTGCCGCGTCGAGACCCCAAGGTCTCTTCGGTGGTCGTGCACCACAGGGAACCCGAGAGCGTCGACTGTTGCTTGAAGCACATGAACTTCGACGGCTTCGGGCCCACAGCGCGGTGGTGGTTAGTGGCCGACTCAATCCAGTGCGCGTTGCACTGAAACCGTATTGGAAACAGAGAGATCTCCGCCGTCAAGGAAGTGTGGTGTCGGCTGACTACGATCCGAGACGTGGAAGCAGACGCCGCACCTCTCCAAGGTCATGCAGCGAGTCATTTCATTTGTTGCGTTGATGTTGGTGCGACGTCGATAAAGGCGGCGAGAGTTGGGCCACACGGTATGTCTGGAGAGATTTTGTCGCGCCGAACAACTCCGCCACTCGCCGCTGATGTGCTCGTCGCTCGCGTGGGGGAGTTATGTCGTTCTCTCGGTCCCTGCGACAAGGTGGCGGTCGGTTTTCCTGGCGTGGTGCGAAATGGCGTGGTCGTTCGTGCTGGCAACCTCACTGTTGGTGATGCTGGCTGGGGAAACTTCGATCTTGGTGCTGCGCTCTCTGAAGAACTCCGAGGAGAGGTAAGAATCGCAAACGACGCAGATATCGCAGCGCTCGGCTGTTCTCGGGGGGTGGGGCGCGAACTTACCGTCACGCTAGGGACCGGTGTCGGGACGGGTCTTGTGATTGACGGTGAGCTGCAAGGCCATCTCGAACTCTCGGAAATTCCCTTCCACGAATTCACCACCCTCGATGCTGCAATTGGTGAGCCCGAAAGAAAGCGAGTGAGTTCAGAAGAGTGGGATCGACGCCTCGTTGAGATACTCCATCTGCTGGATCGTGTTGTTGTCCCAGATCAGATTTGGCTCGCTGGTGGGAATGCTCGCCGCCTGACGCGATCTCTTCTCGGAGATCTCCTTGAACGAGTGTGGGTTGTGTCAGAACCGGTTGGTCTTTTGGGTGGAATCGGACTCTTCTCGTGAGTCGATTCGGATGGTGGTCTGGCCTGACGATCGTGCTGGGAAGTGCGGTGCTGCTGTATGGCTCGCTGACGCCAACCTCATCAGGCTTGGCGAATTCTCATGTCGGTTCCGCCGCGTCAAAAGACGTCAGTTCTCCAAGTGCGACGTCATCTCCGACCACCTCGTTGGCAACTACCACAACGACACTCGATCACCACACTCAAAACCAATCATCACCAAGCGTGTCAGCAACGACGACTACCACGAGTCCCCTTCCGCTTCCGGCACAACTTGCCTCAACAGGAGGAGCACAACAACTCCTCATTGTTGATGCGCCGAGTTGGGGGGCAACGACGGCCACTCTGACTGCGTGGACATTGACGCAGAGTGGATGGGTCGAGGCTCTCGGTCCAATTTCCGCGCACACTGGTTACAGCGGTTGGGAGACTCCGTCGAACCGGCACGAAGGCGATGGCTCAACACCCGTGGGACTCTTCTCGATTGGTTCGACGATCTATGGGGTCAATCCCAATCCCGGTGGCGTGGCGTTGACGTATCACCAACTCATCCCTGGTGATTACTGGGATGAGAATCCAGCCAGTCCGACGTACAACACGTTTCAGGAATCAACCAATACAGATTGTGCAAACAATCCATTTGGTGGTGACACCGAATGTCTTTGGCAAGAAACCGTCGCGTACCAATACTTTGCGGTGATTGAGTTCAATCCGGCTCCCACATCAAACCCGATTGGTTCTGGTGTCTTTTTGCACGTCAGCACCGAGAGCGCAACGGCAGGCTGTGTGAGTTTGAACGAGTCAGATCTCTTGAGCGTGCTCCGCTGGCTGAATCCCTCAGCTCATCCGATGATCGCAGAGGCACCGGATGACACACTCCGTTCGCTCTGAATGCTGGACCTCTTGAGCGAACGATTTCTCTAGGAGCCGAGCGGCAAGATGCTTGCAGTGTTCGAAACAGCAGGACTGATTTTGCCGGTAGGTCCTTGACCGAAGAGATGCAGAATATTGCCAGTCATCTTCTGCATAAGCGGACCAGGACAGGACTGGCCTGCAGCGCAATTTTGCATCGCATAAATCCAGTTCACCGTGCCAGCATCAAACACGCCGGCGTCTGATGTCGTCGACGTCCAGTAGGTGGTGTCTGCGTAGGTATAGGCGCCCCATTTGCCTTGATTGGTCACCATCTGAGACAGGGGGACAGGAGAGTGGGCCAAGATTTGCAGGTTGGCTGGGCTGTCTGCTCCGGGATCACGGTGGTCAATGTCTGAATCGATGACGCCGGGGATTTGAGAGCCATTGACGAGACCGGTTCCCGTGTAGAGCCATGAGGTGGCGTCAGACACAACAAGGGGTACCGCTGGAGTGCCTGGAATCAGGAAGCCGCTATAGAGCTCACCGGTCATTAGTGTGGGTGAGAGATTCGTTGGCGGGACATTAAAGGTGTTGCCGGTGATTTGGCTTGCAGGTCCTGTTGCGCTCATGGGGTCTTCGGTCGTGCTGCGGTAGTTCACGACCTCTTGATCGGGCCCGAGCGGAGACGCTTGTAAACGTGCGTGTCGCAAGACTGCAGCGGCACCGAAATAGACGACATTGAGACCCTTGTTCATTGCTGCCAGAACACCTTGTCGTTCTTCGTACGTCCACGTCTCGTCGTGTCCAAGTGAAAGCAGAGCTGTGTGATTCATGGCCAAGGTGGGATCCACGCTCAAGGTCACGTCACTCAAGTAACTCACGTCGAGCCCCTCCTTCTCGACGTATTGCACGAGTGGGTACTCGTTGCCAAGAAAGTCAGAAGCGCCATTGCCTGTGTCGAATGGCCTGTCGAAGGAAGCGACACGTGCGCGATTGCACACCGGATAGGTCGGTGCGCAGGTACCGAGGCCTTGGTAGAAGGAATAGCCGCCGTACGTGTTCCATCCTGCTTCGGTCATGGAGCGGCCAATCAAGACATAGGTGGAATGACTGGTGGGGTCTGAGATGGTGAGGGGAATATACGACTGTTGGTTGGTGCTGCTCGTGAGCTTGAAGAGGTAGTAGCCCGGAACAAAGATCTTGGAGATCTCAAGTGACGTAGTTTGTGCCCAATTGTCACAGCTGACCATGTTGATTTTTGGCGTGAGGGGGCAAGCAGGTTGAACGACGCCGGGAAGCGACTTCGACGTCCAAACTTGCCGTGCACCCTTTCCTTGGTAGTAGCCCATTCGGTAGGCAGTGATGGTGAAACTCGGGGCTTGACTTGAAATGTAGAAGCCAACAGTTTGTCCTGGGGATACGTCAGTGGTGTTGGCGAACCCTTCGATTACGTGCGGAGTCATGGTGCCGTTGATCTGCCATGCAGTCGTCCCGGGCAATTTGTTTTCTGCGATGATCGCTGAGGACGTTACGCCTTCAGGACCAAGCTTTGTGATGACCTTCGTCGTCGCCGCATGTGTCGGCTTGCTCTTGTTTGTTGCGTGGTGCCCAATTACAAGAGCAAGGGAACCGATTATTAAACCAATAACGACCACCACGACGAGCAATGTGATGAGCGGTGAGGGTCCAAGTGGTGAGCGACGATGAGGCGCTCCGGGTTCAATGGAAGAAGATGATTGTTCAGACATGGGGGATGTAGTCGAGAGATAGTGAAAAGAACTTCGACGAACTCCGACAATCTAGTTGGGATTGCCTTCATGGGGAGAGCGGGAGTGTCCGTAGATTGAAGAGCGTTGCCTGAAGCTCCAGAGCGAGTGTTCACGGAGAAGGAAGGCGGGGCTGAGAGTCCTGGAAAGCAGTCGGCTATACTTGAGACTTCCTTCGCAATAAGGAAAAGCGGCGGTGGCTCAACGGATAGAGCATCTGACTACGGATCAGAAGGTTGGGGGTTCGAATCCCTCCCGCCGCACCAATGGGACTCGAGTTGCCCTGATGGACCCGACTCATTCAATCCACTGGAGCGACTCTCGCTTCTCCTTCTGCCCTTTACCCGAGGTTGCTGGCAGTTCTCGATAATTCAGAGTGCTCCGTTGTCAAGTTGCTCGAGGATCTCGACAGAGCGTCGTCGGACTTCTTCAAGATCAACGAGTTTTCCTGCAGCTGCGACTTGGCGAGCCATGCGATGGTTGCTTTTGAGTTCCGCTGAGTGGCGATGAATGAAATTCCAGTACAAGGTCGTGAAGGGGCAGGCATGATCCCCAACTCGCACTTTTCGGTCGAAGACACAGTCCTTGCAAAAGTCACTCATCTTGTCGATGTAGGCCCCTCCTGCTGCATATGGTTTGGTTGCCATGACCCCACCGTCTGCGTAGAGAGCCATGCCGATCACATTTGGTGCCATGACCCATTCCGCAGAGTCCACGAAACGCTCCCACATCCAATCCATCACCTCGAGGGGAGCAATTCCAGCAAGAAGACCAAGATTGCCTAAGACCATGAGGCGCGGGATGTGATGTGTCCATCCATATGCATCGACATCGTGGAGGACATGAGCGACGCAGTTCATATTGGTCTGCCCAGTGCGAAACAGCGGAGGCAAGGGTCGTTGTGCTGAGAGTTCGTTGTGTTCTAAATAAGCCGAACCTTGAACCCAATAGACGCACCACACAAACTCGCGCCAGCCAATAATTTGACGCAGTAAACCTTCGGCACTTGCTATGGGCACTCTTCCAGATCGATATGCCGTTTCGATCGCATCGGCAACTTCCCGGGGATGAAGAAGTCCCACATTGAGTGCAGGGCTCAACATCGTGTGGGCCAGATGCCAACTCTTCGTTGTCATGGCATCTTCGTAGGACCCAAATGCGGGGAGGACATTTTCGACGACATGACGAAGGCGATCGAGCGCGCCAGCTCGTGACGTTGGCCACAGTCCGACTGGTGCGGACCCAACTGCCGAAGCTGGAAGATCAGCGATGACTTCCCTGTCGAGGTCATCGAGAGTGTCGACGATTGGCTCCGGGAAGACGACACCTTGTCTCGGAAGGGGTTGACGATTGTCTTCGTCGTAGTTCCAACGCCCCGTGGCTGGTTGATCACCATCCATGAGATAGTTCAGGCGTCGACGCTGCCATCGATAAAACGTCTCCATCGTGTAGCGCTTTTTCGAAGTAAAGAGTGTTGCAAATTCCTCAGGGGAAGTCAGGAAGCGTTCATCGTCGACGAGTTGGACACCGAGAGATGCAACAAAGGATCGACCTGAATGGCTTGACGGTGCCATCGCCGTGACGGAAGAAGGCAAGAAGGCTGCGATGTGTTGTGCAAGCCCATCTCGATACGTGGCGGCTTGGCGGAAATCGACGACGAACCCTTGCTCTCTGAGTTCGGCCGCAAAACGCCGCATGCTGGCAATGATGAGATGGACGCGTTGTCGGTGCCACGCCCGACGGTTTCTGTGCTCTTGAGATTCAATGAGCAAAATTGTGGTGGTGCTCTTCTCTGCAGTCGCGAGCGGTCCAATGAGTGGGTTCAATTGGTCACCAAAGACCCAGATTGTTTTACGACCGCTGTTCTGCGACTCTGATTCACCCTTTGTCATCGTCGTAGAGTCACCCGAGCATTTCCCCGCCGCTGGGGACGATGCACTCGGAATCGAGGAGGCCAAATCGATGAAGCCACAAAGAGATGGTGAGGCGATTGTTTGCCACAAGGAAGTAACTCGAGTCAAGAATCCATGCACTAAATCGCCAGTGCATGAGGCGTACGACACAGTCGCCCACGACAGACCAGGGCTGGGGAAGTGCGGCGAGTACGACACCGCATGCCTCCGCCGAGGAGAACGTCTCGCCTTCTTCTGTTCTCACCACCACGCTGCGAGAGAAGTCGATATCACCGGTCTCTTCATGGGCATAAGCGCTTGAGGGCAGACAAGAAACAACGCCACGTTGATCTCTCCGCTTCACCCAACGCACAGAGGCGTGGCAGAGTGCACAGTCGCCATCGAAGATTACGACCAACCCTGCCGGGGGTTTTTCTCTCACACGTTCAACCTAATGACCGGGTGAGAGAAATCTCTCTCAAGCAACGCGACGTCTCAACTTTTTGCCGCAGTGCCAATGGTTCACGGCGAACTCCGGAGTGGAGCGCCTTCTCTGATGACCTTGTAAATCACTGAGTGAGGTAGTGAGGTCGGCGGAGGGGAAATGTGCTCCGTTCCTGGGATCTCAGTCCATGAATTGGCCCTATAAAAAGGTAACGCTGAAAGTCGCGCGTTGGCCCAAAGAATCTCAACGCCCGCTTCGCGGAGCAACGGCGTGGAACTATCCAGCAAGGCAGCGCCATAACCGTGGCGTTGAAAATCTTCAAGGACCGCCATGTAGCGAAGTTGGGCAGAGGTGAGCTGTGAATCGAAAGGCGGTTCAGTCGGAAAAAACGATGCGCCGGCGACTAGGTGCGAGTCAAGAAACGCAGCGACGTGCAGTGAGTCTGGTCGCGTGTCCTTGGGATCTGCCACTTGGATATCGGGATCGTTGTCGAAAAAGACAGTTCTTCGAAGGTCCTGGAGTTGTTCGGACTTTACGATCTCGACGCGGAGAATGCTATGGGGACTCATAGTCCAAGAGCGTAGACAGGGAAGGGGAGACAAACGAGCTCCAAGGAGGCGATGACCAAACCACTGACATCTTGCTTTCGGTTCGGTGGGCACTCGGAAAGGGAACGTGCACAGTCGCTTTGATGCGTGACGCAGTCTGACCACCGCGAGACCGTTAGAGGCAGCAACAGAAATTTTTTACAAACTGATCTAGTCTGGCGACAATGCCGAGTGAGCAAGTTGATCCAGTTCCCGACGCATCGATTGACCTCGATAATGAATTCGAGTTAACGGGTGCCGATCTCGACGTGCATCACCGGTTGGTGCGCGAAATGATGTGCTCGCTCCCGAGAAGTATCAGTTGTCGCATGTGTCCCGGTGAACGCGATTGCCCTTACATCGTCGATCGGCCCTATGGCCGACTCGTCGTCCACCGACGGCCACCTCATCTCCCCGTTGTGCTTCATCGTGACTATGCGCTGACTGGACGTGACGATCCCGTCCAAAGTGGCAAGCAATAGGGCCAAATCTTCCTGGCACTACTGGGCTGGGTGTTGCTTCTTGTTCTCGTGTTGTGGGGCTGGATCTTGCATTTTCCGGGATGGTCGCAGCTCGAACTTGCAGGCATCTTTCTTGGCCTCACTTTTCTTGAAGCCGTCATAGGGGTCCCCCTTGTGCGAAAGACCTGGAGGGATCGAGGAGGCGAGCGGGTCGTCGATGCGTGAGGCCCTGAATGCCATTTCGCAAAGTTGGCCCTTTTACTGCGCAGTGCTGTTCCTGGGTTGGTTTCCGATGTTCTTTGCTTTCCTTGTCATCAACTCGTCGCGTCAATTCGTCCTTGATCGGCAGGGAATCGTGACGCAACGGCTTGAGCCCAACGCCCTTGAAGTGTTGCGAGCCGAGGAACGATGGCCTGTTTTGAGTGTCCTCGTAGCCGCTCGAGATGAAGAGGTGTACCTTGAGCGCTGTTTGCAATCAGTGCTCGCGCTGCAATGGCCGGCACTTGAGGTTGTCGCAGTCGATGACGGATCTCACGATCACACAACGGCCATTCTCGATCGCTACGAACGGGACTTTGGCGTCATTGTTCTTCGCCATGCGACTGCAAAAGGAAAGGCTGCATCGATCGACGAGGCATTTTCTCGGTCCACGGGCGGAATCGTTCTCGTGATTGATGCAGACGCCGAATTGATTCCCGAACTTGGCCTTTTGCTTGCCTCGCAACTCGAACATCATTCTGATATCGCCGCAGTCACTGGTAATCCTCGTGTGCTCTCTACAACAAAATTGATCGAAAAACTTCAAGCGATTGAATTTTCCGCAACTGTTGCCGCGCAGCGACGGAGCCACTCCTCATGGGGGAGGATTTCGACACTTTCGGGTATCTGCACGATGTTTCGGCGCGATGCCCTTGAAGCCGTTGGAGGCTTTGATCCCCACCAACTAACTGAAGATATCGAAATGACGTGGCGGCTCCAAGCCGCAGGTTGGCGAGTCGCCTACGAGCCAGCGGCATTACTGGGCACTCACATGCCGTCAACACTGGCATCGTGGATCGCGCAACGACGACGTTGGGTTGCAGGTCTTGTGTGCGCATTGCGAGTCAACGTGCGAGCAATACTTCGCCCAAGGAATTTTGCCGTCTGGCCGCTCCTTCTTGAAGGAGTGTGCTCGTTGGTGTGGTGCCACCTCCTCATGGTGATGAGTGCATTCTGGTTTTTATGTCTCGTCTTTGGAGCACGACTTGCCGGCAACGCCCCTCTAGTCGGTTCATGGGGAATCTTGGTGACCATGGTGTGCATCTGGCAGGTCTTGTGGGGGATACATCTTGATCGTGCCTCTGACCATTCCATAACCAAAGTTCGTCTCTACGCCCCTTTGTTCCCGCTCTTCTATTGGTTCATGATGGCGCTTGCCGCAGTTTCGGCAACCTTGCCAGCACTGTTTCGGCGACTCGACACGCCCTACACCTGGCAGCCAGACCGTCCGGAGTAGAGGGAAACAGGGTCGGGAGGATACGGTTGGCGATGAGCAAAGACGTTATTGACCATCGCATGATCGGCGCCCTCCACCTTGAAGCATTGCGCAGAAAAGGTTTTGCGAATCTCGAGCAAGAACGACACGAAGTCTCGCAAATTGGCGTCCTTGACTCACTCATGGCTGGGAACTTTGACGGTGACACAACGCTTGGAGAGCTTCTTGCGCATGGGTCTCAGGGTCTCGGCACTGTCCAGCATCTCGGCGGAGAACTCATCGTTCTTGACGGTGAAGCATTTGTGGCGCGAGCTGATTCGAGTGTGACGAAGGTGGATCACGCCATGAAGACCCCATTCGCCGTTGTGTCAGATTTCTTAGCGACGCAAGAGTGTGACTTCGCAGATATCGAATTCGACGATTTGTGTCGCAAGATCGATGCTCTGACCCCTGATGCAGATGCCGTTGTCGCGATTCGCATTGATGGCTCGTTTCGGAATCTCGTTTTGCGGAGTGTTCCCCAGCAGTCGGCACCGTATAAGCCGTTGTCTGAAGTGATTCACGAGCAGCGACAGTGGGAATGTGAACGCGCACTCGGCACGATGGTGGGCTTTCGCTTTCCCGACATGACTGCGGGCTTTGAAGTGCCCGGTTATCACCTGCACTTCATTAGCGATGATCGAAAAATCGGTGGGCACGTGGTGAGTTTGCGCATTGTGAACGCGACGGCACAGACCGATTCGACAAAAGCAGTCCACGTGGAATTACCGCTCGGCGTCGACCTTGGTGAGCCTGGCCTCGCGGATCGCTCTCAAATCCGAGCGATTGAGGGCGGCGCGCACTAAGTAGGTGCTGCGCGAATCACAGCCTCTGCACGCTCCTGATCCAGATCGGTATTTATTCGGAGAATTCGAAGAGTAACCCTAAGTTGTCCGTAGCGGAGAGTGCGAGAGCGCCCGGGGCATCGCCAGGAAGCAGGGTATGACCGTGCTCGGCAAAATACCGAGTAGTCGCATCCAAATCTTTGACCGCAAAGACTGTCGAGCGAATACCGTCGCCGTAGCGTGCAAGAAATTTTGCAAGCTCTCCGGGCCCATCAGGCGTGATGAATTCGACCACCGTATCCCCGAGAGAGAGACCAGTTGCATGAGCAGCTACTGCAGGTCGAGCCTCGTCATAGAGGTGCGTTGCTCCGAGGAAGTCTTGAGCGAATGAAACCGCTGCTGCAAGATTGCCCACCGCCACGCTGTAGCGCTTGAGTCCGAGGTATCCAATCGGGTGCTGTAGAAAGCGCTCTTGGGGCCAAATGGGCTCGTCGTATGCGACTGGTGGGGTGATGGCATCTTGGAAACTCTTGTCGAAAAATTCCCATGCAACGCCGAACACGTCATCTGGACGCATGTGGAAAGCGACATCGAGTTCACGAACAATGCCGTAACCGCGTTCAAAGACTTCTTGACGAGCCTCTTCGACATTCGGAACTTGGTACTCGACGCCGACATAGTGCGGCCCCATGCGTCCGTGCAACAGCCACTGTTTCGGCTCAAAAATCTCGAACATCACCCCGCCAACTGTGATGAGGCAGGCGTGCCACTGATCGCCCGGCAAGTCGAAGTTGAATTGCGCGCCGAGCAAGTTTTCAAAGTGGGAAACGCTTTCGTCAAAATCTCTGATGACCGCGTTGAGGTGGTTCATGTGAAGACAATTCAAACTTTTGTGCACGGTGTCCTTCTCTCGTTTGTTGATTCTGAGGAGTCGCTCGATCTATTCCCACTGAAATTCTGGTGGGCGCTTCTCCGCAAATGCTGCTCCCGCCTCTCCGGAATCCGCATAACGGCGGAGTCGAATGGTGTAGTCCTGCTCCGTTCGATAGCCCTCTTTCAGGTCCATGAACTCAACCCGATTCGCTGATTCCTTCGCGAGGCGAATGGCAATTGGGCTTTTGGCTGCAATCGTCGTGGCCAGAGCCCGAGCGCGATCGAGCAAATCATCGGGCTCTACAAGTGCTTCGAGAACGCCGCGAGCAAATAATTCTTGGGCGCTGACGTACTCGCCGGTGAGGAGCATTCGTTTGGCTAAATACGGACCAACGAACCGCTGCATTGCTCGAACTCCGCCAAGCGCGCCAACATTTATTTCCGTAAGAGCTATTTCCATTCGCTCGGTGGCGAAGATGACATCACAAAGCGCAACGAGTACCGCGCCGGCTCCAATCGCCTTTCCATCAATTGCTCCAATAACGGGTACGGCACAGTCGTAGACAGACCAAAATGCGTCGCGGGCGATGAGGCCTGGATCGATTTGGTCACGAGGGTCACCTTGGGGGGCGTCATCCTCAGGACGACCATCGGGTCGATTTCGACGACGTGAGTCAACGAGGTCGACACCCGCGCAGAAGTGCTTGCCTTCGGCAGTCAAAATTGCAACAGCGACGTCTCGACGGGTACCAAGCGAGGTAAAGATTTCAGCGAGTTGTCGCCACATCGCCGTATCAAGTGCGTTAACCGGTGGGCGATGCAATGTGATCGTTGCAATCGAGTCAGAAATTTCAAGACGTACTGATTGATCAATCTCAGTCATGCACCGATCCTAGGAGACGGCTCTGCGAGGGGTCGTGTGTCGGTGCGCAGGTGGACTTCGTCCTTCTTTCATTACTGAATTGCGAAGGACGCGTCCACTGCATTCCGTGATCTTTTACTGCACGGTCTGTCAGTTCACTGAAATGATCGGCGAAGCAGGCAAGACCAGCAGCGGAGAGACGAAGAACAACAAAGAGTTCTGCAATTTTGAACACCAGCACACTCGTCACTTTGTTGCGGCTTAGCCTTGAGGTTGGCGTGGTGTGAGAGAGAACGTTGATGGATTTGGGAATCCATAACGCAAACTCAGCAAGGCAAGGCTGACTTGCCAGAGTTGTTGGAACACGAATGTGGAGGGCTTCATGGATATCGAGCAAAGAATTGATCGTTTGGAGTCGACGCAAGCGATTCGAAATCTGGTTGCCCGCTATGCAGTTTTGATCGATGCACGCGACCTCGATGGCCTTGTTGACCTCTTCGTTGATGACGTGCGAGTGACCAGAGAACTCCGTGGCAGAGGACATATGAAGGAATTGATCGAAGGGATGGTTCGACAATTCACCACGTCAGTGCATTTCGTCGGTGCACAAACCATCGACTTTGTAGATGACGACCATGCAGAAGGTGTTGTCTACTGCAAAGCCGAACATGAATATGGCGAGGAATGGATCGTGATGGCCATTCAATATTGGGACCGCTATGAACGAAGGCATGGCACATGGCAGTTCACTGGTCGCCAAGTAAAACATTGGTACGCAACCGACATGAATGATCGACCCATAGGGCCAGAAAAGACTCGATGGACGGTGAGTGGACTCGAGACGCTTCCAGCCGCCTATCCCTCGTGGGAGCGATTCTGGTCAGAGAATCGCTGAATGAGAAAGCGGAAGGAGTTCAGCTCTCGACTGGGTAGACATCAGCGGCGTAACGGTCAACCTCTTCTTCGGGGAGACGGAGTCGAATAGCGAGAACGTAGACAGCCACACTCCACGCCGCAACAAGGACAAGATCCCAATTCGCGGCGATGGTCTTTGACCCTCCACCGAATTGGCCGAGTGCCGAGATGACGCCCATTCCCAAGAGGTAGGGCCAGAGCCACAGGGCTGCGTGCCAGTCGATGGGTTCAGGGGTGTGTGTTCGGTCAAAGACGTACGAGGCACCCATTAAGAGATAACCGACGCCTATGGCGGCACCGAGTTTCCAGTCCGTGTTCCAGCCTGCCCAATAGATGATCCAGCTCGCCACGATGAAGGATACGGGCGACCAGAGTTGCGCAAAGGGAAGCCGAAAAGGTCGTGCAAGATCTGGCTTTTGGAGTCGAAGCGCGCCGAGCGAAACGGGCCCACCGATGTACATCAAGACCGTGGCAGTGCCCACAATGCCAACCAGGCTTTGCCAACTTGGAAAGGGCAAGAAAAGAAACAGCCCCATGGCCCACGCGAACAACAGACCCACGATGGGCGCCTTCGTGCGAGGTGTCACGCGTTCGAAAGCTCGCGGCACTTGGCGGTTGACACTCATGCCGAAGGTGATGCGACTGGTGGTCGTGAGATAACACAGTGCAGATCCAGAAGGGGCGACAATGGCGTCTGCATAGAGAATCCATGCCAGCCAGGTCAATCCGAGTCCTTCAGAGATGCCAGCGAAAGGACCTCGATCGCCGTGGAAGACGAGTTGCTGCCAACCGTGAGAGAAGGAGCTCGCGGGTAACGCGCCAATGAAGACCACTTGTAAGAGGAAGTAGATAATTGCGCCAATGATCATCGAGCCGATGACGGCTCGAGGAATGTCTCGTTGTGGGTTCTTTGATTCACCGCCGAGCTGCACGCACTGCTCGAAACCCACCAGCGAAAACACCACACCACCAGAAACAGAGGCGAGCACTCCGTGCGCACCGAAAGGAGCGAAGCCGTGGGACGTGAAGTTTGATGAGGAGAAGTGCGTCGAAGCCAATGCCACGATGGTCAGGAGTGGCACCACGATTTTCCACGTCGTGATCGCGTTATTTGCTTGCGTTAAACGCTTAATGCCATAGAGATTGAGGCCAGTGAAGAGACCCATCATGATGACAGCGATTGCGTAACCCAGTGGAGTGAGCACGCCATTGGACTGATTGGTGAGGCCAGGAACAAAGTTAGAGGTGTAGGTCAGTGCAGCTTCAACTTCAATTGGCGCAGTCGCGACCGCTTGGAGCCAGGAAAACCAGCCAAACGAGGCACCGGCCAGATTCCCGAAGGCGTAGTGAGGGAAACGAGCAGTGCCGCCACTTACCGGAAAGAGGCCACCGAGTTCTGCAAAAACGAGGGCCAGGAGAATCATTGCGATGGATCCAATAATCCAGCCCAAAAGTGCCGAGGGGCCCGCAAGTTGCGCACAAGTAAAGGCACCCAACATCCATCCCGAACCGATGATGGATCCAACTGAGGTGAATAACAACGCAAAGAACCCAGCGTCGCGACTCAGACCTTCGGCAGAATCCTTGACGTCAAGCTCTGGTGCAGTGGTCATTGCCCCCCATTTTCATAGCCAGTTGCAGCGATTGTTTTGTATGGACGGTACTTGGCCTTTTGACTTCCTGCGTCGAAGTCCTGCTTCCGGTAGCGTGATGACCGCATCCAAAAACCGGCGTGGGCTCCCAGCGACCGTTGGATGCCCCACATCCTCATGAGCATCTTCTCCAACTTCTGGCACCACTCGTGGGACGGTCTCATGCAGACCTCAATCATCACGGGTTGGCTACCTGTTTTGGTCGAAGTCATCACTCTTGTTGCGTTCGCGCTCTCCATTGACTGGCGCTCACCACGAGCACGTAAATTGCTCGGCGCTGGTGCAGGAGGGGCTGCAGTGCTCTCTGCGCTCGTCACTTTCTTCTTGCGGGTCACGCATCTCACGCCGGCAGGTTTTTCTCTCTGGCCTTCGGTGTGGGCTGCAGTGACGGCGACAGCGGTCTGGATGGCTGTGATGATGCGGCCTGTTTTCTCGCGACGGCGCCATGTGCTTTCGATAAGCGCAGTTGTGCTGACACTGGTGTGCACTCTGGGATCAATCAATGCAAGTACCCAAACGTTTGTCACGGTGTCACGTCTTTTACACGGGCAAAGCCAAGGCGTCTTCCACCTTGTGGGCATTGAGCAGATGCAAGCTCAAGTCGCTCGCACTGGAGTACTGCCAAAACATGGGCAACTCTTCATCACGACCATTCCACCAACTGTTTCTGGCTTCCAGACTCGAAATGCCTACGTCTGGCTGCCACCAGTGTGGTTTAAGTCTCCGACTCCGTCACTTCCCGCCATCGTCTTGCTCCCCGGAGAGCCCGGGAGCGCTGCAGACTGGTCGAGTTCTGGTGACGCCGACGTGACCGCAAACGCCTTTGCTGCACAGCATGGAGGTGTCGCTCCCATTTTGATCATGCCTGATCCAAACGGAGTCAAAACCGTAGACAGTGAATGCGTGAATTCACAGTTCGGCAATGCGGAGACTTATCTCGCAGTCGACGTACCTGCCTACGCCCATAACCAATTAAATGTTTCGACTGCGCCAGGTTCGCTCGCCATTGCTGGACTCTCCGCAGGAGGGACCTGTTCCTCCATCCTTGCTCTGAACTATCCCAAGCTCTATCGAACCTTCGCGTCTTATTCGGGCTTCGCCACTCCTCAATACATGGATGACACAGAGCAGCAGACCATTGACATCCTCTTCGGAGGTTCGCGTCAGGCATTTAATCAACACAGCCCGCTCTATCTCCTTGAACACCCCATTCCCGACTATGAGGGTCTCGGAGTTTGGTATGCATCTGGTACCGACGACCCTGCTACTGCTGCCGCTGCCCGTCAGTTGCAACCTGAAGCTGTCAAAATTGGTGTCGCAACGTGTATTGCCATTCAGCCAGGAGGGCACGACTTCGCGTTTTGGTCACAAGCATTCACTGATTCGTTGCCATGGCTGTCGTGGAGAATTGGACTCACGCCAAAACCCGCATCAGTTGCCCCTGCAACGTGCGACTACCCCTGAGGAAAAGAGGGCCAGAAAAAAAAGTGCGCCCCGGGTGACTCGAACAACCCAACCTTCGGATTAAGAATCCGCTGCTCTACCGTTGAGCTAGGGGCGCGCCTTCACCATAGAAGCCAATACGAAGGAGCACAAGCGCGTTCGCTTACTTGCTGTGCGGGGTGGGATGGGGTTCGGGAATCGCTGGTTGACAGACGGCGCTGCTTGGCGTTTCAGGGTTGTGAGTCAACACGCCCAAGCGCCACATGAGCCAGGGATATGAGTTCTTGAACGCTTCCGTCCAGAAATAGAAATCGTGGGCACCTGGGAATTGATCAAGACAGACAGAGGTCGCTTGCACTGGAGTTGCTTCGGCAAGTTTGGCGAGCAATTTGGTGCCATTCACAAACTCAGGAAAGTCAGTGGTGCCGACTGCAAACCACGCACCAAGGCCTGGGTATTTACCAATCAAGAGTGATGCCGGGTCATTTTCGAAGTAGGAAGTTTGGTTTCCTCCGAAAAGTGAGGCAATAGTCGCAGCCTGTGTTCCTGTTCCATAGGTTGGTGATGAGTCACCGGAGTAGTCAGCGAAGGTCGGATACTGCTTGGGGTAGCGGAGCCCCAAGATTGCTGCACACGTGCCACCTTCCGAGAGTCCTGCTGTTGCCCACTGTGAAGGAATCGTCTTGCCGCCGACGACTGTTGGTTGATCAGGAGCGGCGTTGAAGGTTTTGATGATGAACGCGGGAACATCTTTTGCGAGATAGGTCTGAGCGTTGCCCCCCATCGTCGTGTCAACGCACTCAGAGTCCTTTGATGGTCCGCCATTGATATCTGGCATCACGATGATGGCTCCATCACCTTGGTGCGCTGACGCCCATGCGTCTGCAGTGGTGTCAGCATGTCCCGCTCGAGTCCAGTCAGTTGTTTCACTTGGTGTGCCGCCAAAGAGTTCGATGACGGGCAGTTTTGGCTCACTTGTTGCGAACCATTCGGGGGGCAGGTAGACGTAAGCAACTGAAGCGGAGAAATTTGAAAGGGTGGCGGGAATCTTGATCGGCAAAGTCACCCCATACGTGGGCAGTTTTCCCGTGGTTCGTACTTTGTCTTGGATGGTTTTAAGTGCAGGAAGAGACGACTCGTTTGCTGCATTTTGCCCAAAGAGACTCTTGAGCGTTGGGTAGTAGCCGTAGTTCTTGTTCACGACGACGGCAGTCGTGAGCGAGGTAATCAAAATGCTCAAAATGGCGATGACTTTGAACCACCATCGAGCATGCGCAATAAAGAGGATGACCGTCGAAACGATGGCAAAGAGAATTGCCCAGAGCCACACCCAAAATCGGATTGGCACAACGTCGGTAAGGAAACTGAGGACAAAATTTGAGAGATACAGCAGCACGGCCAACCCGATACTGACCGGCAGGCCAATCAGTAATTGCCGTTTCCAGATCCCTCCCGCCCAAGAGAGTCCCGCGACGAGGAACACAATGGCGAGGACCTTCATAAAGGTGGGGAACCACCCATCGGTCAGTTGGAGATTGAGGCCCAAAAGAAACATGTGCTGATGGGTAAGATACTCCGCACTTCGATGGAAAGCCCGATGTGGGCTTTTGATTGACAAGCAGCGCCCTCTACTGAGAGAGATGACCGACGTGACTGACACCGTGGAACAAAGCGACCAAAGTATCGACGAAGAACAGTCGCAGAGCACCCTCGAAGCGCTGAGTGCTGATCGACGTCGCAAGCGTGATGACCTTGCCAACGAGGGCATCGATCCTTACCCAACACGTTTTGATCGCACGGCAACCGCCGGTGAACTCCATCTCGCGCACGACGGACTCGAAGCTGACGTCCGAACTGGTGAAACGGCTCGGATTGCAGGGCGCGTTGTTGCACTTCGCGGACATGGAAAACTTGTCTTTGTTTCCCTTCAGGACACCACTGGTTCCATCCAATTGCTTATTCAAGCGGCCACGCGTTCTGAGCAAGCAGCGAAAGTGCTCGACGCGCTCGACCTTGGGGACTGGATTGGCGCAGAAGGCGAAGTCATTACCTCTCGACGAGGCGAACTGTCACTTGATGTCGTCAATTTGTGGATGTTGTCCAAGTCGCTGCGTCCCTTGCCAGACAAGTGGCACGGTCTGACTGAAACTGACACGCGCTATCGCCAACGCGAAGTTGACCTTCTTGCCAACCCCGACTCGCGGCGCGTCTTTGACATTCGCTTCAAGGCGATTGCCGCACTTCGGGCTCTGATGCAAGAAGAAGGGTTCATCGAAGTTGAGACGCCAATTTTGCAGCCACAAGCTGGCGGAGCTATCGCTCGACCTTTCTTTACTCACGGCAACGCTCTTGACATTGAGCTGAGTCTTCGCATCGCCCCTGAGCTTTATCTCAAGCGCCTGGTGATTGGCGGCTACGAGCGAGTCTTTGAGATTGCCCGGAATTTCCGAAATGAGGGCGTTGATACACGACACAGCCCCGAGTTCACCGCACTAGAGGCCTATCGAGCATTTGGGGACTTCAACGACGGCATGGACCTTGTTGAACGGATGGTGGTCGACGCCGCTGAGAAGAGCACAGGAACAATGGTGTGCACTGTTGGCGAGCGAACCATCGACCTGACCGCTCCGTGGCCTCGTCGTCACTTGCTGGATTGGATTGAGGAACTGGTTGGGCAGCGTCTCCACCCAAATGATCCAGTGGAGAAAGTCCGAGCGGTATGCGAGGCCCACGGCGTCGACATTCTTCCCGAGTGGGGTTCCGGAAAGTTGATCTTCGAACTCTACGACACCATCCTTTTGCCGACTATTCAAAGCCCCGTCTTTGTCTACGGGCTGCCAATCGAAGTGTCGCCGTTAGCTCGTCGCTCAGCAGATGACCCGACCTTGGCAGACCGATTCGAACTCTGCATCGACGCGAAAGAGTTTGCCAATGGGTACTCCGAGCTCAACATCCCCGAAGAACAAGCGGAGCGATTCCAGTTTCAAGCAGAAGCAGCCGCCAAGGGCGACGATGAGGCGCACCCGACTGACCTCAGTTATGTGCGAGCACTTGAATATGGTCTGCCGCCGACGTCAGGAATCGGTCTTGGTATTGACCGTTTGATCATGCTGCTTGCCGGCGTTGAAGCGATTCGAGACGTCATTCTCTTCCCGATGATGCGACCTGAGGCTGCCGGCCGATGACGGAGGTCTTCGAGTCGAACGACAAGCTCGATGTCTCAAGTGACGTCGATGATGACGAGGAGTTGGACGAACTCGACGAGATCGAACCTGGCGATGAGGTTCTCAACCACATTTCAGTAGGGGCTGATCTTTCTCACGAACTTCCAAAGGGTGCTCGAGCAATCGTGATGAGTGATCTGCACCTCAGTCCCAGTGCGACGCCCCAGAGCTTGTTGGTGGCCAATCAGGTTGCCGAAGTCCTTGCCGAGGTTGAGGGACCAGGTGCGTTTATTTTGGCGGGGGGCACCTTTGATCTTCCAGGGGGCGAAGATGACATTGCCGCCGTTTTGGCGGCGCACCCGCGCTTTACAAAGGGCGTCAAGGCCTTTGCCGAGGAAGAAGGACGCGACGTCATTCTCCTTGTTGGTGGTCACGGGGGACTGCGCGGTCTGAGTGATGACAACTGCGATGTTGTTGTTGAGCGCCTCGGCGTCTCGAGCATCGGCTGGTCGTGCGATCTCACGGTGCAGACCGATCGAGGCCCACAACTTGTGCACGTGAGCCACACCCCACGTCTCTCCGAGCGCAGCAGCATGGAAGACGTCTTCGGTTCCGATGATCTCGAACATGGCAGATCGGCATCTGGCGAACTGACCTCGGAGTTGGAGTTTCGCCAAGGACCAGGAAGCCTCTTCGAAGGCGTTCGCTGGCTTGATGGTGACATCGCAGACTTTGTGGGATCTCGCCTCTTCTATCGCAAGATCATTGGCTGGCTCTGGCTTCTCGCAATTCCGTTTGCTGCCTTCCTTTTGGCGACGGCACTGACCGGGTTTACGGGAATTGAACATGTGGTGCATCGCCACGGCAACCGTTGGCTCCTGCTCTTTCTCGCACTCACCGTGCAAATGGTGATTGTTGCCGCGATCGCAGCGGGGGCGACCTTGTTCCGTGTGAATCGATCTCTTCGGAGTACGGCGAATTCGGTTGGTGGAGCGTCCACCCAGAAGAATGCAACTGCTCGAGCAAATGCCGCTCGGCTGATTGCAAAGGGATATGCCGGCGTCATCTCGGGCAAGAGCCACGCGCCCGAACTTTCGGTGGTGTCTGACGGTTTTTACGCCAACGCGGGAAACTGCACTGAATCAGTTACTGCTCGCCCGGCTCGTTTACGTCTTCCTTCCCCCTACGTCAACGTCCAGCGCTTTAGCTATGTAGAACTCATTGGTGGAACAAGCCTCGAGTCCAAGTTGTGGCTTCGCGAAACTGCAGATCGTCCTCCCGTCCTCTTTGAGCGGCTTGCATTGTCAAAGCTTGGAACAGACCGCGAAACCTTGGCTGTCGTAGCGCAATTGCCAACTGGCCCAGTATTCCCATTGAATGCAACAGGATTGGCGCAGGCCGTTCGACGTCAACGAGTGCGAATCGCAGCCGAAGTCATCGTTGTGCTGTCAGCGATCACGAACATTGTCTTCACGCTGTTGTGGAACGTGCACAGCACGAGGCGCATCGATCGGTGGCTTCCTTTTGGTATTCACCCGATGTCACTGCTTGAATCCATTGTGGTCAGCTTGGCTCTGCTGGGTTTGGCTCGAGGTTTGCGTCGGGGATTGCGTCCAGTGTGGATTGCGACACTTGCCGCGTTTGCTCTCACCACGCTTGATCGATTGATGCTTGATCACTGGCGGTCTGTGGGATCTACGCTGGCCGTCATTTTCTGCCTCTGGCTTATCGTGGAGCAGCGACATTTCCGCGTTGAGCCTCGGGGTATTCGCCGAGTCTTTGTGTGGTTCGCTGCTGCAGGTCTCGCTGCAATTGCCGGGATTATCGGCATCGGAAGAGTTGTTGGCTTTGGTCATTCGCCAACGGGTGGGATTATCACGGCTGTCATCCTGGTCACGGTGGTGCTCGTGCTCCTGAGCGCCATGCCGGGCCGAGATCAACGACGCACGGGGACAGCGCGCCGAGAGGCATTTGATCGGGCGCTCAAAATCATTGAAACCTACGGTGGGGACACCCTTGATTACTTCGCCCTACGCGACGATAAGACCTGGTTTTTCACCGGAAATTCTCTTGTTGCCTATTCAGTCATCAACGGCGTGATGTTGATCTCGCCTGACCCAATTGGACCGACACAAGACCGTGCCGATGTGTGGTCTGACGTCCTCGACCTTGCAGACTCCAAGAACTGGTCAGTCACCGTCTTGGCGGCATCAGAGTCGTGGCTGCCTATTTATCGAGCGTCGGGTCTCTCGGATTTCTACATCGGTGATGAAGCCATCGTCGATGCAGCAACGTTCTCGTTGGCGGGCAAACAAATGAAGTCGCTCAGAGGTGCCTACAACAGAATTGAGAAGGCCGGCTATCACGTCGAGTGCTTTGACGCCTTGGCGCAAATCTCTGAAGACCTGCAAGCACAATTACTGGAACTGATGACAGAAACTCGTCAAGGTGAAGCTGAACGAGGCTTCTCAATGACATTGAGCAGAATTTTCGATCCTCGAGATGAGGGCCTGTTGCTCGCCGTCTGCTTTGACGCTGACCATCGTCCGGTTGCATTTAATCAATACATCCCTGCCACGTTCGTCAATGGCTATTCACTTGATCTGATGCGCCGCACGGCAGATGAAGACGCGCCAAATGGCCTGACGGACTTCGTCATTATTCAAACCCTGCAGTGGATGGCTGAGCGTTCGCTCAATGGTCTTGGTCTGAACTTTGCAACCATGCGTGCTGTTGTCGCCGGCGAGACCGGAGAAGGCACCTTCGCGTCGCTTGAACGTTCAGTGCTGCACTACTTCTCTGAGTCAATGCAGATTGAGTCATTGTGGCGGTTCAACAAAAAGTACGAGCCCTACTGGAATCCTCGCTACGTCGTGACCTCGCCGTATCTCCCTCTTGCACGGAGTTCCCTCGCAATTGCGCGAGCAGAAGGCGTGACAGAAATGCCAGTCATTGGTCCCTTGCTCAGGACGAAGGCACCAGCGCCAGGAGCAAGCAGGTAAGCCACTGAGCCTGGCGTCACGGTGCGGCCTAATGTGAGGTCGCAGACAAGATGGCAAGAATCAAAGGCTGGGGGGCATCATGTTGAGCATCGATCTTGGTGAGCGGCGGGCGCTTGTGACCGGGGGAGGACAAGGCGTCGGTCGAGGCATATGCCACTACCTTGCTCAAGCTGGTGCAACAGTTCTCGTGAACGACCTCGTTCCCGAACGTTGCGACGCTGTCGTTGAAGAGATTCGCTCATCTGGAGGACAAGCCGAAGCTCTGGCCTTTGATGTCACTGATTATTCGGCAATTACTGCTGCCGTGGCTCAGGAAAGCGGCATCGACATCCTTGTGAACAACGCAGGGAATGCCGGCAACATCGGTGGCTTTGAGATGAAGAACGTCGTCGACGAAGACCCTACGGACTGGGTTCGTTTTCTGAAGGTCAATCTTGAAGGCGTCATGTTATGCACGCGCGCTGTGCTCCCCGGAATGATTGCGGCTCAGGAGGGGCGGATCATCACCATCATCTCTGATTCAGCCAGAAAGTCTGAGCCTCGGATGGCTGCCTATGCCGCAGCAAAAGCGGGAGCAGCAGGTTTTTTGCGCTCGGTCGCTGCTGAAGTGGGTCGGCATAACATCACCGTCAACTGCATTTCTCTTGGCACGATGCGAACACCATTAACGAGTGAAGATCTTGAAGAGACCCATCCTGAAGTGGTCGAAAAGATGTTGAAGGGCTACTACATCCGACGCCGAGGGACACCTGAAGACGTTGCCGGTCTCGTTGCCTACCTTGCAAGTCCCATGGCGTCGTGGCTCACGGGTCAGACAATTCCACTCAACGGCGGATTGAATAACGCGCTCTGAAAACTACACGACTCCTGAATCATGGAGATGGGCGATCTCTTCATCCGAGAGGCCAAGAGACCCTAAGAGTTCGTCGGTATCAGCACCAAGCGCAGCTGGAACTGTGGTCACCGTGGGCGTCAATGAGTCACCATCATGGCTCCTGACGCGAACGGGCCCTGCAGGAACCGGGACTCCGTCGACGGAGACGATCACGTTGCGTGCTTGGTGTTGTGAGTCAGTGACGACGCGTTCATTTTCATTCACCGGTCCGACAGCGGTACCGAGTGGACCGAGCAGATCCACCCACTCTGCGGCTGGACGCTCAAGAAAGATGTGTTCGAGTCGCTCTTGAGTCTGGCGCTGCACGTCCGGATCACCTGAATGCAGCGTGTGCGTGAGTTCAGGCGCGTTGATTCCCTCACACAGCAGGCCCCACGTCTTCGGTTCGGCCGCTGCCACGGCAATCCATGCACCGTCACGACAGCGGTAGGTCCGCCGGTCGGCACTGAGAGGAATAGTTATGGCGGTGCCCGAAAGACCATGTGGCATGCCAGAAAGGAGCCACGTCGCAGCTTCGCTCATTGCAGTGTCGACGTGCCCCCCTTGACCTGTCTCTCGGCGAGATTCGAGCGCGGCCAAGATGCCGATCACTGCAGTCATGGCGCCGAGCGGCACGCTGAGCATCGCTTGTGGGAGCCACGAGTGTGACGGATCAAGGGCAGCGAGAAGACCCGACTGGGCAAGGTACGTCAGGTCATGGCCAGGCCGCTCCGCGAAAGGGCCGTCTTGGCCAAAACCCGTCAGAGAACACCAAATCAGACGCGGGTTGAGGTGTCGAGCCTGTTCGTAGGCAAGTCCAGGGGCAATTTCTGCCCCGGGCTTGTTGGTTTCGATGACGACATCGACCTTCAGCAGCAGACGTTCCACGACCTCAGTGGACTCAGGACTTCTCGTGTCCAAGGTGAGTGAGCGCTTGCCGCGATTGAGCGCCAGATGTGTCGGTGAAGGAGTATCGCCTCCGAGGAAATTAATCCTGAGAGGATCGCCTCGTCCGGGGGCTTCAACCTTGATGACGTCGGCGCCGAGGTCAACCAAGAGAGATGTCAGGTACCCCCCGGGATAGCCAGCCGATCGCGACAGATCGAGCACCGTGATGTGTGAAAGTGCGCTGTTCATAAGATTTCCCCCCAAACATCCCAGAACGCCCGGTAAATTCCCCATTGTGAGGGGCTGTGTCGCCGGGACAGCATCAGGTGCATCCTAGGCAGACGTCGCCGACTGTGCAGGGGGATCACAGGAAGGGAGGTGCCCTCGCTATCTCTTCTCAAGGCTGATACCGTAATGCTTACGACATCGAAGAGTGGTGTCAAGAATCACGAAGAGGAGTCACCATGGAGTACCCGATCCACAGCGAGGACATGACGTACTCGTCCTATGACGCACCGGTTTTTGACTGCGATTTTCACCTCTACGAAGAAGCGGACAGTTTTACGCGTTACTTGCCCAAGGAACACGCAAACCTGATGAAGCTTGTGCAAGTCGACGGACGAACCAAGTTGGCCGTTCGTGACCGTATTTCTGGCTACATCCCAAACCCCACTTTTGAGGTAGTCGCTGCTCCTGGTTCAGGCATGGAGTACTTCGCTGGTCATAACGAATCGGGAAAGTCGTTCCGTGAGATCGTGACGCCAATGCGCGCCATCCCTGAGATGACGGATCCAGAGGCTCGAATCAAGTTGCTTGACAGAATGCATGTGTCTGCGTGTCTGAACTTCCCAACTTTGGCTTCGGTGGTTGAAGTGAACTTCATGGACCGTCCTGACCTGACGCAAGTCATGGTGCATGCGTTTAACCGCTGGATGCTCGATGAGTGGAAGTTCAACTTTGATGACCGGATCTACTCGACCCCCATCATCAACTTGTCGTCGCTTGAAGGTGCGATCGCAGAACTCGAGTTCATTCTGGAGAACGGTGCGAAGTGTTTCTTGATGCGCCCAGCCCCCGTCGCTGACTGGCTGGCCTCGAAGTCGCCATTCCTTCCCGAATTTGACCCCTTCTGGGCTCGCGTGCAGGAGTCAGGCATCACATTCCTGACGCACGCGTCCGACTCGGGCTACACGAAGTACTCGAACGAGTGGCTGGGACGCAATCAGGAAATGCTTGCGTTTGAACCTGACGCGTTCTCTCTCGCTTCGCAGAGTCACCGCGACATCCAAGACTTCGTGATGTCGGCAGTTGCCCACGGCATGCTGGCGCGGTTCCCGAAGATCAACCTGACAACCGTTGAACTTGGCTCTTCGTGGCTCCCTCGTGCAGTTGAAGACCTGCTCTTGAGTTACCGCAAGATGCCACAACTCTTCGCCGAGCACCCCATGGCTTCAATTGAGCGCCAGCTCTACGTTGCGCCATTCTGGGAGGACCCACTGCAGCCTGTCATCGACATCATTGGCCTCGAGCACGTCTTGTACAGCTCAGACTGGCCGCACCCAGAAGGTCTTGCTGACCCCGTTGGCTACTACCGGTGGTGCGAGGCTGAAGGCATGTCGAAGGAGGCCACTGACAAGATCATGGGCCAGAACATGTTCGATCTCTTGGGCGTCAAAGCAGCCTAAGAAAATTCAACGATTCACGCCCCTCTGGCTCCTCCACGTGGAGGAGCCAGAGGGGCGTCGTCGCGCCACTTCTTTCTGGAGTTCGTGCCAAAAAGGCAATTTTCTGCGAAGGAGAACCGCGCTGACAATTGATCCCCGGGGACTAGTAAAATGTGCTCATGTCATTCATGAAGCGACTTGTCGTCATCGCTGTGAGCAGCGTTGCGGCATTGGGCTCGCTTTCGGTCCTGGGAGTGACCTCAGCGAGTGCTGACACGAGCCACGGCATTGTTTCTCAGTTCATCGAAAATGTTGCGTATTCTCACAAAGTCTTGTTTCCGACGAAGGCGGCATGGAGCCAAGGTGTCGGCGGTGGTGGCATTGCACACGCGGCCACCAGTGGACAAAGTTCGAACTCCGCAGTTGGTCAATTGGTCTATCAAGGCGGGGTCGACAACATTGGGGTAACCACAGGACCTCCAAAGGTGTACGTGGTGTTCTGGGGCTCGCAATGGGGGACTGCATCCACGACGAATGGGCGTGTCACCCTGTCAGGCGACCCGGCGGGAGTCGCGCCCTTGTTGCAAAATCTCTACGCCGGTCTTGGCACGAACGGTGAACTCTGGTCAGGCGTCATGACGCAATATTGCGAGGGTGTGAGTGCTGGAACGACCACCTGCCCGAGTTCTAATGGAAGTCACGTGGCGTATCCCACCGGTGGAGCCTTGGCCGGCGTGTGGGTCGATGGGTCCGCTGCTGCCCCTTCGGTAGCAACTGGCAACCAAATCGCAAAAGAAGCAGTTGCTGCGGCCTCGCACTTTGGGAACGTAAACGCAAGTGAAAATCGCGATGCGCAGTACGTCATCGTGTCCCCATCGGGAACTCATCCCGATGGCTTCAACACCTCAAGTGGGAATTTTTGTGCGTGGCACGACTGGAATGGGGACTCATCACTCTCGGGAGGAGCCGCTCCTTCAAGCGTGGGAGATATCGCGTTCACCAACCTTCCCTATCTGCCGAACGCGGGTGCTCAGTGTGGAGCGAACTATGTGAATGCGGGATCCGCAGGTTCGCTCGATGGAGTTTCAATTGTTGCGGGACACGAATATGCCGAGACGGTGACCGACCAGAACCCCGGTGGTGGCTGGCTTGATGCATCGGGAAACGAGAACGGTGACAAGTGTGCTTGGGTCGGTGTGGGTGGAACAGGTGGTGCGCAGAACCTGACCTTGGCGACTGGCGTCTTTGCTATGCAGGCCACGTGGTCGAACTCGACGCACGCGTGCGCGTTTTCTGCTGCAGTGGTGAACAACCCGTCACCTTCTCAGGTGCCAACGATCACGGTTACGAATCCAGGCACGCAGTCCGCCAAAGTGGGAACTTCTGTATCGTTGCAGATCGTCGCTTCTGACTCTGCTGGCGCCACGATGACGTTTTCTGCAACCGGATTGCCAGCTGGGCTTTCGATGAATGCAAGTACGGGACTGATTTCAGGTACCCCAGGAGCATCGGGCACATCGAGCGTGGTCGTGCAAGTATCCGATACGGACGGCGCATCCACAACGATCACATTCTCTTTTGTCGTTGCTCCAGCAACTGCAACGGTGACGATCGCCAATCCAGGTACGCAGCAAGGAACGGTGAACAGCCTCTACTCGCTTTCGCTCAGCGCAACCACAACGACACCACACGGAGTACTGACCTTTACTGCAAGTGGTCTTCCTTCGGGGCTCAGTCTTCGAGCGGGGACGAACGTTATCTCAGGAACTCCCGTGGCCGCAGGCACCACAACGGTGACCATCAAGGCGGCGGATTCGTCGGGTGTATCGGCGCAAACGAGTTTCCTCTTCATTGTTGCGCCGGTACCACGATGCACGATTGTCATTGGAAATTTGGTGACTAATTCAAAGACCTTGGTCTACAACTCCGTCTTGGGGATGAGTTCAGAAACGTTGACGGGGACACTGACGCTCCCCGCCGGCTGCTCGGCATATTCCTTCTCCTATGGCTGGGAGGTACGGAGCGGAACAACTGCGAAAACGGCAGTGGACACGATGACCGTAGCGATTAACAACACAGTCCTTGGTTCGTATTCAAACCTCAATTCGGCAACCACTGTGCACACGGCGAACTTCAACCTCGCTGCTTTTGCAGGAAGCCAGATAACTCTGCGGGTTACCTTCGTGGAGTCTCACCCAAAGACGCCGACGTTGTTCTACTTCCTCTCACCCACCTTCACAGTGAGTTAGGGAATTCCTGCAAAACGCGCAAGTTGAGTGAATCCGAAAGAGTGGAACCTAAGTTCCGCTTAGAATGATCTGGTGACAAGAAGCGCAGAGAGTCGAGCGAACTACAAAATCACCTACGTCGTGATTTTGCTCGGAGTTATTGCGTATTCACTTCTGCTTTCCATGGTTTTTCCGGCTCTGCCGGCAATCCAACGGGGGCTCCACACGTCCGAGGCAACTGCCACGTGGGTGCTGACTATCTATTTGCTTTCTGCATCGATCTTTACGCCCATCGTGGGACGTATCGGCGACAAAGTGGGCAAGGAAAAAATGCTTGCCTTCTCATTGATGATGCTTGGAGTGGGTGCGATTCTCGCAGGTCTCTCGACGTCGATTGGGATGTTGCTCTTCGCTCGCGCCGTACAAGGAGCTGGTGGTGGCGTACTCCCGCTGTCGTTCGGCATTATTAAAGATGAGTTTCCGAAGGACAGAGTTGGCTTTGCGGTGGGATTCACCTCAGCAATTTTGGCGGTGGGTTCGGGTGTCGGCACCATAGTTGCTGGACCACTTGTGGAGCATCTTGGATTCCGCTCGTTGTTCTGGATTCCCCTCGGCATGGTGATTGCCGCAGCCATCATGGCCCACTTTTTTGTACCAGAGTCACCTGTTCGCATGCCAGGAAAGATCAATTGGGTAGCGGCAGTTCTCTTATCAGTCTGGTTGGTCTGTCTTCTCGTCGGCGTGGCCCAAGCACCGCTCTGGGGTTGGGGTTCAACAAAAGTCTTGGGGCTTTTTGCTCTCTCGGCGATCGTTGCGTTCATTTGGGTTCGTGTCGAATGGCGATCAAAGCATCCGTTGATTGACATGAGGATGATGCGGGCGAAGCCAGTGTGGACCAATAATTTGGTGGCCTTCTTGATCGGCATCGGGATGTACTCCTCAGGTGCAATTCTTCCTGAGTATCTTCAAACTCCTGCAAGCCAAGGCTACGGATTTGGACTCTCGATCACGATGTCGAGCGTGTATCAGCTTCCCAATATCGTGACCATGTTTATTTTTGGTCTCTGGTCCGGGGGAATCTCCCGTCGCATCGGTTCGAAACCGACCCTCATCATTGGTGTTGCAGCTTCCAGCCTCGGCTATGCCTTGCTCGCACTTATCTCGTCGACGCCTCTTGAGGTGATGTGTGCTTCTGGCCTGCTTGGCATCGGCTTTGGCCTCGCCTTCTCGGCCTTGGCACATCTCATCGTTTCTGCCGTTCCTGACACGCAAACAGGCGTGGCCGCAGGAATGAATACAAACATTCGAACCATCGGCGGTGCCATCGGTGCCGCTGTGGTCTCGTCGGTGCTCGCCGCAACACTGCAGGCAAGTGGGTACGCCACACACGCTGGCTATCGTCTCGCCTTCGCCATCATGTCGCTGAGTGCTTTGGCGGGACTGATCATCGCACTCACCATGCCCAAGCCGACTGATGAGTTTGCTGACGAGGCTGATCACGTCTTCCATGCAGAAACCGCCGTCATCGCTGGCGCGAACATTGTTGACTGATGACGGAGCAGGAACAGGTGCAGCGAACCTTGCGTCGTGATGCAGCGGAGAATCTCACCCGAATTCTGGATGCAGCTCGAGCAAGCTTTGATGAAGAAGGTCTCGATGTAGGCATGGACGTCATTGCAGCCCGTGCGGGTGTCGGAGTCGGCACAATTTATCGCCGCTTCCCTTCCAAGGAAGATCTAATTCAGGCGGTGCTCGAGGAAATTATTGAGACGGTGCGTGATTCGCAACGCCGTGCACTCTTAATGGAGAGTGCGACAGAGGGATTCACGACCTTTCTTCACGAAATGGGACAGCTCCAGTTCGATCATGTTGGCTGCCTTTCTCGACTCTGGAATATCGCAGATGATCAGGTCCGTGATGAGCTCTATCAGCAAGGCTGTGCGCTCCTCGAGCGTGCACAACGCGAAGGCGCAGTTCGTCGAGATCTTGTCTACGAGGACGTCACTGTTCTGCTGTGGTCACTGCGCAGCATTATCGAACGCACAGCTCTTGTTGCGCCAGATGCGTGGCGTCGACATTTGGAACTCATGGAGCAGTCGTTTGTTCCAGGGGGAGAGATGCTTCGAAATGCACCTCTGAGCCACGAAGCATCAGAAATGGTGTCCAAGAACGCACCAATCTAAGGTCCTCGACGAGGCAGTTCTGGACTTCTCCGACATGTTTGTTGTGTTTTCGTAAACTTGGCCCCACATGAACGACATGCCGATACCAGATTCCTCACTAAGAGAGGCTGCAGAACGACTGCGACACGCGCAAGAGACTTGTGTTCCTTGTGCACCGGTTCGTGAGCTACTCGGGGCAGAGGACTACGTGAGCGCCTACAAAGTTCAGGAACTTCTCCTCGAGGAACAACTCAGCGCCGGTGCTCGTATTTCCGGATGGAAGATTGGTTTGACCTCAACTGCGGTGCAGGAACAACTCGGAGTTGCACAACCGGACTTTGGTGTCTTGCTTGAACATCGCGGTTATCTTGGCGGCGCCGTGATTTCATGTGGAGGACTTCTGCAGCCGCGCATCGAAGCCGAAATCGGTTTCGTGCTCGGCTCTGATCTTCCAGATCGAGAAGTTGACGAAGCAGACGTTATGAACGCAACTGACTTCGTCTGCGCCGTGTTGGAAATTCCAGATTCGCGTATTCAAGATTGGGACATAGCAATTACAGACACGGTTGCAGATAACGCTTCGTCAGGCCTGTACGTCGTGGGATCGCAACGAAGGCCGTTGAAAGATTGTGACGTCGTTGCAACGAAGATGACACTCTGGCGTGATGACAAAGTGGTGTCAGAGGGCAATGGGGCTGCGTGTCTAGGAAATCCCGTCATGGCAGTGGTGTGGCTCGCCAACATGTTGCAGTCTTTTGGCAAGACCCTGCGAGCAGGCGATCTCATCCTGTCGGGAGCTCTCGGTCCCATGGTGCCCGTTGAGGACGGGGCTCGTTTCCGCGCAGAACTGACTGGGATCGGCGACGTGGCAGTCAGTTTTGATTCGCGACCGTAGGTCGTCGCCGGAACAGCATCTATGCATATTTCTGCATTACTCGCTATAGTCAATGCGCGAAAGCAGTATTTGTGTTACCGAAAGGCCAAGAACATGCAGAACGAGGGGGGTCTTCGGAGTTTGGTTGAAATTACATTTCTGTAATTGTCACAACGTATTGCGACCATGACCTCAGCAAAACGCCGCATCACAAGTTGTGCGTAAATCTCGAAAGCAGGATGGACGATGGCCCCAGACGGAGATGTAGACCGCAAAATTCAACAACTCGAGGAACTCGCCACGTCGTTGCAAGCTCAAGCGAACTCGCTCTTTGAAACTGCTACAAACCTTCGTCGGCTACTTGATCTTGAAGAAGGGCAATCTCGTTAAGAGCTCTATGTAAAGCGCTGGTAGCGATGAGATGGGCAAGATCTCTGAGCGGGATTTCTAAGAAGGCTGCGAGATCGAGATAGGTCTCCGTCTCGCGAGGCTCGGTGAGGTCTCGCTCCCAACGACTTAAGTTTCCCTGAGTCGTCTTCAAGCGCTCGGCGACCTCAGTCTGGCTGAGATCAAGTCGCTCTCGCTGGAGCCGAAGCGCTTGGCCGAGCGTGAGGTTCTTTGTCATCACTCGACGATCATACCGAATCATCGTCGATAAACATCAGGGTCGAACCTGATTTTTTGTCAAAACTCACTTCAGCGTCGATGCAGGAGCATGACATGTAAATCGGTGCATCAGTTTTCTGCAGCATGTGCTTCTCGGCTAATGAAGGATCCCAACTCGGCGATGGTGCTCATGAGGGGCGCGGGAAAAATGACTGTTGAGTTCTTGTCGACTGCGATTTCAATCAGTGTTTGCAAGTTTCGCAATTGCAAAGCCAGGGGATGTTCCATCATGGTGTCGGACGCTTCGCCAAGTGCAGCAGCTGCGAGCGCCTCACCCTCGGCCGCAATGATCTTCGCTCGCTTCTCGCGTTCAGCTTCAGCCTCCTTAGCCATTGCGCGCTTCATCCCTTCGGGAAGTTGAATGTCCTTGAGCTCAACAAGGGTGACTTCAACGCCCCATTGATCCGCAGTGAGTTCGAGGGCTTCTCGAATGTCAACATTGATCCGATCCGTTTCAGCCAAACTCTCGTCCAAGGTGTGTTGGCCGACCACTTTGCGCAGCGTTGTTTGTGCGATCTGGTCGATCGCAGCTGCCACATTTTCAATCGCCACGATTGATTTCACGGGATCGACCACTCGGTAATAGGCGACGGCCGCAATATCGACGCTGACGTTGTCTCGAGTGATGATTCCCTGTGACTGAATGGGCTGTGTGATGATGCGCAGCGAGACCCGAGGCAGTCGATCAATCACCGGAATGATGAGATGCAGGCCAGGCTTCTTTACTCCTATGACCTTCCCGAGTCGAAAGAGAACGCCCCGCTCATATTCAGTGACGACCCGAAGCGCAAGCGCAAAGACGACGAGCAGTGCGAGGGTGAACACGATGATGCCGATGATGAGTCCCATGCATCCAGTGTGGTGAGGAACCTTTCAAATTGCGAGGGGAAAAAGAAATTCCAAATATGGATTAGGCCCTCATTGCGGCTGATTATGCGCTAGGGGTTCCTTGCAAGACTCGCAGTGCCTCAGCTCCTCGAGCAAGGGGCCTCCCGCAGGACTCGGCCACTGCCGCCGCTCGTTGCACAAGTTCGACATTGCTTTCCGTCGTCATCCCGGCGGCATCTTCTTCGCCGACTCGAAGGTGACCTCCGAGACGGAGCGCGGCTTCGGCAAGCGGGGAGTGCAAGATGGGATCTCCAAAGAGACTGACGGTCCACGGAAGAGCACTGCCTTCCAGCATGTCCAGATAGGTTTCAAGCGCACGAACCGTGGCGGGGAGGCCAAAGTTGATGCCTTGTGTCTGCGGTCTATCCACCATGTGGTTCCCACCGAAGTAGAGCTTGACCATGGTCCCAGAAGAAAATCCTCGAGCTTCTTCGTAGGCCCGAATCCATCGGACTGCTCCGGGCTCGAACACTCCAAGCGAGATTGGAACATTGGCACGTTTTGAGAACGCAACCATTTCGTCAGCTTCATCAAAACGAAGACCGTCAAGATACGTCTTCGTCGGAATGCCCTCAGGGTCGTAACTCGCGAAAGTGGTGATTCCCGGATCGATCGCGAACATGGTGAGCACGCCTTCTGCTTCCATCACCTTGAGATGCGCGTTTTCTTCCCACGCACGTTTCCCCGAGAGGTAATCGGTGTAAATCAACGTATCGGGAAACTCGTCGAGGATTCGGCGTCCGGTTTCAACGAGTGCTGCGATGCCATCCTCTTCGGTTAAGCGCATGTCGTGATGGTGGTGAATGATGCCCGCACCTGCCTCGATGCAGGCCAGTGACTGCGCAACTATTTGATCGATGCTCTGCGCTGGTTCGTTCCAACGCAGAGGAGAGATTGCGGCTTCAATGATGACGGGGCTCGTCGAATCGGTCATAACGTCTCTTTCCTAGCGGGGCATACCTGAAGTAGAAGGTACTTTCCACACCACTTCCAAGCGTAGATCGAAACTTCCGTGTTTCGTCAGTTGGCGTTGAGGGACCTTTGAAAGACGGAGCAGCGTGCAGTGCTGCCATCAAGATGCTGCGGCCTCAACGACGTCGCGGGAGGTTAGATTCATTGTTCATGTCAGTGCACCATGATGTTGAAGTTGCGGCGCAACCACGGCGACGCTCTGTTGGACGGATGGCGAGGTTCATTGGCGTGGGCCTCCTCGTCCTTTTCGGCCTGAGTGCAGCGAGCTGCAGCAAAACTCGGAGCTCGGCAAAATCGACGACCACGGTTCCAGTTGCCACGACGCCGCCAAGCACGACCACGACGCTGACTTCTATCGGCGGCTACATCGGAACGCCAACGTGTCCCTATTACGAAGTGATGTCTGATGGATATGGCGGTATCCAAGAAAGTGGTGTGGACATCTTTTACACAGTGAACGCAACGGCAAATCAAATTGCGTCAATGTGTGAGACGCAACTGAAGCAAACAGGCTGGACCATCCTGGGCGGTGGGCAAGCTCCATCGACGCAAGGAATTTCATTGCAAGCGACGAGCGGGTCAGCCTTTGCTCACATTGAAATCAGCACGACTGCAACTCCGAATGTGGCAGTCTGCACCTGGCCGACAAAACCGACAGATACTTCCTGCCCATTTGGAGGGTAAGCGGGGGGTACGTTGCGCCTCCCTAGTTTCGTGATCTGATGCAGTAGGTGTTGGACCACTCTGGTCCTGCCAGTTCTCAGGAGTTCAAACGATGTGCACCAACTTCAAGCACCCAGTTGCTGCTGACGGGACCGTCTGTATCGGTCGCACGATGGAGTTTCCAAACGTTCTTCCATGGGAACTTGGCGTTCTGGCAAGTAACTATGAGGGCAAGAGCGCGGCGAGTACCAATGGGAAAACTTGGAAGGCCACGTATGGAATTGTCGGGATGTCGGCGTTTACTCCCAACTGGCTTGGCGATGGAATGAACACAGCCGGTCTCTCGGCTCATATTCTCTACATGCCAAATCACGCCACCTACTACGAGCCCAAAAACGACGGTTCAGACCTCGGCATTTTGGAACTCATCGCTTTTGTGTTGGGGACTTGTGCAACTGTCGGTGAAGCGAAGGCGGCACTTGCAACCTGCAACGTGGTCAATTTTCAACCCAAAGAGGTTCCTGTACCGCTGCCAGTGCACTTGATCGTCTATGACAAGGACGCGTGCGTTGTTGCTGAATTTCATCCCGAGGGAATGGTCGTCAGTGACAACCCTGTGCAAATTGCGACGAACGCTCCCTACCTAGAGTGGCATTTGACCAACGTGACGAATTACCTCGGCCTGACGCCCGAGAACCCGGCACCGATTGAACTCGGCGGCACTACCTTTGCTGCCTCAGGGCAGGGTCAAGGATTTCGCGGTTTGCCGGCTGACGAAAATTCATCATCTCGGTTCATCCGCCTCTTGAGTCAAGTCCGATTTGCGACCCAGCCGAAAGACGAAAAGGCAACTGAAATGGATGCCGTTCGGATTCTTCACGGGTTCGACCTTGTCCCTGGAACGGTTTTGGAGGAGACGCCTTCGGGCAAGATGCCGTTGCTCACCATATGGTCAACGGTGTCGAACTTGACCGGCCAGCGCTACATCTACAACACGAATGATGATCCACTCTGGTACGTCATTGACCTGAAGACAACAGACTTCTCGAGTTCGCGTACCGTCAAATTCACGACGACCGGCCAATTCAGTCCACAAATCGTCTAGGGCCAGGCCCTCCAGTCCAGCGAGTTAGCGCAATGCCTTTTCGAGACGATCCCTGACAATGGCTTCTGCTTCCGAGATGATTCGAGAGATCAATTCTTGGACTGTGGGAATGTCGTGGATGAGACCCTGCGCAAGGCTTGCCCAGTAGATACCTTGCGAGGTGTCGCCTGTGGCGAGGACCTCTTTACCTTTGTCGCCGCGCACGAGGTCGGCGACGTCTTTGAAGGTCGCCCCAGGCTCGGCAAGGCGGCGAACGACCTCATCGGATACGTCACTCTTAGCCACTCGAGCGGTGTTGTGAAGGCTTCGGAAGATGAGGTTCGTGCCTCGCTCGTCGTGATCCACGTACGCCTGTTTTAAGTCGTCGTGAATTGGAGCTTCTTTCGTTGCGCAAAACCGCGTTCCCATGTTGATACCGTCTGCACCGAGCGCAAGTGCTGCGACAAGGCCGCGGCCATCGGCCACCCCGCCTGAGAGAATGGTGGGGATTCGGACCTGATCGACGGTGCACGGAACGAGGACGAGACCGGGGATGTCATCTTCGCCGGGGTGTCCGGCGCATTCAAAGCCATCGATAGAGATGGCGTCAACTCCCTTGTCCTCAGCCGACAGAGCGTGGCGAACCGAGGTGCACTTGTGAATAATTCGCACCCCATGTTCTTTGAGTAATTCCCAGATGGGCCAAAGATCTTTGGTCCCTGCGGTTTCAACAATGGTGACCCCTCCGTCCACGATTGCCTGCGCATAGCCCATGTAGTCGGGAGCATTGCGTGTCGGAAAGACCGTGAGGTTGACGCCAAAAGGAAGTGACGTCATCGATCGACACCGTTCAATTTCCTCGCGAAGAGCAGAGGGTGACGGCTGCGTGAGGCCAGTCAAGATTCCCAGACCACCTGCATTAGAGACTGCGGAGGCGAGTTCCGCGAGTCCAACGCCCTGCATGCCGCCTTGGACAATTGGATGTTCGATCTCGAGCAATGTCGTCATGCGTGTCGTGAATGCCATGGATGGTCCTTTGGTTTCAGCTACTCGGTAAAAGAGTGTACTTAAATATCTCTGGTGTTTTCATCTCGAACCTTATGACAACCCCCTTTCGCCCTCGAGAACTCCTACGATGCGAAGACGAGCGAAGAGGAGCTCTATGAACTGGGCAATTCGATACGACCACGGTGCTGTTGGAACGATCACGTTGACACAACCTGAGCGACTCAACGCATTTAGCGGGGACGACATGCTGGAGCTCAGAGAGGTGTTGTCATCCTTAGCGCAAGATCGCGCTATCCGGGCTGTCATTCTCACCGGCGCAGGCCGTGCGTTCTGTGCAGGGGGTGATCTCAATTCCGTTGCTGGGGCGGACACCACTGCGGCCCCTGATCTCGAGCAACGGATGCGACAACTCGTTGAAGTCACCGAACTTCTGCACACGATGGCGAAGCCCACGATCGCTGCAATTAACGGTCCCTGTGCTGGAGCTGGCCTCTCATTGGCTGTTGCCTGCGACCTCAGAGTTGCTGCGCGCTCCTCGGTCTACTTGACCTCCTTTGTCAAAGTTGGCCAAAGCGGCGATTACGGACAAGCGTGGTTTCTCGAGCGATTGGTTGGAGCGGGCTGGGCTCGACGGCTGCAATTACTTTCTGAGCACATCAGTGCAGAGCGCGCGCTGCAAATTGGCATTGTCGAAGAGGTCGTCGAAGATGATGACTTGCATCGTCGGACTTTGGAACTGGCGATGGAGGCGAGTGCCATGTCACCGTCGGCGATCGCCGCGATCAAAGCAAACCTTGCAGATGCGGGGAGTCTTCCGCTCTCGGCCTACCTCGACGCGGAATGCGCGCGTTTTGTTGAAAATGTCGCCTCACCTCATGCAAGAGAAGCGGTTGCTGCGTTCTTAGAAAATCGAACGCCAAATTTTGAGTGACACTCGCTAGAGCGAGCGTTGAACCGCGACGCCCGTTCCCCATGAGTGGATGCGTTCCCAGAACATGTGCCGGGTCCCCGCGAAGTTGTGCATGTGTGCCATGCGGGGACAGACGTAGAGCGAAATATCGGTTGCGCTCTTGTAGGCAATGGGTTCCATCCAGGGATTCGGTACAACGTCGCGCTCACCGGTGGCGACGAGTACTGGGACGGTAATCGCAGCAGCCTCGGTAGCAACTGTTCCTGGAGCAACCATGAAAATGCCACAACTTGGGACAGCGGCTGAACGCCAGGGAGCGAGGTTTTCAAGATCTCCAGCAGCGCCAGCCATATCGTGGGCAACGATGGCGGGGTCAACGTCGTCGTAGTGGAACGCCCACTGGAAGGGGTTCTCGGTGCTTTCCTGAGAAAGTTGTTCGATCGACTCTGGTCCTTCAATGGTTGGTCCGGCCGCAGCCATGACGGCAGCCAAATTCAATGGTGGTGTGGTTTCGAGATCAGAACCACGCAACATCCATGGCCACACGGCTTGGGGTCCACCTGGTCGGTTTGGCACCACGGTGTGAATAGCGCTGTAGCCAAGGGCTGCGATGCCATCGAAGGTTTGATGTTGTCCCTGCAACACGATCGTGAAACAGCCGCCCATTGATTGACCGATTCCAAGCGTCGTTGGATTCTCGATTTTAGGAAAGCCTTCTGACAAGGTGCCTGAGGCCAGCTTGGAAAGCACCATCTCAACCGCAGCTTTGTTGCCGCGAGCAACGTTGTCGTAATTCAGTACGTTGCCTTCAGGTGACGTCGAGTCACCAAATCCCAGATGGTCGATAGCGACAAATATCCAGCCTCGGTTGGCATGCCACTGGGCTTCGCCGCCAGGATCGCCACCGACGAGGTCCAAGGTGAAGTAGCGGCGGCAGTACCCGCCTCCAGGAAAACCAAAACAAACGATTGGATCAGTAAGCAGATCGCTCGGATCGGGCAGGACTGCGGTGACCGCTATATCCGCAGGCATCCCAATGGCAGCGGATTCTGTCACGTCGACAGTTAATTCGACTTGCGTGCTCATGATCTTCCCCCTTCGTCGTGTCCTTAGCCTAGGCCGCGGGGGTGAGTTGCGCTCAACCCCGTGATGGGTCGGAGAGGTAGTCCCTCAGTGAGTGACGGCGCTTCGCGATCAAGTGAAGAGCACCGAGGCGGCCGAGCCACATCCACAGCGCAGAGAGTGCACACGAAACAGCGATACCGGCGAAGAAATCTTTGGGTCTGCCGCGTGGCAACATGCCTGTTTTTGCGCTGACGTGCCACACGAGCAGCACGGGACTGAGCAAGACAATGGCGAGAGCGGGCACGATCACATAAGGCAGCAGCACAAGCGCGAGCCAGCGCCAGAGAAAGTGACGACGTTTCTGACTGCCGAGTCGACACGCCTCAAAGCGCTGTCGAAGAGAAAGTGGGTGATAGGGAAACAAGATGCCCATCCATGAAGAGAAACTCAGAGCTGCAAACGGAACGACGGCAATCCAAATTGCCGCAAGACCTGTGAGCAGCAGGTTGTGATCCTTGATTCCCATCCAGAGTGAGACCGCAATACAAAGTGGTGAAACGATGGACCAGAGCACGATATTTTTCGCCACAATGATGCGCCGCATGGCAAGTGGGTCGTCGAGGGCAGCAAGTGACAACGCCGCCGTTTCTCCCAGCACATTGGTCGCAGAGACATCTGAGTACATCCATGAAGCGAGAACGATGGCGAACGCGAGTGGACGTTGGATGGAGAACAGTTGATCTTTTAAAGATGGAGGTAAGAGCCAGAAGCCAGCTGCCGCCAGGATGCCATTAATGAGAGCAGTGAAGGGAGCGCCATAGGGGGGATGAATCGCTCGAAGAAACTCTGCCCTGATGGCAGCGCCAAACGATTGCGGGACTACGGAGTCCGCCAGGTTGTTCACAGAGTGATTCTTACCTGCTCTGATAGCGCAACAGCGGTCCCCCTAATTGAAACCGACGACATCATGAGGCCGATAGGGCGCTTCGAGTTGAGCAATTTCGTCACTACTGAGCTCTAACTCGATGGCGGCGACCGCATCGTCAAGATGATGTTCTTTTGTTGCCCCAACGATCGGGGCACTTACCACCGGGTTGGCGAGCACCCACGCGAGGGCAACCTGCGCACGCGAAACGCCTCGCTCGGAAGCGACCGCTGCGACAGCCTCAATTATGTGGCGGTCCGAGTCGTCGTGATAGAGCGTTGCTCCAAAGGCGTCTGTTTCTGAGCGGTTAGTGGTCGCATCGAAATCGCGAGTGAGTCGCCCTCGAGCGAGCGGACTCCAGGGGATCACGCCAACCCCTTGGTCTGCGCAGAAGGGGAGCATCTCTCGTTCTTCTTCGCGGTTGAGGAGGTTGTAGTGATTTTGCATACTTACAAATCGGGTCCACCCGTGGATGTCCGCGGTGTACTGCGCCTTTGCGAATTGCCACGCCCACATGGAACTGGCACCTAGGTAACGAACTTTTCCTGACTTGACCACGTCGTGGAGTGCTTCCATCGTCTCTTCAATCGGTGTTCGAGGATCGAATCGGTGGATTTGATAGAGATCGATGTAGTCGGTACCGAGCCTGCGGAGACTGTGGTCCACTTCAGTGAAAATTGCCTTGCGAGAAAGACCTAAGGCGTTTTGCCCCTTGCGCATTGGGCCGTGCACTTTGGTCGCAAGCACGATTTCATCCCGAGAGGCGAGATCTTTGAGGGCACGACCGACGATCTCCTCAGAAGAACCACCTGAGTAGACGTTGGCTGTATCGAAGAAGTTGATGCCGAGCTCCAATGCTTTGGCAAGAAACGGTCGGGATGACTCCTCGTCAAGCGCCCATGGGTGTCCCCCCCGTGCTGCGTCGCCGTAGCTCATGCACCCAAGACAAATACGCGAGACGTCGAGACCAGTGTTTCCAAGTTTTGTGTACTTCATCGTTCATTTCCTACTTTTCTGTATCGGGTCATTGTGTTGGGGGTAAAGAACTTCAACGTGCGTGGCCGTATCGGTAACTATAAGTTTTTGAGACGACGAGGAGGCATGAGCACCCGCGTATTAATTGCCTCATCACCTTCATACCGAGGCGCCTGTGCGTCGAAGGCAGCGAACAATTCTGTAGCCCGCTCTTCGACAAGTTCTCGCACGGGCCCGTGCGTCACGATGTAGAAGTCGCCGCGGCGTACACCTTCAATGGCACGTCGACCGATGTCATCTGGATCAAGTCCATGCTCCAGTTCGGCTGTTGGTGGCCTGCGCACTCCGGGTCCCCCAAAACGATCTTGTCGCCGAGTTGCCGAATTCGAAAGGTCGGTTTTCACCATGCCCGGACAGAGAACACTCACGCCGATGAACTCGGGGAGCTCATCACGTAACACGTCGCTCAGACCAAGAACTGCATGTTTCGACGCGGTGTAGAACGCAGCCCCGGTGTGCGCCATTCCCAGGCTGTTTTCAGAGCCCGTGTTCAAAATCCACGCGGGTGTCCCCTGTTCGCGGAACCGACGTCCGAAGGCAACGCAACCGAACCAGACCCCCATGAGATTCACCTCGAGCACCCAGCGTGCTTCTTGCTCGTCAAGTGAGAGCGTTGATGCAAGACGAGGGAAAACACCTGCGTTATTCACACAAATGTCAACCTGGCCAAAGTGTTCCCATGCGAACGCTGCGAGGTTTTCGACTGCGTCACGATCGGTGACATCGACACCACGTCCAATCGCCTGCGTGGAGTCGGTGGCAAGTTCGGTAGCGGTGACATTCGCACCCTCTGCGTCGATGTCCGCAATCACGACATGGCAACCCTCTGCGACAAGTGCCTTTGCAATACCTCGTCCGATCCCACTGGCTGCCCCAGTAATCACCGCTACTTTGCCCTCGAAATCTTTCATGTGTCCCCGAACCTCACGCGTGACGGTGTGTACCTCTGAAATGTAGGTCACTGCTCGCTATCTTGTGCCTATGACTCAGGTCCCTGATCTCGCAACGGCTGAAGCCATCGTGGCTCATGCGACGAAAGGCAAGGTAGTGGCCATCCAACGACAGGCCCGGTGGAGGCCGACATGGTTTGTGGATGTTGAGTGCGACGGAGAACTTCGTTCCTTCGTTCTTCGAGGTGATCGAGTTGACTCAGAAGCATTTCCTCTTCGTCATGAGTACACCTTTCATCGTCTTTTAGAAGAGCGAGACATTCCGGTTCCAACGTTGTTTGATTACATCGAAACTCCCGGGTTCGTCGATGCAATTTTGATGGAGCGTGTTGCTGGCAAGCCCGACTTTGACGACGTCTCTGAGACTGATCGCGACGTCATTGTCGATGAGTACATCCAACAGTTAGCGCGCCTTCATCAAATGGACGTCGGTCCTTTCTATGACGCAGGAATTATGGGACCAGCTCCTGGAGAAGATGCCGGAATGGTGGGCCATCGTCATATGGAGAGCAACTACCGGGCGCGCAAAAATCATCCAGATCCTTTTGCTGAGTTCTGCCTTGGTTGGCATCATCGCCACATGCCAAAAGCAAACGGTCGCCTAGCGGCCTGCGTGTGGGATTCGGGGCAGTTCCATCATGAAAATGGTCATCTCGTGGCGATTTTGGATCTTGAATTTGGTCATATTGGTGATCCGCTGGGCGACATCACCGTTTGGCGGATGCGTGACACGCTCATCCCTTTTGGCGATATGGGAAAGATTTATTCCCGATACGAGTCATTGACGGGTGTTCCCCTCGACATTGAAATGATCAAACGGCATCACTTTGCCTGCACCATTGGCAACCAATTGCAGTTCGGCGCAGCGGTCGCACATCCATTGCCCGAGACTGACTTGATGAACATCATGCAATGGGATTCGGAGACGAATCTCATGGCAACCGACTTTCTTGGTGAGTATCTAGGAATTGAGTTGCCGAATGTTGAAGTGCCAGATCCGAAACCTGAACGCCATGATGTGGCATTTGCACAGCTTGTTCGTGCGCTGCGGACCATCGATGCCGGCGATCCCCAGGCACAGCACGAACTTCGCTTGGCGTTTCGTACGGCGCGGCACCTGCAACGGCGCAGCGAAATTGGAGGAGAACTCGATAAAGCTGATCTTGACGATCTTCATGAGCTGTTGGGCCATCGACCCGAAAGCTGGCTTGAAGGTGAAATTGAGCTCGAGCAATTCTGTCTGGCTGATGCAGAAGTTGGCCGCTACGACGAGAAACTCACCATTCTTTTTCATAAGAGAAATCTTCGAACTCACATGAGTTTGGGCCCCCCAGGCTCATCAATGACGAGGCACTACGAGTGCCAGCGCTTTGACGGCCGACCTGCCAAGGTCGTGCAGTTGTAGAGGTCCCGAAGATCAATCTCCAGATCCCCTTTCAATGTGTGCTGAGTGTCGAGCCTGATGAAAGAAAGAAGAGCACGCAGCAAACCGCAGAAAGTATGGTCAGCCGCCACGCCATCTCGTCGTGATGCATGCGGTGCGAGATCACGACCGCCGCATCACAAAGAAGGGCACTCCCTGCGACGCACGCGGCGAAGAGGTTGAGTGAACGTGAAAAGGCGAGAAGAATAGCCAAAGTGCAGATGAGGCACGCAAGGCCGCACCGAAGCGACCAAGTCGAACCGAGAACCTGTGGGAGGCCGCGGACACCACTTTGCTCATCTGCGACGGTGTCCTTGAGCGTATTGATGAAGTGAGCCCCTGTCCCGAGGCTTGCGGCGGCTGCCACGAGGAAGAGTGGGGGCCAAAAGGGTTGGGCCAAACTCTGCGTGACAAAAGTCGGGAGCAGCGCGAAACTCACCGCATACGGCAGTGGGCTTGCACGCGTGTTTTTGAGAAGCAAGTTGTACGACCACGCAGATCCCAGTGCCGCAATGTCAATGAGCAGAGGGATCCAACCGAGGAACGCTGCCAACAGGAACGAGGCAAGAAGAGCGATGAAAGCAGCTCTCGCAACAAGAACTCGAGAGACAAGTCCGGCAACGATGGGCTTCTCTGTTCGACCGCCAAGAAGGTCTCGATGCGCATCGTTCCAATCGTTACTCCAACCCACCGAGCACTGACCTGTCAGAACGCAGAGACCAAGTGTGACGGTTCGCAGGCCGAGACCTGCTTCGAGACTGAGAAGGCAGGTGATGGCGGTGACCGCCATTGTGGGCCCAAAGTGAGTGGCTCGAAGAAGCCCTCGGGCTACGTGCACAAATCGTTCCTCAGCAGGATTGGATGAGTGCATCGAATGGCCGTTGATCGCCATCCTTTTCTGGGTGCCACTGCACCCCAAGGCAAAAGCGTGAGCCCACGCGCTCTACCGCTTCTACTAGGGGGGTTGTTCCGTTCTCTTCGACGGAAGAAGCTGTGACGACGAGACCTTCGCCAAGTCGATCGATGGCTTGATGATGCGAACACTGCACGACAGGGTGCTCACCAAAGATTGCAGCGGTCCTGGTTCCTGGCAGACAGGAAATTGAGCGAGCGGCGTACTGGCCATCACCGGGCTGGTGCTCATCGTGGCCGATGACGTCTGGGAGGTGTTGGAACAAGGTCCCGCCGAGAACCACGTTGAGGAGTTGGAGTCCTCGGCAAATTGCCAAGACCGGAAGGTCGCACGCGAGAGCTTCAGAGAGAAGCGCCACTTCTGAGGCGTCTCGGGACGGGTCAATGCGACCCAAGGATGGATCTGGGGCTGCGCCGTATAGAGAAGGGTCGACGTCAAGACCACCGATGATGACGAGGCCATCGAGCGCAGCAATCGTTTCAGCAGCGCCACTGCCCGGGCCTCCCGGCGCGTGTCGTACTGGCGGAAGGAGGACAGGTCGGCCGCCAGCGGCTGCTGCGAGTTCAAAATAAATCGCTTGCGTCAGTGCGGAATCACCACCGCGCACACCCCACGTGACGTCCTCGCGATACGTGGTGAAACCGATGAGTGGGACCGTTTTCGTTGACATGTTGTCCTCAATCTTCTCTCGAAAGCCTTGCAGAGTCACGATTCTTGGGGCGAGTAGACGCGTGACGGCTCTTGCCGCAATAGTACGACGATGGATCTTGCACAGTTGACCGCAGCAATTGAGTCTGGCGAAGTGGATACCGTTTTGGTCGCTTTCCCCGATCTACAGGGCCGCCCGGTGGGGAAGCGGATGACAGGACCCTTCTTTTTAAGTCACGTCATTGAGAACGGCATGGAGGCATGCGACTACCTCCTCGCCGTTGATGTCGACATGGACCCACTTCCTGGGTATCACTTCGCGAACTGGGAGAACGGGTACGGCGATGTCGTTGGGCGCCTTGATCTGTCAACCATCACGCCCTTGCCGTGGCACCCCGGGTCTGTTTTTGTGATGTGTGATTTGGTGAATCACCACGGCGACCCAATTGACGTGTCACCTCGCCAAATCTTGCGCCGCCAAATTGAACGCCTTGCTGAGCGAGGTTTCATTTTGAACTGCGCAACGGAATTGGAGTTTTACCTCTTCAAAGAATCGTTCGCAGAAGCATCCGCAAAGGGATGGCGTGATCTCAATCCCCACGTCGACACCATAGAGGATTACCAGCTCTTTCAGACCGGGCGAGATGAGCGAGTTCTCAAGCGCATTCGAAACGAAATGCTGGCTGCAGGTTTACCCGTCGAATCCTCAAAGGGAGAAGCGGGCAAGGGCCAACATGAGGTGATCTTGACTTACACCACGCCTCTCGACATGGCTGACCGACACGTCATTTTGAAAACTGGGATCAAGGAAATTGCTGACCAAGAAGGCTGCGCGGCAACGTTCATGGCGAAGTGGACAATGGACGATTCAGGATCTTCGAGTCACATTCACGCCAGTTTGTGGAGTGAATCTGGAGAAGCCCTGATGGACGATCCCTCGTCAGACTCTGGACTGTCGACACTTGGACAACAATTCCTTGCCGGTCAGTTGTACTCAGCGAAGCAACTTGCGTGGTGTGCAGCTCCCTATGTGAACTCTTATCGACGCTACGTCCCAAACTCCTGGGCTCCGACGGCCATTGCGTGGGGCCACGACAACCGTACGTGCGGCTTCCGCATTGTTGGTCATGGCAAGAGCAGACGTATTGAATCTCGAGTTCCGGGTTCTGATGTCAATCCCTACATTGCGCTCGCTGCAGTGATTGCTGCGGGACTCTACGGGATCGATCACGGTCTCGAGCTTGAGGCTCCTTTTGAGGGAAATGCCTACACCGCTACTGACGTGAAACGCCTTCCCTTTACGCTTTCTGATGCCATTTCAGACTTTGAACAGTCTGAAGTTGCTCGAGAAGCATTTGGCTCTGAGGTGCATCATCACTTGCTCAACACGGCTCGCCAAGAGTGGGTGAAGGCAAACCTCCACGTTACTGACTGGGAGTTGGCCCGTAATTTCGAAAGAATTTAAGTTTTTTCGAATTCGGACTGTTCTTTAGTTTTTACACCTCTGCTGCTATCGTGCCGCAAAAGGGTGTGGGAGTGAGATCGCAGGTTCGAACTCACTACAAGAGAGGGGAAACACGTGGCTGATAATTCAGCACAGGTCGATGACCTGTCAGGGCTTACCGAGGACGAGAAAGCGCTCGCCAAACTCGGGTACAAGCAAGAACTGAACCGAACATGGTCGGGGTTCTCGAACTTCGCCATTTCGTTCTCAATTATTTCAATTCTGGCCGGTTGTTTTACCACCTTCGGTCAAGGTTGGAATGGTGGTGGCCCAGCCGCCATCGCATGGGGCTGGCCTGTTCTCGCTGCACTGATTCTCTGCATTGGTCTGTGCCTTGCTGAATTGGTCTCGGCATTTCCTACCTCAGGTGGCATTTACTGGTGGGCTTCCAAGCTTGGCGGGGCCAAGGCGGGGTACTACACGGGTTGGTTGAACTTGATCGGCCTGCTCGCCATCGTCGCGTCGGTGGCCTATGGCTGTGCAACGTTCCTTGACCTGTCGCTTGGCTTCCTTGTCAATGGCTACACGCCTGGAAACCTCGACACCATCTTCATCTACTTCTTGGTGATCTTGGTTGTCGTCTCACTGGCCAACATCTTTTCGAGTCACCTCTTGGCGGTGTTTAACAACATCTCAGTCTGGTGGCACGTTGCTGGTGCGGCATTCATCATTGTCATGCTCTTCATCCTGCCAAAGCACCACGCAAGCGCGTCAATGGTCTTTACACACTGGGTGAACAACACCGGCTTCTTTAATGGCAAGACCAGCGGTGCAGGTTTCATCTTCATCGTCCTGCCAATCGGTGCCTTGCTCACGCAGTACACGATTACTGGTTATGACGCGTCGGCGCACCTTTCGGAAGAGACCCATGGCGCATCAACCACGGCTGCCAAGGGAATTTGGCGCTCCATCTTTTACTCCGCAATTGGTGGTTGGTTGCTCATGCTTGCTTTCCTCTTTGCAGTCCAGAACCAGGACAAGGTCACTGCGGGAGGTGGTGGCGTCGCTGTCATCTTCGCCCAAGCTCTGACGTCGAAGTGGGCCGGCATTCTCTTGCTCATTGCCACAATTGGTCAGTTCTTCTGCACAACCGCTTGTCTGACCAGTTGCAGCCGCATGATGTTCGCCTTCTCTCGAGATGGTGCAGTCCCTGGCCACAAGAAGTGGTCAAAGCTCAACGCCAAGCGCGTTCCTGCAAACGGCGTGCTCCTGACCGCTGTGATTTCAGTCATCATCACGTTGCCTGCCCTCATCAAAGTGGACATTGCGGGCGCACCGGTTCCGGTTGCCTTCTACGCAGTGACGTCAATCGGTGTCATCGGGCTGTACTGGTGCTTCGCCATCCCAATTTGGCACCGCTTGAAGGCGGGCTCAAAGTTTGAGCAAGGTGAATGGAACTTGGGTACGAAGTACAAGTGGATCGCAGTGATTGCTTTGATCGACGTTGTCGTCGTGACGATCTCTGCCTTCCTGCCTACCTCAAACCTTGGCGCTCCTTGGGTTTCAGGCTTCGCAATGAAGTACGTGAACTACACCATCATTGTGGTGCCCGTCACGATGATCCTGCTGTGGATCTACTGGCATGCCTCGGTCAAGAAGTGGTTCACTGGTCCGAAGCAGACCATTGAAGCGGAAACCGCAGAAATGCTTGGTCGAGACTTCCCAGCTTCGTCCCTGCCTTAAGGCTTTCTCAAAGAGCCCGGCCACCCAAAAACGGGGGGCCGGGCTCTTTGTCTTTTCTGACTTCTTGGGAAGCGATGTGACTATGGTGACGACACTTGAACGATGGGCCTCTCGACGAGATCGAGCAATCTTGTTTGATTTCAACGGGACACTTTCAAATGACGAGCCAATTTTGTTTCGCCTGTATGTCGACTTAGTGAGCGAACATTTCGGCGCAGTCTTGAGTGAAGACGACTATTTCGCTTCCTTTGTTGGTTTGTCCGACAGGGAGATCTTTGAACTCCTTGTGGCCCAGCACAATGGCGACCCCAACATGGTTACGGAGCTTCTTGAGGAACGGTCGGTCCGCTACCTCGAGCTAGCCGCTACGACGTCACCGATTGAAGACGGCTCCTTTGATCTCGTCCAATGCCTCCTCAAAGCCAAAGTTCCTCTCGGCATCGTCACCGGTGCACCTCGGAAAGAAGTTTCTTTTGTTCTCGAACATCGAGGACTTGGTACTGCCTTTGGCTGTGTCGTGACCGAGGAAGACGTGACATCTGGAAAACCAGACCCCGAGGGGTACCTGAAGGGTGCAGGTTTGCTCGGGATTGACCCTGCGTCAATTCTGGTTTTTGAAGATTCCTTGTATGGGCTCAGAGCGGCTCACGCTGCGGGGATGACCGCAGTGGCGGTGACGGGTTCGAGCGAGGTAGCGAGCATCAACGCTGAAGCAGATCTCGTGGTTGGGAAGCTCGAACCCTCCCTCTTCGATGGCGTGCTCTTATGACAACTCCTCGAGCCTTGAGTGGTGCAGAGAGAGAAGCGATCCTCCCAGAGGAGTTGCTCTCTCGGATCGCTGTCTTTCGGGGTCAGGCACTCGAAATCACGGAACTTTCGGGTGGATTGACGAATCGCAATTTCAAAATCGTGACTAGTAGCGGCGCGTACGTTCTCCGTCTTTCTTCGGCTGAGTCGCTAGAACTGAGTGTTGATCGAGATAATGAACACGCCAATACTCGACTTGCGGCGGAGAGCGGAGCTGGTGCGCCAGTCATTGATTATCTTCCCGATGCGTCCGTCCTCGTAATTGGTTTTCTCGAGGGCACCACCTTCACTGACGAGAGTTTTCAGATCCCAGGAAACATTCCACGGGTGGCGCGGGCGGTGCGACGATTGCACGACGGACCTCGTTTTGTCAATGACTTCAACATGTTTGACATTCAGGCTGGGTACCAAGAAAAAGTCATCACTCGTGGCTACAAAATTCCTGCCGACTATCTCGACTTTGCACCGAAAGTGGCACAAATCAAGACTGCCTTTGCGTTCACTGAAGAAGGCACCGTGCCGTGTAATAACGATCTTCTCGCTGGGAATTTCATTGATACGGGCGACGACATTCGCTTGATCGATTATGAGTATTCCGGCAACAACGATGCATGCTTTGAGCTTGGCAATATCTGGTCTGAATGTCACCTAGGTGAAGAACAGCTTGAAGAACTCGTCACTGCCTACTACGGCGTGAGACGAGAGAGTCGCCTCGCAAGGGCGCGCCTCCAAGCGCTCATGAGTCAGTATGGCTGGACGCTCTGGGCCTCGATTCAAGACGCAACGAGCAGTATCGACTTCGATTTTTGGAGTTGGGGTTTGGAAAAATATGAACGAGCCCGTGCAACGTTTTCATCACCTGAATTTGATGCCTTAGTCACGCGTGCTCAGCAGGCAGACTGAGAACAGCGCACGAAATTACAGAGCGAAGGATCCTTCATGAGTGCAACTGAAAACCAGTTCCCGTCACGTGCGGAGATCGTCATTATCGGTGGCGGCATCATTGGCGCGTCGACTGCGTATCACCTGACGAAACTTGGCAAAACGGATGTCGTGTTGTTGGAGCAAGGGCAGCTTTCGAGCGGGACGACTTGGCATGCTGCTGGCTTGGTCGGGCAGCTCAGGGCTACTGAAAATGGCACCCGGCTCGTGCAATATGGTGCGAAGTTGTACGAGAACCTGGAGGCAGAGACGGGGCTCGCTACCGGTTTCAAGCGCTGTGGCGGAGTAACGGTCGCCAGAACGTCGGATCGCATGATTCAACTCGAGCGCACTGCAGCCACCGCCGAGGCCTATGACCTTGAGTGCGAAATCATTGGTCCCGAGCGAGCCAAGGAGCTCTATCCCATTCTCGAAACTGAGGATCTGCTTGGTGCGATTTGGCTCCCTGGAGATGGGACGGCGAATCCAGTCGATGTCACCGCGTCACTTGCACGAGGAGCCCGAAGCGCGGGGGCGCGGATTTTTGAAAAAACGCGTGTCCTCGATGTGACGACTGAGCGTGGCCGAGTTACCGGAGTGATCACCGACAAGGGAAGCATTGAAGCCGACATTGTGGTGAATTGTGCAGGGCAATGGGCCAAAGCAGTAGGAGCCATGGCTGGCGTGACCGTGCCACTTCACTCGGCCGAACACTTCTACGTCGTTACAGAACAAATTGATGGAGTACATCGAGACCTCCCGATTCTCCGAGATCCAGATGGTTATACCTATTTCAAGGAAGAGGTTGGCGGACTTGTCGTCGGAGGTTTTGAGCCAGAAGCGAAGCCCTGGGTGGCGCCTGACCAGCTGCCCTATCCCTTTGAGTTCCAACTCCTCGAAGAAGACTGGGATCACTTCAGCATTTTGATGGACTCGGCGTTGCACCGAATCCCAGCGCTGAACCACACCGGTATCAAGAAGTTCTACAACGGACCAGAGTCGTTCACTCCTGACAACCAATTCATTCTGGGCGAAGCTCCTGAGTGCGCCAATTTCTTTGTTGGCGCCGGATTTAACTCGGTGGGAATCGCTTCGGGTGGAGGCGCTGGACGGGCGCTTGCCGAGTGGATCGTCGAAGGGGAGCCCACGAGTGACCTCACCAGTGTTGATATTCGACGCTTCGCATCATTCAATGGCAACAATCAATGGCTGAAAGACCGCGTTGGTGAGATTCTTGGCTTGCACTACGCCGTGCCATGGCCAAACCGAGAACTCACCTCCGCTCGACCTTTCCGTCGTTCGCCAATTCATCACCTTCTGGAAGAAGCGAATGCGCAATTCGGTTCAAAGATGGGATGGGAACGCCCCAACGTCTTTGCGCCGCAGGGTATTCCTGCGGAACTTGACTACACCTGGTCGAAGCCTCAATGGCTTGCATGGACCGAGCTCGAGCAAAAGGCAACGCGGGAAGCCGTTGCAATCTACGACCAAACGTCATTTGGTAAGTTGCTTCTCAGTGGACCCGACGTTGAAGATCTGCTCCAGCGACTCTGTACTGCAGATGTTGCTGTCGAAAATGGTCGTGCGGTGTACACCGGACTTCTCAATCGCCGTGGTGGTTATGAAGCCGATGTCACGCTGACGAGAATCGCCTTCGATTCCTATCTCCTCGTGACCAGTGCTGCGTCACCCAGGCGCGATGCAGCATGGATTGAGAAGCACCGGCTCAGTAATGAGCGAGTCGAAGTCACCGACGTCTCGTCTGCCTATGCCGTCTTTGGAGTAATGGGACCGAAGTCGAGAGAACTGCTGAGCAGGTTGACTCGAGCAGATCTTTCCAATGAAGCCTTCCCGTTCTCGACGAGTCAGGAAATCGATCTTGGCTATGGCACTGTTCGAGCGACTCGAATCACCTACGTGGGTGAATTGGGTTGGGAGCTCTATGTGCCTGCCGAGTTTGCAGTTGGCGTCTATCAGGATTTGATGCGTGCCGGAGAAGACTTGGGCGTTCGCAATGCTGGCTACTACACGATTAATTCACTGCGTCTCGATAAGGGGTATCGAGCTTTTGGAACTGATCTGACTCCTGACCACAATCCAGTCGAGGCTGGATTGCGGTTCACCCTGAAGCTTGGAACCGATCATGAATTCATCGGGCGTGATGTGGTGGCACACGCAATCGATGAAGGTCCTCGCCGCCGCTTGGTGTCCTTCAAGATTGATGATCCGGACGTGATGATGTGGGGCGGCGAATTAGTGCTGAAAGAGGACAGTGCCGTCGGTCAAGTGACCTCAGCTGCCTGGTCAGCCACCTTCGGTTGCTGCGTGGGGCTTGCATATGTTTGGCGCCGAGATCAGGAAGCCGTCCTCGCTGAGTGGATCAATGAGGGTGGTTTCGAAATCAATGTAGGTGGCAAGAGAGTCACCGCAACGACGCAATTGCGCCCGCTCTACGATCCGGCCTCAGAACGAACCAAGATGTAGAGAGAATCGCGACGAGGGGAAGAGGCGAGAGCGGATGAATATCAGCGTTTTTGATCTCTTTAAAGTTGGCATTGGGCCGTCGAGTTCTCACACCACGGGGCCGATGCGAGCAGGTCACCGATTCGTCGAACATCTTGAGCAACAAGGCAAGCTAGAGAATGTCGAGCGAGTCAGAGTAGAACTCCTCGGATCGCTTGGTGCGACGGGCCGAGGGCACCTCAGCGTTGAAGCCGTCCTTCTCGGTCTTGGAGGAGAACGCCCAGAAACTGTCGACCCTTCTTTTGTCGCTCCGTTTGCTGAAGCGGTGCAGCGCACTCATCGACTTCGCCTTGCCGGGGTGCGAGACATTGTGTTTGATGTGGAGAACGATCTGATCCTTGATGCGTCTCGACGACTAGATCACCACACCAACGGAATGGAATTTCGTGCCTTTGACGCAGCGGGGAGTCTTCTCGAAGAGGCGACATATTTCTCGGTCGGCGGCGGATTTGTTGTCGAACTTGGCGAAATTGGATTTGTTGATCAAGACGGTCCCCTCGAGGTTCCCTATCCCTTTGCCACCGCCCAAGAGTTACTCGTGCACACCAAACAGAGTGGTCTTCCAATCGCTGAAATTGTGCTCGCTAACGAATGCACCTGGCGATCCGAAAAAGAAGTGCGCAAGGGGATCATGGCACTGATTGAGGTCATGAATGAATGCATCTCTCGAGGATGTGCGCATGACGGCGTCCTGCCCGGACCGCTTCGTGTTGAACGGCGAGCGCCGAGTGTGTTGGCACAGCTTGAAGCTGCTCCGGACGGCACTGATCCCTTGCGAGCGGTGGAGTGGGTCTTGTTGTGGGCTCTGGCTGTCAATGAGGAGAACGCAGCAGGTGGTCGAGTGGTCACGGCGCCGACCAATGGAGCGGCCGGCATCATTCCAGCAGTACTGCGCTACATTGCTCGCTTTCATCCAGGTTCTGACCAAGAGGACTTGATGACCTTCCTCCTGACCGCCTCGGCAATTGGCGTCTTATTTAAGCAAAATGCATCGATCTCGGGCGCAGAAGTTGGCTGTCAAGGCGAAGTTGGATCAGCCTGCTCCATGGCTGCGGCTGGGTTAGCTGCGGTGCTTGGCGGAAGCCCTGAGCAAGTTGAGAATGCTGCTGAAATCGGCATTGAACACAACCTCGGGCTGACTTGTGATCCCGTGGGTGGGCTCGTGCAGATTCCCTGTATTGAACGCAATGCCGTCGCGGCCATTCAAGCAATTACAGCGGCACGCATGGCAATTCTTGGGACGGGAAAGCACCAAGTTTCATTGGACAATGCCATTTTGACCATGAAGCAAACGGGTGCCGACATGCAAGAAAAGTACAAAGAGACGTCCCGAGGTGGGCTCGCACTCAATGTTGTGGAGTGTTAGAACGCTCCTCGCCGCCCATGCCCGCATGACAAGATGAGGCTATGTCGACTTTCTCACTTATTAACCCAGCCAATGAGGAACACCTCCAAGACGTCCCTTCTCTTTCCTTAGAAGAAACGGACAGTGCGATTGAGCGGGCTGCGACAGCTTTTGAAACGTGGCGTCATGTCGCCCCCGGTGACCGGGCTCGCCTTCTTCGCCGTTTTGCAGCGTTGGTCGATGAGCACCTTGAAGAGCTTGCACAACTCGAAGTTGCGAACGCTGGGCACACCATTGGCAATGCGCGGTGGGAAGCGGGCAACGTGCGCGATGTACTCGATTTCTATGCGGGAGCGCCGGAGCGTCATTCGGGACTTCAAATTCCAGTTCCAGGAGGCATCGATGTCACCTTTCATGAGCCCCTCGGGGTAGTCGGCATCATCGTGCCGTGGAACTTCCCTATGCCCATTGCTGGTTGGGGCTTTGCTCCCGCCTTAGCTGCAGGGAACACAGTCGTTCTCAAGCCTGCAGAGATCACCCCGCTCACGGCAATCCGGCTAGGGGAGCTTGCTCTTGAGGCTGGTCTTCCAGAACATGTCTTCACGGTGATCACGGGGAAGGGCCCGACCGTGGGGTGGCGTTTTGTCACGCACCCCAAAGTGGCAAAAGTGTGCTTCACCGGCTCGACAGAAGTTGGCACTCGCATCATGGCGGGTTGTGCGGAGCAGGTAAAGCGCGTCACCTTGGAACTTGGCGGGAAGAGTGCCAATGTGATTTTCGCTGACGCTGATCTGGAGCTGGCCGCAGCACGAGCGCCCTATGGCGTTTTCGATAACGCTGGTCAAGACTGCTGCGCCCGATCGAGAATTTTGATCCAGCGCTCCGCCTACGAGCGTTTTATGGAGCTGCTTGAACCAGCAGTCAAAGGCGTGAAGGTGGGAGATCCCCGCGACGAGGCAACAGAAATGGGACCTCTCGTGTCGGCGGCGCAATTCGACGTGGTGTCGTCCTTTGTGCCAGAGGGGGCGCCCGTGGCTTTTCAGGGCTCGAGTCCAGACGGGCCGGGGTATTGGTTCCCTCCGACCGTGTTGAGCCCCGTCGCTCCCACTGATCGCGCGGTGGTTGAGGAGATCTTTGGACCCGTCGTTGTCGTGCTCCCCTTTGAGGACGAAGCAGACGCGATCCGTATTGCTAATGACACGCCCTATGGATTGTCGGGTTCAATCTGGACACGCGATATCGGCCGAGCGCTGCGCACGGCCCGCGGTATCGACTCTGGAAACTTGAGCGTGAACTCGCATTCATCTGTTCGTTACTGGACGCCCTTTGGCGGTTTCAAGCAGTCCGGCATCGGACGCGAGCTCGGACCAGATGCACTTCACGCCTTTAGCGACGTCAAAAACGTCTTCATCTCCACAGAAGACTAAATGGCTTCGTCCTCTCCTGTTAACAACTACCCATTTTGAATTTGGAGCTTTCAACATGACCGAACTGACGTCATTCAACAACCATCTGCCAGTCAAGGTTCGCTTTGGTGAAGAGGTTGCTCTCACCCTTCCTGATGTTCTTGTCGAACTGGGCTCTACTTCTGTGTTTGTCATGGTCGATGAGGGAATCGAAAATTTCAATCCTGCAGCCGCCCGGCTCATCGAGCGCATCGGTTCGATTCCAGGATTAACGGTGACTCGTTTTGACAAATCTCCAGCGGAACCGACCATTGCCATGGTTGACGACGCCACTGCGGCCTTGAAAACATCCGGTGCGACGGCACTTGTGGCGCTTGGGGGCGGATCGGTCATGGATACGGCCAAAGCTTCCAGGTTGTGCGCGCAACATGGCATTGGGTTTGCTGAGTTCCTTGCGACGCAACCTGGGTATCCAGTTCCTGAAGTTCCCCTTATTTGCATCCCCACGTCAGCTGGGACTGGCTCCGAAGTTTCAGGTGGCTCTGTCGTGTCGGACCCAGAAGCAGGAAAGAAGTCTGGAATTGCAAATGCAAATCTGCGTGCTCAATATGCACTTGTAGACCCACTCTTGACCTATTCGATGCCACCTTCAATGACTGCCAACACGGGAATTGATGCACTTGCGCAAGCCATTGCTGGAGTACTTGCCAAAGTCTCGACGCCGATCGGTGACGGCATTGGTCTCGAGGCAATTCGAATGATGACGCCTGCACTTGTCGCCGCCTACAAAGACGGGTCCGATGCACACGCTCGCGCAGCTATGAGTTGTGGCTCGATGATGGCGGGATTGACCATGAACATCTCCGACTGCACGTCCGAGCACTCCTTGGGCCAAGCAATTGGCGGCATCAAACACGTTCCTCATGGCCTCACCATTGGCTTGGTGCTTGCGGAGACTTTGGAACGAGAGTGCGCGCATGTTCCTGAAAAGCTTGAGCGAGTGGCCGATGCCATGGGCGAGCCTGACGATGGATCAAGAGACGGTTCCCGAGCAGTACGCGCCGTGCGTCGAATTTTGGCGCAACTCGACTTTCCTGTTCTGTCGAGCATTGGTATCAGCGAAGCCGATCTTGATCTTCTCGCAGATTTGGCACTGGCAGATTTCTTCATCACGATGGCCCCAGCTCCCTGGACCAAGGCCGAAGTCATCGACGCCTTCACAAAGGCGCTTTCGCTCACAGACAGGTCCGCTCAGGCGTGAACAAAACGCTGTCATGCGAAGCAGAGACACTTTTCTTGTGCGTGCTGAGCGACATGCGTGACTGATGTCATGAACATCCTTGCCATCGATCAGGGAACATCGTCAACCAAGGCGCTCGTCGTCGATGAGCACGGTGTTGTCCTTTCGGAGGCAAGTGTCGACGTCACGCCGACAACTCGTGGACACGATGAGGTCGAGCATGATGCGAATGCGCTCCTTGCATCCATCGTGACGGCTGGAAGGCAAGCCCTTGCTCTTGCATCGGTGGACGTCGCAGCAGTTGGTCTTGCAAATCAAGGCGAAACAGTCGTTGCGTGGGACCCATTGACGGGAGAGGCGTGTTCGCCAGCCATTGTTTGGCAAGACCGTCGCGCCACGGTGGTCACTGACCAACTGGCATCTCATGCGTCACGACTCTTTGAGTTAACGGGCCTTCCGCTCGATCCTTATTTCACGGCTCCAAAGCTGCGTTGGTTGGCAGATCGTGCGCCCGAAGGCGCGATTGTGGGCGGAATTGACGCGTGGCTCAATCTGCAACTGTGTGGTCAGATAATTACTGACGCGGCTACTGCATCGCGCTCAGGACTCCTCGATCTTGATCGACGGCAGTGGTCCTCTGAGGTAGTTGGGCTGTATGGACTCGACGAGACGCAACTGCCCCAGGTTGTTGATTGTGCGGGACGCTTAGGAACGACCTCAGTCTTTGGACCGGAGTTGCCGCTCACGGCGCTCTGTGTTGACCAGCAAGCTGCGCTTGTGGGAGAAAACTGCCTCCGCAGCGGAGAGGCCAAGTGCACCTATGGCACGGGTGCTTTTCTTCTTGTAGCGACTGGAACCTTGGCCGCACGTTCTCGTCATGGGCTCTCTTCATCGGTCGCGTACCAATTTTCCAACGAAGCGGGCTACTGCCTTGACGGTCAGGTCTATACCGCTGGTAGCGCGATTCAATGGCTCATCAAACTCGGCCTCCTTGAGTCTGCCTCGCAACTCGATGACCTCGTCACTCAAGCCCTTCCCTCTGCCACGCCCGTGTGCGTTCCCGCATTTGCCGGCCTCGGTGCGCCACAGTGGGAGCCACGAGGTACCGCTCACTTTGAAGGCATCACGCTCAGCACGCACGCGCCCGAACTGGTGGCATCGGTCGTTGAAGGGATCGCTGCGCAAGTGGCGTTTCTTGTGCAGGGCGCAGAAGCAGATCTTGGTACGCCACTGAGCATTCTTCGTGTCGACGGCGGTCTGACGCACTCAGCGACGTTGATGCAGATGCAAGCTGATCTGTTGCAGATCCCAGTTGAAGTTTTTCCAAGTCCTGATGCGACAGCTCTTGGAATCGCAGCTCTCGCGAGGCATGGATTGCATCCTGAGACGACATTCGAGCCATTTCGTCTTGGTAGGACGCGTCTCTACGAACCACGCATGTCAGAAAGCGAAGCGAACAGTCGGCTCGATCGCTTTACGGCCGCAGCACAGCGTGTCGTTGCCGCGGCGACTGGGGAGCGATGACCTCATCACGTGACTATGACCTGGTGATCGTGGGCGCAGGTGTTGTAGGTTGCGCGCTGGCGAAAGAGCTTGCGCACTATGACCTGAGCGTCGGCGTTCTTGAACAGTCAAGAGATGTCTGTGAGGGGACGTCCAAGGCAAATACGGCAATTCTGCACACAGGCTTTGACTGCGTACCAGGAAGTTTGGAATCGAAGCTTGTTGCACGCGGCTATGAACTTCTTGATGCCTACGCAGACCAAACGGGAATTGCGGTCGAACGCTGTGGCGCACTTTTGGTGGCGTGGACAGACGAGCAACGTGAGGCACTTCCTAAAATTCAAGAAAAAGCAGTGGCTAACGGGTACGAAGACACCCGCTTACTTTCTGCGGATGAGATCGCGCTTCGTGAGCCTCATTTGGGTTCGGGCATCTTCGGAGGCCTCGAAGTCCCTGGGGAATCAATTATTGACCCCTGGAGCACACCACTGGCCTTTGCTCTCGAGGCGGTGAATGGAGGCGTGAGTTTCCATTTCTCGACGCAACTCCTTGGCGTAGAGACCACGCCACAGGGGCATCTTCTCTCAACGACGTCGGGCGAATTTCGGACCCGCTGGCTTGTGAACGCAGCAGGACTCTCCTCGGGGATCGTCAATGAGTTGTGTCATCATCACGACTTCACGGTGACGCCGAGGCGTGGCGAACTCCTCGTGTTCGACAAACTTGCCCGGCAACTCGTGAACAGCATTATCTTGCCTGTCCCAACCGCACAGTCCAAAGGTGTTCTCGTATCGCCAACCGTGTTTGGCAACGTCCTGCTGGGACCAACCGCAGACGATATTGATGACCCTCGGGCTACTGCGACAACCGAATCTGGAATCGATCGGTTGTGGGCGTCAGGAGAGCGAATTATTCCGTCGTTACTCGAAGAGGAGGTCACGGCAGCCTATGCAGGTCTTCGAGCAGCAACAGCGCAGAGTGACTACCAGATACACCTCCACGAAGCGGAACGCTATGTGTGTGTTGGTGGTATTCGCTCGACTGGCCTGACAGGGTCTCTGGCTATTGCCGAACATGTGGCGAGTCTTCTTGAGCGAGGTGGCTGCTCACTCGGTGTTCGATCTGATGAGCCCGTGGCGCCGGACGTGCCAGTACTCGGTGAACAACAACGTCGGCCATTTGAAGATCCGGAGAGGATCCGAGCGGACGTTGCCTATGGCCGCATTCTCTGTCACTGCGAACGCGTCACAGAAGGCGAAATTCGTGATGCATGCAGTGGCCCTCTTCCCGCCGTGGACCTCGGTGGCTTGCGTCGTCGAACTCGAGCCATGAATGGTCGCTGCCAAGGCTTCTTTTGCGCCGCCAACGTTGTGGAAGTGATGGCACAGTTGACTGGTGCGAGCGTCGCTGAGCTTACGGGGTTGGAGCCATGAGCGACGCTGACGTGGTCATTGTTGGTGGTGGGCCCGCGGGATTGAGTGTGGCAACAGCGCTCAAAACCAACGGCATCCCGCGGGTTGTTGTGCTCGAGCGTGAGATAACGGCTGGGGGAATACCGCGACATTGTGACCACCAAGGTTTTGGACTGCGTGACCTTCATCGCTCACTTCGCGGCCCACGGTATGCAGCACTTCTCGTGGCTCGAGCTCGACGGGCTGGAGTCGATATCAAAACAGGGACAACGGCACTTTCATGTGATGAGGGTCAGGTTGTGACAAGTTCAATTCGAGGGATTGAACAGTTCGAGGCGCATGCCGTGGTTCTTGCCACGGGTGCACGAGAGCGGCCTCGGTCGGCTCGCTTGGTTCCGGGCGATCGCGTGCCTGGGATTTTCACAACCGGCCAACTTCAAAATTGGAGCAGCTTGAAGAACTTCCCGGTCGGCGCCCGTGCACTCGTGGTTGGTGCTGAATTGGTGTCGTACTCCGCCGTGATGACCTTGCATCACGCGGGCGCGAAAGTTGTGGCAATGACGACTGAGTTTCCGCGACACCAAGTAATCAGCGGGGCTGCAACTGCGTTTCGGCTTCGCTACGGCGTCGAGCTGTGGACGGAATCGACAGTGGTTGAAATTGGAGGACGAGGCAGAGTCCAATTTGTCGTTGTGCAGGATGCCTCCGGAACGCGGCGCCGAGTAGAAGTGGACACCATTGTGTTCACGGGGTCCTGGATTCCTGACAATGAACTCGCTCGCCGCATGGGTCTTGAACTCGATCGTGGGACGAAGGGCCCGACGACCGATCGGCTTGGACAGACCTCGCTCGAAGGCGTGTTTGCCGCCGGCAATCTCCTGCATCCTGTGGAAACTGCTGACATCGTCACACGTCGGAGTCGTGTCATTGGGGGAGCGCTTGCTCAGTGGATTCAAAGTGGCACGTCGTCGCAGGTCAGGCTTCCTCAGGCCTCGATCACTGTCGGCGAGGGGCTTGAGTGGATCTGGCCAAATCGCAGATCAGCAGAAGGGTCGCTCGGTGAACTCTCGCTACGGCCCAGCGCCGTGCATCGTCGCGCCACCCTCACTGTGCAACAGAATGGCCACGCAGTTTCATACCAGTCACTTCGATCAGTTGTGCCGAACCGGCACCTGACAGTGCCTGGGTCACTCGTGGATGCTTGCGACAGTGGAGACATCAGCGTGAGCTTGACCGGCTCAGCGTAAACCATGTGTCGATGGGCGTCTGAGATCTGGATGCCGTAAGCATCTGAGTTTCATAGCCAAGAGCGAGTCCGAGAACTCGTTGACTGTGTTGGCGCGGGCGGGAGGTCGGCACGGCTCTTCACCGCTCATTCGGTGATGGGGTAGCTACGCGCTCCCGTATCGTCGTGCGCGTCGCAACCGAACCGTCCGAGTCAGGCGGAGAGAAAGTGCACCGACCACGAGGAGGACGAAGGCCCCTCCACTGAGCTGCCCCACTGCATCGCCGGTCATTGCCAATGCAGGAGAGGGGGCAGTGGTGGTGGTCGCAGGAAGCGTTGCGGTCGTCGTAGGGAGCGATTGGGTAAGGGCTGATGCCGGATCCGAGGCAGTACCTGGTCCGTTCGTATTGGAAGCAGCAACGGTAATTGAATAAGTAGTTGCTGGAGACAGACCACCAATGACACACGTGAGCGTGGCTGTCGTACAGTGCGCGCCGCCTGGGAGCGCAGTAGCCGTGTACGTGTAAACGCCTTGTGCGACAGCGTCTACTGGTGCCGTCCACGACACCGTTGCAGAAGTGGAGCTCGTCGTGACGGTGACCAGAGTTGGTGCCGATGGACTGTCGGTGGTCAGGTAAAGGTGGAGGACATTTTCTTTTTGGATGTTGTAGTCAGACAACACGCGACCATCGGTGAGGACTTGACCATTGAAAACCAAAATTTGGTTATCTGGCGGGAAACCTTTTTTGTCTTGGATTTTGGTCTTGACAGATTCGATGGTGTCGGAAGGTTCTACCTCGAGAGTTACTTCAGTCTGAGTGAGATAGGTAAAGAAGATCTGCACGGAGATAACCCCCTTTCGTTAGCGAGAATCACGCGACGACGTGAATTGAGCAGGTGTGTTTGTCACTTGAGGGAGATCACGGAGGAATACCTCGTCAGGAAGTGGTTCTCCCTTCAAAAAACGTTGGAGGTTGGAACAAAACAGATCAGCATTTCGCTCGTAGCGGCCTCTCCCTCCAGCAGAGGCATGCGGTGTGATCACGACCGAAGGATGCTCCCAATATCGACTTGTCACAGGGAGCGGCTCTGGATCAAACACATCAAGGATCGCCCGAGTGACATGGCCTCGATCAAGGGCCTCGAGAAGTGCGTCATCGTCAATCAAATTTCCTCGACCCACATTGATCAGAAGCGAACCAGGTTTCATCAAGGCGAGGAATTCTCGGTCAACAAGTGCAGTTCCATCTGTATTGCCAGGACGAGAGAGCACAACAACGTCTGCGTCGCCTAAATGATCGAAGAGGTCATCAGGGTGGAGCAACTGCTCGGCGTAGGCGTCGCTTCCCTTTGAACGTCGAACGCCGAGAATGTGAGCGCCAAACCCAGAGGCGCGCTGTGCCAGCGCTTGACCAATTGATCCGTAGCCGACGATGAGCCACGTGGTTCCCATGACTTCAGGAAATTCCCTGTGCTCCCATGTCTTTCGCTCCTGTGCCTGCGCCCAGAGTTCGGGTTGTTGGTAGGCGCGGAGCACTGCGCCAATCACGTATTCAGCAATTGAAATGCTGTTCTCGTGGCTACCCGAGATTCGAACACCGCGCTCTAAGAGGGGACGATAGAGAGGAAAGTCCAAACCAGCAGCTGATGACTGAAGCCAACGCAGACCAGGTGCCGATGCACAAATTCCATAGAAACGACGTGCGTGTTCGTCATAGAACAGATCAGTACTCAGCCACGCAATCTCAGGGTTTTTCGTAGTCCCAGAATCGGGCGTGACGAGTGAGACGTCGTCGCCGACAATGGCGCGAATGTGGTCTCCGTAGCGATTCCGGGAGTAGCCACTGAGAAGAATCTCCACAGCAGTACGCTACCGTCCGATTTCCCGGCTCGCAGAGGGAACACCTTCTTTGACTGCCTTAGGAGACAAAGCCCTTCCAATTCTTCATGTACTCAATGAAGGTGTCGCCAAGACCCTCTTCTTTGAGAACCTCGCGAGAAACAGGCAGCGCTCGCATGGCTGCAGCAGGGTCGGCCCGGAGGAGTTCGGGGAAATCATGGTTCGTGATGGCGGCCTTGCCTATCGCGACAATGTCGGCCCCCGCATCAATGGCGCGTTGCACATCAGCACCTGAAGAGAGGCGACCCGCAACCGCTACTCGAGTGGCGCCGCGCTCAAGATTCAAAAAGAGATCGAGGAGAGGGCGTCCTTCATACTCGGGATCGGCGGCTTCTTTGAAGGTGTCCCACAGTGAGAGATCGATCATGTCGACATATCCTGTGGCCACGAGACGAGAAAAGGCGTCAAGGACGTCACGAGTTGCCATGCCAAAGCGTTCAGGAGACAATCGAACGGCGACGTGGAAGTCGGCACCGCAGGCTCGGCGGATGCCATGAAGAATCTCGTCGAAAATCCTGAAGCGGTTTTCTTGACTGCCGCCGTAACGATCTGTTCGTTGGTTGAACGACGCGTTCAAAAATTCACAAAGCAAGTAGTCATGTGCGCCATGGAGCTCGACTCCATCAAATCCTGCCCGCTGACAACGCTCGGCAGAACCAATAAATGCTTCGATGATTTGCTCGACTTCCTCGGCACTCAATGCTCGTGCGCCGACATCAGGGTCGTCACTTGGAGCAAGCGGAGGTCCGTCAATCAGGCTTTTCTCCGCTCTGCGACCAGCGTGGTGGAGTTGGACGATGGCAAGGCTTCCTTCTGCTTTGAGGGCAGTCGCGAGTCGCGTCAACCCAGGAAGAAAGGAGTCATCCCAGCACGCAAGTTGGCCGGCAAAGCCTCTCCCCTCCGGAGCGACGTGGCTGGCACAGGTCATCGTGAGGCCGAAGCCACCCTTGGCACGCAGGACGAGCCACTGAAACTCATCTTCTGAGAGTGTGCCATCGGGAAGACTCTGCAAGTTGGTGAGTGGGGCCAACATGAATCGGTTCTTCATCGGGGCACCATGCGAAAAGGTCACTTCGTCAAATGGCGCCGGCACGTCGTGCTCCTCGTTAAATGGAAATACCTGATGCAGACCCCTCCGAGATTGTTCGGAAGAAGTGATCTGCACCGTTTTCGACGACTCCTTGCCCAATTCGTGCTGGCCAGGTGGCGTCGCCGTACTCTGCACGCCACGACCAAAGTCGTCGGCTGAGTTGGTGAAGGGGATATTCCTGCGTCATGCCCATCGCTCCATGGGCCTGATGGGCTGCTGCCGCGGCTATGCGAGCAGCGTCATCAGCCAAGGTTTTTGCAGCAGCAATTTCGAAGTTGCCATTTCCTCGCTCCGCTTCGCGCGCTGCTGCTTGGACTGCGAGATCAACCAAGAACGATTCTTCTGCGCATCGCACGACAAGCGCCTGCACGGCTTGGAAGGAGCCGATGGCTTTGCCAAATTGCTTGCGTTCTCCGGTATAGGCCACCGTCATGTCGGTCATGGCACGAAGCGCACCTGCCATCAGGGCCGCTCGGCTCAACGCGCCTCGCAGGCGCAAGGCGTTTGGGGTGACGCCGTCAGGAGCAGGAGCGATGACGTCAACTTCTGCGTGGTCGAAATGAACGGTGTCACGAGGTTCGCCGGCGAGATTATTGACCACATCGAATCGAGCGCTGCGCGGGGAAATCGCTACAACGTGGCCATCGACCAGAGCAACGATTCGATCGACATGCTGCGCCCACGGAACTCGATGTGCCGTGCCGCTCACCAGAGATCCTTCGAGCGTCAAGGAGTCTTCGGCCAGACCAGGGACCACGCTGAGGGGACCCTCGCCAACCGCGAGACCAGCTGATGACAAGAGCCAGCCGCCAAGAATGCCCGTCTCTGCAAGCGGGATTGGAGCGGCGTGCCGCCCAGCCACGGTGAGAACGGCCAGCGCTTCAGACAACGTGCCGCCGACGCCTCCCTTGTCCTCTGGAAGAGAAATCCAGGGCAGTCCAATTTCAGCTGCCGCATCCCAGATGGCGGGTGCCCAGCGCTGCGCTTCGGCTTCTTGGATGGCGTCAAAAGTAGAAACAGCCGCAAAGACACGCTCGGCAGTCTCAAGAACGAGTGCGTCGGTCATCGCAGGCCCTTTCCGATAATTCCACGAAGAATTTCATTTGTCCCACCGCGGATCTTCCACGATGGAGAAACCAACAGTGCTCGAGCGAGCAAGCGTTGAAAGGTGCTGTCGGTTTCGAGAGTTGGTTCGAGCTCGACGAGTTGCTGGAGGTCTGCGATGATCTGCTGTTCAAACTCGGTGCCGAGATCTTTGCCGATGGCGGACTCGACACTCGGTGCTTTTCCTTCGTCAATCATGCGGGCCACGGAAAGAGAAACCTGACGGATACCCCACCAACGCGCCGTGGCCCTGCCAAGGAATCGGAGCGCTTCAGGGCCGAACTGGTCCGAGTGCTCGCGAATCCACGACTCCACAATCAAAATTGGCGAAAGCCAGCGTTCTGCGCCTGCTCGCTCGAAACTCAGTTCCGACGTGCACTGGTGCCATCCATCGCCCTCTTGTCCCAGAATGAGATCGTCGGGGACAAAGACGTCATTAAAGACAACTTCCGCGAAGTCTGCTGTGCCATCGAGGAACGTGATGGGGTTGATTTCAAGGCCCTCACTCCTCATGTCGACGATGAATTGACTCAAGCCCTTGTGCGAGTCGTCAGATTCTTCTGTTCGCACCAACGCAATCATCCAGTCTCCAATGTGGGCATTGGAATTCCAGATTTTCACCCCTGTAATGCTCCACCCTCCCTCAACCTTGGTGGCACGGGTTTTGACGGAGGAGAGGTCAGAGCCTGAATCGGGCTCTGACATGCCGATGGTGAAACAGAGTTCGCCGCGACAAATCGCTGGGATAAAACGACGTTTCTGCTCTTCGGTACCAAAGCGATTGATCACGGCACCACTTTGGCGATCTGCTGTCCAGTGATATTCAACTTGTGCGCCCCGCCGAAGTAATTCTTCGACGACGATCAAGCGTTCAATGACTGACGCGTTCCGGCCGCCGTATTCAACAGGCAAAGCCATGCCAAGGTAACCCCGGCGTCCAAGTTCAAGCGAGAGCTCTTTGGAAGGACCTGCCCCCATGCCAAGGCCCGGGACGTAACTCCCTGGCGTGAGATAGCTGTCGCAAAACTCTCGAACTTCTTTTTGAAGCGCTTTCTCGGCGTCGGTCAACTCAGTTGCAGTAAAGGAGATAGCCACGCTGTGACTTTAGTGACGTATCCCGGTTGTGCGTCAAAGTAAATGAAAAGACTGTCGAGAACACGGTTGTGTCAAGCAAAGTCTGCGATCTTGACAAGCCGTTTTCCAAGGTTTTCTCCTCGAAAGAGACCAAGAAATGCCTGTGGCACATTTTCGATGCCTTCACCGATTTGTTCGTAGTAGGCGAGACGTCCCGATGAGACCAAAGGAGCGACGCGTGCGGGGAAGGCCGCGACTCGGTCCATATGGTCGTTAATGGAGAACCACTTCATGGTGCCCCCTGTGCCCAACATGCGATGAAGTGCAATTCCAGGCGGTTCGGCGTCGCTGTTGTAACTCGAGATGTTCCCGCACATGGCGAGACGAGCTCCAGGGGCCAAATTGTCGATGACAGCGTTGAGTACCGCTCCGCCCACGTTGTCGAAGTAGCCGCTGATGCCTTGTGGACACGCGAGCGCTAACGCGTCACGTAAGGATCCCGGGGCTTTGTAATCAATGGCGGCGTCGTAACCAAGAAAGTCAATTGCGTGCCGAGCCTTGTCAGGGCCACCCACAATGGCGATTGCTCGAGCTCCCGCCAGGCGAGCCAATTGGCCGGCGACCGATCCCACTGCTCCCGCGCCAGCGGAGACAACCACGGTGTCGCCCGGTGTGGGCTGGATGATGTCATAGATACCTATCCACGCGGTCAGACCAATCATGCCGCGCACGCTTAGAGCATGGCTCAGTGGACCAAGTTCTGGATCGACAGCGAAGAGATTGTCTGCTCGCGTTGTGCTGTAGGTCTCCCAGCCGAGAAACCCCCAAACAAAATCTCCGGGGGAAAAACGTGGACTTTTTGACGTCACCACTTGGCCGAGCGCACGCGCCACAACGGGTGCGCCAAGGACGAAGTCTTGCTCCATGCGCAAACGCAAGTAAGGATCACACGAAAGATAGAGATTCTTTACTAAGACGTCGCCATCGTGGAGTTCGTCGACAGCGCGTTCGACCAGAGAGAAGCAAGAGACGTCTACTTCCCCTGCGGGCCGTTGCACGAGGAGAATGCTTTGCTTGGTTGTTGGAGCATCGCTCATAGGTCTTTACCTACTTACTTCGAGGATCGATCAGGAGCTTGATGGCTTCGCCACGCCTCAAGAGTTCAAAAGAGTTAAGCAAGTCGGACAGCGGAGCCGTCTGCACCCACGTGGCAACGGGAAACGCGCCATCTTGCATCATGGAGATCACTTCGGGGAACTCATTGTTGTACGCATAACTCGTTCGCAGCGTGATCTCGTTCGCCATTAACTGACCCAAAGGAGCGATCACTTCGTGACGGCCTGAGGTTAAAAGGACGACGGCACCACCCTTAGCGGTTGCTCCGATGGCAGCATGAAAGGTGGTGGGTGCACCAGCGGTTTCGAAACTGACGTCTGCGCCTCGGCCCTTCGTTAGAACTCGAACTTGTTCGACTGCATTGGTTGCAAGTGGGTCAATCACTTGGGCGCCGAAGCCTGCCGCCACAGATCGACGATCTGGGGCCGGTTCAATCACAATGACGTCATCAACCCCCTGTGCCTTGAGGCACAGCAAGATGCCAAGTCCAATTGGCCCACCACCGAATATGGCGGCACGCCCACCTGGGGCAAGGGGCCAACGCTTTACTGCGTGAAGCGCAACAGCCATCGGCTCGATTACCGCAGCTTCAAGTTCAGCGACACCACTTGGAATTGCGTAGACAGACTCAGAGGGAACGACGGTGAATTCAGCGAGACCTCCACCCTCAGTGGCGTAGCCATGAAATGCCAAGGTGTCGCAGAGATTGTGATTGCCCGCTGCACACTGTTCGCAACTGTGACAAAAGCGAGTGGGTTCTATGGCAACAAGTTGTCCTTCTTTTACTCCCTCAACGCCTTTGCCGACGCCCGAGACGATGCCAATTGCTTCATGACCGAGAATGACGGGCGCACTCACGCCGGTGAGGGGATGTGGGGTCAGCGGGACCGTTCTCGGTCCATCGAAGTATTCATGGAGATCAGTGCCACAGATGCCGTTGTAGGAAACTGCGATTTGTAGCTCTCCTAAACCAGGATTGGGCTCTGGAACGTCCTCAAGTCGAACGTCTTGTATGCCGTAATAGCGCGCTGCCTTCATGAGGCCTCCAGAAACTTATGAATCATCACACCGTCAGCGAAGAGTACTTCGGCACATTTGGGGGACTCGTGTGTCGTCATCGAATCCATTCGCCAATTCGACGTGCCACGTTTGATCCATCGAGGTCGGCCAAACTGAAGCCGACAAGGGTTGCAGCCAATTTGGAGGTTTGCATTCGAAAGGGTGGATGGTCTCCGAGTGCAGCTTCTATGACAACAGCCGCAGCGTCTTCAGCGCTTTGGGCATTTGCAAATCCCCCCGCACTGATAGCTGCAAATGCTGTGCGTGCCCTGGCGTAGGGGTCATCGTCATCGCCGTCCGAATGCTCGTGGAGTTTTTCAACGAACTCTGTCGCAACGGGGCCAGGTTCCACCACAACGACGTCGATCCCGAATTCGTTGACAACGATGGCAAGGGACTGCATCAAACCTTCGAGGGCGAACTTTGACGCGCAGTAGGCGTCATTGAAAGGCTGACCAAGCCCCCCAGCGATAGATGAGAGCGAGATAATGCGACCCGTGCGAGCATGTCGCATGTGCGGCAGGACAAGTTTGGTGAGATTGGCGACGCCAAAGAAATTGACGTCAAATTGGCGTTGCAAGTCCTCCATTGAGAGTTCTTCGAGCGTTCCCTCTTGTCCCTGTCCCGCGTTATTGATGAGAATGTCGATCTGGCCAAGGTCGCGCATCACGTCTGCTACACACGTGGTGGCACCTTGAAAATCAACAACGTCGAGTTGACGGATGTCGAGGCTCACCCCGGCACTCTGTGCGGCCTGCTGGAGCTGGTCAGATCGCTCAAGATCTCGCATTGTGGCAACCACATGGATGTTGTGATTCGCCAATCCGAGAGCAGTGTGCAGGCCAATTCCTGCTGACGTTCCCGTAATCAGTGCAACGCGCTGTTGCGCCATCGTGCCCCCTTTGTCATCTCTATCTTGACGCCTTCTCGTCTTCGGTGCCCGAAGTCCATCTTGAGGATAGGAGGGTTAGCGTCAGGGTTATGAATCCCGAGGTCACCTTCCCACGTCTAGAGGTTCGGGATCTCACGGGGATGAACCGGCAGACTCCCGAATGTTTCCGTGGCTCTTGGAATATCGTGTTTGTTGCCTTTCGACGCCAACAACAGCAAGCCATTGATTCGTGGATCCCTTGGGCACATCAGGCTGAGGAGGGTGGGCGTCTCCGCTTTTATGAATTGCCCGTCCTTTCTGGCACGTGGAAAATATTTCGAACAGTGATTGATGGCGGCATGGCGACTGGTGTTGGAAGCAAGGCGGCGCAGCAGCGCACGCTGACCTACTACGGAGACACCGCACGGATAGCTCGACTCCTTGCTATTCCTCGTAGAACTGTCATGACGATTCTCCTCATCGACGGGTCGGGCGTCATTGTTGATCGAGCAGAGGGACCTTTTGATCCGGCAACGGCCGACAGATTTGATTCGCGCCTTCGCCATCCAGGGAGTGCACCCGCAGCGTGATGGGTTGGTGCTCGCGCTATGAGCACCTAAAGAACGACCAAAAGCGACGCAGGAGAAAAATCATGAACAGACGAAGTGACTCATTTGCCATCAACCCGATGTTCACTCGGTCGGGGGAAGCGACTGATCGTCCACGTTTTCGCTTGGCCGATGACGAGATGCTGCCAGATACGGCATATCAAATCATTCATGATGAGGCCATGTTGGACGGCAATGCCCGCTTGAACTTGGCAACCTTTGTCGGCACGTGGATGGAAGCTCCGGCACAGACCCTCTATGCCGAGACCTTTGACAAGAACATGATTGATAAGGACGAATATCCAGCAACGGCCGCCATCGAGGAGCGGTGCTGGAGAATCTTGGCCGACCTTTGGAATGCTCCCCGGCCCGAGGACGCAATCGGAACGTCGACAATTGGATCTTCTGAAGCGTGCATGCTCGGCGGTCTTGCATTGAAGCGACGATGGCAAGAACAACGTCGCGCCAGTGGCAAGTCCACTGATCGCCCCAATCTTGTAATGAGTTCGGCCGTGCAGGTGTGCTGGGAAAAGTTCGCAAATTATTTTGACGTTGAACCGCGTTATGTCCCCATCAGCGAGGAGCACCCCACGCTTGACGCCAGCGGACTTGCAAACGTGATTGACGAAAACACCATTGGCGTCGTGGCGGTCATGGGTGTGACCTACACGGGGATGTATGAACCCGTAAAGGAAATTGCAGACGCATTAGATGCGTTGGAGCGCGACACGGGTTTGGACGTGGCGATCCACATTGATGGAGCTTCCGGAGCATTCGTCGCACCATTTCTGCAGCCTGATCTCGCGTGGGACTTTCGACTTCAGCGAGTGCACTCGATTTCCACGTCAGGTCACAAATATGGCCTCGTCCCGCCAGGTGTGGGCTGGATCGTTTGGCGAGACGCCTCGTATCTTCCTGATGATCTGATTTTTAAAGTTTCATATTTGGGCGGAGAGATGCCAACCTTCGCCTTGAATTTTTCACGACCAGGCGCACAGGTGCTTTTGCAGTACTACAACTTTCTGCGCTTGGGCCGAAAGGGTTTTACCGCGGTGCAGGGAGCTTGTCGCGACGTGGCGCGCTATCTCTCTGAGGCGATCGGGAAGATGAGCCAATTTGAATTGTGGAATGACGGTTCAGATATTCCAGTCTTTGCGTGGCGTCTCGCTGCGGGAGCGAGCGGAAATTGGGACCTCTATGACCTCTCGAGCCAACTCCGACAAAACGGATGGCTTGTTCCGGCCTACCCGATGCCGGACAATCTTTCCGACCTCACAGTGCAACGCATTGTGGTCCGTAATGGACTCTCAGTGGATTTGGCTGATGGCCTGCTTTCGACGATCAAGACGGCCACGGCCTACCTTGAAGGACTTTCCGGTCCGCTGCCAAAGGAAGGGCGAGCGACAGATTCCTTCCACCACTAAGCAAGGGGATTAGTGGAAGCCAAGCTCTTGGAGGAGTCGGTAGTGCGTCGGGTCATCGGGGAGGATCCATGAGAAGCCTTCGAGGAAAATAATGGCGATGACATTGAGCACGATAACGCCGAGGAAGAGCCACAACGCACATCGAGCAAGCACGCGCAAGCCATCGCTGCGCGGTGCGAGTGGGACGACAGCAGAACTGCACATCAGCGCGACGCCGCAGAAAACGATGACGATGACAAAGGTAATCAGGGCCCAGGTATAGAGGTGGAGGCCAAGTACGGCACTGCCGTAGCCAGGGTCGCCTTTTTTCGCGATGTGGAGGAGAATCTGGCGGGTTGATTCGGTACCGCCGGCGACACTGGCGATGATGGCCATGCCGAGGCCGGCACAGTAGCGGCCTCTACTTAAAGTGCCTCGAAGCGCGTCAGCAACAATCCACAAAATTGGAATCGTTGCCAGAATCATTCCGTAGCGCTGCAGCATGCACAAGGGGCACGGGTATTCATGTCCCACAAATTGGACGGTGAACGCACCCAAAAGAACTAGGCAATAGCCAACGACGAAGATCACCATTCCCCAGAATGCGAGCGAACTCCATCGCTGGTTGAGTGCGGGATCTTCAACGAGGACAGGTGTGGCGGTGTCAGTGGTCATGGGTCGGAGGCCTTAGAAGTTGAGGTGGAGGCTTGAGGTCACGTGGTACTTAAACAGCCCGAGCATGCAGACGACTGACACAACCCAGAGCGTGATGACGAGTCGTCGAGACGCGCCTCGATATGCCAAGAACGCGGTAACTGCGAGGAGCAGCATGATCAAAATATCCACCAGTGTCTCCTGTGGGTGAGGATTGTCATCTCGAGCGTACCGAGCAAGGAGCGCAACAGAGGGGATGGAGAAACGCCCAGGCTCTAGCCTGTGACGCGTGAGAATTTTGCTTGTTGGTGACACTCACCGGAACAGCACGTTTCTTGCGTCTGCCTTTGCTGCGGCAAAGCGAAACGAGTGCGAGCTGATTGTGCAGTTAGGCGATTTCGGCTTCGGCTGGCAGTGGTTGCCACTCACCGACACTCTCGCCGTCTGCAAGTTTTCCGCAATTGCGTCGATGCTTGTTGAGAAAACTGGAATCGGTTTGCGTTTTATCGATGGCAATCATGAGAACTTCGACAAGCTTTCGCTTCTCCCTGTCGGAGAGACTGGAATGAGAGAAGTCGCTCCCGGTGTGTTCCACCTGCCACGGGGTATGCGATTTGAGATTGACGGTGCATCTTTTTTGGCGCTGGGTGGTGCGACGAGTCTCGACCGGCTTGCTCGGACCCCCTCTGTCTCGTGGTGGGAAGCTGAGGCGATCACGACGCGTGATGTCGAAGCCTGCGGCAGCGAGACAGTTGACGTGCTGTTGACGCACGACATGCCACTGCAATGCGGCCTTCGGAGTGATCGAGCACAGTCAGGCTTTGGCATCAAAGCCGATATGGACTGGTATCTCAATCGTTTACGAGTTGCCGAAGTCGTCGAAACAGTTCGTCCCAAATGGGTCTTTCACGGTCATTTGCACCACCGCTACGAGCGCGATCTCCGCCCAGAATTGGCAACCACAGTGCTCGGCCTTGCAAGCGACAAAAGTCCTCTGGGCTTGTCGAGTGTTGTCTTTGACACGCAGGTCCAAACAATTCATCTCACCGAAGTCGAGGGCTGAATCGCAGTTTGCGACCGTGCGTAACGGGGTCTAAGTTCGCAACTGTACGTGTTTGGCTTGGGTGGGGGCATCAAGGCAGCGGGCACGTCAGGGGGCGAAATGGCAACGAATGGTGTGACCTTGCCGAGTGGAGCGATGCTCATCGGCGATGAATGGGTGACTGGATCGTCCGGCGGCTTGTACGAACACGTCTATGCGCACACTGGTCAAGTCAATGCAACGATTGAAATGGCTGGTGCCCTTGAAGTTGATCGAGCTGTTGCCGCTGCATGGAAAGCGCAAAAGCAGTGGATGGCAATGTCAGTGGACGTTCGTCGTGATTTGCTCATCAAGCTCGCCGACGCAGTCCTCGCGCACACGGAGGAACTCGCGCTGATCAACACGGCTGACTATGCCGTGCCGATCGTCGGGAGCAGTGTCCACCCGGCACAACTTGAGCGTTTTCTGCGTTACTACGCGGGTTACGTCGACAAGGCACACGGGCAAACCGCTCCAGTGTCGAATTTCCCGAATGACTTGCAACTCATAGAACGCGAGCCCTACGGCGTTGTCGGCGTCATTGTCCCGTGGAACGGCCCGCTGTTCGTCATTGGGATGAACGTTGCTCCTGCACTCGCCGCAGGTAATGCCGTCATCATCAAGCCGCCAGAGTTGGCACCTCTTGGCCCATTGCGCTTTGGCGAACTGTGTCTTGAAGTCGGCCTCCCTCCAGGACTCGTTAACGTCTTGCCGGGTGGCCCCGAAGGCGGTGACGCCCTGGTTCGTCATCCAGGCGTGCGCAAAATTCATTTCACTGGTGGTGGACACACGGCGAAGATGATCAACGTGGCAGCTGCGGAGAATCTGACGCCAGTTGCAACTGAGCTCGGGGGGAAATCGCCTGCGCTCGTTTTTGATGACTGTGATCTCGATGCCACCGCAATGACGATTGCCTTTGCGGGACCTATTGGCCAATCTGGTCAATCCTGCGCCTGTTCGAGCCGCATCTTGGTACAGGAGTCGATCTATGACGACTTCATGGCTCGTTTCCTAGGCGTGGTCCAAGCGATGCCAATCGGCGATCCGTTGAATCCCGAGAACATGATGGGCCCCGTGATTTCACAACAAGCGTGTGATCGCATTACCTCGGCGATCGACCAGGCCGTGGATCAAAAGTATGGGGAAGTGCTCACCGGGGGAAATCGAATCGGTGGTGACCTCAAGGACGGCTTTTATATTGAGCCAACCGTGTTTGCAGGTGTTGATAATCGCAGCCCCCTCGCTACGGTCGAGCACTTTGGTCCTGTCGTTTCTGTCATGCGTTTCAAAGATGAAGAAGAAGCACTGGCGCTGGCAAACGACACTGACTATGGCCTTGTTGCTTACGTGGCAACAACAAATCTGAACCGAGGGATTCGGGTGACGAGGGCTCTCGAGGCGGGCACGGTGTGGGTGAACACGATCCCCGACATCGTTCCGCAAAGCCCGTATGGGGGCTACAAGCAGTCTGGTGTTGGCCGCGCGGGCGGCGTTGAAGGACTGCATGAATTCCAGCAGGTCAAAACCATTCGGTTTGCCCTGTAAACGTGGCACGAGAGTGCACGGCAAAACGGTTTCGAAAAGTAACAAGGTGAGTGAAGGAGAAAATCATGGGAATCGCTGAAGGAAAAGTCGCTGTTATTTCTGGTGCTGCTCGAGGGCAGGGTCGGAGCCATGCAGTTCGTCTCGCCAAAGAGGGCGCCGACATTATTGGGTTGGACATTTGCGCTGACATCTCAACGATGACCTATCCAAACGCCAGCCTCGCTGACCTTGAAGAGACCATCAACCTGGTGGAAGCCGAAGGCGGTCGCATGATTGGCAAGGTGTGCGACATTCGAGATGCCGATGCAACCGAAGCAGCGGTCAATGAAGCCGTTGCCGATTTTGGCCGTGTCGACATCATTCTTTCGAATGCGGGAATTATTCGACTTGGCGGAACGCCAAAGGAGATGGAAGTCCAAACGTGGCAAGACGTATTGGGCACGAACCTCACAGGTGGTTTTCACCTCATTCGGGCGGCATTGCCACACATGATTGAAGGTGGCCGAGGTGGTTCAATCATCTTGACGGGGTCGACTGCAGGCACTCGGCCCATCGGTGGTCTGAACCCGGAAACAAATCGTTTTGACCCAGCAAGTCTCGCCTACACCTCGTCGAAGTGGGCGCTTCGAGGCATTGGTCGACAGATGGCACATGAACTTGCACCTCACAACATTCGAGTCAATGTCATCCATCCCACCGGTGTGATTTCAGGTATGACAATGAACGATGCGATGTTTGCCCTCCACGCGCAAGCACTAGAAGGGGGTTCGAACACCATTTCTCAGATGTCTAACGCCATGCCCGTTGAAATTCTTGAAGCATCCGAAATCTCGAATGCCGTGGCGTTCCTCGTGTCTGATGAAGCCAAGTACATCACCGGTGTTTCGTTGCCGGTGGATGCTGGCTTCTCCGTGAAGTAGGCAACTCGTTCGCGCTCCTAGAAGATTTCCTTGTTCGTCGTCACTCAAGGTGAGGAATACTTAAGGACTAATGACTGACACCCCTCCTCCATACCCAGCGAATTCAATCCCTGCCGCGATTTTGGATGTGGCTGAGAAATTTGGTGACACACTTGCACTGATCGATGGTGAGCGTCGATGGACCTACACCGAGCTCGGTGCCGATGTGCGCAGATCAATTGCGGCAGCCATTGCTCTGGGCATTGAGCCAGGCGACCGAGTGGGACTGTGGGGGCCGAATACCTCAGAGTGGATTTTCTCAGCGCTTGGCATTTTGGGTGCAGGAGCGTATCTCGTACCTCTCAACACTCGATGGAGCGGGGACGAGATCGCCTATTCCTTGCAAAAGGCCGATGCGTCTGCGCTCTTCGCGTCCCAAGGCTTTTTAGGTCTTGATCAAATTGGTTCAGTGGCCGAAGCAGCACCGGGCTTGCGGGCACTCGAGAACGTGGTGGTCCTCGAGGGCGCCACTCCCGGAGCCAAGAGTTTTGAGGAATTTTTGGCGCTCGGCGGAGGTGTGAGCGACGCGGTTGTTGACGAGAGATTGGCAGGAATTCAACCGGAAGATCCTGCCGACGTCATGTTCACCTCGGGCACAACAGGACGCCCGAAGGGGGTGATCCTCCGACATGGGGCTTCCCTGCAGCTCTATGGATGGATGGGGACCTTGCAGACCATGGCTCCAGGGGATGTCAATCTCGTCATTCCACCGTTCTTTCACTGTTTCGGGTACAAAGCCGGCTGGCTGTCGACGTTCCTGAAAGGCGCGACAGTCATACCTCAAAAAGTCTTCAATGCGGAAGAAGTGTTGCAGCACATCCAAGATGACAAGGTGAGTGTGATCTTGGGCCCTCCGACGATTTATACGGATTTGCTCAATCATCCTCGACTGCATGAGTTCGATATTTCGAGTTTGAGAGTGTCATGTCCTTCGGCTGCAACCGTCCCTGTCGAGCTGGTTCATCGAATTCGAGACGACCTGGGTTTTGACATCGTGCTCAACGCTTATGGGATTACCGAAGCCCACGCAACGGTGTCAATGGCTGGCCCTGGCGCAGATCCTGAACTCGTTGCCAACTTCGCAGGGCCGATCATTCCTGGTTGTGAGGTCAAAATTGTTGATGACGACGGGAATGAACTTCCCGTCGGCGAACAGGGTGAAGTGCTCGTTCGTGGTTACAACATCATGACCGGTTACTACGAAGATCCTGAAGCGACGGCAGAGGCCATAGACGAAGACGGATGGCTCCACACTGGTGACATCGGATTGTTCAATGACGTTGGTTGGATCAAAATTACCGATCGCAAGAAGGACATGATTATTACCGGTGGCTTCAACGTCTACCCGGCGGAGATCGAGCGTGTGATCCTGCTTGACGACACAGTGGGTGAAGCTGCGGTCGTCGCAGCACCTGATGAGCGCATGGGCGAGGTCGGGGTGGCCTTTGTGCAGCCTCGACCCGGCAAAACGGTTGATGTCGACGCACTCATGGCACACGTCAAAGGAGCATTGGCGAAATACAAAGTGCCCCGCGAGATTCGCGTCGTTGAGAGTTTGCCTCGGAATGCCAGCATGAAGGTTCTCAAGTATCAGTTGCGAGATGAGTTGCGGGCTGAAGCCGCGAAGTAGAAGTTTTTGCGCTGGCGTCGTGAGACCAGATTTCTAGACCGGTCCGACGGGAAGAAGGAAAGATGCTCGCGGTCTCACTCCACACGTCAGACGTCGTCCTCGCCGCGGCTGTTTTTCTGGCCTGTGCCGTCGAGATGGTTGAAGCGCTGACCATCGTGGTCGCCGTCGGCACGGCACATTCCTGGAAAGCGGCATGGCGAGGAGTTGTTGCGGCCCTCGTGCTGTTGAGCGCACTCGTGATTCTTTTCGGACCCGCCCTTCTCAAAATCCCACTTGAAATCTTGAGGTTGCTTGTCGGCGGCCTGCTCCTCGTCTTCGGTTTGCAGTGGCTGCGAAAGGCCATACTCCGAGCGAGTGGTCTCAAGGCCAAACACGACGAAGACCATATTTTCGCGGAAACTGTTGTCGAACTCGCCGAAGCTGAAGGTGACGCCAGAAAGGTTGCGTTCCTCATGGCTTTCAAAGGCGTCTTCCTCGAAGGGCTCGAAGTTGTCATTACCGTGCTGACTCTTGGAGCTTCCGCCCATCGACTCGGCCTCGCTGCGCTCAGTGCCCTTTCGGCTCTCGTGCTGGTCGGGATCGTTGGGGCCATTGTGGCGCGTCAACTTTCTGGTGTACCTGAAAATGCAATGAAGCTCATCGTTGGGCTGATGCTGGTGAGTTTTGGGACCTTCTGGTCTGGCGAGGGGCTCGGAATTCGTTGGCCAGGAAGTGATGCGTGGATTCTTGTGTTGTTGGGTTTCTATGCAGTCGCGACATGGCTCATGGTGTGGCGCCTCGAGAGTGTTCACGATCCGACTGAAGTCGTCCGATGAGAAGGGCACCGCTCTCGTGGCCTCGTGGAGCACTTCAAGGTTTCGGAAGATTTTGGTGGAAGTTCCTCATCGGCGACACGCCAGAGATTTTCCTTGGAGTCGTCGTCGTTCTCGGAGTCGTTGCAGTTTTGAGCGAGGTCGAAACGTGGAATCTCTGCGTTCTCGTCGTTTTCCCAGTTTTGATTGCTCTTCTGCTTGCGGGATCACTTGCGCGAGTGCTTCGGCGGAACTAGCCCCCGTCAGCGTCCAAGAACTTCAGCGCCAAAAAACTCCAAGGTGTCCAAACTGGCCTGGACATCGTCGCCACAGACCAAGCTCACGGTCCACGACACACCGAGTTCGGCAAGTGCGGCTTCTTGTTCGCGCAGTGTCTCGCCGCGAACGTCGCTGCGGCAATCAAGCATGCCCCAGGGTCCGGCCACGATGACTTCCAAACTGGCTGGATCTCGCTTCGCACGTTCTGCGTCATCACGGAGTGACTGAATTGCGTGGCCGAGGTCAGCAAAATCCTTGAGCGGCTTGGTGCGGGTTGACGCCGCCATCTCATCGGTTGGCGTGAACATGAAGAGCGCCCCGTCCCCATGAGAGATGGCCCGAGATCTGCCGAAGGGGCTATTGGCGTGGATCCAAATTGGGGGATGTGGCGTTTGCAATGGGGGCGGCAGGATGCGCGCATCTCGAGCACGGAACGTGTCGGTCGTGAGTTCAATATCAGCGCCGTTAAAGCCTTCGCGCCAAAGTTCAAGAAGGACGTCAAGGTCGCGTCGCCGCATCGCCGGGTCGGCACCGAGCGCTTTGAATTCACCAAAGAGATAACCCGTTCCAAGTCCCACGGTGAGGCGACCGCCACTCAGTCGGTCCAAGGTTGCAACCTGGTGGGCGGCCAAAAAGGGGTTTCGATACGACGCAGCGAGGACAAAGGTCAAGAGACGCATCCGCGTGGTGAAGGCGGCGCAGTAGGCGAGGGAAGTGAAGGGATCTGCCGTTCCTTCGCCCCCTTGGTCGACCCAGCGGCCTGATGGCGCAGGGTGGTCGGTGAAGGCAAGGAGGTCGAAGCCGACGCGTTCTGCAGTCTGGCAAAACGTCGTAATGGACTCAGGCAAAAAGATATCTGGTGTCCATCGAGTGTCTCCGATTGCGTGCTGAATGCCGTGTTTCATGAGTTCGACGTTGAACGCTTGGCTGCTTCTTCTGCTGCGCGCTCGGCTCGGGCTTTTGCAACCTTGCGAGGAGCAGGACCAAAGCCAAGTTCTGCATTTTCCTTGCGCCACGCGGCGACGTCTTCGGCACGGCCGACGAGTTGCATTGTCTTGAAGTGACTTTGGAGGTGGGCCCGCATGCCCATGGTCTCCCACGCTTCTTTGACCCCTGCCTTAATCCCCATCAGGGTGGTGAGCGGCGCCTGCGCAATTTGCTGGGCAATGAGTTCGACTTCGTCTTCCAAGCGGTCGGCAGCGACGACCCTATTAATAAGTCCTTGCTCCTTTGCCTCGGCAGCGCTCAGCGTTTTCGAGAGGTAGAGGTATTCATAGGCCCGATGGAAGTTCATCATGACCCACGGCTCGATCATTGTTTCGCCGCCGGGAAACCCCATCCCTTGGGGGAGGGGCATCTGGAAATAGGCATCTTCAGATGCCACGACGACATCGTTGAGCAGCGCGAAATAGGTCCCGCCGCCCACGCAGTAGCCGTTTACTGCACACACCGTCGGCTTGCGAAATTCCCAGAGGTGGAGCACCGGCCAAAGAAAAAGTGTGGCTGGACCACCCCACGGGTGCCCCGCCTCATGCGCAGCGGCGAACTCTGCATAATTCGGAGCACCAGGGCCCGAAGGAAGGTCATGGCCGGAACAGAATCCTTTGCCATTGGCCTTCATGATGACCACTTTGATGTTGTAGTCCTCTTCTGCGTCTTTGAGACAGTGTTCAACGTCCCAGACCATGGCAGGATTTTGCGCGTTTGCTGCTTCAGGGCGATTCAAAATGATACGGGCGATAGGCCCGTCCTTTTCGTAGATAACAGCTTCGAGCTCTGTCCGCTCCATCTTCCCCACCCCTGTCGTTGTCGCCTGCGTCGTGCAACCTCTGACCGTAGTCGGCCCCTGCATCCTCACGCAGGGGGTGGCTGGTTCTGTACGATCTCCCCGTGCCCACTCTGGGCGAGGAGGATCGATGAAGCTGATCGTCGCAGTCGTCAAACCATTCAAGGTTGAAGAGATCAAAGAGGTACTCAAGTCCCTCAACGTGTCGGGAATGACCGTGAGCGAGGTGCAAGGATTTGGCCGTCAAAGCGGCCACACCGAGGTGTATCGAGGCGCCGAGTACACGACTGATTTTGTCCCCAAGATCCGGATCGAGATTCTTGTAGAAAGCGAACGCTCAGACGAGATCGTTGCTGCGATTGTCGAAGCCGCACAGACCGGAACCATTGGTGACGGAAAGGTGTGGGTCCTGCCCGTTGAGACAGTGGTTCGCGTTCGCACCGGCGAGAGAGGGAGCGACGCTATTTAAGACGCTGCGCCAAGAACTGCCCCACGTATGTATTCACGCTTTTTGGAGAGAAGGCCGATGAATTCCATAGACACCCTTTGGGTGCTGCTTTCCGCAGCACTCGTTCTTTTCATGACACCGGGGCTTGCCCTTTTTTATGGCGGTATGGTCCGCTCTAAAAACGTGCTCGCCATCATGATGAACAACCTCATCGCCATGGGCGTTATCACTGTGTTGTGGGTTTTGGCGGCCGGGTCGCTTGTCTTTGGCAACGATGTTGGTGGAGGCCTCATTGGAAACTTCTCCTTGAGCGGCTTCGCAAACCTGGGACACTCACTTCCTGGCTTTCATGGCGGTGGGGCGTCGCCTCTGGCGATCATGGCATTTCAAATGATGTTTGCGATCATCACTGCCGCACTGATCAGTGGCGGAACGACCGATCGGATTAAGTTTTTTGCCTTCGTCATTCTCATTAGCGTGTGGCTCTTTTTGGTCTACGCCCCAATTGCTCACTGGGTCTTCAACCCGCATGGCTGGCTTGCTGCCCATGGCGTCCTCGACTTTGCTGGCGGGACAGTTGTCGAGATTTGCTCGGGCTTCTCGACGCTTGCCGTCGTGCTTGTCCTCGGCAAACGCAAAGGTTGGCCTCGAGACCCGATGGCGCCTCACTCCGTTCCGCTCAGTCTGCTGGGAGTAGGAATTCTTTGGTTTGGCTGGTTTGGCTTCAACGCCGGATCGTCCCTCGGTATGAACTCGATTGCAGTGCATGCCTTTGTGAACACGCAGTGCGCAGCCGCAGCCGGGTTACTCGGATGGCTGATTTTTGAGAAATCCAGAGAGCCACATCCGACAACGCTTGGTGCAGCGTCTGGCGCAGTAGCGGGCATGGTGGCGATCACTCCAGCCGCGGGGTTTGTCACCACAATGGCCTCACTCTTGATTGGCGTCTGCGCGGGATTGTTGTGTGCCGTTGCCGTGCGAGCCAAATTCAAGTTTGGCTTTGACGACTCACTTGATGTGCTCGGCGTTCACGGCGTGGGAGGACTCTTTGGCATGCTGTGCGTCGGTCTGTTGGCGACAAAAGCCATTAACCCAGCCGGAGCGAATGGACTCTTGGTTGGCGGTGGGACGCATCTGTTTGTGTGGGAGATCATTGCCGCCGTGGTGTGCGCAGCATTCGCCTTTGGCGTGACCTGGGTGATTGCAAAAGTGATCGACTTGACCCTGGGGCTGCGTGTCAGTGAAGAAGAGGAATTTACTGGTCTCGATCTTTCCCAGCATGCGGAGAGCGCCTACTCCATGGGAGGGTTGGGGCGACTTTCGAGTTGAGTTCACGCATCGTTGTCGAGCGCGTCGACAAGGCCCCACTCTTTTGCGGTTTGCACGCCTAACCATTCTCCGGAGAGGCTGAGCCACGCGGTGCGATGACGACCAATGCGACGTGGAATACTGACCGTCCCTCCCGCTCCTGGAATGAGGCCCATGGCAATTTCGGGGAGCTGTATCTGTGTGTTGTGAGTGGCGATGACCTGGCCAGCAAATGCCGGGATCTCGATACCAGCACCGACACATTTCCCATGAAGGTACGCAGTGACCTTTGGTGCCAGAGCCCCAACGCGCAGCCCGACGCTTCGAGCGACTCGGACGAGGTGAGCGTGCCCTCCGTCATCGGCAAGACCAAATTCCGTGAGATCGCCTCCAGAGGAAAAGTGTGGGCCTGCGCCTCTGAGTTCGACGCGGTCAATCGATGGGTCTTCGAGGGCCAGATCGAGTGCACTGAAGAGGGCATCACGCAGAGCCGATCCCAGCGCATTGTGCCGTTCGGGTCGCTGGAGAGTCAGTGTCAGCACGTCACCTTGTCGAGCAACGTGCACGAGGCGGTCATCGTCGCTTCGGTCGTCGTTCTGGTGAGCGGGTCGATTTGCAAGCCACGCGCGAAAGACGGAGCTGGATTGCAGGGCTGAAAATGCCAATGATTCATAGAGGAGGGCATCGCTCTGCTTCAGTCCTGCACCGGCTCTCAGAATGTGGCACAGCGTGATCGACGCCTCTGGAGAAGCAGCGATTTTCCTTGCGAGTTCCGTAGCCTCCCCGTAAGGGTCGTTCGACGCGACCGATCCTTCCTGTTGCACAGGTCCGAGAACGACGTCGAGTCCGTCGAGATCAGCGGGGGACGAAAGCCTGCCTATGCCAAGAACCACGGCACCAAAGAGATCAGGAACCTTTGGAAGTGGTTCGTGGGGGTCGAGGTCGAGGTCGACGACGATGACGGGTGAACCTTCGAGGGCGCCAAGGAAGTCGCCCGCACCGGCTAGTGCATCGAGAAAGAGCGACCTTGTCTCTGCGCGACTCAAAGGCGATCTCTGCAGTTCACTCACAATGGTGAGCGTAATCTTCTCAAGATGGGTGCACTCATGAGGGACGTCGCAGAGTCAGGCCCAGACGCTAGAGAAGTTGAACTTGCCACACTTGCGAGTTCTGGACTTCTCTCCCTCTGCGGTGTTCAGGATGAGGCTCCCCTCATTCCGCCACAGGGACTCGTGGATGGCCTCGATGCACTCATTTCTCGGGCGGAACAGGTAGGGGAACGACTCGGCGTCGAGACTGCATGGCAGTGGCCAACCTTGGTGACCGGCCGCGCTGGACTCCGCAACTTTTCTCGTCAGGGGAGAGTCTCTCCAAATGGTTCGGCCCGTCTTTTGGCAGCCCGCGACGGATGGTTTGTTCTCAATCTTCCTCGACCAGAAGATGTTGCGGCCCTCGGCGCCGTGTTCGAAACTGCGATCGGCTCTGACTATTGGGAGCACATTGCAGCGCTCTGTGCAGATCGCACCGTCGGTGATCTTGTAGGTCGAGCTCGTCTCTTGGGTATCGCCGCAGGCAGCTTGAGCGCACCACGTGCACGGTCGGGATACTCCACAAGTGATCTGGCACCTTCCTTGCTTCGCCACAACCTGCAAGGTTTGCGAGTGGTCGATCTCACCGCGCTCTGGGCAGGGCCGCTGTGCGCCGCACTTCTTGGATCCTGTGGCATGGAGGTAATCAAGGTTGAGTCCTCATCGCGTCCAGATGGCGCACGACAGGATCCGGCCTTCTACTCCTGGCTCCATGAGGAGTCACAAGAACAGCTCACCTTCGATTTCTCATCTCATCAAGAGAGGGAGGAACTTCGCGAGCTTCTCAGCTCCGCCGACGTGGTGCTGACCTCTTCTCGTCCGCGAGCGCTGCGCACACTTGGTCTCGATCCCGCGAGCATCCGCATGAAAGATGGAGCGACATGGGTCAGCATCACGGGCTATGGCGCCGCTGATCCTGAAGCCATCGCCTTTGGAGATGATGCTGCAGTGGCCGGCGGCCTTGTGGCATGGGATGACAGGGGTAGTCCAGGTTTTTGTGGTGATGCCATCGCCGATCCAATTAGTGGGATCACCGCCGCAGTCGCCGTGCTCGAGTCGATGATCGAGGGCGGTGGTGTTCACGTCCAACTCTCCTTGGCAGCCTCATGCGCGGCGCTTCTCAATCCCACTTCGTGGCGAGAGCATCGCAGAGTTGCACAGCGCTTTGCACAGGGTTCGTGGTTTGTTGGCGTGAATGAACCCACATACCAAGTAGCAACGCCGTCTCTCCCGACGGAGCGCGTTTGCGGAGGTGTCTTTCATGTTGCTCACTAACGCTGGAGCGCTGAGCTGGGCCGCGCCGATTTCCCTGGATCGCTGCGACGTGCGCCTTGAGGGCGAACGCATCGTGGAGATCGCTCCTTCACTTTCTCGAAATGATGGCGAAGCGGTCTTTGATCTTGATGGAGCTCGCCTCGCTCCAGGGCTTCATGACCATCACATCCATTTACGCGCGCTTGCCGCCGTGGATGCCTCAGTGATTCTCGGGCCACCGGAGATTCAGACGCCCGAAGAGTTCACGCGTCGACTTCGCGTGGCAAGCGCGCAACTCGTCGAAGGTCAATGGCTTCGTGCTGTCGCCTATCACGAGAGCGTGGCAGGTGACCTTGATCGCTATGCACTCGACGCCATCGTTCCAGAGCGACCCGTGCGAATTCAGCACGCCAGTGGTGTGCTCTGGATGGTCAATAGTGCCGGCCTTGAAGCACTCCAGATTGGATCGGACGCACCCCCTGGCGCCGAGCGAGATACCACCGGAGCATTGACAGGCAGATTTTGGCGTGAAGATGAGTGGCTCGGTGCTCGTCTGCCCCGAACAAGTCATGATTTTTCGGAATTGAGTCAATTGGCGGCGAGCCGTGGAGTCACGGGGTTTACTGACGCCACGCCGTGGGCCAGAGATGGCGACATTGCCGGCTATGTCGAGGCAATCGAGAATAAGACGCTCATGCAGCGACTGATGCTCATGGCTGAACCGGGAACCAGTGAACCACTGTCGCCTCTCGTGACACTTGGGCCCACCAAAATTCTTCTTGACGATATGACCCTGCCGTCGTTCGACGAGCTTGCCGATCGAATCACCGATATCCACGATGCGGGGCGAAGTGCAGCACTGCACTGCGTCACTCGAACCCAAGGAATTCTGGCACTTTCAGTTCTTGAAGCGGTTGGTGTGATTCATGGGGACCGAATTGAACATGGTTCGATTTTGGGTGCTGAGTCGCTGGCAGTCATGGCGCGCCTTGGCGTGACCTTGATCACGCAGCCCGGTTTTCTTGTGACACGAGGTGACCGTTTCGATCGGCAAGTCCCCGAGGGATCAAAGCCTGATCTCTGGCGTGTGGGCTCCGCTCTCAAGGCCGGCGTGACGCTGGGTGCAAGTTCTGATGCTCCCTATGGGGATCCCGACCCGTGGCTCGGGATCATGGCCGCGGTTCATCGTCAATCTCTCGGTGGTCGAGTGGTGGGCGTTTCGGAGGCCGTTGATGGGGCCACGGCCGTCAGTTTGTACACGGGTATGGCTGAAAACCCTGGTCGTCAGCGACGAGTCGCGGTTGGTGAATTGGCCGATCTCGTCGTCGTTGAACCGGGAACCGCAGGATACGGAACGGGCCCCGGTCCGAAAGTTCGGGCAACCTTCGTGGCGGGTCGGCTGGTCTACAGCGCCCCGTGAATCCTTCAGAGGAGTGAGGGGATCGCGTCTAGAGTGCGATTCGGTAAGCAAGTCGATAAAGGATGGAAGGCTATGGCTCCTGTGGAACCAACACCTGCTGAATTGCAACAGCGATTCCATGAGTGGGCGAGTGAGAACCGTGACCTCTTTATTGACGCACAAATCGGTCATGCCTCCAATGACTTTGATGAAGCACTGGGCCACGAGATGGCGTTTCAACGAGCCATATGGGACGCAGATCTGACCCGCTGGGGTTGGCCTGAATTCATAGGTGGTCTTGGGGGCAGTGCAACCTTGCGCGCTGCACTCTACGAGCAGGTGGCTCTCGAAGGGTTTCGTATTCCTCGAACGATGTTGACGTTGGAGACCTTGGGCCCTGCAATGTGCAAACACGCCCCTGAGGTCGCTGCTACCTATCTCGGTGCCTGCGCCTCAGGTAAAGAGGCCTGGTGTCAGGGCTTTTCTGAGCCAGAAGCCGGGAGCGACCTCGCGTCGTTGCGATGCAAAGCGGTACCCGATGGCGAGGGCTGGCGAGTCTCAGGACAAAAACTGTGGTCGAGTGTGGGCACCGTGGCATCAAAGATCGCCATGCTGGTGCGCACGGGCGAAGCAGGCCACAAGGGAATTTCTATGATGCTGCTCGACATGGATGCAGAGGGCGTTGACGCTCGAGCCACTCGCGCTGCCAGTGGTCTCAATGAGTTCACTGAAGAGTTTTTCGACAATGTCTATGTGGGTCCTGATCGCCTCATTGGCGAATTGAACCGTGGTTGGTATGTGGCCATGGATCTCTTGCAGTGGGAGCGAGGCATGTACGCCTTCCAAGAGCAAGCGCAACTCTTGGTGCTCCTGGCGAAGTGCGCCGCGCACGTTGCTCCTGATGACGTTACAACGCGTCGCCAAATTGAAGAGGCCTGGACCATGCTCATGGCCTTGCGAGCGAAGTCGGCAAGCACCGTCAAGAAATTGGCGGCCGGGGAAATGCCCGGCCCTGAAGTGTCGGTCGACAAGATTTTGTTGGCACAATCTGCACAACTCGTTCATGACATTGAAATGGCAATTGACCCAGTGACCTTCACATTGGGCGATGAGCGTCACGACGAAACCGTTCGTGGCGAATGGTTTTACACACGGGCTGCATCGATCTATGGAGGAGCGATTGACGTGCAACGAGGCATTGTCGCAGAACGCGTGCTTGGCTTGCCGAGGAGTGCACGATGAGTTTCCTAGAAGAATCACTGCGTGCCACCGGCGTTGAACTTTTTGCGGCAAACCCGGAGCATTCCGTCAGCGTCAATCAACTCGATGAACTTGGCTGGAATGAACTTTTTGCAGAAGAGCCAAAAGCAGCAGTCGGGGTCCTGGCGGAAGTTCAAGGCGCTGAGCTCGGCGTTTCACGACTTCTGGAATTAGCAGTGGCATCGCAACTTGACGGAGCTGTTGATGTGGCGACGCAAGGTTTCGTCCTCCCACTTCGAGCGACATCATTTGGTTCGCTCACAGAGCTCGATGGTTCAGTGCTTCTCTTCGGAGCACCGGAGAACGTGGTCGTGCCCATTCGAACTTCGACTGGTATTGAGCTCGTGAAGGGTCTCGCCGTAACCGAGGCAGTCACAGGCCTTGACCCGCACGCACAACTCCGTCGAGTTCGGTCAGTGACGAGTGAAAGTTCGACGGAAATTCCGCTCGCAGTCTGGGAGCGGGCCATTGCGTTGGCTTCTCTGGAATTGGCAGAGGAGACACTCGGCGTCGTGACTGCCGAACTCGCGCTCGCAGTCGACCACGTCAAGAACCGGCATCAGTTTGGCGTGCCACTCGGGACCTTCCAAGCAGTCCAGCACCGTTTGGCTGACGTGTACGTTGCACAGGCAGCTGCCCGTTCTGTTACCGACCTCGCGTGGGTCGATCGTGATCCGGCGCTGTGTGCAGCGTCCCTAGGGGCGGCCCGGAAGGCCTTTGCTGCAGCTCGAGTTCATTGTCATCAGGTCATGGGGGCCATGGGCTTTACGTGGGAGCACCGCCAGCATTGGTATCTTCGCCGCGGTTTGTTTCTTGATGTCCTTCTCGACCACCGTCCCGCACTTGCTGCAGCCGTGGACACGGTGATGACGTCCTCGCAACGATCGGAGATCTGGTCATGAGCAAACTTGTCGCTCTCGGTACCTATTTGCCTCCCTGGGGCAACGAAAAGGTGCGTGTCCCGGGACTCGACGAAGACGCCCTTACGATGGGAGTTGAAGCTGGACTCGCCGCCTGCTCAGCGAGCGACGTGGACATCACCAAGGTGATCTTTGTCTCTCGTTCCCTGCCTCTCCTTCTTGGTGGCAACGCGGCCGCACTGCTCGGCGGATTGGGCTTGCCGCAAGCTGTAGAAGTCATTGAGCAAGTGGGTGGTGCACCTGCGGTCCTCGATGCCATTGCGACTGCGACACCAGGAACCTTGGTTGTCACTGCGGACGTCGATGGTGGGGCTGCCGGCGGCGCCGCAGTAATCGGCGAAGGTGTCGGTCTTGAAAGCAGGGGAAGGGTGCACCGCAGCCTTCCTGTTCGCGTGGAGGGCCGCGATGGTGTCCTCCATGAAGACGACGATCCGCGACTCCAGCGCGAGAGTGGATCCCGCGTGGCACTGCAGGCTCTTAACTTGGCCGATGCCCCGTTTGTCGTTGCTGGATTGCCGCCACGAGAAGCCGCATCGTTCGCCGCACCGGGCGCTCCTGCACTGCCCGTGCAGGGAGCGAGCTCTGCCATCTTCGCTCTGGCCGCCGCTGGGGAGAGCAGCGGTTCACACGTTGTTGTTGCACTTGAACAGGCCAGCGCGTCGGCGGTGGAGCTTGATGGCGACGTGTTCACTGCACGAGTTGAGCCGGTGGCACAACCCGTCGAAAAGCGTACGACGCACCCAGGAGAGATCAAGGTTGCGTTAACAGCCTATGACCGAGCGTTCGAATCGAAGTTGTACTGGCAGGCAGGCAAATGCCCGTCGTGTGGCACGCTTGCGCTCCCTCAGCGATATCGCTGCATCGAATGTGGCGAGGAAGGAACGAGTGAACTCGTACCGCTGCCTCGAACGGCCACGGTCTACACCCAGACCACCATTCGGGTTCCGGTCCCCGGATTATCGACGCCCTATTCACTTTGTGTTGCTGAGATGGATGGTGTTGGTGTCCGTTCGCTGGTGACAGTGACTGATGCCCCCTCGAACTCGGCAGCTATCGGGGCTTCGGGTCGCATGGTGTTGCGCAGAGTTGCGACTCGCGCAGGGGTCCCTGACTATGGCTATGCCTTTTCTCCCGAAGGTCATGTCGACCGGCCTGCTCCATCGATCACAGGAGGTGCCCGATGAGGCGCGTCGCTATTGCTGGAGCGGGGATGACCCCGTTTACGGAACACTTCGGTCTTGGGATCAAGGATCTGGTTCCGATGGCGGTCTCCGAGATGGAGTCCCACGTGGACAAGGGTCTCAACCGAGCCGACATCGAGGCAGCGTGGTTTGGCGAGTTGTCGACGACCGACGGCTTCCCAACAGGCATTCTGGCCGACACCTTGGGGCTGCTTGATATCCCCGTGAGCAGAGTTGAAAACGCATGCGCCACAGGCCAAGACGCACTTCGTAATGCGGTTTACGCCGTGGCATCAGGCCACATTGACGTCGCGCTTGTTGTGGGCGCAGACAAGGTTCGCGAGACCTCCGCTCGAACCACGTTCTGGGAGTGGATGGGGATGACTCGGGACATGGCCTGGGATTTCCCCCTTGGCCTCGTAGCGCCAGCAAACTTCGCTCTTCATGTCCAGCGTTATCTGCACGAGGCACCGGCCACAAAGGAACACCTAGCCATGATTGCGGTGAAGAACCACCGTCATGCGCTCCCCAATCCAAAAGCACAGTTGCGACAAGAGATCACCGTCGAGCAAGCTCTGAATGCACCCATTGTGGTCGAGCCCTTTGGCCTCTTTGATTGCACACCCCAGTCAGATGGTGCGGCAGCGTTGTTGATTGTCGGAGAAGAAGTCGTCGATCGCTACACGGACAAGCCCATTTGGATTCGAGGCTTCGGACTCGGACTTGACCGTGTCATGCACCAGCACAAAATCGATATGACGACCTTCCCTGCGACGAAAAAGGCGGCGGCTCGTGCCTATGCCATGGCAGGGTTGCGTCCCGAGGATATTGACGTTGCTGAAGTGCACGACTGCTTCACCGGCGTTGAGCTGATTAGCTATGAAGACCTTGGCTTTGCCGAGCGCTTCGAAGCCCACAAACTTGTTGAAGCACATGACTCCTCTATTGGAGGTCGGATCCCGGTGAATCCCTCTGGCGGTTTGAAAGCCAAGGGTCACCCACCAGGTGCGACGGGCGTTGCCCAGTGCGTTGAACTCTTCGAGCAACTCCGTGGTGAAGCCGCCAATCAAGTTGAGGGAGCCAAAATTGCTCTCGCACACAACATTGGGGGGCCGACTGCCGTATCGGCCGTCACCATCCTTGGTTCCGAGAAGGGCTGAGTTGCAAATTTCCAAGAAGGTTGGGGCACTTTGGCCCTCTTGGGAAAGACGGCCTAGAGTGCCACTTCGTACCCGTTCATAACTCTTTTGGGGGAATCATGGAATTGAAGGCTGGATCGCGCTGGACGAGCGCTGTGAGTGACGTTGAAGTTGTCGTCGTGAAGGCACCTGCTGGTGACGTCGCGCTTCATTGTGGCGGTCACGAGATGCTGCCTCTGGGAACTGAAGGTTCGGGAGAAGCGCCTGAAGCAGGTTTGAGCGAAGAGATCCCTGTCGGCAAGCGTTTCAGCAATGAGGCCGGCGACGTCGAACTTCTGATCACCAAAGCCGGTACCGGCACCATTCAGCTCAATGGCGAAACCCTCGGGGTGAAGGCGGCGAAGCCTTTGCCATCGTCAGACTGAACCTGCTCCTGCTCACGAGAAAGACGAAGGAAACGCCGACGTGAATGTTGCCCTCCTGCTCGAAATGATGGCTGGCGGCGCGCCTGACCGCGTTGCCATCGGTTCAAAGAATGGTGGCCTCACCTATGGCGAACTCTTAGAGCGCGCCCAACAGGGTGCAGCGTGGCTGGAGGGGACTGCAGCCGAGAAGCTTGTCATGTTGGACGTGAACTCTGAAGCGCTCCCCCTTGCACTGTATGCCGCAGCAATCGCCGGTAAACCCTTTGTGCCAGTCAACTATCGACTCGCCGATGATCGCCTTCGTCAAATCTTGGCCAGGACGACACCGTCAGTTTCCATCACTGCACAAGATGCGTTGAGTCGCGTCGAAGGTATTGATGGACTCGACGTCATCACGCGTGAAGCGTTCTTGGAGCACACCACGGCGGGTGGTGAGCATGCAGGAACCTTTGTGACTCCTGATGAAATTGCCATCATCTTGTTTACGTCGGGAACAACTGGTGATCCGAAGGCTGCGCTGTTGCGCCACGAGCACGTGGTCGCCTACATCGTTGGTTCGGTGGAGTTCATGGGTTCGAGCGAGGACGAAGCTGCACTGGTGAGTGTGCCGCCGTATCACATCGCTGGAATTTCAGCGATTTTGTCGTCGACCTATTCGGGCCGTCGCATTGTCTACATGCCACAGTTTGAGCCCACTGAATGGGTAAACACAGCCCGTGCCGAGGGCATCACGCACGCCATGGTGGTCCCCACCATGCTTGATCGCATCCTTGATGAAATTGAAGCGCAAGGTGAAAGCATTCCTTCGCTGAAGCACCTCTCCTATGGAGGAGGTCGCATGCCGATACCTGTTATCGAGCGAGCGATGCACCTCTTGCCAAACATTGGCTTCGTGAATGCCTATGGTCTGACCGAGACCTCATCGACGGTGGCGATTTTGACGCCGGACGACCATCACGAAGCAGTGCGCTCGACCGATCCGAAGATTTACGCTCGTCTTGGCTCCGTCGGCAAGCCGCTGCCTGGTGTCGAGGTCGAGATTCGCGACGACGAAGGCAAGCCAGTCCCCGCCGGGACGAAAGGGGAAATCTGGGTGCGAGGCGAACAAGTCTCTGGAGAGTACGAAGGCGTTGGCCACGTACTGACCCCTGATGGCTGGTTCCCCACCAAGGACGGCGGCTACCTCGACGAAGACGGTTTCTTGTATGTCGAAGGACGCTTGGACGACGTCATCGTGCGAGGCGGCGAGAACTTGTCGCCAGGCGAGATTGAAGACGTGATTCTCAGCCATGACGCAGTTGCTGATGTTGGCGTCGTCGGAGTCCCTGACCAGGAGTGGGGCGAAGCTGTTGCTGCGTTCGTTGTCCTCCATGAAGGCAAGGATGCGACAGCTGAAGAAATCTGTGAGCACGTGGTGAGTGAACTTCGCAGTTCGCGTCGTCCCGCCCATGTCATCTTCATCGAAGAACTGCCCTATAACGAGACGGGAAAGTTGCTGCGTCGAGTCTTGCGTGAAGATTTTCCGGCCTCGAAGTAGCGGGCCGGCGTAGAAAAGAGGAGTTTGTCACTATGTCGAAGATTTGCGAGGGGCGTATCGCTCTCGTCACCGGTTCGGGACGAGGCGTGGGGCGTGAACACGCACTGCTGTTGGCAAGCCACGGGGCCAAGGTCGTGGTCAATGACGTTGGCGGAAGTCGCGACGGCTCCGGGGTAGACGCTGGTCCGGCACAAGAAGTCGTGAACGAGATTGTGTCCGCCGGTGGTGAAGCCGTAGCGAACACCGATGACATTTCGACATGGGATGGCGCAGAGCGCATCGTCACGCAGGCGATCGACACCTTTGGTGGCCTTGATGTGGTCATCAACAACGCGGGGATTTTGCGCGACCGCATGCTCTTCTCAATGAGCGAGGACGACTGGGACTCGGTTATCAAGGTGCACCTGAAGGGAACCTTCTGCGTCTCACGTCACGCCGCTGCATACTGGCGCGATCGGGCGAAGGCGGGAGAGCCCAATGATGCGCGCATCATCAACACGTCGTCGGTTTCTGGACTGTACGCCAACGTGGGGCAGTCCAACTATGGCGCGGCAAAAGCAGGCATTGCAGCCTTCACCCAAATTGCTGCCTTGGAACTGTCTCGTTATGGCGTCACTGTGAATGCAATTGCTCCAGTGGCCTATACCCGCATGACGGAGGATCTGGGTTTTGACGAAGCGGCAGCCGCTGCACTCGACCCACGATGGATTGCAACCGTGGTCACGTGGCTTGCATCGTCTGAATCAAAAGACGTGACCGGCGAAGTGATTGAGTCTTCGGGTCGACTGCTTGGTATCGCAGAAGGCTGGCACCGCGGACCGAAGGTCGAACCGCCTCAAGAGCCCGAAGAAGTAGGCGCCCTTGTTCGTGACTTGTTGAGCAAGGCACGGCCGCGGACGCGGTTCGAAGAGACCAGTTCGCTCTAGGCGACTTTCGAAACGCTGCGTGATGGCCGTTCCAGACAAAGGTGGTTTCGCTGCGTTCCTGATGTCAGAAACCCCGGCGCTGAAAGAGCGCTCGGGGCTCACCACTCGGAACGTGGAGGGGCGAGTTGTCACCCAAGTGCTCGACCCCGGGCCGGCGTATCGTGAACTTGACGGCTCAATTCCTTTCGGCTCGTTGGGCTTTTTGGTTGACACGGGAGTCGGCATCGCCACTCGAGTCGGCTCCGGATGGGAAGTTGGCGGCGTCAACAGCACGCTGAGTTTCGAAGTCATTCAAGAGCTGGGATCTGGACCGCTCTCGGTGGTTTCAGAAGTAGCTGCGTTCACCGACGAAGAAGCCCTTGGCACAGGAGTCATCTTTGATGCCTCTGGCGCACCCATCGGTATTGCATCGTCTCGAAATATGGTGGTACCTGGACGTCCGACGGCCATGATCGAACCCGTGGAGTATGAGCCAGTGGTGCATCCCTGGCAGGCTGACTTCGAGCCTGCCCCGGTGGACATCAGCGCGGAACTTGGATTGGAGCTTGGGGACAACAGCGCCTCGGTTACGACAATTCCTCGACTGCAGTGGGCGTCGGCATATGGTGCACTTCACGGCGGAGCGGTGTGCCTCTTTGTCCATCGCGCGGTTCACTACGCGGTGTTGCACGCTCTCCCACAAGGAATGACACACCAGCCACGAGCCTTTGCAATTTCATTTTTGCGTCCGGCAATGTGCAGTGACGAGCCCCTGATCTGCAGTGCTCACATCACGTCGAGGTCCAAGCGACTGTTCACGATCGAAGCAACGATGACAATGGGCTCTGGAAAAGTGGCAGCGCAGGTACGGGCAACTCACGCCATTGCACCGCTGAACGACGTGAAGGCCCTCGAAGGAGAGTGAACAATGACAACTCGTGAGGCGTACATCGTCGATGCAGTTCGTACGCCACGAGGCAAAGGTCGAGCGACGGGATCGCTCCATGCAACACATCCGCAAATATTGGTAGCGCAACTTCTTGTTGCTCTACAAGAACGAACCGGGATCGACCCACGCAGTGTCGATGACGTGATTATGGGTAACTCCAACGGTGCTGGTGATCACGGCGCTGACATAGCTCGTCAATCGGTATTGGCAGCAGGGTGGCCAATCGAGGCTCCTGGTCTTACCGTGAACCGGTTTTGTGGTTCTGGTCAGCAATCTGTCATGTTGGCTGCAATGGGAATCCGCTCTGGATTCCAAGACTGTGTGGTTGCGGGCGGCATTGAGTCCATGTCGCGTACAACGTCAGATGGTTGGATGACGCTCGATGGTAAAAATCCACTTTTGCGTGAGCGCTTCGAAATCGTCCCGCAGGGAATTTCGGCAGACCTGATTGCCACGATTGAGGGGTTTTCTCGCGAAGAGCTCGATAAACTTGCAGTTGCCAGTCAGGAGCGAGCAGCACTCGCGATCAACGAAGGCCGCTTCGAGCGTTCGATCATCCCCGTGAAGAACCCTGATGGCAGTATTGCCCTGGCAGTCGATGAGCACCCTCGAGCAGGCACAACGCTTGCATCTCTTGGCGGACTTGCTCCGGCGTTCGCTGAAATGGGAGCAACGCACTATCCCGACTATCCAAAAAGCTTTGATCAAATGTGTTGTGATGCGTATCCAGAGGTGACATCAATTTCTCACGTGCATCATGCAGGAAATTCTTCGGGTGTCGTCGACGGCGCCTCTGCACTGCTGGTGACCTCTCAGGCCTATGCCGAAGCAAATGGTTTGACACCTCGAGCACGTGTCGTCATGACGGCAGTGGCAGGAACCGAGCCCATCATTATGTTGACGGCTCCGACGCCGGCGAGTTCATTGGTGCTCGAGAAGGCAGGGATGAAAGCCTCTGACATTGACCTTTGGGAGATCAATGAAGCCTTCGCCGCCGTTTTGGCGAAAACCATGCGAGACCTCAATCTTGACCATGACAACGTCAACGTCAATGGAGGGGCGATGGCCCTTGGCCACCCCATTGGTGCCACGGGAGGCATGTTGATCGGCACAGCACTTGACGAACTGGAACGACGAGACGCATCCACTGCTCTCATCGCGATGTGCACAGGCGGAGGCATGGGCACCGCCACAATCATCGAGCGGGTGTAACTGCCCGTCTCGCGCGGTGGACCACCTGCAGCGACTTCGTCGAAGATCTAGTCTTGCAAGTCAGTGGCGCAGAGACAGCGCAACACGACGTCATGAACGAGGGTGGGGGCACGTATGGCAGATTCTGGAACACACAGCGTCACACTCGCTGGAAAGCGAATTGTGGTCGTTGGGGCTTCGGCAGGCATCGGCAAGCAGGTCGCCCTTGATATGGCCGCCATGGGAGGCGACGTCGTCGTCGTTGGGCGCAGTGAAGAAAAGACGCGCGAGGTGGTCTCGCTCGCAGGATCCGGGCACGCCGTCATTGCGGACATTGCAAAACCAGAGGATTGCAGCCGTCTTATTCAAGAAGCGGTAGCCCACCTTGGTGGATCGATTGATCTTCTCCTGACGGTGGTCGGCGTGTCTCGACTTGGTCTTGTGAAGGATGCAAGCCCCGATCTGTGGCGTGACTGTTTGCTGACCAACGTGATGGGTCCTGCATTGGTAGTGCAAGCAGCTCTTCCTCATCTCACCCCAAATGCGTTTGTGGGCTTCTTTTCGTCTGAATCTGTTGGCATGCCGTATCCGGGGCTCGTCCCGTATGGCAGTTCGAAAGCTGCATTAGAAGAAATGATTCGAGGCGTTCGTGCCGAGCATCCAGAGTTTCGCTTCTCCTGCATTCGAGTGGGTGCAACGAATGGAACTGAATTTGCGCGTGACTTCGACGAGACCCTTGCAGGCGAATTGACGACCACCTGGGTGCAGCGAGGGAACATACCGACCAATTTCATGGATGCCGATGCATTGGGTCAGGCGATTGCCCGGATCTGTGCCATTGCGCTTGAGTTTGAACATATTGATTACCAAGATGTGGTTTTGCGTGGAACCGGTGGGCCCTTCTACGGCGACATCGAGGCATTGATGGCCAACATGGCTGAGTCAAAAGAGGCGGCGCACCGCTTCGACTGAGCACTGCTGGAGCGCTTCCACATTGGAAGGGCAGAGCCAAAGATTTTGGAGACATTTTCAACAGCAGAGGAGACTTCGTAAGAATTGTGAGTCGGAATTCTTATGTGCTACTTTCCGAACACCAATAAAAGAACGCGGCGCTACTCGACCGGGTACGCGGGGCGGCTGGTTTCGATTCTTCGGAAGCAGGCGGGCGCGAGTCGCATAACCAAGGGGGAAATGCATGTTCAGGAAGCCCATACGGGTTGCTGCCGCATTGACCGCACTGGCACTTGTTGCTGCTGCGTGTTCATCGGGTAGCTCTTCGTCATCAACAACGATGCCGAAGTTCACCGGCGCTCCAGTGGTGATCGGCCAGATCATCCCAATC